>Ga0310811_10002765_pt1 | contig 21932 bp, 26 predicted proteins | sample YCmetagenome_FD_207642 | JGI IMG/M metagenome (GOLD analysis project Ga0310811, IMG submission 207642) | Soil microbial communities from experimental microcosm in Duke University, North Carolina, United States - YC | ecosystem: Engineered > Artificial ecosystem > Soil microcosm > Unclassified ...
CGCACTCATCCGGACGGTTCCCGCGCTCATCCGGAAGTCCTTCGGACGCTCCACCAGAGTTGTCTGCCTCCGGAGTCCTCTGGACTTCATTAGGACCTTATTGGACTTTATCCGAAATTAAGGGCACCGTACTCAGGTGAGGGGCACAGCGTACGAGCTGAGGCCAAAGCCCTTCTGAGTCAGTCATACTCACCCCTCCGAGAGATTGTATGCACCCGGCGTGCCACGGTCTTTAACAAGGTGCATCAGACGGTGCTCAGTGTTGTCCCCCCAGCAAGTGTAATTTCTGAGCCATACCACCCTCTCATTTAATATAGTCAGCAAGTGCTCCCTGCAAGTTGGGTAGAGATAGTTTTTCAGCAATGACATCAACTGGTATGCATTGTATGGAAGGATCAAAATTGAGGTGAATTGCTGTTGCACTGACCACAAATGTGCAGAGCGGTCTGGCTGCATTGATATCTAAAGAGACTTGCTCTGCCTTCCTGAAAAAATTGGTCACAACATGCTTCAGCCCCCAGAGATCATCCAAAACTGTCTGCAAATGAGCTTCATCAATACATGCCAGTGGACCTTCATCCAAGTTATGATGTTTCAAATCAGCATCCATCATTTGAGAAGCGGAGGCTTCAAGTTGTGACTGTGATTCTGACTGAGTGATTATTGATGTCGTGGTCTGAAGAAAGAAACCGACATATTTGAGCATCGTAATTGATGTTGTTGGTGGAATCTGCAGAATCCTTGATCAGGGTGATGTGAGCATGCTCAGTGGTATTGGCAGACCACTGCAAGAGAGAACCAACTTGATGTATACTAGGCATGACACTCTGCATTAACTCCAGTTTGGGTATATTCCACTTGTTGAGGACCTCTTTGCTCTTGGCACCTCAACACACACCACAAGCAATTATATCTTGCTTATGTTTGTGGAATTCCTCAAGAGCACTCAGAATCTTTTGACATTGTGCTTGATTGATCATAGTCGCTTGTGATAAGTAGTGAAAATCCATCAGTGCATGAATAGCTATGACAACACCATGGGGGGCTGCATCTGCAATGAGAGCAACAATATAACATTGCATGTCATGCTGGGCTCTTCCAGTGACTTGTTTAAGCTTTGAAATACCGCAATGGAAGCATCAGAACATCATGAGTGGTTGTAAAACAGAAGCAAAAGTCTAGTTCCTGCTTGCCAATAGCTGCGAGACACCACTTAACATTGTGGTCATAGAACTCATGGTGCCAGTGATGCAGGGATTCTGGAGTCAAAAACCAATATGGATCTGCAAGTGGCCAATCACGCCAGAATGGCTGGGCCACACTGCTCAGGCAGAAGGTGGCACATGCATTGAAGTAGCCTTCAACATCAAGGAGATCACAATTGATGCTTGAAAGCTGGCTGAGAGTTGTTTTAGCTGTTCAAGGGGGGTGTTGGAAGGTGTCTCCAAAATTTTTGTACATAGCCATAGTTACTAGTGAGGTCTTTCCTGGAACACATGCGAGCATACATGCCTCGGGTGTATCGACAATGTATGAGGCTAAGGGGGTAAAACAATATCTGAGGTTCCCAAGTGGGTCTGACATCATCCACCCGATGCATGCAGCTTGCTTGAGTGGCTCCAGCAGAATATCTAGACATTGGTGGACCAAGTGGGCTTCGAGAACACTCTGCATCCGCTTCACCAGATGCAAAAATTCAGCAATGGGAAGCAGCACTGTCAGGAGGAAAGCATGTGAGGATGCCTTATTTCGAGTCACCATCTTGATATTGCTGATCAGGAGTGGGTGAGCAATACATCCACCAGTCATGTTGGTAATGTTGGTTTTATCAGAGGAGAGTATGATGCCTAACAATGTCACACCATCTGGAAGTTATGACTATGACAGAATATGAGAGTTAGCAAAATGAGCTTTGAGATTGTTGATACTGTAGAGTACATACCTGCATTGACCATGCTGTGTCCCCCATCACCCACTCACTGTAAATTTGTACTGTATGTTCTGCTGTATCATACACACATTGAGGTGTGAGATCGATTTTGTTTGCAAAAGGTGGGTGGCTAAAAAGTGATTCGATGCAATCCAACGGATCACGCCAGTACAGATGTAGAGGTTTCTTTGTTGGGTGAGTCATTGAGATGATGTGGTACTGCCACTTCGGAACAGAAGGCAGCAGCTCAGAATGCCCACATAACTCCTTGGCGGTACAAAAGGAGAGGGGCAATGCTTTAACCTTAGAAGAAATCAGCACTTGTGACAACAACACACTTGCCAACTCAAGATATACTAGTTCCAGCCCCAGGAACTTGTCTATGGCTGCCATACTTAATGACGAGCACAGGAAAAACTGCCGAGTTCCCAATCCTGATGGGACGTGAATGGATAGTACAAATTGTCTTCGCGATGTACTGCATAGGGATCCATGTTAAACCTATCTAGAAAGGTCTGGCCATGCTGATATACCTTTGCAGCATCCCTGAAGTGCTCAACGTAAGGCTTCTCCAAAGCTTGGCTGCCCAAAGGCTCCTCAACGGACCCTGGCAGGTCGTTCTCCAAGCCCACCATGTCTCCATCATTGCCATAGAAATTGCCCGAGTCACTCATGTCGCAGTGAGCATCCACCTTTTCCCCACTGTCAACTTGAACTCAAAAGTCCATTAGGGAATCTTGAAAAGGACTTGATGTTCTGGAATAATGAGGGTCAGATGCCGACTCAGATGAGTCAGGAGTTGCATGCTGGTCCATCAACTGTGAGTTTTGCAAAAATTGCACTGCACTCTCAAGCTGATTGATCCATTGTAGGCAGGATGTAAGGGGCTGACTCAGGTGTTGCAAAACTGCCTGAGCACTCTTAAATTGTTTCAAACAGTTAGGGCAGTTGGCTGTCATTGAGTATAGATGGAGGTACTACTAGCACTACTACATCTGAGCTTGATTGGTATGTAATGTTAATGTGGGTATGACTTGGACTCAGATACTACTACTTAGTAATTAAACATTGCACAGCCATGTTTAGCTTTGATTTTCAGGTTTGATTTTTTTCGCATTCATCTAGTTGTGTGCTACCATGGGCCGACAGAAAAAGCAATGAATCGGAGCCACATCAGTTCAAGTTGCCAAATCAGATGGCATTGACAACAATGAACCAGTGATGCCTATCCAATCTCTCCGTCATCATACAAAGCGACCTGGCACTGATGCTGGAGGAAGGAATTCTCAGCTAGAGAAGATTGGGAATGCTATCCAGACTCCAGCCAGAGCACCTGGAAAATTGAAGGTTCGGAATGTCATTGTTCCTGCTGATGAGCCCAAAAATGTGATGGCTCCACAAGTGATAAAGAAGAAGGGGAGAGGAAAAGCAGCACCTCACTAACTTGATGTCACAAACGTGTTAAAGACCATGGCACGCCGGGTGCATACAATCTCTTGGAGGGGTGAGTATGACTGACTCAGAAGGGCTTTGGCCTCAGCTCGTACGCTGTGCCCCTCACCTGAGTACGGTGCCCTTAATTTCGGATAAAGTCCAATAAGGTCCTAACGAAGTCTGGAGGACTTCGGAGGCAGACAACTCTGGTGGAGCATCCGAAGGACTTCCGGATGAGCGCAGGAACCGTCCGGATGAGTGCGGGAAACTTCCGGACGAGTATCGGAAACTCGGATGGAGTTCCATCTACTTGATAGAAAGTGGAATAACCGCGCGTATCAATCCTTAGTAAAGACATAGGGTGGAAATACTGCAAAGGACACAGTCTGAGGCAGGAAGAGTGGTCCGGAGTTCTGGATAGGGGTTCCGGAGCGGACGCGGACGGATATAGACTACCCTTCGGTAGAGACGGAGTTGGATAAGGATCGGAAGGAGTGCAAGTATCAGAAAGACAAGACTTTGACCTAAGGATACAATCCATTAGGCCTAAGGTAGGATCCGGAAATGGATAAGGTCCGGAAACGCGGAAGAGCGGAGGTTCTGGCCTAGGGAATCAATCCCTAGGCCCAAAGGATAGAGAAGGGGTCCTTACAACACTAATGTGCGAGGACAAGAATGCTGCAAGACTGTAATATTCGAACTGAAGATCTATTGAGATGTACAAGAGTTTATATACTGTAGGTAGCTAACGGAATAATCAGAGGCAGTGTCCAAGGCTATGTACATTAGCGCAGTCAAGGATAACGGATCAGTAAGCATATCGGATAGGTAAACAACCGAGTACCGGTAATAGACAAGTAGCGAAGATATCGGGTAAGTATAGAACCGGTTATCCGAAAGGTAGAGAATACTGAATAACGGAATAAGGCTGTGTTAATGCTATATGGACAGGTAATGAATAAGAAAGCTTATCATATCGGATCCGGAGCGGATAGGCATATCGGATAAAGGAATAGGCTGTGTTAATCTTATATGGACAGGTAATGGATAAGAAAGCTTGTCGTATCGGATCCAGAGCGGATAGGCATATTGGATCGGATCCATATATCGGATCGGACGGATGAGCGGTAGTTGGTAGTTGGACAATTGCGATAGTGGATGAGACTGGAACTGGTTATGGATGAGGTCTAGGATCCTAGTCTAAGGATTAGTCCATAAATCCGACTATACGATAGGTCCAGAATCTGGGATATGACAAAACGCCTCCAAAAACCCCTAAATCTCCCTTTATAATTCCTTTAGCACCCACTACACGTATTACCCCTACAACAGAAGATGAAGATACATTCTATGATTGTCTTTAGATAAGATAAGATAAGATAAGATAACATTACGTGACATGATCTAGAACATTCTATGACATCATTACTATTATTAGCCTCAGGTACATCATATGATTCTCACTCTATTTAATGATTGGCTGGTAGTTAGAACTCAGCTTTGATCTCAGTTTCAATTAGTGTATATAGTTAGTTGATTGTAGTCAGTAGTTCTTCACTTCAAACCTCTTGTGTATTCGTTACTTGAATTGACTCAAGGTGTACTTGCTCTTATTCTTCTTGTGATTATCTTAGACGTGTAAGTCCTAGTCTCTGCTCATCGTGTTTATTCGCTTGTTGAGTTGTGACATTAGGTTTGAACTCTAGGAGACTCCAACTTCTGCTATACCACTTGCACCATTATCTTGTTTCTGTTCTGCATGTTTGTTTGACCAAACTTGGTATCCAACACATGTCCAAAACAAATCCTCCATCATCCCTTTGCTCACTTGAGTGCATTTCTTCACGTTACATCTTTTGTAGTTAGTAGTCCTATACCAGGCCCTGCCTTACATTGCAGCCACCAGTATATGGAGGGAGTGATGACATTAGGCGTCCTGCTACAACTTAGAGTGCTGGCCCAAGACCCTGCCTGCTCTATGTTACAATAGTTTCATTTTTATCTTAGTCTTCCTTTATATGCATGTAGGTTACTCCACCGAGTATTTAGTGGAGTTTTCTAGTTGAACAACTCGGTGATTTGTAAGCTTCGGCTGGAAAAGTACCTTGTCCTTCTAGTTCTCCCACTCGAAAGAGTATAGTTTACATATCCTTTAGTAGTCAGTATTAGGGAAGCATTGGTGGGGATTTTACCAGAACCCCTTAACCCTGAGTACGTGGTAGATCCGATCAGATATTGGGGACTGTTCAGATTTCCATCTACTTACTTCTTTTTCACTCTCCTATTTTTCTCACCATCATTCCTATCTGGGAAGACCGTTATGGCTAGTCTTCCAAAAGTCACTTATGAATAGGGTTCCAGAACACAGCTGGCACAATGGCTTCTGAATCCCACGTACCACTTCCACCCACTGGTGAAAGCGACGAAGAAATGACTGTCCCACCACCACAAATGTGGAATGGAGAAACAGTGGTGAAATGTGTCCACAAATGTGTAGCAGCGGTAGTAAAGGAGATGCAAGATAGAATCATCCTCCTAGAAAGAAACAACTCATACCTGGAAAGACAAAACAGTAGACTTGAGACTAACATAGAGGAGTTAGAAGAGAAATTGGCAGCCAAGGGGATCAGTGGATCCAAACCCTTGGTGAAATCGTCAAACCCTTGGAGTTCACTGGAGAACCAGGGATGATTGAAGCTGAAACATTCTTGGCACAGATTGCCCTATACATTTCACAATACCTGACCTACACGAAACACCAGGAGACCGCACTCATACTCTCTTACCTAAAAGGAGTTGCGGGAAGATGGGCAGAACCCTGGATTAAGAAACACGCCGAGAAATCGCTTAACCAAGATGGATTTCTTCTAGAATTCCATGTGGCTGAAACAAATACCTTGAAGTTGATGATCAACTCAGCTATTCAGATTGGACAGAACTTTGAAGAGTTAGATGCCGAGAGGAAGTGTAATTCCTACTGGACCCCTAAGGGAAAGGAACAGGTTGCTCCTTGGAACCCACAACCCAAGGCCGACGATGCTACGGACATAGACTCTAGCAAGGTGAAAGGTGGACCCAAACCACAAGGAAAGAATTCCTTCAAATGTTACCGCTGTGGTCAAGAAGGTCACATGGCCAGAAATTGCAAGACTCCACCAGGGGGTGTTCAGGTGAAAGCTACTGCAGGAACAGAAGCTGAGAAACCTTTAACCCACGCCTCAATCAAGGCAATGTTTGAAGCATTCAAGGCAGAGATGAAGGGTTTTTAAAGGGGTTGACATCAAAATCTGCAGATGAAGACCTGGACTATGTTTCTATTCTCTCTATGTTTTCAGAAATATCGGAAGTGTATATACATACCAAATCAGATCATTTTTATATTCTGATCATGCTCAAGGAAAGAAACAAGAAAGCAGACATAAGAGCGCTGGTAGACTGTGGAGCGTCAACCCTCTTTATCAGCAAGAGATTTATGAAAGAAAAGCAAGTCCGAACAAGGAAATTGACAAAAGAGATTCCAGTAAGAAATATTGATGGAATGTCAAATGTAGCAGGCCCTATTTTATGTTTTGCTGAACTTGGTCTCAAAATAGGAGATCATGAAGAAGAGAAAGTAGCATTTATGGTCACAGATTTAGGATCAGATGATGTCATCATTGGGATAGATTGGTTGAGATACCATAACCCAGAAATAGACTGGAATGCAGGAAAGTTTGTGTTGACATGATGCCCTATTAGTTGCAAGAAGAAGGCAAAGTGAAAAGAAAGATGCTTAGCAAAAGAGAAAGAATTGGAAGAACTTGAGAAGTGGATCGAAGGAGAAGCAGAAATTCCACTCAATGTCCGATTGATATCGAGACAAGTCACAGTCAAGGAAATTACCGACGAAGACGAAGATCTTTTTATCAAAGCTAAAGCCTTGGTGGCAACAGAACTGGCAGTTCAGGAAACAGAACAACAGAAGAAGAAAACCTTCAAAGAACTTGTACCAGATTGGCTCCATGACTTCAAAAAAGTCTTTTCAGAGGAAGAATCCAAGCAATTCCCTGAATCAAAGAAATGGGACCATAAAATTGATTTCAAAGACAAGAATGATTTACCACTGAATGCAAAAGCGTATCCTTTGTCCCCAAAAGCGTTGGACTCATTGAAAGATTGGCTTGCAGGCAAATACAAATCGGGAAGACTTAGAGATTCAGAATCCCCAGTCGCAGCACCTTTCTTCTTTGTAGCAAAGAAAGATGGCAAATTGAGACCAGTAAAAGATTATAGGAAGCTAAATGAGAAAACAATTAAGAATGCTTATCCCCTTCCTTGCGCTCAAGATCTCATAGATAAATTAACGAATGCCACACTCTTCTCAAAGATGGACGTAAGATGGGGATATAATAATATTTGGATAAGAGAGGGTGACCAATGGAAAGCGGCATTTAAAACTCCTTTTGGGCACAACGAACCTCTAGTAATGTATTTTGGGATGACGAATTCACTGGCTACTTTCCAAACAATGATGGATGAAATACTCAAAGACCTGAAGGAAGGCAAGGTGGTTGTAGTATACATTGATGACATCTTGGTCTTTACCAATAAAGGCAAAGAGCATCATTGTGAGGTTGTTAGAGAAGTGCTCCAGAGATTGCAAGATCACGACTTATTCCTTAAACCAGAGAAATGTTCATTTGAACAGGAAACAGTGAAATTTCTTGGCATGATCATTGAGAAAGGAAAAGTATCCATGGATCAAGTCAAAGTAGAAGGAGTTAAGAAATGGCCCACACCCACATGCATTAAAGACATCCAAGCATTCATGGGTTTTGCAAACTTCTACTGAAGATTTATCCTAGGATTTTCGAACATCACACAACCAATGAATGATCTTCTTCAGAAAGGGGTTGAGTGGAATTGGGGAGAGAAGCAGCAGAAGGCTTTTGACGAATTGAAGGAATGTTTCACCTCCGCTCCCATCTTAGTAATGCCAGATTCTGAGAAGAAGTATAAGATAGAAGTAGATGCCTCTGATTATGCAACAGGAGGAGTACTTTCTCAGGAAATGGAAGATGGATTATGGCATCCAGTGGCTTATTACTTGAAATCAATGAATGATGTGGAATGCAATTATGAGATATATGACAAAGAATTTCTCGCTGTCATTAGAGCCCTGGAAGAATGGTGCCATTATATTCAAGGAGCTACATACCCTGTGGAAATTTGGACTGATCATAAGAACCTAGAGTACTTTATGACGAGTCAGAAGCTAACCTGGAGACAAGCACAATGGAGCCTATTATTGGCTGAGTATGAATTTACGCTCAACCATCGCCTGGGGGTTCAGAATGACAAAGCAGACCGTCTATCTTGGAGATCAGACCATGAAGAGGGGGTAGAAAATGACAATTCTAATTGCGTGCTTTTAAAACCGGAATATTTCTGAGTGAATGCCACAAGGAGGGGTCAAATTCTAGTGCAAGGAGAAAAAACACTCTTGAAAGAAATAAGAGAATGCACAGAATGAGAACCTGAAGTGATGCAAGCATTAGAAAACTTGAAAAAAGCACCAGTTCAACTACATCAAGGCCTGGAAGAATGGAATATGGAGGATGGATTGGTGATGTTCAGAGGATTGGTATACATTCCAAACAATAAGGAAATATGTCGCAAGATTCTGAAACTTTTCCATGATTCACCAGCAGCTGGACATCCATGACATGCCAAGACCCTAGAACTAGTTTCCCGAAACTATTGGTGGCCACAGATTGCAAAATATGTCAATGACTTTGTAGATGGATGCGATAGATGCAAATCAATGAAAACATATCCTGCAAAACCACATGGTCCTTTGAAACCGAACAAAATACTGGAAGGACCCTGGCAAACAATCACTTGCGATCTTATCATAGATCTGCCAGTAAGCGAAGGATTTGATAGCATTTTTGTTGTCATAGATCGATACACAAAACAGACGCATCTTATTCCAGATGTTGATGCAGAAGGGATAGCTAAGATTTTCTTAAACCATGTCTGGAAACACCACGGGACACCAAAACAAGTGATATCAGATAGAGGGACACAATTCACGTCTAAATTCATGGGACAAGTATCAAAACATATAGGAATCAAATGGTCTATATCCACAGCATATCACCCCAGAACCGATGGCCAAACAGAATGGATAAATCAAGAAGTCGAACAATATTTGAGACTCTTCACTTCCTACAGACAAAATGATTGGGTAGACTGGCTCCCTATAGCAGAATTTGCCCACAACAACTCTGTAACAGTCACTGGCCACAGCCCTTTCAAAGTCCTTTATGGATATAATCCTGAATTCACAATATCTCCTAACTCTGTATCCAACATTCCTGCTGCCAATGAACAAATGAACGAGATGAAAGAAGCTTGAGAAGATGCAGAAAGCATGCTAAGGATGGCAAATGAGCGGATGAAGCGTTATTACGACAAGAACATCAAAGACACACCACAATTCAAAGAAGGTGACTTAGTTTGGTTAGAAGCAAAGAATATTCATGAGAGAAGACCAAACAAGAAACTTTCAGATCAACGATTGGGACCTTTCACAGTGATGGAGAAAATAAGCGACATGAACTATCGCCTAAAACTCCCACCGAAATATAAGATACATCCTGTGTTCCATGTTGAATTACTTACCGCCTATACTCAGTCTAAACTCCTTCCCTGCGATGAACCTGCAAGGCCTCCACCTGAAATCGAAAACGACGACAGTTCAGAATGGCTAGTAGAATAAGTGCTGAACTCACGAATGCACAGATCCAAACTGCAATACTTAGTGAAATGGGAAGGATATCCTGCATCTGAAGCGACATGGGAATCAGAAGGTAACTTATGAAATGCCTTGCAACTTGTGCAAAACTTCCACCAGAAAAACCCAAAAGCTGTAAACCCTTGAAAGATCAAAAAATCCATTTTCACCACCCCTGATTTTCTAGAATTCCGAAAGAAGTTTATTCGTCCTTACGTCGCATTTGGCAACTCACGAGACACTCATCCTAGAAAGGGGGTAATGTCACAAACGCCTCCCAAAACCCCTAAATCTCCCTTTACAATTCCTTTAGCGCCCACTACACATATTACCCCTACAACAGAAGATGAAGATACATTCTATGATTGTCTTTAGATAAGATAAGATAAGATAAGATAACATCACGTGACATAATCTAGAACATTCTATGATATCATTACTATTATTAGCCTCAGGTACATCATATGATTCTCACTCTATTTAATGATTGGCTGGTAGTTAGAACTCAGCTTTGATCTCAGTTTCAATTAGTGTATATAGTTAGTCAATTGCAGTCAGTAGTTCTTCAGTTCAAACCTCTTGTGTATTCATTACTTGAATCAACTTAAGGCGTACTTGCTCTTATTCTTCTTGTGATTATCTTAGACATTTAAGTCCTAGTCTCTGCTCATTGCATTTATTTGCTTGTTGAGTTGTGACACTTGAGAGGAACTTGAGTGTAATAGTAAGTACCTGCCTGGTCAACTTTGTTCATTTCTCAGCACTAATATCTAGTATTCAGCAGGAGGCATCCAAGTCAGGCCCCACCGCTGCAGGTCCCACACCTGCTCTACACATCATGGACCAAGGAAGGTTTGGATTTCAGGATCATCCAATTCCCTCAGCATATGTTAGTTCCAAACTGCTCCAGTCTCATCTAAGTCAAACACATCTTCAGCCTGACTTGACAATACCTCCTGCCCAGCCCTATGTCCATGATCGCAGTACCTCTCAGGGTGCTTCTCACAGTACTTCTTGTGGTGCTTCTTGCAGCATCTCTCATGGCACCTCTCTTTGTGACACTCAGGCTGATAAAATCAGAATTCCAGCCACCCAGCATCCTATTGTTTCTTGTGATGTTCTCTAGTCTGTCAGCACTCATATTGTTTCTCGCAAAGTTCCTTGATCTGTCAGCGACCAACACTCAGGCTCATCTATTCCCATCATCAACTCTGCCATTCAGCGTGAGCCATCGACCACCATAACACCCCATCACACCATTTCTCATACTCCTCCTGCTTTTGGTTCCTCCACTAGCCAAAACATGTTTGTTGATGGAAATGAAGAGGGTAATGAAGAGGCAGATCATGATGAAGAAGTGGACATTGAAGAGGATGACATGTCTAATGAGGATGGAGATTTTGCAGGAGACGACATCAATAATAACAATATGGACTATGACTTGGAGCAGGATGTTCACAGGAGTGATGACATCATGCCAGACCACAATAATCAAACCTACCCTAGTAACAACCAAGTCAGACGCCCTGTGCAAGTACCTGATCAAGGTGCATATTTGCAGGACGAGGATTATGACAACATGGGAGCAGCCAACATGGACCGTGATAATCGGAATGATCACACCACTAGCAAGAAGGGTAGAGACCAGAACATCAATGTAGCTCAGGTGCCAACGCGAGCGAGCCTGCAGAGCACTAACAAACAAGCTCTGGGTCATTTGGGTGCTCCAGTAGTAGTTGTAAGCACTCACCCATTTTGTCACCATGTATTGACACCTTTTTCAGCCTAATATTGATTATGATGTCCTCCAGGCTCACCACACAAGAAACCAGCGGCCATGTTCTCCATCCCCATCATATTTGAACAGCATACAAAATTGCTGCCCAAAGACTAAGCATGCTTGCACAAGCAACTCCCTGTCAAGTGATGCCTCTGATGATCAGCAGGACAACTTGGAAGATATTGATGAGAAAGCAAAGGGTACTGCTACTGATTGCAATGCAACTAATGTCAAGTTCTACCTGCCACTCTGGAAAAACTTCTTGACCATGCAAAGGCTAATTTCAGACCTCATCTCGCTATTTCCATCCCATTTCCTGACAAATAGGAGTCCATTGGTACTACTGGAGTCTGCGGTGAAATGATTGCAGAAGCAATTGTACAATGGCAAGAGCAGAAATGCAAGCTTGAGAAAGGTGATTTCCCCTTATCTAACTACAATCTTACTACCTGCTGACATGCCTACAAAGGTTTCTACCCTGATTTCAAAATGGGGATGGCTACCGTGGTAGGTACTCTGAGTTGTTCATGTATGTTACTAAGTTGTGTGGATCCAGATTTTCAATGACACTGGACATTCCGCAGCAAGATCAAGCAGATCATGCTTACCATCATTCCAGTGACGTATGATCTAGCACTTGGCATTAATGGGAACACAATTGACAGTGTCAAACTCAAGGCAACCGCTTTATTAAAGAAAGCAATGTATTTGCACGGCCATCCTGATGCTGAGGTATGTTTTTCTTCATCTTCAATAATCAATTCTAAATATTCAGTAGGGCTGTGCATCTAACTTTGCAAATGTTGCAGTCCACATCATTTACCATAAGTCATTTTATGACAACAGTTCCAAATCACTGAAGCAATTCCAAATTTCAGAAGACCATTCTGCCCCCAGTGCTCTTCCTTGTTGGGACTATCATGAGTGACTGGAGCATGCTCACAGCGTATTTACTTATTTCTACTAAGATTTGCAATGTGATTTATATCTACAGCAAAGATGGCCAGGTAAATGGCGCCAAGCAGACACCCATTGAGGATTTAGAGTTTGCCTATGGCTGCATTTCGAAGTTGTTCACCTGCACAAACAAAGATGAGTATCACAGACTGAAACTACATCAAATGCTCAAAGCTTGGGCATCAGAAGGCACGTAAGTCTTTCTGCATGATTTTTGACAAAAGTAGCAGTGTATTGACCATCAAGTTAGGAACGTGTGCAGCACTGGCCTTGATACTAATGAAGGTGATGACAGCTGTTTTGAGTGGGACATTGATTTGGATTGATTAGTTTTATACTACTACTACTACTACTACTACTACTATGTTTTGCAGCATCATTTGAATAGAATCATCATTGACTTTTGTATTCAAGTTAATCCACATGCAAAATTCAAAATAATTGTTATATTAAAAGTACTGCTACAAAAGCCATACACTGCTATATAACACTACATAGCAGGTTTGTACTACACAGTATTATACAGTGCTACAGTGTTGTGCAGGGTTGTATGGTGAAGGTGAGGAATGATGAGTGGGTGGGGGCTAGACCTGATGTGGGCTCTACAGTGCTCCTCTGGATGCAAGATATAGCTCGTCCCAAGGGGATTGCTACTGAGAAAAGATTCCTCTATAAGAAAGGGGAGTCGTGGACTGGGCTTTGGTCTGGAGGCTCTTCAAGCACTCTCGAGGGAAGGGGAAGTAGTGGTGTGCAATCTGGCTAAGGGCGCGTGAAAACGTGCTGTAAGTCGCGAAGCGTGGGAAAAAGTGCGAAATATCACAAAGTGCATTACTCTCTGAAAATGGTTCTCTAACTCGAGGGTAGATGCTGAAGGAGAAATTAGATGTGACTCTCAAGAATATCCTGAGGCTCTCACAGAATGCAATGATAGATTGGAAGTCAATGGATTTTTGATGCTAAGTCCTACCAACTAATGTGTAAGTGATGCAAGGAAAAAGTGTTGTAAAAACCTCCCACTATGCGCTGATGTGTCAGCATGCTAAGCAAGTTCCCAGGGCTCGGAGCCGAGTAGGTAGCGCTAAACATACAAGGGTGATGTAATATAAACACATAATGAGATAAGTGAACATAAATGGGAATGTAAAGACATATATGATGTAATGTGAATGAAACAAAGTGAAATACGCACCAATGGACCTTGGAGGATGAGGACAGGACATGCAAATGGAATGTGATGGATCCTAGGGAGGCGCATGGTAGCGCAAAATATGCAAGATGCACAAAAATGCAAAAATGGAAATATGCGAAAGAAAATCGCCATGCTGCAGCAGGTCCAGTATAAGGTCTTGCAATATGGTCTGTACGCACCCATAGAGACTTGAGTCTCTACAACGGTCTGGCAGTAGCTGTGCCAAACTGCACAGCATGACACATCCCAAGCACACACTGTGGCTTGGCTGCACATGGGGGGACTTCCCTGTGAACCCTGTGTCACTGTGTGGCTATGTGCAGTGCCACATACCCCATTTGTGTTTTGCTGATGTCCTTATTTTTTTGTATGCATTCAAGACTCAAGAGCTTCCTTTCCACTCTCCATGTCTGTCTTGACAGAATTTGTTTGCTTATTTCTGTAATTTTACTATTCAGATTTGGCTTCCCTAATACTCAGGTCATGCTGCTTCCTGCCAAACCTGTAAATAGCTGCTTGCAAGCCACTTTGGAACCAAGCCAGTGCTTAGCCATGGTTTTACTGGTTTAGCTAGCCATTTATAGGATAAGCTGTGGCTTAGGAAGCCAAGCTGCAGCAACACTAGCAAGTTGTAAGATTTGTATCAGAATGAAATGTCCTTAGCAAACTCATACATTCTTTCATACAGATGTTGTGTGAAGATAATAATATGTAATTCTAAATCTAGATGCATCATAATAAGTTTTATTTGTCAGCTCTACCTGGTCATATCAATTTCAGGTTGATTTACTGATGTCTGCCACAGAATCGGATACTTGGATTGGACCAACTCTAATGGTGGTTACTTCTGCTTTGGTTTGTGAATACTGTGGAAAGATAGCAACATCATTACTTTGACCAGACTCCCCACTGTATCAGTGCTTGTCCTGTCACCATCTCAATGGAAGTTCAAATGATCCACCCATAAGTGGTGTTGCCTGTTCTTGACACATTGTGGTTAGTGATGTGCACGGCTTCCCGGCTTCAAGCTGTGAGCTGGCCAAAGCCAGCCCCTAGTCAGGCCCAGCCAAGCCTGGCCAAAGTCATGGCTTGACCACAGCCTAGGGCCTGTCCTTGGTAGTTGAAAAGCTGGAGCCAGCAGCTCAAGCTGTGGCTTTTACTTCTACTAATTAAACCTTTATTTTTGTCTAACAGCTGCTAACCTTCTGAGAATCTCAAGCACATCTGAGATGTCCAATGAAATAAAGTCCTGAAAGCATTCAAGTGTTCAATCTTAGCCAAAAGGAGCATCAGAGCATGATGTGTCTGATCATTAGCTCATGCTCATTGTCCCACATATTCTGTTCCTTTGAGAGGGCAATATTTCACATCTATGCTAGCCAGTCAAAATGTGAGTCCCCTTTGTCATGCTTTGCAACCTCAATGATACTTGGTCTCATGCTACTTAGATCTTTGAAGCATCATATATCTGCAGCATGAATCTTGATTTTATTGAGATAAAAACTACAATAGTACATTGCCATCCCTACTCACAAATCTCCAATTCTAATGGCTGGAACAGTCCTTTCAGATAGTTATGAGCCTTGACCAGCGCGTCCAGCCCACAAAATCAAGCCCTCCACTGCACTCCTTGAGCACTCCAAGAAAGCAGCTCTCCCATCTCAAATTAGGGCCATCAATGCATTTCGGGCAGCAGAGGCCACAAAACATGCTTCCAACAATACCCAACTGCCCTCCAGTCCACCTACTCCTGAAGCCACTGTCTCTGCACCTGTACTTGCCAACAAAAGAGCACAAACTGAAGATATTGAAGATGGCTATGAACCTAGTGACCAGGAACGTGAAAATGATGAGGATGATGAGGAACACAAAAATGCACAGACAAACCCTTGTAAGTCTATATCTATTCATGTAGGAGAATGTACATAGCTCACTCAATACACTCAGCCAAATGAGCATGCCATCAGCAAAATACTGTTGAAGACCATGAAGATGGTGATGAAGATGGGATTCTCATGGATATTGACATCCAGCCTATCACTGACGAGTCTGGTCCCACACATGAGGATAGGACTCATGATATTGATGAATTCTTTGGCAAACATTTTGAGTGCATGAACACAAATGGCATCTGAAAAAACACTGCAAGTGCAAAGTTTGTCCATACATCATCTCATCATAACTTTCATGTGTCTGTATCATTCACATTGCATAATGACTCTTAGGAATTCTTGCAAAATCGTCAATGAGACATCCACACTGTGTCATCATGCCAAAGCTAGATTTGCTGTAAGTTTTCTTATTATCATCAATGTATATCTAAATAATGTATGTACATAGGGTAAATATCATAAATGGGCTAAAGACAATGCCTTTCTGTCAAAACTGCCAGGTGATGTTGCTGCAGAGAAAAAGAAAGCTGCACAAGCGCAGCAAATGTTTGATGCCCATATGACTGAGCACAAGTTGTCAGAGGAGGTTGTTCCTTACGCTGACCAGCTTTTCAGAAAGGCAGCAACTGAGTGGCTCATTTCTACAGATCAGGTAAAGACTCTTCATATTGTCTGGCTGTATATACTAACCAAAATTATAGCCCATTCAGGCTCTCAAATACCCAAGGTTCAAAGAGATGATCAATATTGTCTTGCATGCCACCCAGGGTGTCAAAATTCCTGGCCGCAAAGCAACCTGCACTGAAATGTTGCACATATTCAAGAGCCCCCAGGCCAGAACCAGGCGCCACATCTGCTAGCCATCCATCAAAAACATGGAGGGCTGAATTTATGAGTTACATTGAAACTATTGAGGCGGTTCCATCAGCAGATATGACTACTATTCAGTGGTGGGGTGTAAGTGACTTTCATTTGCTTTGAGGTTGCTTGCCACTGACTGCTGTTTTTGTTAAGATCAATGGGCAGAGATATCCTGTATGGACTTTGCTTGCAAGAGATTACCTGTCAATTATAGCAGCGTCCATCTCAAGTGAGCAAGCTGCGTAATAGGTTGAAAGGAGATGTTGTTGAGGCCCTACAATGTGTTACATAAGTGCTCTCTCTGAAACAATATTCTATTCCAGGATCCTGGTCCATCATCCCTTGCAGAAGAAACTGAAGACTCCAAATACAAGGCTGAGGTGTTAGTTGGCACATCAGCAGCAAATGATGAGGGGTGGGATACACTGATTTTGGGTGATGACTATGATATGTCAGAGTCTGATATTGATTCACACATGATGACGAAGTACTGTATAGCTGCCAATATACAAGATTAACTCACTTCACTCTTGAAAGCTGTGATTAAGCCCAGGCGGAGCCACAGCTTTGGCCTGGCTTTGGCTCACAGCTTGGCCAGAGGTTTTTGGAAGCTCAAGCCCCCCAAGCCAGGGCTTTCAGGCCAAACCAGGCCTGCACATCACTATTCCAGACTCTCTGGCTGCTCTAACAACTTACAAATCAAATCCCAGAACCTTAGCACCTGTCAATTTAAAGTCTTCTTTGGCAGTGTACCGACTTTTGCCCATGCTCTCCTCCATGAGCTTGCTTTATCTCCCAGAAAGTCACATTAAGAGTCATATGGCACCCCCCCATGCTGTGCCCACCACCACAAAGTTCCTCATGCATAGAATCAATGTGATCCCTGCTTGCACTGCCTGACTGCCTCTACTCTTGTTTCATGACCCAAATCCTTTAGGCAATAGGACTTTGAACACCCCATGGATGTTCAATATCAATGATAAATAGTATATAGCAACCAATGCTGCAATGAACTCAACTGCCCAAGGCAAAGTGGAAGTTTAGATCCATCAGAAATACAGCTGTGCCACTGCATTCTAGACTTTTCAGCTCTCTTCATTCTATACATGCACCTCATGCCTATGAGCACCATTCAGGGAGGAACAACACCCATACTGCACTGTTACTTTTTGCAGTCTATGTTATCATCAGCCACACCACTCACAGCACTCCTGTTGCTATCGCAGTTTTCATATTGTTTGGTTCATACTCAAAATTTCAAAATCAGACTCTGGTCTTGCTGAAACATTCTTCCTGCTGTTGTTCACACTGTCTTTGATGGATGTTCTGGATGCTCAAATGGGTGGACTCTGTGCAGGTCCTGAGCAATATGGGTGATATTCTGAGGGTGACAAGAACAGTATTGGCAAGGACTAATACTGCTGTTACATTGATTGGGAGGTTATCAGTCTGGCTGGTTTGCCTTGCAATTTCAAAAGCCAAGTGAGTGAGGCATCCACGCAGGAGAATACTGAAGCTACTGTGCCAATGAATTTGGCTCTCCTGATTGCATGTTCTGACTCATCTTTAGTGACATGTGGTGATAACTCAAGCTTCAGGACAGACTGTCTTAGAACTCCTATTCATCCCTCTTTGCATCTAGATATCATTGAAGGTATGTGGGACATCTACAGCCTAAACAATGTGTTTGCATCCCCCAATGCATCCCCCCAACTCACTAATACTAATCAAAAACATAACCTCTCATTGTCAGAAGTCATACCACTAGAGCTCCTAGCAACAAACACATATTACAGTACAGGCAGTACAGGCCACCAATCAACATTTTCATCTATCCAATGAAAAGGCATATTTGTCATGGCAAAGATGCTTTCCTTCCTGCTTCATGTATTTCCCATACCTTTGATCCTTTTTCCTGCAAGCACAGGTGGTGCCACTGATTATACTAAAACCTCCCTCTCCTGCACCTTTCACTTTCTCATCCCCTCTCAAATGCATCTCTCTCATCTTCCTTCGGTTCAACAGAGTCCTTTTATTGTGTCAATCAGTCTGTGTATTGATAACATTGTTACTTGCTTACTTTGTAATGCAATCAACCATCAACAAAAGTTGCTCTATAGTCATGTCTTCCAGCTTGTGGTCTTTTCCAACTCTCAAGATCATGTAAGGACATTTGTTAGAGCGATCATTGTGCTTATGACGATCATAAAGCACAATGAACTTTGCTGGCTTTTTAAATTTTCGATATATCCAGATGGCCCGTTTGTCCAAGATTGCCTCAGGTTGAAAGTAGTCATTCCTGTCAAGGAATTGGATGAGACCACCACTGAACTGCTTGATTCTGATGGAGACAAATTGACTGCTGTCAAGGGTGGAGTATACAGTAGTGATGAATTTAATTATGCCAGTCATGGCGGTAGTATTGGAAGTTTTGTAGCGCTGATTATTTATTTAACTCCTGTGTGGTCTCCTATGATCACTAATCGACCTCTAATCTCGAGGCCCCTAAGGCTAGCATCACGTGACGAGCATAGTCGACTCACGTGGACTGTGTACCTATCATAATATCATCTCCAGTCCTTACTCTTCGACGCTGGAAACCGCCGGTCCTCCCTCGACTTCAATAAACCAACCATCTCAAAACCAAGTTTTTTTTTTCCTGTCAACTTGCCTCGCAAATTCGCTCCGTAATTTTTCGTTATCGTCTTTAGGAACAGGATACTCTGGCGAACCAGCGCCAGGCATGTCACAATGTTACTGTTTTCATGCGGATGACGCTTAACCGAGGCACGTCGAACTCGTCCGAGTCATCGCAGGCGTCTACGCATCCGCCTGCAACTGTTTCGAAACTGCTTACTCTCGCACTATAGGATTGGCGCTCGAGCCGCTATGATTTTGTATTCATTCTCCGCTTTTGTTAGTGGAAACGCCCTCCAGCCAGCCAGCCCAGCTGCCTACTCGTCTTGTTCCGAGTCGAAGTTTGGGTTGGTCCCAAGAGCAAGGCTTTCATCGGGGTCAGTCTGGCGAAAGTAGGTGTGAAATGGGTACTGGGGCAAACCTACGTGAACGTGCTGAAGGGGACGGGACTCGTGAGTGCTTGTTTCTACTCATCAGGCTGGCGGTGAAACCAATTTGAGCTAGTCTTCCCCTGTGGAGTCGCTCGGTGAGGCGGATGACTATGATATTTCCCAAACGCGTGTCATCTTCGCCGCCAAGGACCCGCAACTCTCCAAGGCCATGCACACCAGGCAGAATGTGCGTGCACTTCATATCTTGCACTTCTATGCTAACATACTACCGCGTAGATCTACCTCGTTGCACACGACGGAAAAGACCTCAGAGGGCTCACCTCGGGCGTCCAATGTGCGACGCACTCCACTGTCTTCAGCCCCTCTGGCGATGAAGTCGCCTAGCTGGAACTGGCTCTTGATGGGCACGAGAGAGATCGGTAAGTTATGTGACCTGTTCGCATGCCGTCCTGACTTGAATTCGCGCACATGTATCTATCACTCGCCCATACACTCACTTCACACGTTGTCAACTTCACGTGCACAGCGCGAAAGTGGTGGTCTATGATCTCAAGGCAACCGTCCGGTTCTCAATTACGGAGGGCTGGGACCGCTGGAACCGCTCCTCTGATTCTATTATTGTGAGTTCATATTCATTCGATCGTCTTTACTTCATTTATCCTATCTTGCGCCGATCCTCGTCAATTCCTTGCGAGTTCGCTCGACCCTCTCATACGTCTGTTGTCATACTAGCCAGCTAACCCAAGCCCAGTTTTCCCTCTTCCTCTACCCTCATTTACGCCACTGTCGGCGATCACGCCCACATCAAGATTTTGGCGCTGGCGGTTCCGCCTACGTCTCCCTCCAACAACACACAGACCGCTCAACCTACAGCCCTCACTTCCAGCAGTTCTATATCCGGCTTCACGCCAATCTCAGGTGGCAGGGCCACATTCGCGCTTTCGAACCTGACTTCTTGTGCGTGACATTTTTTTCTCGTCTTTCACGCCCTCTTGTGTCCTAATCCTTGTTCTTTGCAGCTGGATCCACGGCAACCTCGAGCTCGGATTCGGGTTCAAGGCATTGGTCTGCCACGATGGAGTGCTTAGAGCTATGCCCCGCGCAGTCATATCTCCTTCCTTCGGCCAGCTCAGTGCGGAATGCGAGAGTGTATCTACAAAAGATCACTATCATTATCAACGTGAGGGCTACTCGCATGTGTAAGACGCCGCTGATTGTGGATCCCTTGAATTCTGTGACTTTCAGTGTCAAAGACACCTTCAAATATCGAAGCTTTTGTGGATTTAAAGGTGGCTCGGGCGTGACAAAGGAAGCTACTAAAACATGGGCATATCTGCAAGGTCGCGCAAACAAAATCAGAATGCTCAAACTCAAATAGAAGGTGCATAAGCTTGCGATCATCCCTGCGAGGAACATTCACCCAGTCGTGTAGCCTTGTCTGCATTGCGCTCGACTTCTGTTCAAGTCAGGAGAGATTGTTACTCCTCGAGATGAAAGGCTTGCGTTTGTTGTGCTGTGGATGGGGAGTTCGTCAGGTGCTCGTGATATGGAAGGGTACGAATCAAGTGCGTACATTCCAAGTTCTTCTCTCGGCGTTTTAACATCGCAATGTGCTAGTCGTCTTGTGTCTCTGCTGTCCTCTCATTTCCTAACAAGATCTTGAGTGAAGAGCCTCAAGGTCAACGAAGACGCCAGGCAGCCGGAACCTGCGTTAAAGATTCTGGCGGCGTGTCCGGAGTTGATTGCTAGGTATGCAGTATCGCTAATTGAAGATCCCCAATGATTAATATTCGCTATTCTAGGTACTGGCCTGCTGTAGGACCGACATGGACGACTGCGGACTGCGCGCAGTGATGTATAAAAACATAAAAACACCGTATCGAATACTTAGAGGCTCTTCGGGATCTTCTACCCATGGAGAACTCAGCAGTCGATGCTCCCAGTCCACTACTCATGAATGTAGAGCAATTTGCTGCAAAACTAGCGAGAAAATTGCTCACACCATCGGATTTTACTGGGTTTGTGAGAAGGCTCGCGTTCAAGCTGGCGGGAAAGCAGAAAGATTTGGCAATTCTGCGTATA
>Ga0310811_10002766_pt1 | contig 21931 bp, 21 predicted proteins | sample YCmetagenome_FD_207642 | JGI IMG/M metagenome (GOLD analysis project Ga0310811, IMG submission 207642) | Soil microbial communities from experimental microcosm in Duke University, North Carolina, United States - YC | ecosystem: Engineered > Artificial ecosystem > Soil microcosm > Unclassified ...
AGCTCGTCGAGCCAGCCGTCGTCGGCCGCTCCGGCGCGGCCGCCGCCGACCGCGCGGCGCACGCGATCCTTCGACAGCTCCACATAGCGCGGCGCGAGCTTCGCCTCCTTGCGCGCCATGCGCACCAGACCCGCCGAGCCGTCGACCAGGGCGCGCGAGCCGAGCGCGATCGCCCGGCCGGACCGTCGCGCCGGCCCGAAGCGGGCGAGGCCGTGCACCCCCATCAGCAGGGCCGCGGCGACCGCGCAGAGGGTGGCCGCCAGCCACGGCGGCTCGAGCGCCAGGCGGCCGAGGCTGCGGGTCCGGACGATGCCGTTGAGCGTCACGTCGAAGGTCACGCCGCCGCCGCCGCTCAGGGTCTGCAGGATGGCCATGCCGGCGCGGGCGTTCTCAAGGCGGGCGACGCCCTGGTTGTTGAGCAGGTCCGGCTCGGCCAGGACGAAGACGTTGGGATGGCTGTGCGAGCGGGCGAGCACCATGCGGCCGGTCTCGTCCACCAGGGCCGGATCCCAGCCTGGGCCGCCGATCGTCTGCAGGTGGTCGATGGGCGCCAACGGCAGGTACGTCCCAGTCACATAGGGCGCGCCGCCGGCCCGCAGCGCGGTGCGGACCACGCCGTTGCGCGTCTCCAGCGCGCTGCGCGGCGCGAACGGCTTGAGCGCGGTCAGCACGCGCCTGATCGAGAAGGCGTCGGCGCCGGCCTTGCGGACGAACCCCGGTCGGACCGGGTCCGGCGCCGCCTGCCACTTCGGCATGACGATGAGGATCGGCGTCTCGTCGGAGAAGGCCTGCAGGTCCGGGGCGTGCGTCGCCGCGTTCGGCGTCAGCACCAGCAAGGCGTCGGAGCCGCGGCGGCCCTTGGGCGGCGTCCGGCTGATCAGCACCGGCACGTCCATGGCCTTCAGCATGATCGTCGCGCCGCGGAAGCCGACCGCCGAGGCCGAAAGGGCGTGCGCCGCCGGATCGGCGCGGCCGCGCAGCTCCGGCGCGTAGGCGCCGAGGATCGCCAGCCCGGCGAAGGCGACGACGCCCACCGCCACCAGCGCCAGGATGGTGCGCGCCGAGAAGGCCGGCGCGCCGACGCCCGCCTCGCTCATCGCCAGTCCTCCGAGAAGGCGAAGGCCTCGTAGTCGCCCCGCCGGGCGGCGAACTCCTCGGCGTCGACCAGGCGGCCGCCGAAGAAGCTGCGCTCCACCGTGCGGGCGATGCGCGCGAAGGCCTCCCGCGGGCCGGCGGGGATCGGCGCGGCCCCGACGATGTCGCGGCTGGTCAGCGCCGCCCGCACGCTGCCCGGCCGCTTGGCGGCGAGCTCCTCGATGCTGCGGAACAGGATGAGGTGCACCGCCTCGCCGTAGCGCCCCTCGGCGGCCAGCCGGTCGGCGTCCTCCAGCAGGGTGCGCGCGGCGGCGGCGTCCGGCCGCCAGTCCATGGCCGCGGCGGGCTTGCGCCGCCGCCAGCCGGTGGGCGCCATGTCGCGCACCATCACCCAGACCAGCAGCGCCAGCCCCAGGGCGACCCCGCCCCAGAAGACGTATTTCAACACCGGCGCCGCGGCCCGCAGGAATTCGATCAGCGCCTCGAGCCAGGCCGGCGGCGGCTCCGGCTTGGGGGCCGCCGTGAAATCGAGCTGCAGGCCGCGGGTGTGCCGCATCACCGCGTGCGCGGCCGCCAGCTTTCGCTCGCTTGCGTCGGTGATGTTCTGGCCCGTGGCGGCGTCCAACGCAGTCCCCGACTCGCGCCGCCGCAACGGACGACCGCGGGACGCTAGCAGCCCCCGCGGCGGCTGCGAAGCGCCGCTCTACCGACGCGAGAACGTCCGCCCGGCCGCCCCTGCCGCGAACCCGCCGCCTTTGCCGCCTATTGTCAGGGTCGCGATCATCCCCATCTTGCCCCCATGCGCCGCCTCGCCCTGATCCTCGCCGCCGCCTCGTCGCTCGCCGCCTGCGCCACGGCCCAGAAGCTGGGCGCGGCCAACGACGTGCACGCCCTGCTTGTGTCCATCCGCGACAACGACCAGACGGGGTTCGAGGCCCACGTCGACCGCGCCGCCCTGAAGCAGGAGCTGCAGGCGAAGATCGAGGAGCAGGGCGCCAAGCGCTACGGCTCGCTGGCCACGCTCCTGGCCCCCAGCCTCGCCCAGTTCGCCGGCGACGCCCTGGTGCAGCCCTCGGTTTTCCGCCAGGTGGCCCGCCAGTACGGCTACGGCGACGACACCAAGATCCCCAACCCGATCCTCATCGCCCAGGCCCTGAAGCCCCTGCCCGACGGCCGGGTCTGCGCCACCAAGAAGAAGAACGGCCCCTGCACGCTGGTCTTCACCAGGGAGCAGGGCGTCTGGAAGCTCACCGGCTTCGAGGGCGACGTGAAGGACCTCAAGCTGAAGCTCTAACCCGCTCCGAAACCCTCGCTCCTCGGGGAGAGAGCAGGGAGGGGTGACGCCGAGCCATCGACCGGCCGCGTGGTCCAGCCACCCGGCTGCGCACCTCAGGCTTGCATCGACGCCCAGCCTCCCCTCACCCTGCCCACCTCGCGCCCGGGAGAGGGAACATTCGCAGATGGGCTACGAAGCCGCGCTGGCGGGCTACGAAAAATCCCGGTTCAAAGCCGGGCGCTGGACGCGGGACGTCTGGCGCAAGGGCGCCGGTCCCGCGGTCATCGTCATCCACGAGATGCCGGGCCTGCATCCCGAGGTGATCCGGTTCGCCGACCGTGTGGCCGAGGCCGGGATGACCGTCTTCCTGCCCGTGCTGTTTGGCGTGGCCGGCCGTCCGGCGACCCATCCGGCGGGCATCCTGACCATGCTGGGCGGCATGTGCGTGCGGTTCGAGTTCAACGCCTGGCGCACGGGTCGCGCCTCGCCGATCGTCGACTGGCTGCGGGCGCTGGCGCGTAAAGCTCACGGCGAGTGCGGCGGCCAGGGCGTCGGCGCGGTCGGCATGTGTTTCACCGGCGGCTTCGCGCTGGCCATGATGACCGAGCCCGCCATGGTGGCGCCGGTGCTGTCGCAGCCCTCCCTGCCGCTGGGCAAGAAGAACGCCGCCGGCCTCGACGCCGCGCCCGCCGAGATCGCCTGCGCCAAGCGCCGCTTCGCCGAGGAGGACCTGTCGATGATCGGCCTGCGGTTCAAGGGCGACCCCTACGTGCCCGACGCCCGCTTCGAGACCCTGAAGCGCGAGTTCGGCGACCGCTTCGAGGCCATCGAGCTCGACCCGAAGGACGCCCGGCCCGGCGGCCTGAAGCACCCGCACTCGGTGCTGACTATCAACCTGAAGGACGACGGCCCGACCAAGGCCGCCGAGCAGCGGGTGATCGCGTTCTTCCGCGAGCGGACGGGGGCCTAGACACCTCTCCCAAGCGAAGACTTCGGAGAGGGCAGGGCAAGGACCGGCCATCCCCTCCCCCGCTGGCGCGGGAGAGGGGGATGACACGCGTGAGGTATGGCACTAGAAGCGCGCGCTTCCCCTGAGGGCCGCGTCCGAACCGCGCTCCAGGCCGACGAGGTTCTGAGACATGTCACGCCAAACTCCCCACGGCCGCGGTCCGGCGGTCGGCCCCACCCAGCGCCAGCTGCGCGCCGGCGAGCTCGTGCGCCATGCGCTGGTCGAGATCCTGCGCGAGGAGGAGATCTCCGATGCGGCGCTCGAGGGCGTCTCGGTGACCGTCACCGAGGTGCGCATGAGCCCGGACCTGCGCCACGCCACGGTGTTCGTCGAGCCGCTCGGCGGCGGCCACGCCTCGGAGGTGGTCGCCGGCCTCAACCGCCACGCCAAGTTCCTGCGCGGCCGGCTCGGGCGGATGATCGACATGAAGTTCACCCCCGACCTGAAGTTCCTGCACGACGAGAGCTTCAACGAGGCGGCGCGGATGAACCGGCTGTTCGACGACCCGCGGGTCCGCCAGGACCTCGCGCCGCAAGAGCCTTCGGACTCCTGGAAGGACGAGGACTGATGGGCCGCCGCCGGAAGGGCGAGGCCGTCTCGGGCTGGATCAACCTCGACAAGCCCTACGACCTGACCTCCACCCATGCGGTGTCGCGCGTGCGGCGGATCTTCAACGCCCAGAAGGCGGGCCATGCGGGCACGCTGGACCCGCTGGCCACCGGCATCCTGCCGATCGCGCTCGGCGAGGCGACCAAGACGGTCCCCTACCTGATGGACGCCGACAAGGCCTACCGCTTCACCATCGCCTGGGGCCGCACCACGGCGACCTTCGACCGCGAAGGCGCGGTCCTGGCCGAGAGCGAGGTGCGCCCGACGCCGGACCAGGTGAAGGCCGTCCTGCCGCGGTTCGTCGGCGAGATCAGCCAGGTCCCGCCGGCCTATTCGGCGATCAAGGTGGACGGCGAGCGCGCCTACGACCTGGCCCGGGCCGGCGAGGAGGTGGTGCTGGAGCCGCGCATCGTCACGGTCCACGACGCGCGCGTTGCGGCCGCGCCGGACGACGACCACATCACCATCGAGATCGAGTGCGGCAAGGGCACCTATGTCCGCGCCCTGGTCCGCGACATCGCCGACGCGCTCGGCGCCTGCGGCCATGTCGACGAGCTGCGTCGGACCCGCGTCGGGGCGTTCTCGGAGGAAAACGCCGTCACGCTGGAAACTCTTGAGGATTTAGGGCATAAGGCCCGCCATTCGGAGGCCCTGCTTCCGGTCGAGACCGCGCTGGACGACATCCCGGCGCTGGCCGTGACCGCCGAAGACGCCTTCCGATTGAAGCAGGGACGGTCGATCGTTCTCGTTCCCCGACAGGTCGAAGCGGTGAAAGCCAGGCTCAAGCCCGGCTCGCGCACCGTTTCCGCCATGGCGGGCGGATCGGTGGTCGCTCTCTGCGAGATGCGCGCGGGCCGGCTCGAGCCCTCGCGGGTCTTTCATCTGTCGTAGAGCCGGAGACCAACCGATGTCGATTACGGCCGACCGCAAGGCGGAACTGATCAAGACCCATGCCCGCGGCGAAGCGGACACGGGCAGCGCTGAAGTCCAGGTGGCGATCCTCTCCGAGCGCATCGCCAACCTGACCGAGCACTTCAAGACGCACAAGAAGGACAACCACTCGCGCCGGGGCCTGCTGAAGCTCGTCTCCCAGCGCCGGTCGCTCCTCGATCACCTGAAGAAGTCCGACGCGGACCGCTATCAGGCGCTGATCGAAAAGCTGGGTCTGCGCCGCTAGTCACTCCGCTCGCCCCCGCGAAGGCGGGGGCCCAAGCTGAGGGCGACACAGTCCCGATCCCCCGCTCGGATCCGGCATCGCCGGGACGAGCGGGGTTGTACAGCCGCTCCCCCGCGACAGGCCGGGGGACCCCATGCGGCGCTTACCGGGTTTCCCGTGATTGGGACGCCCATCCGCACGCCGAGGGTTCACAAGAAATCCTCACCGCGCCTGTTCATCTGGAGAGGATTTCGGAAACCCGACGCCCTGTCCGCCCCCGCTGGGAATCCGCCCGCGGGATCAGAAAGAAAACCAAAATGTTCGATATCAAACGCAAGACGATCGAGTGGGGCGGCAAGAAGCTCACGCTCGAGACCGGCCGCATGGCCCGCCAGGCCGACGGCGCTGTGCTCGCCACCTATGGCGATACGATGGTCCTGGCGACCGCCGTGTTCGCCAAGAGCCCCAAGCCCGGCCAGGACTTCTTCCCCCTGACGGTGAACTACCAGGAGAAGTTCTACGCCGCGGGCAAGATCCCCGGCTCCTTCCCCCGCCGTGAGGGCGCGCCCTCCCAGAAGGAGACGCTGACCTCCCGCCTGATCGACCGGCCGATCCGGCCGCTGTTCGTGAAGGGCTTCAAGAACGAGGTCCAGGTGGTCACGACGGTGCTCGCCCACGACCTCGAGAACGATCCCGACATCGTCGCCCTGGTCGCCGCCTCCGCGGCCCTGGTGCTGTCCGGCGCGCCCTTCATGGGCCCGATCGGCGCGGCGCGCGTCGGCCTCGTGGACGGCGAGTACGTGCTCAACCCGACCCTCGACCAGATGAAAGAGTCCAAGATGGACCTGGTCGTGGCCGGCACCGCCGACGCCGTGATGATGGTCGAGTCCGAGATCCAGGAGCTCTCCGAGGAGCAGGTCCTGGGCGGCGTGACCTTCGCCCACAAGGGCATGCAGCCGGTGATCGACGCGATCATCGAACTGGCCGAGCACGCGGCCAAGGACCCCTTCGACTTCCAGCCGGACGACACCGACGCGCTCAAGGAGAAGGTGAAGGCCCTGATCGGCGCCGACCTGCGCGCCGCCTATGAGATCATGGGCAAGTCCGAGCGCCACGCCGCCATCTCGGCCGCCAAGGACAAGGCGACGCAAAAGTTCGCCAAGTCCGAGGCCAACCCGGACGGCGTCGATTCCAACAAGCTGGGCTCGGTGTTCAAGGAGCTCGAGGCCGACATCGTCCGCCGCGCGATCCTCGAAACCGGCAAGCGCATCGACGGCCGCAAGGTCGACCAGGTCCGTCCCATCGTCTCGGAAGTGGGCGTGCTGCCCCGGGCCCACGGCTCGGCGCTGTTCACGCGCGGCGAGACCCAGGCGCTGGTCGTGGCCACCCTCGGCACCGGCGAGGACGAGCAGCTGATCGACGCCCTCGAAGGCAAGTACTTCGAGAAGTTCATGCTGCACTACAACTTCCCGCCCTTCTCCGTGGGCGAGACCGGCCGCATGGGCGCTCCGGGGCGTCGGGAAGTCGGCCACGGCAAGCTCGCCTGGCGGGCCATCCGCCCGATGCTTCCCCCGGCCGAGGAGTTCCCCTACACGATCCGCCTGGTCTCGGAGATCTTCGAGTCCAACGGATCGTCGTCGATGGCCTCGGTCTGCGGCTCGTCGCTGGCCCTGATGGACGCCGGCGTGCCCCTGAAGAAGCCGGTCTCCGGCATCGCCATGGGCCTGATCCTCGAGAAGGACGGCTTCGCCGTGCTGTCGGACATCCTCGGCGACGAGGATCACCTCGGCGACATGGACTTCAAGGTGGCCGGCACCGAGGATGGCATCACCTCGCTGCAGATGGACATCAAGATCGCCGGCATCACCGAGGAGATCATGCGCAAGGCCCTCGAACAGGCGAAGGGCGGCCGTGAGCATATCCTCGGCGAGATGGGCAAGGCCATGGAGGCGCCCCGCGCCCACCTCGGCGAGTACGCGCCCAAGATCGAGACGATGAAGATCCCGGTGGACAAGATCCGTGAGGTGATCGGCTCCGGCGGCAAGGTGATCCGCGAGATCGTCGAGAAGACCGGCGCCAAGATCGACATCGGCGAAGACGGCACGATCAAGATCGCGGCCGCCGAGCAATCGAAGATCGACGCCGCCCGCGAATGGATCAAGGGCATCGCGTCCGAACCGGAAGTCGGCCAAGTCTACACCGGCAAGGTCGTGAAGCTCGTCGACTTCGGCGCCTTCGTGAACTTCTTCGGCTCGAAGGACGGCCTGGTGCACGTCAGCCAGATCACCAACGAGCGGGTGAACAAGCCCTCGGACGTCCTGCAGGAAGGCCAGACCGTGAAGGTCAAGCTTCTCGGCTTCGACGACCGCGGCAAGACCCGCCTGTCGATGAAGGTCGTCGACCAGGAGACCGGCGAGGACCTGTCCAAGAAGGAACAGCCGGAGACCGAACAGGCGTAAGCCTCGATCTCCAGCGGTTTCGAAGGAACCGGGCGGCTGCAGCGATGCGGCCGCCCTTTTTCTTGCGCCGCGCCCCGCCGCCGGTGAAGTTGCGCTCTCGTCTGGGGGATCGGCATGCGTCTGGGACTGGGGTTGAGCGCCGCCGTGGCGGCTGTGATGCTGGCGGCGAGCGCCGTGGCCGGGCCGCCGTCGATGGCCCGTGTCACCCTGGCGCAGGGCGATCCGGCGAGCGGCCGGCTGCTGGTGTTCGCCCAACCGCTTGCCGACGTCATCGGCAAGGACGGCAAGCTCGCCGACGCGATCGACGCCAATCCGTTCCGGGGACCGGGCTCGTCCGAGGTCGCCGCCCTTGAGGTCCGGCGGATCGCCGCCGACGCGCCTGTGGCGATGGACCTCGACCAGACGGTCTATCCGCTGCCGTTTTCGCAGCTGCCGCCCGGCGACTACGCCGTCCAGGCGGTGCTCGACCGCAACCACGACTACAACTACGCCGGCCGCGGCGCGGGCGACATCGTCAGCCCGGTCGTGCGGGTGCGCCTGCCGCTCGCCGCCCCGCTTGAGCTGACCCTCTCCGAGGTTCTGCCGCAGCTCGACCCGTGGACGCCGAAGGGCGCTCAACGCGAGGTGCTCCAGGGGCTCGCCGCCGCCCGTCGGCAGGCGGCGCCGATCGACTTCGTCAGCCCCGCCCTGACCGCCTTCTGGGGCCGCCCGATCGCCATGCGCGGTTGGGTGCTGACGCCGCCGGGCTACGATCCGCACGCCGCGAAGACCTACCCCACGCTCTACTACACCCAAGGGTTCGGCGGCTCGGCCGAGCGCTCCGTCGGCGTCCTGGCCCGTGTCTACGACGCCATGCGGCGGGGCGACATGCCGCCGATGATCTGGGTGTTCCTGGACGAATCCAGCCCCACCGGCACGCACGAGTTCGCCGACAGCGTCAACAACGGACCCTGGGGCACGGCGCTGACCACGGAGCTGATCCCGCACCTGGAGACGGCCTACCGCATGGACGCGCGGCCATCGGGCCGCTTCCTGAACGGCCATTCGTCGGGCGGCTGGGCCACCCTATGGCTGCAGACGCGCTATCCGAAGCTGTTCGGCGGGACCTGGTCGACCTCGCCCGATCCGAGCGACTTCCACGACTTCACCAACGTCGACCTCTACGCGCCGGGCGCGAACGCCTATCGCCGGCCGGACGGCTCGCCGACCCCGCTGGTGCGCGACAAGGGGCAGGTGAAGGCGACCTTCCAGCAGTTCGCCCAGCTGGAGGACGTGCTCGGCCCCTACGGCGGCCAGCTGCGGTCCTTCGAATGGGTGTTCTCGCCCCGCAGCCCGGACGGGCGACCGGCGGAGATGTTCGACCGCGCCACCGGCCAGGTGCATCCCGAGGTCGTCGCCTACTGGCGCGACAACTACGACATCGCCTGGCGGATTTCGCAGGCCTGGCCGACGCTCAAGCCCGACCTCGACGGCAAGATCCACCTGGCGGTCGGCACCGCCGACACCTTCTACCTGGACGGCTCGGCGCGCCGGCTGAAAGCCGTGCTGGACGGGCTTGGCGCAAAGGCCAATTTCCGGTTCGTCCCCGGCCGGACGCACGGCGACCTCTACCGGGTCGGCGACAACCCGCAGGGGCTGTTGGAGGCGTTCACCTGGGAGATGTACGCCATCGCCCGACCCGGTGTGTCCCGCCAATCGCTGGCGGCTCAGTCAGGGTCGACGACCGCCGACCAATGAGAAAAGGCCCGCCGAAGCGGCGGGCCCCTCGTCTCTTCCGGCCTGAACGCGGGCTTAGCCGCGCAGCTTGCGCATCAGGGCGTCAACGTCGCGGGCGAGGACCGCGTCTTCGGCCTTCAGGGCCTCGATGCGGCGCACAGCGTGCAGCACGGTGGTGTGATCGCGGCCGCCGAACCTGCGGCCGATGTCGGGCAGGCTGCGGGTGGTGATCTGCTTGGCGAGCCACATGGCCACCTGCCGCGGCCGGGCGACGGCGCGGGCGCGCCGCTCGGAGATCAGGTCGGCCTGCTTGAGGCTGTAGTGCTCGGCGACGGTCTTCTGGATCATGTCGACGGTCACCCGCCGCTCGTTGCACGACAGGTGGGGCCGCAGGATCGCCTGGGCCTCGTCGAGGCTGAGGCCGGCCACCTGGGGGCCGACGCGGGCCACCAGGGTGTTCAGCGCCCCCTCCAGCTCACGCACGCTGTCGGTGAACCGGTCGGCGAGGAACTGCAGCACCTCCGGCCGCGCGGCCGGCTTGAAGCCGCCCTGCTGGGCCAGCGTCGTGAGCTTGCGCTCCAGGATGCCCAGTCGCAGGGTCCGGTCGGCCGGCTCGATGCCGCAGACCAGGCCCGCCTGCAGGTGCGAGCGCAGCCGCGGCTCCATCTCCGAGATCTCGGTCGGCGAGCGATCGGCGGTCATGACCACGCGACGGCCTTCCTCCACGAGGGCGATCAGAGTGTGGAACAGCTCCTCCTGGGTCGACGTCTTGCCGGCCACGAAGTGGACGTCGTCGATCAGCAGCAGGTCGGCGTTGCGCAGCTCGTCCTTGAAGGCCGCCGTCTGGCGGTCCTGCAGGGCGCGCACAAAGGTCGAGGTGAACCGCTCGGCGGTCAGATAGACCACCCGCTTGCCCGGGGCGTGGTTGATGGCCTCCCAGGCGAGCGCGTTCAGCAGGTGCGTCTTGCCGAAGCCGTAGGGGCCGTGGAACAGCACCGGGTTGAAGTGGCCGTCGGCCCAGCTGGCCACACGGCGGGCCACGGCGAAGGCGAACTCGTTGGCCGGGCCCGGCACGAAGCTGTCGAAGGTCAGGCGCTCCTGCAGACCGAGCAGCCGGCCCTGGCGGGCGGCCACCGGCGCGGCCGCGGCCTCCACCTCGAAGATCGCCGGCGCGGCGAGCGCCGCAGCCGCGCCGCTGTTGGCCGCGATCGGCGCCATGACCGGCGGCGCAGCCACCGCGCCCACCGACTCCAGCTCCATCCGCGACTTCAGGTCGAGGCGACGCCCCTGCGGATCGTTCTGCGCCCACAGCTCGCCGATCCGGCGCCAAGCGTGCCGACGGATCCAGTCGCGCGCCACCCCCGTGGCGGCGACCAGGCACACGTCGTCCCCCGTCTCGCGCAGCGACGCCTGGCCCAGCCAGGACCCGAACGTCGCCTCGCCCAACTCGTGCTTGAGAACCTGGCACGTCTTCGTCCACACGACTGTGGCCGGTGCGCTCGCCATAGCTCCCGCAGCCCCCCCGCTCATCATCCCTGCCACCCCCATCGAACCCGCCAACCTCTCCGACGCCCCTCGCTTCGAAGCGGCTTTTCTCAAGACAAACAGAGTCTTATCCGGGGACTGGATGTGTTCCGCCGGCGACCCGGGTGAGCCCCGGGATCAGTCAAAGACGCCTGTAAGACCGCTGAGACTAGTCGGGGGCGCTTGCCGGTCAACGGGGATTCTTGGCGCACCTTGCTGATATTTCGATTGACTCCGAAGGAGCCCTTTTACCGCCAAGGGAAACTCAGATTGACGGGTTTTTGCATGAGCAGATTGGCCGCAGCGGCGACCCAAAACCGGGCCAATGGACCAGAAAAAAAGGCGCCCGAACGGGGCGCCTTTCCAAAATCGATCATCGGTCGACGAGCGGGAAATCCCGCTCCGACGGGCCTCAGGCGGCGGAGAGCTTCCGCAGTTGGGCCGCCAGGCGCGACACCTTCCGAGAGCCGGTGTTCTTGTGGATCACGCCCTTGGAGACGGCGCGCATCAGTTCCGACTGCGCCTCGACGAAGGCCGCCTTGGCCTTGTCGGCGTTCCCTGCCGTCACCGCCTCTTCAAAGGCGCGCAGGAAGGTGCGGACGCGCGAGCGGCGCGACTTGTTGACTTCGGTGCGGCGGGCGATCTTGCGGACCGCCTTCTTGGCGCCGGGCGTGTTGGCCATGGTTCAGAGCTCTTCACAAAAACGGACGCGCCCGGCCGGGCCGGGCGTGAAATTCGGAGGCGCGGATATACGCAAGGAGCGCCTCCCGGTCAATGGCGTGACGGCGCCTTTCAGCTCGGGGCGGTGAACGCGCGCCAGGCCGGGTGGGCGGCGACGAGGTCGGCCATCCGTTGGTAGCCCGCCGCGCCCGGGTGGGCGCCGTCCCATTCGGCGGCCTCCCGCGTCCACAGGCCGTCGGCGGCGAGCGGCCGGAACACGTCGATGAACGGAACCTGCAGCCGGGCGCACAGCACCTTGAGGTGCTCGTTGAGCGCCTCGGCGCGGATCGCCACGTCCGCCTCGGCGGCCGGCGGCGGCCCGACCATCAGCACCGGACAGAGCCGGGCGCCCTCGGTCAGCATCGCGCGGGCGTTGAGCAGCGACTTGGCCGCCGGCACGCGCACCGCGCCGCCCTCAAGGTTGCAGTCGTTGCAGCCGAACGAGAAGACGAGGCGCATGGGCTCATGATCGACCAGCCGCGGCTGCGCCTCGGCCGGCCAGCGGCCGGCGATGTCGGCGCTGGTCTCGCGGCGGACCCCCAGATTGTACAGCGTCACCTCGCGGCGGCCGGCGAGCGCCCGGCCGATCCAGCCCAGATGGTCGGGATCGCCGGCCCCGAGCACGAAGCTGTCGCCGAAGGCGAGGATCCGCACGCGCTACTTGCCCGTGAAGTTCGGCGGCCGCTTCTCAATGAAGGCGGCCATGCCTTCCTTCTGGTCCTCGAAGGCGAACAGCGAGTGGAACAGCCGGCGCTCCATGGCGACGCCGGTGGCGAGCGTCGTCTCGTAGGCCGCCTCGACCAGCTCCTTGTTCATCATCACCGCCAGCGGCGACTGCGCGGCGATCTTCGCCGCCGCCGCCATGGCCTCGCCGAGCAGCTTGTCGGCCGGCACGACGCGCGACACCAGCCCGGCGCGCTCGGCCTCGGCGGCGTCCATCATCCGGCCGGTCAGGACCATGTCCATGGCCTTGGACTTGCCGACGAAGCGGGTCAGCCGCTGGGTGCCGCCGATGCCCGGCATGACGCCGAGGTTGATCTCCGGCTGGCCGAACTTGGCGGTCTCGGCGGCGATGATGAAGTCGCAGAGCATGGCGAGCTCGCAGCCGCCGCCCAGCGCGTAGCCCGCCACCGCGGCGATGATCGGCTTGCGGAACTGTTCGATCCGCCGCGCGGCCTTGGTGAAGAAGTCCTGGCTGAACATCTGGGCGTAGGTCTTGTCCGACATCTCCTTGATGTCGGCGCCGGCGGCGAAGGCGCGGTCGGAGCCGGTGATCACCACGCAATGAACGCCGTCGTCGGCCTCGGCCGCCTCGAGCGCCTGGCCGAGCTCGTCGAGCAGACGGCTGTTCAGCGCGTTCAGCGCCTCCGGCCGGTTGAGGCGGATCAGGGTGACGGGACCGCCCGTGTCCTTGGGCGTCTCGACGAGGAGGGTCTCAAAGCTCATGGCCAGCTCCCAACAGAATGCGGTCGCCGCCGCTTAAGGCCCCTGCACCGAATAGCCAAGCGCGCGCAGCCGCGCCGGCAGGCCGCCGGGGCCGACCAGGTGGCCGACGCCGACGACCACGACGGTGTGGCCCTTGCCTTTCAGGCGGGCCTGCAGGGCGGCGAGCCAGCGGTCGTTGCGCTCGGTGACGATGCGGCGGAACAGATTGGGCGAGGCGCGGCGCAGCGGGGCCAGCGCCTCGCGGTCAAGGGCGGCGACGTCGGCGGTGTTCCAGGCGCGGACGAGCATGGCGAACTCGTCCGGCTTCTCCTCCATCTCCTTGAGGGTCTCGCGCAGCGAGGCGATCTGCTCGGCCATCGGCGTGTCGGCGAAGATCTGCAGCTGCTCGGCGGGGGTCTCGAAGGCGCGGCGCTGGGCGGTGGGCGGCGCCTCGGCCGCCAGCATCTGCTCGACGCCGCTGTTCGTATCGGCGCCCGCCTTGCGGTAGGCGGCGCCGGCCAGCGCCACCTCCGCCAGCCACGGCTGCAGCCGGTCGAGCAGGACGGGATCGGTGGCGTAGGTCTTGGCGACGCGGGCGAGCCGCTCGGAGTCGGCCGGCGGCAGCAGTCGGAACAGCGACTGGTCGGGCGGCAAGACGCCGAGCTTGGCCGCAAGCTGGGCGGTCTCGACCTCCGTGCCCGGCGCCACCGGCAGCTCGAACCAGATGTCGTCGGCCTGCGCGATCGCCCGCTTCAGGGCCGCCGGCTGCCAGTCGATGCCCGGCGGCAGGACATGGACCGAGCCGAACAGCACGAGCTCGGAATCCTTGTCGCGGACGACCCACACCGGCGGCTGGGCGGCGGCCTGGCCCGTGAACGCCAGGCCGGCCAGGATCGCGGCCAACCCGGCCCACGGGCGTCGGAAGCGGCTCATTTCTGGCAGACCGGGCAGTAGAAGGTGGAGCGTCCGGCCTGGACCTGGCGGGCGATGACGCCGTCGCAGCCCGCGTTCGGGCAGGGACGGCCCTCGCGGTCGTAGACCCGGAAGCGGTGCTGGAAGTAGCCCAGGGCGCCATCGGCCTGGGCGTAATCGCGCAAGGTGGAGCCGCCGGCCTCGATGGCCTCGCCGAGCACCGCCTTGATGGCGTCCACGAGCTTGCCGAGGCGCGGGGCCGAGATGCGGCCCGCCGGCTTGAGCGGCGAGATGCGGGCCCGATGCAGCGCCTCGCAGACGTAGATGTTGCCCAGCCCGGCGACGATCCGCTGGTCGAGCAGCAGGGTCTTCGGGCCCTGCTTGCGGCCGACGAAGGCGTGCTTCAGGTGGCCGGCGTCGAACACCTCGGACAGCGGCTCCGGCCCCATGCCGGCGAACCACGGATGCCGCTCCAGCGTGGCGGTGTTGACCAGGCCCATGAAGCCGAAGCGGCGGGGGTCGTAGTAGGTGACCCGCGCCCCGGCGTCGGTCTCGAAGACCACATGGGCGTGCTTGGGGTCGGGATCCGGCGCGTAGTGGAACTCGCCGGGCCGCACGGCGCCTTCCGGCCGGGCGATCTCGAAGCGGCCGCTCATCCCGAGGTGCATGACGAGGGTGTCCTCGCGGTCCAGGCGGGCCAGGAGGTACTTCGCCCGGCGATCCAGGCGCACCACCGTGGCGCCGGTCAGCTCCTGGACGAAGTTGTCGGGGAACGGGAAGCGCAGGTCGGGGCGGCGGGCCTCGACGCGGGCGAGGCGCTGGCCCTCGAGCACCGGGGCCAGGCCACCGCGGACGGTTTCGACCTCGGGAAGTTCAGGCATCGCCTTGAAACCTAGGCATGCTCGGGATGGCGCGCCAGAGGCTTCGCAGCTAAGAGGCTCGCCATGAGCGGACGCAGCGCCACCTTCGGCTTCCAGGATGTCGACCCCGCGGCCAAGCCGGGCCTGGTGCGCGGCGTGTTCGACCGGGTCGCCAGCCGCTACGACCTGATGAACGACCTGATGAGCGGCGGCGTCCACCGGCTGTGGAAGGACGCGGTCGCCGCGCGGCTCAACCCGCAGCCCGGCGAGACGATCATCGACTGCGCCGGCGGCACCGGCGACATCGCCCGCCGCGTGGCGCGGCTGGCCCGGCGCGCGCAGCTGCGCCGCGGCGGGCCGGACGCCAAGGTGGTGATCGTCGACTACAACGCCGAGATGATCGCCGCCGGCCGCGAGAAGGGCGCGGAGCCCGAGATCGCCTGGGCGGTGGGCGACGCCCAGCGGCTGCCGCTGCCCGACGCCTGCGCCGAGGCCTATGTCATCGCCTTCGGCATCCGCAACGTCACCGACGTCTCCGCCGCGCTGCGCGAGGCGCGGCGGGTGCTGAAGCCCGGCGGCCGGTTCCTCTGCCTGGAGTTCTCCCGGCCGACCACCGAGGCGCTGCGTAAGGCCTACGACGCCTATTCGTTCAAGGTCATTCCCGAGATCGGCCGGCGCGTCGCCGGCGACCGCGACTCCTACCAATATCTGGTGGAGAGCATTCGTCGTTTCCCGGACCAGAAGCGTTTCGCCGGCATGATCGGCGAGGCGGGCTTCAAGTTCGTGGACGTGACCAATTTCGCCGGCGGGGTGGCCGCCCTGCACACCGGCCGGGCGCTCTGAGCCCGATGCGCGGCCCCCGATGAGTGGCTTGGGCGCGTTCGGGCGTCTGGTCGGCGCCGGCTGGGTGCTGGTGCGCGACGACGCCCTGCTGCCGCGCGAGCTCGATCCGCTCTATCCCCCCGCCGTCCGCACGCTGTCGCGGACCCTGCGGCTGTTCGCCGGCCGCGGCGCCCGGGCCGGCCGGCCGGGCCAGCGGCTGGCCCGTTCGCTGGAGCGGCTGGGGCCCGTGGCGGTCAAGCTCGGCCAGCTGCTCTCCACCCGCGCCGACATCTTCGGGCGGGAGTTCGCCGAGGACCTGTCGCGGCTCAAGGACCGGCTGGCGCCGTTCCCCACCGAGGTCGCCCGCGCCGAGGTGGAATATGCCCTGGGCCGGCCGATCGACAGCCTGTTCGCCGCTTTTGGCGAGCCGGTGGCCGCCGCCTCCCTCGCCCAGGCGCACGAGGCGACCCTGCTGGACGGCCGCCAGGTGGCGGTGAAGGTGCTGCGGCCGAACATCGCCCGCCGGGTGGCCGACGACGCCGAGGTGCTGGCGCTGGCCGCCCGGCTGGTCGACCGCTGGGTCCGCGCCGCCCGACGCCTCGAGCCGCGCGCCTTCGCCGCGACGGTGATCCGCGCCACCGAGCTGGAGCTCGACCTGCGGCTGGAGGCGGCCGGGGCCGACGAGCTCGGCGAGGTGATGGCCGAGGACGGCTACATGAAGGCGCCGGTGGTGGTCTGGGCGGGCGTCGGCAAGCGGGTGCTGACCCTGGAATGGGCCAAGGGGCGGCCGCTGTCCGACCCGGACGCGCTCCTGCAGAAGGCGCTCGACCGCAAGGCGCTGGCCGACAACCTGATCCGGGCCTTCCTCGCCCAGGCCCTCGACCACGGCGTGTTCCACGCCGACCTGCACGAGGGCAACCTGTTCGTCGCCCCGCCGGCGCAGCTGACCGCCGTCGACTACGGCATCGTCGGCCGGCTCGGCGCGGCGGAGCGGCGCTACCTCGCCGAGATCCTCTGGGGCTTCCTGCAGCGCGACTACGAGCGGGTCGCCCGGGTGCACTTCGAGGCCGGCTATGTGCCGGCCGGGCACAGCGTCGCCGCCTTCGCCCAGGCGCTGCGGGCGGTGGGCGAGCCGTTGTTCGGCCGCGCCGCCAGCGAGGTGGCGATGAGCCGGGTGCTGACCCAGCTGTTCGAGATCACCGCCCTGTTCGACATGCGCCTGCGGCCCGAGCTGGTGCTGCTGCAGAAGACCATGATGACCGTCGAGGGCGTCGCCCGGCGGATCGATCCCGAGCACGACATCTGGGCGGCCGCCGAGCCGGTGGTGCGCCGCTGGATCGGCCGCGAGCTGTCGCCCGCCAACCAGGTCCGCCGCTTCGTCGACGAGGCGACCACGGCGGTGCGCAACCTCGCCCGCCTGGCCGAGGCGCCGATCGTCCGCGCCGAGCGCGAGATCCGCGAGATCCACCACCTCTCGCCGCTGCCCTGGGTGGCGGTGGGCGCCCTGCTTTCGGGCCTGGCGTTCCTGGCGGCGATGCTGGTGCGGTAGGGGCGCACCTCACGAACTCCGCCGTCATGGCCGGCCTTGCGCCGGCCATGACGAGCCGAAAGGGCGTAGCCTCAGCCCGCCTCGTCCGGCAAGCGCGTGCGGGCCATCCACTCGGCCTGGGTCAACGTCTCGACGCCATCCTCCCCGAACAACGTCATTCGCCCCTGACGCATGACCATGGTCTTGCCGATCGTCGGGAAGTCGGCGACCTCCACCGGTCCGCTTTCGCCGCCGGTCAGGTAGACGAGGTCGCCCGGCCCGGTCGCCCGCACCGAATGCACCACGCCGTCGGTGGGGAAGCCCACGAAGTCGCCAGGGCCCAGCCGATGGGCGACGCCGTCCAGCGCCACCTCGCCCGCCCCCTCGAGGACGAAGACGAACTCCTCCTGCACCGTGTGGGCGTGCGGGATGAAGCTCTCCTTGCCCGCCGGCACGCGGATCAGGCTGACCCCGATCCGCGTCAGCCCGGCCGGCGCGCCGAGCGGGACCAGCCGCATCTCCGAGGCCGGATTGAATGGATGGCGCCCGCGCCAGGCTCGGCCCCAATCGAGGCCGGCGGTGCGGACGATGCGCGGATCGTCAGCCACTCGCTAGGCCGCGTCGTCGCTGCTGCGCCGGGAGCCGCGGCTCGCCTGCCGCTGGCTCTCGCGGTCCTTCTGCTTGTCCCAGTAGGCGCGGCCCTCGTCCGGCTTGAACATGGTCCGCGGCGCGCCGTCCTTGTTGGCGACGGCGAAGACATTGCCCTTCGGGTCATAGAACAGGGTGTCGCCGTTGGCGCGGGTGAGCGTCAGCGTCCCGGCCGGCGGGTGGTCGACGAAGGCGTGGGCCTTCTTCACGAACTGGTCGATGGAGTGCGCGCCGAAGGCCTCGCCGTTGCGCTCGTAGGCGCGCTGGGCGTTCTCCTCGGCCGTGTAGCGGCGCGACGGCGACCACAGGGGCTTGCCGGCGACCAGCTTCACCTCGTCCTTGCGGTGATCGACGCTCGCGGTCTCGCCGCGGTCGCGGCCGGCGACGCTCGAGCGATCGTCCTGGCCGCCGCCGGCCGCCGACGCCACCGACGGCGACGCAGCCGCCGAGGCCGACTTGGCCCGCACCGCCGAAGGTCCGTTGTCGCAGGCGGCCAGCACCGCCGCCGCCGAAACCGAAAGCGCCCACCCGAGCGCCGTCCTGAAGCCAGCCATCCTCTTGTCCTCCGCATAGCCAAGCTGGAACAAATTAAGAACAGCATTTTTCGCGCTTGTCGAGTCCCGTTCGCCGAAAAGTTGCACGCGGTCCCGCGCGGCCGGCGGACGGCGACGCTTTCGGGGTTTGGCGCGCGGCCCGGTTCTGGCGTAAAGCGGGGACCCATCAATCGCGGGGGCGAGCCTTGGACGAGAAGCGGGTCCTGCTGGTCGTGGGCGGCGGCATCGCCGCCTACAAGGCGCTCGAGCTCGTCCGCCTGCTGCGCAAGGCCGGCGTCGCCGTGCGGCCGATCCTCACCAAGGCGGGCGCGGAGTTCGTGACGCCGCTGTCGCTGTCGGCGCTCGCCGAGGACAAGGTCTACACCGAGCTCTTCTCGCTCACCGACGAGGCGGAGATGGGCCACATCGAGCTCTCCCGCTCGGCCGACCTGGTGGTGGTGGCGCCGGCCACCGCCGACCTGATGGCCAAGGCGGCGAACGGCCACGCCTCGGACCTCGCCTCGACCATGCTGCTCGCCACCGACAAGGCGGTCCTGATGGCGCCGGCCATGAACGTGCGCATGTGGCAGCACGCGGCGACCCGGCGGAACCTGGAGCAGCTGCAGGCCGACGGCGTGCGCTTCGTCGGCCCCGACGAGGGCGCCATGGCCTGCGGCGAGTACGGCCCCGGCCGCATGGCCGAGCCGGCGGCGATCTTCCAGGCGATCCTCGGCATGCTGCAAAGCGGCCGGCCGCTCGCCGGCAAGCGGGCGCTGGTCACCGCCGGCCCCACCGCCGAGCCGATCGATCCGGTGCGGGTGATCACCAACCGCTCGTCCGGAAAGCAGGGCTATGCGATCGCGCAGGCCTTGGCCGCGCTCGGCGCCGAGGTGACCCTGGTCAGCGGCCCGACCGCCCTGCCCGCGCCGGCCGGCGTCCGCCGCGTCGACGTGGAGACCGCCGACCAGATGCTGGCGGCGAGCGAGGCCGCCCTGCCGGCCGACGTGGCGGTGTGCGTCGCGGCGGTGGCCGACTGGAAACCGGCCGCGGCGGCCGGACGCAAGGTCAAGAAGGGCGCCGCCGGCCCGCCGCCGATCGAGCTGGTCGAGACGCCGGACATCCTGGCGACCCTGTCGAAGGCCAAGGCCCGGCCGCGGCTGGTGGTCGGCTTCGCCGCCGAGACCGACGACGTCGAGGCCAACGCGAAGGCCAAGCTCGCCAGGAAGGGCTGCGACTGGATCGTCGCCAACGACGTCTCGGTGGCCGGCACCATGGGCGGCGACGCCAACGCCGTGGCCATCTATTCGAACGCTGGCGTGACGCGCCTCGACCGCGCGCCGAAGACCGAGATCGGCCGGCAGATCGCCGCCCGCATCGCCGAGGAGCTGAAGTGACCCCGACCGTCCCGATCCGCCGTCTGGAGCACAATCCCGACCTGCCGCTCCCAGCTTACGAGACGGCCCAGGCGGCCGGCATGGACCTGCGCGCCGCGGTCGCCGAGGGCGAGCCGCTGGTCCTGCGCCCCGGCGCGCGCTTCCCGGTGCCGACCGGCCTCGCCTTCGCCCTGCCGGAGGGCTTCGAGGCGCAGGTGCGGCCGCGCTCCGGCCTCGCCGCCAAGCACGGCGTCACCTGCCTCAACACGCCCGGCACCATCGACGCCGACTACCGCGGCGAGGTAAAGGTGATCCTGGTCAACCTCGGCGAGGAGGACTTCCACATCCGCCGCGGCGACCGCATCGCCCAGCTGGTCATCGCCCCGGTGGTCCAGGCCCGCTGGGCGGAAGTGGCGGAGCTCGACGCGACGGTCCGCGGCGCCGGCGGCTTCGGCTCCACGGGTCACGGCTGAGACGATGAGCGAGGCGCGTCCCCGCCGCCGGCTGCCGGTCCGCTGGCTGACGCTGGCCGAGCTGGTCGGCATCCTGGCGCTGGTGGTCGCGGCGCTCGGCTGGTGGGACAATCACCACGAGAAGCTGCAGCAGGACCAGGAGCGCGCCGCCGAGGCCAAGACCCGCGCCGCCGACGCGCGGCGCGAGAGCCTGAAGACCAGCTTCCTGCTGACCGGGCAGGTGGAGGGCGACAGCCGGCGCGTCCGCCTGTCCTCCGCCCATCCCGACCAGGTGATCCAGACCCAGACGCTGATCTTCCCGAGCGCCGTCCGCAAGGATCCGGTCGAGACCACCGGCAACCCGCGCCTCGAGGCCGGCTGGTTCGAGGACGGCTTGAAGAAGGCGGGCGTCAAGGCCGGCCAGCCGCGCCGCGTGCCGGTGGGCGTCGTCACCACCTATGTGGAGGACGGCGAGATGAAGACCGACCAGGCGATCTACGGCGTGGCGGCGACCTTGCAGGGCCGCTTCCTGCGCGGCTCGCGCCTGCAGCTCGACGGGATCTCGCTGAAGCGCCGGGGCGTGAGCGGCGACCTGCAGGCGGCGGTGGACGCCGCCTGGCGAGGCTAGGCCCTAGCCGCCGCCGCGCCGCGTGCGAAGGCGGCGTTCGCTGAGCGCCGCTCAAACGCCAGCCGCGCCGCCAGCTTTTCGGGCGGCGGCGGCGCAGCCGCCCTCAGCTTGCGCAAGGCCAGCTGCAGGAACAGCTTGGATCTCAGGTCGGGCGGCCGATGGCGGTGGCTCGCGAGCCACCCGCATCGCCTCGTTGGCCCCGAAGATGACGGCGCATCCATTCATAGGACTGCGCCTCGCGCGGCGGCCGGGCGGCGGCTCAGGAATCCGCCCTCGACCTCGGCCGTGGCGCGCCCTAACGTCCCGTCTCCAGCTCGGGGGGACCACATGATCGATCGCAGGAGCCTGCTTGTCACCGCCTCGGCCGGGGCGGCCGCCCTGGCCTTGCCGACGCTCGCCCAGTCGCAGCCGGCGGCCGGCTCGACGCTGACGCCGCTGCTCGACAAGTTCTTCCAGGAACGGATGCGGCTCCGCCCCGAGGGCGCCACCCAGCTCGGCCTCGACAAGGGGCCGAACGCCGACCTCAAGGCCAAGCTCTCCGACCAGTCGCCGGCCGGCCTCGCCGCCGCCAAGGCGATGACCGAGGACCAGCTCAAGCGCCTGAGGGCCGTGGACCGCGCCTCGCTGAGCGCCGCCGACCAGGTGAGCTACGACACCGTCCTCTATTCGCTGGACAGCAGCGCAGCGGTGCAGGCCTTCGAGTTCGGCGGCAACGCCTTCGGGCCGTCGCCCTACGCGGTCAGCCAGCTGACCGGCGCCTATCAGTCCGTGCCGGACTTCCTCGACACCAAGCACACCATCGCCACCGACGCCGACGCCGAGGCCTACCTGTCGCGCATGGCGGCCTTCGCCCAGCAGGTGGACGACAACACCGCGCGGATGAAGCACGACGCGGCCCTCGGCGTCGCTCCGCCGGACTTCATGCTTGACCTGACGCTGGTCCAGCTCGCCAAGACGCGCACGGCCGCAGCGGACAACCTGCTGGTCACCTCGCTGGCCAGGCGGGCGGCCGCCAAGGGCCTCTCGGCGCGCTACGCCGGCGACGCCGCCAAGCTCTATGACGAGCGCGTCGGGCCGGCGCTCGACCGGCAGATCGCCGAAGCCAAGACGCTGCGCGCCACCGCCGTCCACGACGCCGGGCTGTGGCGGTTCAAGGACGGGCCGGCCTTCTACCGGGCGGCGCTGC
>Ga0310811_10002767_pt1 | contig 21930 bp, 19 predicted proteins | sample YCmetagenome_FD_207642 | JGI IMG/M metagenome (GOLD analysis project Ga0310811, IMG submission 207642) | Soil microbial communities from experimental microcosm in Duke University, North Carolina, United States - YC | ecosystem: Engineered > Artificial ecosystem > Soil microcosm > Unclassified ...
CGAGCGTAACCCCGGCGCCGAGCCGGGCGACTACGTGATGATCCAGGTCTCGGACAACGGCGTCGGCATGCCGCCCGATATTCTCGAGCGCTGCTTCGATCCATTCTTCACCACCAAGGAGGTGGGGAAGGGCTCGGGGCTCGGTCTCAGCATGGTGTACGGCTTCGTTCGCCAGTCGGGCGGGCACGTCAACATCGAGAGTGAGCCCGGCTACGGCACGACGGTGCGCATCTATCTGCCGCGCTCGCGCGAAGAGGCGGAGGAACGCGCCGAGAGCGACGCCATCGTCCAGGTGCCGCGCGGCTCGGGCCAGACCGTGCTGGTGGTCGAGGACAACCTCGACATGCGCGTTCTGTCGGTCTCGGCCCTCAAGGACCTCGGGTATCGGCCACTCGAGGCCGCGAACGCGTTCGATGCCCTCAAGATCCTCGATCGCGAGCCGACCATCGATCTCCTGTTCAGTGACGTCCTGCTGCCCGGTGGCATGACGGGGTTCGACCTCGCGCGCGAGGCTTCGCTGCGGCGGCCGGGCCTCAAGGTGCTGTTCACGTCGGGCTACACCGAGAAGGCGGTGATGCCGGACGACGTCGCGGAGCGCGGCTGGCAGCTCGTCGCCAAGCCGTACCGCTGGTCCGAACTCGGGCGCAAGATCGCCGCGGCCCTGAGCGAGTCCGCTTAGGCCCTCCGTGTATCTTCCGCGCGCGCGCTTCGCCTCGTATGATGCCGCCACCACATTCGAGCAGGAACCATCATGAAATACGCCACGACTGCGGTCGCCCTGGCCGTCACAGCGTCTGTTGCCGCCTTATTCACCTTTGTGGCCGCGGCATCCGCCCAGTCCGTCGAATCCTTCTATCGCGGCAACACCATCACGGTGTTGATCGCGGGCACGCCGGGCGGAGGCTTCGACGCCTACTCGCGGCTGATGGCGCAGCACCTACCGCGGTTTCTGCCGGGCAAGCCCAACATGGTGGCCCAGAACATGGGGGGCGCGGGCGGGCTCACGCTCGCCAACTCGCTCTACAACGTCCAGAAGCGCGACGGCACCGTCATCGCCTACGTCGGGCCGATCGCCATGCAGCCGTTGTTCAACCCGAACGCACCGAACACCAAGTTCGATCCCCGGCGCTTTTCGTGGATCGGTAGCCTCGCCGCATCGCAGTCGCTGCTGATCGAGTGGAAGACCGGCCCGATCCAGACTCCGGAAGACCTGTTCTCGAAGGAGATGGTGGTGGCCGGCACCGGTGCCGCCTCCGACACCGATTTCTATCCGAAGTTCATGAACAGCGTGCTCGGCACCAAGTTCAAGCTGATCACCGGCTACGTCGGCTCGCAGGAGACGCTGAAAGCGATCGAGCAAGGCGAGGCCCACGGCCGCTTCATGAGCTACGACAGCCTCAAGGCGACCCGCAAGCAGATGCTCGACGACGGCACGATCAAGATCGTGTTCCAGAATTCGCTCAAGCGTCATCCCGATCTGCCGAACATCGTCACCATCGTCGACATTGCCAAGTCGCGCGGCAAGGGCGAGGACGTGATGGAAGCGCTCAAGTTCCTTCTGGCCCCCGATGAGATGGGTCGCCCGATCGCCGGCCCGCCGGAGATTCCGGCCGACCGCGTCGCGGCGCTGCGCGCCGCGTTCGCTGAGATGGTGAAGGATCCGGAGTACCTCGCGGACGCGCGCAAACGGCATCTCGAGCCCGACCTGCCGCTTGACGGTGCGGGCGTCGAAGCGCTGGTCGACGAGATCTACAAGACGCCGAAGCCGATCGTCGATCTGGTCGCTAATTCGATGAAGTGAGTGGCCGTCTGAGCGCGGCGAGGGCCGCGCTCAGGTCGCGCTCGCTGTCGACCGCGAACGCGACGAACGTGACGAACGTGTCGGTGCCGTCGAGCGCGTCGGCCAGCGTGTTCATCGCGATTCCCGCGGCGCGCTGCGAGGGAAATCCGAAGATTCCGGTCGAGATCGCCGGCACCGCCAGGGTGCCGAACGATTCGCTGCGCGCGATCGCGGCGATCGAGCGGTAGCACCTCTCGAGCAGGCGGTCCTCGCCGGCAGTGCCGCCGCGCCACACCGGTCCGACGGCGTGGATGACGAAGCGGGCGGGGAGGCGGAACCCGGGCGTGAGGCGCGCCTCGCCGGTCGGGCAGCTGCCGATGCGGGCGCAGGCTTGAGCGAGCTCCGCTCCCGCCGCGCGGTGGATCGCGCCGCACACGCCGCCGCCCGGCGCGAGCGCCTCGTTGGCGGCATTCACGATCGCATCGACGGCGTAGGTGGTGATGTCGCCGCGTTCGACTTTCAGCGTGGGATGCTTGTCGGCCATGGCGCTCCTCCGGTTCTGCCGGACTGAGGCAGGAAGCCTGACGCAACAACCCTAACGCATCAGGCTCATGAACAGTTTCACCGCCGTGATGGCGAGGAACACCGCGAACGCGCGCGACAGGGCCAGGCGGCTGATGGCGTGGGCGGTCCGGGCGCCCCACGGGGCGACGAGGATCGAGCTCGGCACGATCAGCAGGAAGCCCACCCAGTTCACGTAGCCGAGGCAGAACGGCGGCAGGTTGGGCTGGTTCCAGCCGGTAATCATGAAGCCGATCGCGCCTGGGACGGCGATGATGAGCCCGAGCGCCGAGGCGGTTCCGACCGCGCGGTGGATCGGATAGCCGAACAGCGAGAACGTCGGCACGCTCAAGGTTCCTCCGCCGATGCCCATCATCGCCGAGACGCCGCCGATGAAGAAGCCGAGGCTGCTCAACCCAGCGCGCCCGGGGAGCTCCTTGCTGATCGTGAACTTGCCCGCGCCAAACGCCATGTTGATGGCGACGACCAGCGCCACCGTCGCGAACACCGCCGTCAGCACATGGCCCGACACGTAGCCTGCAATGGCGGTCCCGGCGATCACGCCGACGAACACAGACGGCGCGATTCGTCGCAACAGTTCTTCGTCGATCGCGCCTTTCTTGCGATGGCTGCGCGCCGAGGTGATCGACACCGGAATGATGGTGGCGAGCGAGGTGCCGACCGCGACCTGCATGCGGATCGACGGGTCGACGTTGAAGGCGTCGAAGACCAGGAAGAGGACCGGGACGACGACGATGCCGCCGCCGACTCCGAGCAGGCCGGCGAGGAAGCCGCTGAACGCTCCTGTCGCGACGAGCGCGAGCGCGAACACGGCGATTTCGGTGGAGGTGGACATGGAATGACAGCGACAACCAAGTGGAATGGGAGAACGGTTGAGTTCCCCGCGGTTTTAGCTGGCTGCCGCGATGTTTGCCACAGGTTCCGGAATGGCCGGCGGCGCGGCTGCGCGACCCTCGAGATAGCGTCGCACCAGCTCGACGTGGCCGCGCAGGTCATAGAGGCTCTGGGCATAGCCGCTCGGCACGTTGACGTCCTCGATCTGGCGCTCGATCGCGGAGAGGCGCGTCATCAGGACGTGACGGCGCTCGGGTGTCATCGGATCGCGCGCCTCGACCTCGATCGCCTTCAGGTGACGATACCATTTGAGGATGCGGCGGCTTACCTGCCAATTGTAAATCGCGGGCGCGAACTTGATGACCGGAATGGCGAGGCCGATGAGCGGAAGGACCAGGATGAGTGCGCGCTCGACGATGCTCGCGGCCCAGAATGGCAGGAAACGACGGGCAAGCGACGGGCCGGAGCGGAAATAGCGGTCGGCCTCGGCGTTGATCGGCAGCTCGAGGAACTCGCGCGACGGGAAGGTCTCCGGCTGGTCGAAGACCGTCCCGCCGCGATGCACCCGGCGTGCGGCATCGAGGATCGCATCGGCCAGCGCCGGGTTGATGTCGCTGCGGGCGACCAGCTGGGCGACCGGCGCCAGCAGGCGGACGGGACGCGACGGGATGTCGCGGGCGAGATCGATCCCGCCGCGCGGCAGCGTCACCGACGAGAGGAACGGGAACCTGTAGTGGTAGGCGTCGGCCTGGACGAAGCTCATCAGCCGCACGTTGGGGGCGTCGATCATCGCCTGCATCGTCTGTGTCACCGTGCTCGAGACGACGAATACCGCGTCGACCCGGTTGGCGATGAGAGCCTCGGCTGCTTCGGTGCCCCCGATCGACATCAGCCGCGCCTTGCCCGCGCCGACGCCGCTCGCCGCGAGCAGCGAGACGGCGAGGGAGCGCGTCGCCGTGTCGTCCTCACCGACGGCAATGCGCAGACCGGCGAGTTGGGACAGCCTGTCCGGCGGCTGGTACTGGCGGTCCTGCGGCCGATTGTTGCGCACGAACACCCACAGCGGCTCGAACGCGACGGACGCCAGGGCTTGCAGGTCGGTAGGCGCGCTGTCGCCCTCGCCGTCGTGCGCGAAGGTGCCGCCCTGGATGAAGGCGACACTGGCCTTTTCGCTCTGCAGCAGCTGCTGGTTCTCGGTGGATCCCGACGTGTTTGTCACCGCGAGCGTCAGCCCGGTGTCGGCGAGAATTTCGCGATAGCGCTCTGCAAAACCCGCGTAGGACTCGCCCTCGGGGCCGGCGGCGATGACCAGGTCGTGGGGCGGCGGTGGCGCCATGAGATTCCAGAGCACGACGCCGACGGCGACCAGCAACGCAAGCAGCGGTCCATAGACCTTGAGAATGTCACGCATGAGCAACCCCTCGACGCGGCCGGACGTGCCTATTCTGGACCCGCTCGGGCGTCGGCACAAACGGCCGGCGCCGTTCGACCGGGGTTTACCGCCCGCGGCGTGGCGAAGTTGAACGGTCGGGATCGCCCACCTACAATCGGCGTCCGAGTGAACCGTTATTTCATTTTTTGAGGACGGGTATGCCGACCATCGATTCCGACGCGCACGTTATCGAGTCCCACCGCACCTGGAGCTATCTGCCCGAGAACGAGCGCAAGTTCGCGCCGATGACCCTGCGGCAGATCCAGGGCGACGCCGGGGCGCTCACCAACCGCGGCGGCGCGCAGAAGGACTACTGGTTCAGCGGCAACTTCATCCAGCCCGCCGACAAGAACATCGACACCGAGGGTCTGAGCGACGACGCCCGCGAGATGGGCAACGTCAAGACGCGGCTCCAGCACATGGACCAGCTCAACATCGACGTCCAGGTGCTGTACCCGACGATCTTTCTGTCGCCGACCGCGCGCGACGCCGAGCAGGAGCTCGCCCAGTACCGCGCCTACAACCGCTGGCTCGCCGACATCTGGAAGATCTCGGACAACCGCCTGCGCTGGGCCGCCTGCGCGCCGATGAATTCACCGCACCGCATCCGCGACGAGCTCAAGTTCGCCAAGGACAACGGCGCGTGCTGCGTCTTCGTCCGCCCGTTCGAATGCGAGCGCTACGTCGGCGAGTCCTACTTCGAGCCGCTGTTCGCCGCCGCCCAGGAGCTCGACCTCGCGCTCACCTTCCACGCCGGCAACGGCAGCTATCAAAACGTGACATTCCATGAGGGCCACAACTTCGCGCGCTTCAAGCTCTCGATGATCGCCCAGTTCCATTGGCTGCTCGAGTACGACATGCCGAAGAAATATCCGGCGTTGCGCTGGGCCTTCATCGAGGCCTCCGCCGGCTGGGTGCCCTACGCGCTCGGCGACGTCGAGAAGCGGCTGAAGCGGAAGGGGCGGCGGCTGTCGTCCAATCCGCTCGGCGACAACAACATCTGGGTGACGATCGAGACCACCGACGACATCCCCTACATCGTCGATCGCGTCGGCGACGACAATCTCGTCATTGGCACCGACTACGGCCATACCGACACGTCGGCGCAGATCGAGGCGCTGCGCATCCTGCGCGAGAGCGGCACGATTCCCTCGGCCAGCATCGACAAGATTCTCGGGCCCAACGCGTTGAAGCTGTATGGCCTGAAGCTCAACTAACAAGACAACGGGGAGACGAAGATGACGAACGGATGGAGGCACCTCGGGCGCCATGCGCTGGTGTGCGCGGCGTTCGGGCTCTTGGCGCTGCCGGCGGCCGCCGACGACTTCTACAAGGGCAAGCAGATCAAGCTGATCGTCGGTTCTGGCACGGGCGGCGGCTACGACGCCAACGCGCGCCTGCTGGCGCGCTACTTGCCCGACCATATTCCCGGCAAGCCCGAGATCGTTGTCCAGAACCTGGCGGGTGCCGGATCGCTCAAGGCGATGAACTACATTGCCAACGCAGCGCCCAAGGACGGCCTCAACATCGGCGCGGTGCAGAACTCGATCGGCTACGAGCCGATGATGGGGATCTCCGGCGGTAAAGAGAACGCCCAGTTCGACGTCCTCAAGATGAACTGGCTCGGCTCGATGACGAAGGAGGTCGCAGTCACGGTGATGATGAACACCGCCGGGATCAAAACGTTTCACGACCTGCAGGAGAAAGAGGTGACGACGGGCTCGTCTGGTGCGGCGACCTCGAACACGATCTACGCGCGGCTGATGAACGCGACCGCCGGCACCAAGTTCAACGTCATCCACGGCTACGTCGGCCAGACCGAGGTCTTCCTCGCCATGGAGCGCGGCGAAGTCCAGGGCTCGGCCGGTCCGTTCTACGGCACGCTCAAGAGCGGTCGCGCCGAGTGGCTCAAGAACGGAACCATCATTCCCATCGTGCAGATCGCGCTTGAGAAGCACCCCGAGCTTCCCAACATCCCGCTGATCCTCGATTTCGCGAAGACGGCCGAGGACCGCCAGGAGATGGAGCTCGCCGTCGCCTCGCTGCTGATGGGCCGTCCCTACGTCGTCGCCGACAACGTTCCCGCCGACCGCGTCAAGATCCTCCAGGACTCCTTCATGGCGGCTGTGCGCGACCCCGCGTTGCTCACCGAGGCCAAGAAGCAAAACCTGGAGATCGATCCTATCGACGGCAAGCGGGTGCACGACCTGCTCGCCAAGATGTACGCCACCCCGCAGCCGATCATCGACAAGGTGACGGCAATCTTCGTACCGGAGAAGAAGTAGTGTTTGCCAAGATCAACCACCTCGCCATCACCAGCGACAACTACGCCGTCAACGCCAAGTTCTACGAGGCGCTGTTCGGCATGAAGACGTCGTCGAAGCCGCGACCCGCGCGCGCGGTTCCGCTGGGCGACGGCCAGATCGGCCTCAACAACATCCCACGCCGCGAAGGTCGCCGCAGCGGCCTCGACCACTTCGGCTTCGAGGTCACCGACCTCAAACTCGCGCTCGAGCGCATCCGCAAGTTCGACCCCAAGCTCGATTTCGTTCAGCGACCGTCGCAGCGGCCGAACGCCGCCTACAGCGCCCACGATCCCGACGTCACTGTATTTGACCTCGCCGAGAAGGGGGCGAGTACAGCCAAGGACATCTTCGCCGAGAACAACTGGGAACAGCCGCGCTACATCGACCACATCGCGCTACGGACCAAGAACGCCGAGCGCTGCGCCCAGTTCTACGCCGAGGTGTTCGAGCTCAAGACGCTCAACCGCCCGAGCGACGGCAACTACTACCTGTCCGACGGCCGCGTGACGCTGATGATCACGCCGTGGAAGATGGCGGACTTCGTTGGCCACGACCCGATGCCGCTTGGCCTCGAGCACATCGGCTTCAGGGTCGAGAGCATCGATGCGCTGAAGCGCGACATGGATGACCTCATCGGTCAAAATCCGCAGATGGTGACGAGGCCCCTGGGCTACGGCGAGGAGGGCAAGGCGCGGCTTGAGCTATTCACGCGCTGCCCGCTCGGCTGCTTCCATCTGACCGACATCGAGGGGGTCTACCTCGACGTCTCCGAAGGCCACGCGTAGGCGGGAGAAGCACATGCGCATGCAGATCGCGGCTCTCGCCGCCACCACGCTCATCGCCGCGGCTCCGGCCTCGGCCGATGCCATCTCCGACTTCTACTCCGGCAAGCAGATGACGTTGATCATCTCGACCGGCGTCGGCGGCGGCGTCGACGCAAACGCCCGCATCGTCGCCAAGCACTGGGGCAATCACATCCCGGGCAAACCGACGATCGTGCCGAAGAACATGACCGGCGCCGGCCATCTCCAGGCGACCAACTTCATGTACAACGTGGCGCCGAAGGACGGCACGCAGATCGCGGCGATCCTGCCGTCGTTCGTGCTCTACCAGAAGATCGACGGCAAAGGCGCGCAGTACGATGCCGGAAAGTTCCTGTGGGTCGGCGGCAGCGACGTCGACAACATGAACCTCTACGTCTGGCACACCGTGCCGGTGAAGACGTGGGAGGACGCCAAGACCCAGGTAATCACCATGGGCGGCACCGGCGCCGGCTCCTACACCACGTTATGGCCGTCGCTGATGAACAACTTGCTCGGCACGAAGTTCAAGCTGGTGATGGGCTACAAGTCGACCGCCGAGATCCACCTCGCGATGGAGCGCGGCGAGGTCCAGGGCCGCGCCGGCAACTTCTTCTCGAGCCTGCGCTCGCAGAATCCGGACTATCTGCGCGACCACAAGATCATCATGCTGGTGCAGTTCGGGATGCAGCGCGATCCCGACTTCAAAGACACGCCGCTCTTGACCGATCTCGCGCAGAACGAGGAGCAGCGGCAGATCTTCGCGCTGTTCTCGGGCGAACTCGCGCTCGGCCGTCCGTATCTGACGACCCCGGGCGTGCCGGCGGACCGTCTGGCGGCGCTGCGCAAGTCGTTCGACGAGACGATGGACGATCCGGCGTTCCGCGCCGACGCGGCCAAGGCCGACATCGGCGTGCATCCGCAGACCGCCGAGAAGCTGAAGCAGATCGCCGACGCCATCCTCAACACGCCGCCGGCGCTGATCGAGAAGGCGAAGGCCGCCAAGGCCGAGGCGCAGCCTCAGTAGACGCGGCTCTCGGGTATGAACGAAAAGGGGCGGTCGTAGGACCGCCCCTTTTTTATTACCGCCCGTCGCGCGTGCGACTAGTTCTCCGCGACCGCCGAGGCGCCGGCGAGGCGCCCGAACACCGCGTTGCGGGTCTGGCCGGTGAACGACGGGTAGTTGTGGAAGAACAGGCCGAGGATGTCGCCCGAGGCGAACAATCCCTTGATCGGCTGGTCCATGGTGTTGAGCACCTGGGCCTTGGTGTCGACCTGCACGCCGCCGAAGGTGAAGGTGATTCCGCACACGACGGGATAGGCGCGGAACGGCGGTTCGTCGAGGCGGATCGCCCAGTTCGACTTCGGGATATCGAGGCCTTTGGTATGACGGCCGTCGGGCCGGCGCCAGTCGAACGGCTTGTCGTCCACCACCGCCTTGTTGAAGGTCTCGACCGTGTGCACCAGCACCTTGGCCTCGAGGCCGATCTTTTTGGCGAGTTCGGCGATCGTTCCCGCTTCCTCGTACGTCGCCTTGTGGTGCGGGTAGCGGAAGCACTTGATGCCCTTCTGGTCGTAGAGCTGGAAGGCGCGACCGCCGGGCTGACCGAGCACCGCGCGCCCGGTCTTGGCGTAGGTGTAGGAGTGCTGTGCCTCGCCCTCGTCGAAGAAGCGCACGCCGAGGCCGTTGACGCTGATGCCGTACGGATAGTCGTAGCGGCTCTGGGTGTTGCCGCGGCCGTCCTCATGCTGCGGCGTCTCGAAGTCGGGGGCGTTGGCGTCGATCGGCGACATGTGCCCGCTCTGCCACTGGCCCGACGCCTTGGCGCCGAGATCGACCAGGTAGCGCAGCACCTCGCCGGTGTCGTGCTTGCTGCCGCGCACCTTCATCGCGTCGGTGTTGCCGACGAGATAGCGCGCCCGCATCTCGGCGCTCGCCTGGAAGCCGCCGGCGCAGGCGATCACCGCCTTGGCCTTGATCTCGTAGGCGCCGTCGGGGCCGAGCACGCGCACGCCCTCGATGCGCCGCATGTCGCCCAAGATCGCCGACACTGGCGAGTCGAAGCGGATCTCGATGCCGAGCTTCTCGGCGATGTTGCGCCACTGCGTCAGCTGGCCGACTCCGCCGCCCGCCACGTGAATGGCGATGCCGCGCTCGTAGTAGAGCTTGCCGTCGACCTTGGCGTGCTCCTTCAGGGGCTCCCATTTGATGCCGACGTCGCGCATCCAGTGGATCGCCGCGTTGGATTCCTCGACCAGCGTCTTGGCGAGGTCGGGGTTCATCTTGCCCTGCGTCATGCGCTCGAGGTCCGACGTGAAGTCGGCGGCGGAGTAGGGCGGGATCTCCATCGTCGCGAACGTCGCGTCGTCGACGTCGGGCACGAACTCGCGGATCTCCGACTTGCCGCCGTGGACGAAGCGAAAGCCAGTGCCGGAGTAGCGTGCGTTACCGCCGTACTCGCCCTCCGGCGCCTTCTCCAGCATGACGATACGCTCGGCCCCTGCCTTGCGGGCCGAGACGGCGGCGTCGAAGGCGGCGCTGCCGCCGCCGATCACGATGATGTCGCAGGTTTCCGTTCGCACGACGTGCGTCTCCCAACTCGAAAAGGAACGTTCGCGTTAACTGGCGCGTACGCGCGCCTAGACCTTCGCCGGCTTCTTGGCCGCCCGATCGGAATCGAGCTCGGGGTGGTCGTAGCCGTGGACCGAGACGTCGAACAGATTGCCGTCCGGGTCCATCGCCCGGTACTCGGCGAACGGGCGGTTCGACGGGCGCTTCGTCAGCGGCTCTTCGAACGCCTGGAGCTTCTTCTCGATCTCCTCGACGTTGTCGACGGTGAAGCCGAAATGGTTGATGCCGCTCGGCGTCGCCTCGCCGCGATTGCGTAAGAGCGCTACCGTCAGGTACCCGTCGCTCATGTAGATGGCGCCGGTCTCGTCGGTGTGGATCGCCTTGAGGCCGAACACCTCCTCGTAGAACTTTCTGAGCTTCGCGGGGCTCTTGGTCTTGATCGCGATGTGACGGATTTTCGCCATGATGCGCTCCCTGTGCCCATCCCTGTGATGTGTGCGCCTACGATAGGCGCTGGCGAGGACCCTCGGGAAGCGGCCTTTCGCGAATAGGCTTTATTCCTGACGTGAGTCGGCGTCGCCGGCGGGGGTGAGCTGGAGCCGCAGGAAGTCGAGGAAGGCCCGGGTTTTCGGCGGGATCTTCGTCGCCCGCGGGAAGTAGGCGGTGACGAAGTAGGTCGAGCGGGTCTCGGCCTCGAACAGAGCAACCACCTCGCCCTTGGTGATCATCTCGCGGGCGGACGGCTCGAGGATGCGGGCGATGCCGATGCCGCGCTTCACCGCGTCGTACAGCGCGGCGCCGCTGTTGCTGGAGTAGGTGCCGGACACGCGGACGACGTACTCCGACTCGCCCGGGCCGGCGAAGCGCCAATGGTTGGCGCCGGGCTGCAGCGAATGGACGAGGCAGTTGTGACGGTCGAGCTCGCGCGGGCTTCTGGGCTCGCCTTGCCGCGCGAAGTAGTCGGGCGCGCCGCAGATCACGTAGCGCATCGAGCCCAGAACTTCGTGGGACAGGCTGGTCTGGTTGCGTAAGGGATCGCGCTCGGTGTGCAGCCGCACCGTCACGTCGATGTCCTGGTCGATGACGTTGACGGTGTCGCCCGGTGCCACGATGAGCTGGATCGTGAGGTCCCGGTAGAGCTCCATGAAGCGGGCGATCGCTGGCGCGACGAAGCCGTGACCGATTCCGAATGTAGAATGGATCCGTAAAGCGCCCGCCACGCCGGCGCTTAAAGCTGCCGCCGATTTGCGCGCGTCGTCGAGCTCGGTGACGATGCGCGCGGCGCGTTCGCAGAAATCAGCGCCGGCCTCGGTGAGCGACAGCTGGTGGGTCGAGCGGCGCAGCAACTGCACGCCGAGGCTCTGCTCCAGCCGTGCCACGTGCTTGCTCACCGCCGACTGCGACAGATTGAGCTCCGACGCGGCGGCGCTGAAGCTCTTCTTCTGGACCACCTTGAGGAAGATTTTGATGTCGCTCAGGTATTCCATGGCATCGGCGGTGCAGTCGCGGCGGGCGATGCGGCGGCCCGGGCGGTGGAGGAATAAACGTTATTCGCCGACCGGCGGCGGATTGGGTGTTAGATTGGCGATACTATTCGCAAGAAATAGAACAACCAAGACTTCCGGGAGACGCGTCGCGGTATGATTCAGCCGCTGCAGCAGATCAGTCCGCCGATGCGGCGGCTCGGCGATTACGTCGCCGACGCGCTCGCCCGCCCTCTGCCGGAAGAGGTGGCGGAGAAGGCCCGGCACCACATCCTCGACACCCTGGCGGCAATGATCTCCGGCACCCACCTCAACCCCGGGCGTGTCGCCATTGCCTACGTCGAGTCCTTGGGCGGCACCAAGGAGTCCTCGGTGATGGGCACGCGCATCCGCACCTCGGCGGTCAACGCGGCCCTTGCCAACGGCATGCTGGCCCACGCCGACGAGACCGACGATTCCCATGCCCCGTCGCGCAACCATCCGGGCTGCGCCGTCGTCCCGGCGGCGCTCGCGGTGGCCGAGCGGGCCCATGGCTCGGGCCAGTCCTTCCTGCGCGCCGTCGTCCTCGGCTACGACGTCGCCGCGCGCGTCAACTACGCGCTCGACGCCGACGCCTTCGCCGCCGCGTCGCGCAGCACCCATTCGTTCGGCGGCACCTTCGGCGCAGGCGCCGCGGCCGGGGCCTTGCTCGGCTTCGACGCCGAGCGCGTGCGCCATCTGATGTCGTTGTGCTGCCAGCAGGCGTCGGGCGTCGCCTGCAACGTCCGCGACTCCGAGCACATCGAGAAGTCGTTCGACTTCGGCGGCATGCCGGCGCGCAACGGCGTCGCGGCGGCGACCATGGTCGCCGCCGGCGTGACGGGCGTCGACGATGTCTTCAGCGGCGAACGCAACTTCTTCGAGGCGTTCTCGCCCAATCCCAATCCCGACCTGCTGGCCGACGGCCTCGGCGAGCGCTTCGAGATCATGGGGACCAACATCAAGAAGTGGTCCGTCGGCTCGCCGGCGCAGTCGGCGCTCGACGCCGTGACCTGGCTGATGGAGCACGAGGGTGTGGCGCTCGACCGGGTCGGCGCGATCCGCATCCATTTGCCGACGCGCTCGGCGCGCACCGTCGACAACGCGCCGATGCCCGACGTCAACGTCCAGCATCTCGTCGCCATGCTGCTGGTCGACGGCAAATTGTCGTTCCATGCCATCCACGACCGCGAGCGCATGAACGATCCCGAGATTCTCGACGTGCGCCGCCGCATCACGCTGGTGCCGAGCGAGGAGCTGATGCACGCTCGGCCGCGGCGGCAGGCGATCGCCGACGTCGAAACCAGGGACGGCCGCACGCTGTCGCGTCGCACGCTGGCCGTGCGCGGCACTGCCGACAATCCGATGAGCCGCGATGAGGTCGAGGCCAAGGCCTCGGACCTGATCGCCGACGTGCTCGACGCGAAACGGGCCAAGGCGATCGTCAAGGCCGTGCGCGGCCTCGTCGACCTGCCCGACGTTACCGCGTTGCGCCGGCTGTGGCAGCCGGCAACGGGCTCGCGCGCATGACGCTCGTGCTGTCGAACGAAGAGGTCGAGGCGGTGCTCGACATTGACGCCTGCCTGGAGGCGATGGAGACGGCGTACCGCGATCTTGACGAGGCGCGCGGCGTTAACGGCGTGCGCTCGGAGATCCTGACGCCGACGGCGCGCGACGATGCGCTCTATTCGCTGCTGACGATGCAGGCGGTGATCCCGAAGTTCGGCGTCGGTGCGGTGCGCATCAACTCCGATATCCTGACCTGGCCGAACAACGCCGGCGGCCTTCGCCGCGTCAAGGTTCCGGCCGCGCCGAACGAGCGCTACGTCGGGCTCGTGCTGTTGTTCAGCACGGCGACCGGCGAGCCGCTGGCGATCTATCCCGACGGCGTGGTGCAGAAGATGCGCGTCGCCGCCACCTGTGGGCTCGGCGCCAGGTACATGGCGCGCGAGGAGGCCCGCGAGGCGACGATCCTCGGCTCCGGCTGGCAGGCGGACGGGCAGGCGATGGCGATCGCCGCGGTGCGGCCGATCGAGCGACTGCGCGTGTTCAGCCCGTCGCGCGAGCGCCGCGAGGCGTTCGCCCGCGAGACCGCGCAGAAGCTCGGCATCGAGGTGGTGGCGGCGGACTCGGCGCGCGAGGCGGTCAGGGGCTCGGATGTCGTCATGTGCGCGACCAACAGCATGCAGCCGGTCTTTCCACCCGAGTGGCTCGAGCCCGGCATGCACGTGAGCAGCCTCAAGACGCTGGAGCTGCCGCCGGAGACGATCGCCAGGGCCGACATCGTAGCGACCCACGTCCGGACATTCCCGACGCGCACCGAGCGCGCCAAAGGCGCCGATCTCGCCCGCGACACCGAGCGCCAGAAAGCGACGCTGAGCTCGACCGTGAAGCAGGACGCGATGCCGGACCTGGTCGATCTGATCTGCGGCCGGGCGCCGAAGCGAGAGTCGCCACAAGACATCACAGTTTTCATCAATTATGCCGGGCTCGGCTACCAGTTCGCCGCGACCGGCCATGTCATCCATCGCGAGGCGACGGCGCGCGGACTTGGCCGCAACCTCGACACGGACTGGTTCACCAGCGCGGTGCCGTCGTAGGCGCGGATCGCGCGGAATAACAAAAACGGACATCAACAGGAGCGGAACATGGGAGCGAGGACACGGGTAACGGCGTGCGTCATGGCCCTGGCGCTGATGGCGTCGGGCGCGAGCGCCGCCGACTTCTACGACGGCAAGACGGTCAACTTCATCATCGGTTCGGCGGCGGGCGGCGGCTACGACACCTACAGCCGGCTCATTGCCAGCCACATCGGGCGCCATCTTCCCGGCAAGCCGAACGTCGTGGCGCAGAACATGCCGGGCGCCGGCAGCGTCCGCGCCGCCAACTACCTCTACTCGGTCGCGCCCAAGGACGGCTCCGCGATTGGCATGGTCGATCAGGCGATCTACCTCTACCAGATCCTCGGCACGCCCGAACTCAAGGTCGACGCCACCAAGTTCAACTGGATCGGGCGCATCCTCTCCAACAGCGCGGTGCTGTTCGCGCGCTCGGACGCGGAGGTCAAGACGATCCAGGATGCCTTCACCAAGCAGCTGATCGTCTCGACGTCGGGCACGGCGTCGAAGCTCAACTGGACGGTGCTCAACAATCTGGTCGGCACCAAGTTCAAGATCATCACCGGCTACACCGGCACCAACGACAGCCGCCTCGCCATGATGCGCGGCGAGGTCCAGGCGCTGAGCATGCCGTGGTCGGTGCTGAAGATCGAGGACGAGCAGTTGCTCCGCGACCATGAAATCAACCTGCTGCTCCAGACCGGCGCCGATAAGCATCCGGATCTTCCCAACGTGCCGCGCATGGTCGATCTCGGCCGCAACGACGACGAGCGCAAGCTGCTGGCGATCTTCTCGTCGCAGTCGACCGTCGGCCGCTCGGTCGTAGCGCCGCCGGGCCTTCCGGCCGAACGCGTCGAGACCCTGCGCAAGGCGTTCTGGGAGGCGATCCACGATCCCGCGCTGCTGGCCGATGTGAAGCGCGCCAAGCTCGAGCTCGAGCCGATGACGGGGGAGGATCTTCAGGCGTCGATCGCCGGCAGTGGCGAACTGTCGCAGGCGATGATCGATCGGGCGCGTCAGGTGGCGGAGATGAAGAAGTAGATCATGGCGAAAATGGAAAAGATCACCGTCGGCGGCAGCCCGATGGACATATACGTCGAGGGCCCGACGCGCACGACCCCCGGACCGGCGATCCTGATGATGTATCACCGCGGCGGCATCGACGACTTTACCAAGATGCTGTGCGTGCGGTACGCGAGCGCCGGCTGGCTCGTCGCCGTGCCCGACGTCTCGCACCGCGTCTCGCGCGACGTGCCGATGACCGAGCGCAAGCAGTTCTTCAAGGACTCCGAGGTCGTCGCCGACATGAAGGCGACGGTCGACTTCCTCAAGGGGCGCAAGGACGTCGATCCCAATCGCATCGTCATCCTCGGCCACTGCATGGGCGGCCGCATGTGCCTCTTGGGCGCGTCGGTGATCGACGCCTTCAGGGGCGCGATCGTGTTCTACGGTGGCGGCGTGATGCTGTCGTGGGGCAACGAAGGCTGGACGCCGTTCGAGAAGCTCGGCGGCATCAAGTGCCCCGTGATCGGGTTCTTCGGCGGCAAGGACACCAACCCGTCGCCTGGGAACGTCAACCAGATCGACGCCGCGCTGACGCAGCACGGCGTCAAGCACGCCTTCAACCGCTACCCCGACGTCGGCCACGGCTTCCAGCATCCGTCGAATCCGGCCGAGGAATACGCGTCCGAGGACGCGTGGACGAGGGCGTTCGAGTTCCTGAAAACGGTAGCGCCGGTCTAGGCACGATCGGGACGCCGATGGTGTGAGTACTGTCGAAATTACTGTCGGTTGGTGCGTGCGATTGGTAATCTGCGCCCCGTCCGTTTCACCCCTCAAAATATTGAAATAGAAGCCATGCCCGACGCAGGAAAAACGTCCGCCCAGCAGCGCATCGACTCCGGCACCGTCGCCGATGTCTATCTTCAACTGCTCGCGGATCGCGGCATCGAGTATCTGTTCGCCAACGCCGGCACCGACTTCGCGCCGCTGATCGAGTCCTACGCGAAGGCGTTGGAGAAGGGGACACCGGCGCCGAAGCCGATCACCTGCCCGCACGAGAACGTCGCGATGAGCATGGCGATGGGCTACTACGCCGTGACGCAGCGTATGGCGGCGGTGATGGTCCACGTCAACGTCGGCACCGCGAACTCGCTGTGCGGGCTCATCAACTCGTTCCGTGGCAACATCCCGATCCTATTCTCGGCGGGCCGCACGCCGTACACCGAGGGCGGCATGCGCACCGGCCGCCGCACCGGCGAGATCCACTGGCCGCAGGAGATGCGCGACCAGGCGGCAATGCTGCGTGAGGTCGTGAAGTGGGATTACGAGCTGCGCGACGCTGACGGCGTCGAGACCGCGGTCGATCGCGCGCTTGCCATCGCCATGTCGGAGCCGCGTGGGCCCGTGTACCTCACGCTGCCGCGCGAGGTGCTGGCGGGCGATGCCGCCGGCCTTACCATCTCGCGTCCGGCGCGCTACACCGCCGCGTCGGCGCCGTATCCCGATCCGGCGGCGGTCGCCAAGGCGGCGGCCATTCTCGCTAAGGCCGAGAATCCGCTGATCATCACCTCGAGCTTCGGCGTTCGCCCCGAAGAGGTCGCGGTGCTCGCGCATCTCTGCGAGACGTTCGCGATCCCGGTCAGCCAGCGCAAGCCGCGCTACGTCTGCCTGCCGAGCGATCATTCGATGCATCTCGGCTACAACCCCGATCCGATGCTGGACGCCGCCGACGCGATCATTGTGCTCGACTGCGACGTTCCGTGGATCCCGGGCAAGAAGAGCCCGAAGGCCGACTGTCCGGTCATCCACATCGGCTCCGATCCGCTGCTGTCGAGCTATCCGCTGCGCGGCTTCCCGATCGATGTCGCGATCACCGGACTTTCGGGTGCCACGCTCGCGGCGCTCGACGCCGAGCTGCGCGGCAAGATGCCGCAGGCGACGATCGATTCGCGCCGCAAGCGCCTCGGCGAGCAGCGGGCGAAGCAGCGCGAGCGCTGGAAGGCCGATCTCGAGAAGTGCAAGGGCGAGGTGCCGATCCATCCGTCGTGGTTCACCCACTGCCTCAACCAGGTGAAGGGCGCCGACGACATTATCATCAAGGAGTCGCCGATCACGCCGGAGCATCTCGACCTGACGAAGCCGGGGACCTATTTCTCGATCGGCGCCGGCGGCGGCCTCGGATGGGGCCTCGGCACCGCGCTCGGCGCCAAGATCGCCGACCGCAAGCGCCGCGTCATCTGCACCGTCGGCGACGGCGCCTATATGTTCGGCAACCCGATCCCGGCGCACTACACGGCGAAGGCCGAGAAGCTGCCGACGCTGACCGTCGTCTTCAACAACGAGATGTGGGGCGCGGTGAAGCGCAATACCCGCGAGGTCTACCCGGACGGCTACGCCGCGCGCTCGAACCGCGAGCCGCTCACCTATTTCGAGCCGGGCACGAAGTTCGAGAAGGCGATCGAGATCTGCGACGGCTACGGCGAGCGGGTCGAGAAGCCGGCCGATGTGCCAAAGGCGATCGAGCGCGGTCTCAAGGCGGTCGATTCCGGGCGGCCGGCGCTCATCAACCTGATCTGCCGGGGGCCGTGATCGGTTAATGCCCGCGGCATTCACCGCGGGGCGCCCGCCCGCCGGCCGGCGCCACGTCCCGCGCGGGTTGACACGACGCGGCAACTCTCTGATAGGCTCACGCAAACGCCGGGCAAAGCCGCGGCAATGCAGGGGTTGAACCCCGCCACAGGGAGATCGTCATGCGCTTCGGCCCGTCGCTCGTCATCGCGTCCCTCGCACTCGCGTCGCTCGTTGCCGCGGCACCGGCGTCGGCGCAGGAAGCCACATTCTTCAAGGGCCGCGAAATCTCGCTCGGCATCGGCTTCGGGCCGGGCGGCGGCTACGACACCTACGGCCGCCTGTTCGCCCGCCACTACGGCCGCTTCGTGTCCGGCAACCCGACGGTGGTCGCCAAGAACGAGCCCGGCGCCGGCGGCATCCGTCTTGCCAGCACGATCTACAACGTTGCCAAGAAGGACGGGACCGAACTCGCGCTGTTCGCCGCCTCGACCGCGCTCGAGCCGCTGTTCGGCAACAAGGACGCGAAATACGAGACCACGAAGTTCACGTGGATCGGCAACATGGACTCCGACGTCTCGAGCTGCGGCCTGTGGAAGCACTCGGGCATCAAAAAATGGGAGGACATGAAGACCAAGGAGACGACGTTCGGCTCCACCGGTCCCGCCGCCATCACCTCGATCCATCCGCGCGTCATCGGCGCGCTGCTCGGGCTCAAGACCAAGGTCATCCATGGCTACAGCGGTACGCGCGACGTCAATCTGGCCATGCAGAAGGGCGAGGTCGACGGCACCTGCGGCCTCTACATGTCGTCGATCCGCTCGCAGTATCAGAAGGACGTCGACGAGGGGAATCTCACCATCGTCATCACGCTCGGCGCCAAGCGGCCGAAGGAATTCCCCAATGTGCCGTCGATCTTCGAGCTGGTGAAGAATGACAGCGACAAGCAACTCGCCGAGCTGATCTTCGGTTCAGACGCCATCGGCCGCCCGATCTCGGCGCCCCCGGGGCTTCCGGCCGAGCGCACCGTGACCCTGCGCAACGCCTTCAACGCCATGGTCAAGGACCAGACGTTCCTGGCCGAGGCCACCAAGATCGGACTCTCGATCGAGCCGATGACCGGCGAGAAGGTGCAGGAGCTGTTCGCGGACTTCGTCAAGACGCCGAAGCCGGTGGTCGAAAAAGCCATGGCGGTGATGGGACGGTAAAGCCCCATCCGCGGACATTTCCTCGGCCTCCCGCCGATAAAGAACAGGGCACGCTCGCGGGCATTCGCCGCGCGGCTGCTCGGGAACCACGGCGCGGACCCGTTCTTCCGACGGATGGGACCGCGCCGTTTCCATCCCGCATGGACGCTATCGTGGAACTTCCGGGCCGTGCCGCGTTGAATCTCCATGGTTCCAACCGCAGCGTCGCATCCAAGTGGTTGAAGTATTGGAGGCAATTATGGCCGATACCGCCAAGGACAAGCTGGTCGATTTTCTCGAGCGTCGCGCCTTCGACCCGGTGCTCAAGGCCAAGCCCGAGCATTATCCCGAACCGAGGCGCGGCAAGCTCGAGGATGTTCAGCGCCGCACGCGCACCGAGGTCGAGCGCTTCCACGGCTACGGTTCGGCGCGCGACGTCGTCGTCAACTTCCTCAATGACCTCGATTCCGAGCCCGCGCAGCGAATCCACCGCGAGCTCCATGCGCTCGGGCTGCCGACCCTCAACGACATCGAGGACGAGTTCATGAAGCTCGCCGACGACCTGCACGTCAACGTCCATGCGTGACGGTCGGCATTCGGGCCGCTTTCCGGCGAGCGCCATTCCTTCCTTCCTGCGATTGTGATCGGCCGCAGACTACGCGGCGGCGCAATCGCGAGAAGGGGCTGTGGAAACTTCTCGCCCCTGCTGTGGAAAGACAGACGGCGCGGATCACTCCGCGCCGTTTTTCCTTTCTGGCGTAACAAAGCCTCACCCAACTTCGGGTAAGCGCTGCGCGCTAACCTCCCTCTCCCCTTCAAGGGGAGAGGGGAGGCGAACATATTTGCGCGCGCCCTCATACCATGATGTTGCCGACGTAGACGCTCTCGGTGACGTTGACGTCCATCGTCTTGCGGCCGCCGTTGGGGGCGTGGACCTCGATGGTGTAGGCGCCGGAGTTCATCGGCACGCGGTCGATCTTGAAGTCGCCGAAGCCGTCGGTGACGGCGGTGCCGACCGACTTGCCGGCCTTCAGGAGAGTAACGGTCGCGCCCGGCACGCAGTCGACGATGCCGTCAACTTCCTTGGCGACGGTGCCGCCGACGAAGGCGTGGGTGTAGCGGTACAGGTTCTTGTACCAGACCCGTGGCTTGGTGTTGGCCTCGGGGCGAAACTCCGAGAGCTGCTCGTCCCGAATCATCTTTTGCATATCGGTGTCCTCGACCTTCACAGCCTTGATCGCGCCGGTCGGGCACGACTGCGCGGCGCGCGGCTCCTTCCAGCCCTGGTCGAGCAGGTGGGCGTCGAAGGTCCAGATCTGCGGGATTTCCTTCTCGTCGTTCCACCACACCGCGCCGTAGGGGCAGGCGTCGGCGATGGCGCGCTGGCCCTTCGACTTGACGGGATCGATGACGATGATGCCGTCGTCGCGCTTCTTCACCGCGCCGTCCTTGGCCGCCTTCAGGCACGGCGAATCATCGCAATGCTGGCACATGGTCGGCACGAACGCGACGTCGACCATCGGCTGCTGGCCGCGCTCGCGGCGCAGGATGTCGATCCAGCGATGGCCGTGCTTCGGCATCGCCGCGGCGTAGCCCGGCCAGTCGTTGCCGACGTATTCGTCGGCGTTGGCGAGCACGCACATGTTGCAGTTGGTGCAGTTCTCGACGTCGACGATGAGATTCCACTTTTGCATTTTCTTCTTCCTCTTTACTCAGCCGGCACGGTGGCGGCGGCGCGCTTGGCGGCCTCGCCCGCACGCAACAGCTCGACCCGGTCCCACGGCTCGACTTCGACGAGTGCCGACGACGACGCCATGGCATGGCCCTTCTTGATCTGCGAGCGCTTGGGCGACAGAAGGTTCAGGCACCCGCCGCGATCGATCGACTTGCCCGGCTCGCCGAGCGGGTCGTAGTTGGCCGACGACTCGTAGCCGTGGACCACGCCCTCGGGCAGGCGGTTGGTCAGATGCGCGGCGCAGATGACGCCGCCGCGGTCGTTGTGGACCTTGACCAGATCGTTCTGCTTGATGCCGCGGCGCGCGGCGTCGTTCGGGTTGAGACGGATGATCCAGTAGTAGTAGCCGTCGACCAAAACGCGGTGATCCTTGATGTCGTTGAGGAACGAGTCCTTGCCGTCGCCCTGGGTGTGGAAGCTGTAGCGCGGATGCGGCGTGATGAGCTGCAGCGGGTACTTGGCGTAGAGCTCGGCCGCATGCGGGCCCTCGAACGCCGGCTGGTATTTGACGATCGGCGGCCGCTCGGGATCCTCGGCGTCGAAGCGCTTCAGGCTCTCGCACTCGAACTCGAGCTTGCCGGTCTGGGTCTGGATGCCCTTCCGGAACTCCTTGTAGTCGGCGACCATCGGATGCGGCTCGGGCACGTCCTTGAGCCGGCCCTCGTAGAACCAGCGATAAGCGGTCGGCGCGCGCAGCGCTTCCTTCTCGGCCGGCACGACGTAGTAGCCCTTGCGGATGAACTCCTTCCACGAGATCGCCTTGGCGAGATCGGACGCGTCGAACTGGCGCTTGACCCAGTCGAGCTCGGTCATGCCCTCGGAGTAGTAGGCCGAGAGGCCGAGGCGCTTGCAGATGCCGTTGAAGATCTCGTAGTCGGACATCGATTCGCCGAGCGGCTCGATGCACTTGTGCTGGAAGACGATGACGCGGTGGTTGAGCTGCATCTGGCCGTGGTGGGCGTAGCCGCCGAGGCCCGCCCACTCGGAGATGTCGGGGCGCTCGAAGTTCGTG
>Ga0310811_10002768_pt1 | contig 21930 bp, 17 predicted proteins | sample YCmetagenome_FD_207642 | JGI IMG/M metagenome (GOLD analysis project Ga0310811, IMG submission 207642) | Soil microbial communities from experimental microcosm in Duke University, North Carolina, United States - YC | ecosystem: Engineered > Artificial ecosystem > Soil microcosm > Unclassified ...
GGCGACGACCAGGGTCTCTTTGTTCGCCAATCCGATGGCCTTGCCATTCTCGATCGCCTTTAAGGTGGGGCGAAGGCCGGCGAAGCCGACGATGGCGGCAAGCATCATATCATAGATGTCCATCGCGGCGACCTCTTCGAGGGCTTTCTCGCCGGCGAAGACCTTGATGGGCTGGCCGGAAAGCGCGGACTTTACGTGGGAGTATTTCTTGTCATCGCCGATGACGACGATATTTGGCTTGAAGTGCAGGGCCTGCCTGATGAGGAGATCGTCATTGCTGTGGGCCGTCAGCACCTCTACGCTAAAAGCGGACGGATTGGCATCGATGACCTCGAGCGCCTGTTTCCCGATGGAACCAGTGGAGCCGAAGATAGCGATACGCTTTTTTACGCTGGTGTTTGACATGGGTTTGGGGGGTTACTCTATGTATTTTTCCAATTCGGCTGCCAGCTTACGGTCGTTGCTGAGCCGGGGTACTTTGTTCTGGCCGCCCAGCTTGCCTACCGATTTCATATAGTCGATGAAGCCATGCTTTTTAACGGGCCGTATCTTGAGGGGTTGGAGGATATTGCCGGTGATCAGATCATCATAATAGATATTCTTCTCGCGGAGGTTGTGGTCGACCTTGTCGGCGAAGGCGGCCAGGTCGCCGGGCCTGCCGTCGAATTCCACGAACCATTCGTGATAGGATTTGCCCTTCTCCTGTTGGATCATGGGGGCGACGGTGAATTCGGTGATATGGAGCCCTACTTCTTCGGCGGCCTTCATCAGGCTATACTCCACTTCTTCGCCGATGACGTGTTCGCCGAAGGCGGAGATGAAATGTTTTGTGCGCCCCGAGACGACGAGACGCCAGGGGTCGACCGAGGTGAATCGAACCATATCGCCGATGCTGTAGCCCCAGAGGCCGGCGTTGTTGCTGACCACGAGGGCGTAGTTCTCCCCGGTTTTGACGTCTTTTATCGAAAGCCGCTTCGGTTTGTCCTTGCCCAGCTCGGAGGCGGGGATGAATTCGAAGAAAATGCCGCTGTTGGTATTGAGCAGGAGACCTTCTTCTTCACGGGAATCCTGGAAGGCGAAGAAGCCTTCGGAGGCGGGGAAGGTCTCTATCGTGTCCACTTTTTTACCGATCGAGTCGAAGAGGCGATTCTTGTAAGGTTCGAAATTGACGCCTCCATGGACGAGCACGGAGAAGTTGGGGAAAATATCCTTTATGGGCATCCCTTTCAGCTCGGTGAGCCGGTCGAAATACATCTGGACCCAGGGTGGGATGCCGCTGATGAGGGTCATGTCCTGGCCGAAGGTCTCCTCGACGATCCTGTCCAATTTGGTCTCCCAGTCCTCGATACAGTTGGTCTCATAGGAGGGCAGCTGATTGGTCCGGAGATAGCCGGGGACGTGGTGGTTGACGATGCCGCTGAGCCGGCCGGTGGGGATGCCCCCTACCCTTTCCAGCTCCGGGGAACCGGACAGGAAGATCATCTTCCCGTCGGCGAAGGCCGTATTGCCCGTGGAGGCCATGTAGCAAAGCAGGGCATTGCGGGCCGTGTTGATGTGATTGTCTATCGAGTCTTTCGTGATGGGGATATATTTAACGCCGCTGGTGGTGCCGGATGTTTTGGCCAGGTAGATGGGCTGGCCCTTCCACAAAACATTATGTCTTCCTTCCTTGATCAGCTGGATATAGCCGGAGAACTGCTCATAGTCGCGGACGGGAACCGCCTGGGTGTATTCTTCGTATGTTCTTATCTCGCCCAGCTTGTGTTCCGTTCCAAAGACCGTTTTGGCTCCAACCTTCAACAACTGACTCAATATTGCCTCCTGATCAGCGATCGCCGTTGTCATCCCCTTTTGTATGCCCTTATATATATATGAAGCAAAGGGCCTGGCAAGGAATGATTTGATCTTCATGTTCATGGGGGCAAACGTACGGGAATTTGAGCAATGGACAATGGGGGGCGAGGGGCGCTTCGGGCTTTGGCGGGACAGGTGTTAGGGGTTGGTTTTGATGGATTTGGATTGGGAGAAGTGATTTTTGGAGTATTTTTGCGATTCACCCGGGATTTTTCGGGAGTTTGCTTCTTTTTTTCCCTGATTCCCCTTACCTTTGCAGCCCTAATATCATTTATCATGTTAGCAGTTGTGAAAATAGCCGGTCAGCAGTTCAAGGTCCAGAAGGATCAGACTTTGTATGTTCCCCGCATCGCGGGCAATGCCGGTGACAAGGTCGAGTTTGCTGAAGTTCTTCTTACCGCTGGCGATACCCTCGCTTCGGGGAAAGATGTAAAGGCTGTGATCAAGGCTGAGATCCTGGACCATGTCCAGGGTGACAAGGTGATCGCCTTCAAGATGAAAAGAAGGAAGGGTTTCCGGAAGAAGCATGGTCATCGTACTCACTATACGAAGATCAAGATTAACGAGATTGCATAGTTATTACGTTTCAAACTTTAGAATATGGCTCACAAAAAAGGTGAAGGTAGTGTAAAGAACGGTCGCGACTCGCACAGCAAGCGCTTGGGGGTTAAGATCTTTGGCGGTCAGCCCGCGATTGCCGGTAACGTCCTCGTTCGTCAGCGTGGTACGCAGTATCATCCCGGAAAGAACGTTGGTGTAGGCAAGGACTATACGCTGTTTGCCCTCTCCGATGGCACGGTTGAATTCCGGAAAGGGAAAGGCGATAAGACCTTTGTCAGCGTTAATGAGGTTGCTGTAGAAGCAGGTGCTTAGAGAATTTTTTTGGATTTTTCAAAAATTTTTTTGGAACTTCCAAAGAAGTTTCTATTTTTATGGGTGTAAATTGTTTTACTAACCAATTTAAATTCTAAAAAAATGGCAACTGCAAAAAAAGCCGCTAAGAAAAAGGCAGCTCCTAAAAAGAAAGCTGCTCCCAAGAAGAAAGCTGCTAAGAAAGCTGCAAAGAAGAAATAAGTTCTTCCTTAGTTTGGCAGAAAATAGTAAAGTCCCGGGTCCTTCCCGGGACTTTTTCATTTTATGATGGGCCTTCGGCCGGCGGAGGGACTTTTTCATTTATTTTGGGTTATGAATAATGAATTTATCGCGGAGCAGTTCAGCCTGCTGTCCAAATTGATGGATATCCATGGGGAGAATTCCTTTAAGGCGAAGAGCTATTCGGTGGCGGCTTTTACGCTCGATAAGCTGGCGCCGGTGGAGGGGATGGCGTTGGAGAAGGTGTCGGCGATCAAGGGGATCGGGGATTCCATTGGGAAAAAGATACTGGAGATACAGCAGACCGGGGAGCTGAAGGCTTTGAAGGAGATCGTTCATAAGACCCCGCCAGGGGTGATCGAGATGTTGCAGATCAAGGGGCTTGGCCCGAAGAAGATCGCGACCATTTGGAAAGAGATGGAAATAGAATCCGTGGGTGAGCTGCTGTATGCCTGCCAGGAGAACCGGCTCCTGCTATTCAAGGGCTTTGGCGAGAAGACACAGCAGAATGTCCGGGACGCGATCGAGTTCCGGCTGAAGCATGCGGGTAGCCATCTTTATGCCGAGGTGGAATCCCTGGCCCATCGGCTGGATGCCGTGCTGAAGGCGGCCTTTCCGGGGGAGTCCTTTGCGTTGACGGGGGATTTCCGGCGGCAGCTGGAGGTCGTCACCCGACTGGAGTGGGTGACAACGGCTGATGTTTCTGCGGCGGCGGCCGTGGTTGGTGAAACGGAGGGTGTGGCCGTTGGATTTGTGCCGGCTGCGCCGGCGGATTTTGTGCGGGTGTTGTTCGAGACGAGCTGCAGTGGCGAGTTTTTGGAGGAGGTGAAGGAGCGGGACGGTTGGAAGGACGTTGTGGGTCGGGGATGCGAAAGCGAAGAAGCGCTTTTTGCCGCGGTGGGGGTGCCGTATGTTTCTCCGGTAGGACGGGAGCAGCGGGGTCTCAAAGACTGGGGCCGGGTGATCGAGCCGGGTGATATCCGCGCGGTGATCCATAGCCACAGTACCTGGAGCGATGGCTCCCATAGCCTGGAAGAGATGGCGGCGGGCTGTATCGCGAGGGGCTACGAATACCTGGTGATCAGCGATCATAGCCAGAGCGCCTTTTATGCGAACGGGCTTAAACCAGACCGGATCCGGGAGCAACAGGCGCAGATCGACGAGCTGAACCGGAGGCTGGCGCCATTTACGATCTTCAAGAGCATCGAGTGCGATATTTTAAACGATGGGGCGCTGGACTATCCTGATGATATCCTGGCGAGCTTTGACCTGGTCATTGCCTCTGTGCATTCCAATCTCAGGATGACCCAGGAGAAGGCGACGAGCCGGCTGCTGCGGGCCATCGAGAATCCTTATACTGCTATCCTGGGACATATGACGGGCCGGCTGTTGCTCAGCCGGCAGGGCTATCCGCTGGATCATAAGGCGATCATCGACGCTTGTGTTCAAAATAATGTGGTGATCGAGCTGAATGCCCATCCGCGGCGGCTGGATATGGATTGGCGCTGGATCGGGTATGCGCTGGAGCAGGGGGCGATGATCTCCATTGATCCGGATGCGCACTCTGTCGAAGGCATCGATGTGATTAAATACGGGGTGTTGGCGGCGCAGAAGGCGGGGGTGACCGCCGAGCAGAATCTCTCGTCCTTCGGACTCGAGGAGTTTAGGGAGTGGTTGTTTCAGGTTCGGGAGGGGAAGGGAATTTAGGCGCTGGAGTTGTTGCGGCCTGAGTTGCTCTCAGGATGGGAAGTTCCACGAAGAAGGTGGTGCCGTCCCCTTCAACCGTTTCGAACCATATTTTTCCTTTGGCCTGCTCGACGATGGTCTTGCTCATGGCGAGGCCCAGGCCGGTACCGCTGGACTTGGTGGTGAAATTGGGGATGAATATCTTGCTTTGCATTTCGAGGGGGATGCCTTCCCCGTTATCGGTAACTTTGACGATAATACTATCCTCCTTTACTTCTTCGCTGACGCTGATGACACGGCGGCTTTTATTTACACAGGCTTCGAGGGCGTTTTGCAGCAGATTGGTGAACAGCCGGTTGAGCTGGGTCTTGTCCGCAAAGACGTGGATCTTGTGATGGACGGGAACCCATTTGAACAATAGATTCTCGGTGGTCTCGTAAAGCGAGACGAGCGAGTACAGCATTTCGTGGAGGTCGAAGACCTCTTTCTTCGGGTTGCCGATATTGGCGAACTGGGCGAAGTCGGAGGCGATCTTGGACAGGTGATCGATCTGCTCGACGAGGGTGCGGGCCACGCTTGACGCCATTTCCTTTACGTTGGTCGAATTGTTATCGATGGCTTTTTGGAGATACTGGATGCTGAGCTTCATGGGCGTCAGGGGATTCTTGATCTCATGGGCTACCTGGCGGGCCATTTCGCGCCAGGCGCCTTCACGCTCGCTCTTGGCCAAAGCAGCGGCTGACTCCTCCAGCTTGCGCACCATCTTGTTGTATTCCTTTACGAGCCCGCCGATTTCGTCATTCCGGTTCCACTCGATGGCTTCGTTCGTCTTCCCCAAGTTAATCTCCTGCATCTTCTTTGAGATGAGCAGGAAGGAGATGGTGATCCGGTTGGTGAGGAACAGGGCGATGGTCCCGGCGATGAGGAATATAAATGCGTTGAGGTTGATGATGGTGACGAGGAAGTTGGAGATCTCTTCCTTGAGCTCGTCCTGGTCGGTGAAGGAGGGCAGGTTCAGGTAGGCGAAGGCCCGGCCGTTCTCGTCGCGCAGGGGCCGGTAGACGCTGAGGTAGGGCACACCGCCGAGGTGTTCGTCGTTGGCGAACTGGATGGTATTTAGGTCGTGCATGTTGTAATACGCCAGCGGGTGCATCTTGGTGCTTAGGATGCCTTTGTTATAGACGAGGAGGTTGGAGGACACCTCGAGGTTTCCGTCGAGATCGTAGATATTGATATCGGCGGCGTGCGTCTGGGCGATGTCTTCGATGAGCTTTTGCAGCTGGGAGCGGGAGCCCTGGTAGGTGAGCTTGCCGGGGGATGTTTCGCCTTGTTCGCCGAGCTTGCCCTGGACCTCGCTGACCATCACCTGCATGGCCCGGCTCAGGCGGTCGTGGTTGTTACGGTTGTAGCGATTGATAAAAAAGATGATCGTTGCCGCTCCAATGACCACAAAGGAGAAGAGGCTGATGAAGATGATGGTCGTGTGGATCTGGGAACGGATGTTCATTTGCCAGTAGGTCTTCAGCTGGCTCCAGTGGAGACGGCTCCAGATGAGGAGGGCGGCCAGCCGGAAGAGGGCGACCAGGAAGAGGAAGGCGCTGAAGAGGTAGGCGAAGAGAGTGACGTCCTCGAGGGAGGAGTTGTCGCGTTTGACGACGACGACGTAGTCATCGTCGGCGAGGCGGTGCCAGAGCTCGTCGTAGCCATTCGTTTTGACGTGGGCATAGTCCGTTGCGGGGAGCTGGTCGTCCTTGAGATGGGTGGAGAAGGGATAGTCGCTGTTATCGGTGATGAGCTCGCGTTTCTTGTAGATCGCATAGTAGTCGGGGAGATCTTCCGTTTTCTGCCGGAAGAGTTCCGGAACGAGCGCATGTTCTCCCTTGTTGTAGCTCTTGGGTTCGGACAGGATGAAGATGGAGCCTTCGATCTTCCCGGTGGTGTCGTTGCGGAGGGTCTTGCCGTCGAAGGTATAGATATGGGTATCGAATGCGGTTTGATAGGGGTTGAAATTGCGGTTGATCATGCTGTCCTTCATGAGCAGGTTCGAGATGGGGTCGCGGAACCGGTTGAAGTTTAGCGTCAGGAAGTCGTTGTCGACATATTGGAAGACGATGCTGAAGAGCTTGTCGTTGGAGGGGTCGGCGCGATCGGCGAGGCGATCGGCCATGAGGCGGCGGTTGTCCTCCTCCGTCTTCCGGTTCTCGAAGAGGATGGTGGCGGAAATGGAAGTGGAGAAGATGAAGAGCCAGAACAGGACTTCGGAGACGTTAAAGCGGAACCGGAGGTCGAAGAAGATGCGGCGCTGCATCAGCCAGGTATAGGCGAGGAGCCAGATGAGCACGAGGATATCCAGCTCCACGGTCAGGGGATTGGGCATGAAGGTGAGCACGATGAGTCCCATGGTCGCGATGAGGATATACAGCACGATGGAGAGGCTTCTGACGAGGTAACCGATGAGCTGGAAGAGCGCCTGGGACAGGAAGAAGTAGCCGAGGGCCAGCGCGGCCAGGGCGAGGAAGCCGATGAAGCTATAATTGTTAAGGAGGCTGAAGAAGTTGGTGACGTTGAAGGATATCTTGGCATCAAGGACCAGGGACTGGACGATATTGGCGAATTCGAAGGTGGTGACGACGAGAAGGGCGAGGCCGACCGTGATCCAGAACCAGTTGATCCATTTATGTACGGACTGGGGGATGGTATAATCGCTGAGTTCCCGCCGGACGAAGAGGATGATCCAGCAGAAGAGGAAAGCGTTGATGAGCAGGTCGCCGAGGGATTTGAGGATAAAGCTCGAGCTGTAGATGCTTGGGTCGAAGAGGTCGAACTGGCGGAGGTTGAGCAAGCCGGGCGAGATATAGATCATGGCCCGGAGCAGGAGGATGACGGTGACTAGGAACCCGATGCCCCAGGCGGCGCCCCATCGTTCGCGGATGGTATGGGCGATGTTATGGATGATGATCAGGACGAGGAAGGTCCCGAGCAGGATGACGAGGGGGATGGGCCAGTTATGGGCTGAGGCATGATAGCCGGGCTTTTTCTGGAGGTAAAAGAGGATATTGCCCCGGTCGTCGCGGACGGGGAATTCGGTCGGGTTGGTGACGATGAGCACCCGGGCTTCGGCCGAGGAGATGTCGACGAATTCGGGGGTGAGGTTGGAGACGGAGATGAAGTATTGCCAGCGGATAGGGATGAGGGCGATGGCCACCATGGGGCGGCCGGTGTCCGTGGGCAGGGTGGTGCGGATATAGTCGTACTGGCCGTTGCTGAGCTGGACGAAGCCGGTGCCGTCGGCGCCGTTGACGATGGCGGGAGAGGGTGAGGAGCGCTGATCGTTCCAGAATTGGAGGACGCCGGGTTTGCCGGCGGTGTCGGTGATATAGAGGAAGATGCCGTATTCTTTTTTGAGGACGGTCTCGAGGTCCTGGCGGGTATAGCGGTTGGCGGCGAGGCGTTGGAGGTAGGCGGTGTCCTTTGAGAGCCGGGTGAAGTCCTGGCGGCGCTGCTGGAGGGAGGATTGGATGGAGTTGCGCAGGACGGCTACCGAGGCGTCGCTGCTGAAGTAGAGGTTGAGGAAATAACCGCTGATAAATAGCACGAAGGCCGCTAAGAGCAGGTAGATGTTCCTACGGAAAATATCGGTGAAGAAGGATCTCAATCCTTAGATTTTGTTGATTTTTCCTGGACAGCTTCGCTGTCCCGTTTGTTGAGCTCTAATGTTGGCCCTTCGGGCGAAGCACGCTCCGCGTGCTTTATGCCATTCCAGAGATCATCCATTTCTGCCAGGGTCATGTCGGCCAGGGACCGGCCCCGGGAACGGGCTTCTTCCTCCATTCGGGTGAACCGGGCGATGAATTTCTTGTTGGTCCGTTCGAGGGCGTTCTCGGCGTCTATATGCAAAAATCGTGCATAATTGATCAGGGAGAAGGAAAGATCGCCGAATTCTTCTTCGATGTTGTTTTGGTCGCCTTCGGCGACTGCCTCCTGGAGCTCGGCCATCTCCTCCTTGACTTTTTCCCAGACCTGGGCTGTTTGGTCCCATTCGAAGCCGACCTTACCGGCTTTTTCCTGCAGTCTGGTGGCTTTGACGGTGGCGGGGAGGGAGACCGGAACGCCGGAAAGGACGGATTTCTTTCCTTCCTTGAGCTTTAGCTGCTCCCAGTTGCGTTTTACGTCTTCTTCGTTCTTCACCTCTACCAGATCGGGTTGGTCGGTGGTGCCATAGATATGGGGGTGGCGGGCAATGAGCTTGTCGCAGATACCGTTGAGGACCTCGTCGAGGGTGAATTGCCCTTGCTCCCTGCCGATGCGGGCATAGAAGAGGAGGTGGAGGAAGAGGTCGCCAAGCTCTTCTTTGATGCCTTTCCAGTCACTATCGGTGATGGCGTCGGCGAGCTCGTACGTCTCTTCGATCGTGAGGGGACGGAGGGTCTGGATGGTTTGTTTTTTATCCCAGGGGCATTGTTCCCTTAATTCATCCATTATTTTGACCAGGCGTTCGAAGGCGGTGTTGTTTGTGCTCATACAGAAAAAACTGAAATTAACAGGAAGACGACCAGCAGGATGAGATTGATCCAGAACATCAGGCTCATCACGATGAAATACTTCACAAAGGTCTTTGCCCTCCGCTGTCCGTAGAAGCCCCTCATGGCCTTGTAGAGGTAGATGAGCATCCACAGGAAGATGGCAAAGGTAGCCAAACCTGTGATAACATGCACCCAGCCGGAATCCGAGGCGCGGCCGATGAGGTAGAGCATGAGGATGAGGAACAGCTGAATAAAGGTGGCGCAATAGACATGGATGGTAAAGATGCCGTGATTGACATAAAAGAACGTCTTTTTATGCCGGAAGTAGAGGATATTGAGGATCATGGCGAAGATGGGCAGGGAGATCCAGAGGATCTTGGGGAAGGAGTGGAGGATATTCTCCATCAAGTGCTCGACGAAGCGGGCTTTGTCCTCCTTCCATTCCTGGCGGATCACGATGCCGCGCCGGGTGATGAAGTGCTTCAGCCAGCCGTCGCGGAGGCTGTCGGGCAGGGCATGTTCGGCGGAGTCATATTGTTCGACGGTGTGATAGATGATATCGGCGCCCATGAAGTTGAAGTCGGCCTCGTCGCCGTCGGTGCGGTCAAGGGCAAAATTTCGGACGGCCTTTTGGAATCGCTTGGTTTTGGCGAGATCGGCCTTTACCTGGCCGGCAGCGTCGACCTGGAGCGAGTCCGTATAGGCCTTGAAGAGGATGCTGTCGAGGTCGCGCTTTGTGAATCCTTTTTTTGTCGAGTCGCCGAAGGCTTTTTGGATGGAGGCAATTTCGATCAACCGGTGTTCCAGCTTATCATGGTAATCCTGGCGATCGTCCTCGTCTTCGGAGGTTCTCGCGTACTTGCCGTAGCGGGAGGTATCGGCGATGAGATCGGCCAGCTTTTTTGTCGATGGGGAGTTCTTTTCGGTCTTATCCTGGCGAAGGCCTTTGGCCATGTCCTCGGGTTTTGTGATCGAGTAGAGGATGATGAAGAAGATGGCCGAGGTGAAGACGTACATGCGGATCGGGTTGAGGTAGGACATCCGGCGGCCGCGCATGTATTCGAGGGAAAGGAAGCCGGGCTTTTTGATCAGGTATTTGACCGTGTCGAAGAACTTCCCGTCGAAGTGGGTGATGTCGTTGAAAAAGTGCTGGACAAGGTGCCATACGGTCTCTTTGGGTTCGAGGTTCTCCTGGCCACATTTGTGGCAGTAGCGGCCGATGACCTCCGTCTGGCAGTTCAGGCAATTCTTTTCCTTTCTTTCGTGTAAGTGCGACAAAGCGGTTAATTTTCAGCCAAAATAAGGGAAATGAAGGGGTTTTGTGTATTAAATTGGTTGTTTTTTCGTTACGGGAGGGATTGTAAATTTGTGACTATGAAGGTTATACTAGGATGTTTGCTTGGTCTGGTACTTGGGGGGCCGCTGCAGGCCCAATTCCTTTACAAGGACCTCGTGGCTACGCGGCAGAACAATGCCCGTTGGAAGGTGTTCGAGGAGAACAAGGTCAGATCGGTGAGCCTGAAGAGCCTGGAGGCCGATGGCAGGCCTACGGAGGGTTTTGTGGGGGAGCAGGAGCTGTCGGCAGACTATACGCAGATGGTTACCCATACGAAGACGGCGGGCTCGACGGACAGCTGGAATATTACCCAGTATTTGAACGGGCGGATGGTGCGAAACCTGGACACCAGCGATACCTACCAGAGCGAGACGAAATACGAGTATGACGCCGAGGGGCATATTCTTTCCGTCACCAATACCTCTATCGAGACGGATAACCAGGTCAAGGCCGAGGAGCGACACGTTTGGGGTTATGATCCGGCGCATCCGGGCAAGCCGGTGTCGATGTTGAAGATCAAGAACGGGACGGACACGACCTATGTCCGGTTCGTTTCGGATGAGAAGGGGAATATCGTGGAGGAGCGGAGCAAACGACTGGGGGCGGACCTGCCGACCATTTACTACTATTACGACGACAATCACCTGATGACCGATATCGTTCGCTATAGTCCCAGGGCGAAGCGGCTGTTACCCATCACCATTTTTGAATATGAGGAAGGGCGGGTGAAGACCATGCTGGTGGTGCCGGAAGAGGGCAACTCCTTTTACCAGAAATGGTATTACACCTATGACGAGGAGAAGGGATTGAAGACGAAGGACCAATGTTTCAACAAACAAAAGGAGCTGCTGGGGACCATCGAATACGAGTATCGTTGAGTCGCCACGGGCGGCTCGCCCGAAGGGCAGACATTAGCCATTTGCGCGAATTGGGCTACTCTGGACTATAGCCCAATTCGCGCACATAAATAAATAAATCTCACTCATGCGCCGACTCATTTTTCTTTTGCTTTTGTTTTGCGGGTTTTCGGGAATGGCCCAGGACCTCGACTTCCCCGACTTTCGGAATAAAAAGGACAATTTTTCGAAGGTTTCGGATAAGGATATCCGGGCCGATGTCGCCAGCTTTGCGCTTGCGGGCGTAGACGAAAGTATCGGGAAGGCTCCCCTGCCCTCTTTGCCTGTGCAGGATGTCGGGCCCAACTTCATCAAATACGGCAACGACAACATAACGGTGATCATCAAATCGGGCATCTTCCTGCCTTCGAAGCATAAGCTGATGATGCAGGAGGGGCATCTGTTGCGGATCGACGGGAAGCCGTATTATGGCGGGGTCATCGGGCAGCCGCCGCATACGACGATCGAGTCGATCACGGTGTTGGTGGGAAAGGATACGGTGCCGATCCCGGCGACGGCCTATTTTGATCTTTATGATCCGAAGTTCAGTTTTCGGGAGAATGGGGAGACGAGGAGCCGGAATGGGGTCTTTTTATCCAACGACAAGCATAGTTTTTACATCTACCTGCTCAATATAGATAACAAAGGTGCAGAGTACACCTTTGTTATCCGTGATAAACAGTATCTACGACGGATCGTAGATTGGGGCTTTCTTAATTAGCGCTAATGTCGGTCCTTCGGACGAGGCGCTTCCAGCGCCTCAGAGGACCGGCTGGTGGGCCAGTACCAGGGTGTGGTCCTGGTTGAAGGCGTCGACCTTATTGGAGTCGTATGTGCTGCCGCTGTTGAGGTGCATTACATAGCTATGGCCTTCGGCGGTTTCCAGTTTCCGGATATTGTGAACATACCAGTGGGCGTAGCCGCTGTTGAGCCACGCGGTGCGGACCTGTTCGGGCAGGTGGCGGGTTCTTTTCACCCGGGTCTCGGTGGCGACCCATTTTCCATCAGCCGTATAGTATGCATAGTGTTTGCGTCCGTTGACCTTAAAGACGGCGATGTAGCCTTCTTTGCGCATCTCCCATTTTTTCAGGCTAGCGGGCGGGAATTGACTATAGAATGCGGACTGCACGGGTTTTGGAACCTGGTTAACGGATATGGATTGGGCGGATATGTGCTGGATGAGAATAAACGAGGCGATAGCTGCCAGAAATTTTTTCATGGTAGTTTATTTTTGGGGCCCTTCGGGCCGCTTATGATTTAATAGATAGGCTTCGTGAAAGATCAGGCAGCTGTGGGCGGTCCGCGGAGGGAAGGAGTAACGGGGGTGGGAAAATGTTGATCCGGAACGGGGGCGACGGCGTAGGTACCGGTCACGATGGGGATCATCGTGTCCTGTTGTACCGGCAGCCAGCCGTCGAGGTTGAATCGATGCCGTTTGAAGTGATTCTGATGGAGGCGGTGCGCAATGACCGCGTCCTTGTATTTGGGAGTATGGGCGGATTGGACCGCCTTTGCATTCGTGGAGGCGGCGATCTGCCGGGCGCGGGTGAACCCGGTGATGACTACGACCAGTCCGATAAGGATCAATCCGATGTATTTGTTACGTCCCAGGTTCATTGGTTCAAAAGTAATGAAACAAACCCTAATAAAAGTCTAAAATGATAAGGAGAGGGGCCGCCGGCCGGGCTGGATGAGGTCAGCCCTGGCCGGCGCCCCGGGGGTTATTTTTTGTCTTTGCGAATGAGTTGGCCGGCCTCGTTGAAGAAGATGATATATTCTTCGAAGAAATTGTCATGATGGTCGCTGTCGAGGGTTACGCCGTTGTCGACGTGGAGGGCGTAGAGGGCGCCTTCGGGCTGGTCGATCTTTTTCATATCCTCGACATACCAGGCGCCGTAGCCGCTGTTCTTCCAGCCTTCGCGGACGGCGGCGGGGAGGTTTTTTGTCCATTTGATGGGGGTTTCGGTGCCTTTCCAGGCGCCGTCGGCGCTGTAGTAGGCGAAGAGCTTTTTGCCGTCTTGTTTGAAGTCGGCGATATAGCCTTCGGGGCGTTGCTGCCAGTCACGGACCTGTGCCTTGGGGAAGCGCGTGGTGAATGCCGTAAGGACGGCTTGTGGTACTACGACGGAATTGCCGGCCTGGGCGATCATGGGTTCACTGAACAGGATGACGGCGATGAGGGTGATAAGCTTTTTCATTTTGTGTTGATTTTTGTGATTTTGGAATTATTTAACGGGGACCCCCTGTGGTACCTCGTCGTTTGCGTGAGAGAGGATGATCTCGCCGGGTTGGAGGTCGCCGGTGATCTCCGCCTTGTCGGGGGATTCGTTGCCGGTGGCCACATCGATGCGAACGGTCTTGCCGTCGCGGATGGCGATGACATATTTCCGTTCTGTGGAGGTGACGATGGCCGTGCGGGGCACGGTGAATGCTTCCGGGTTGCCGTTCGAATTGAAGAGCAGGTCGGCGTACATGCCGGGGGCCAGTTTGCCGTCCTTGTTGAACACGTCGAGTTCCATCCGTTCGGCGCGGAACTGGCTGTTGACGAGGCCCGACTTGCGGGTGAGGTGGCCGGTGAACTTTTTGCCCGGGTAGGCGCTGAGGAAGAATTGGATCGTGTCCTTACTATCGAGTCCGGCGGCGATGCCTTCGGGGATGTCCACCTGTAAACGCAGATGGTCCATTTGACCAAGGTGCAGCATGGGTTTCCCATCCTTTGCTTCGGCGCTGACGAGGGCGCCGGGGTGGACGTTCCGTTCGGTGATGGTGCCGTTGAAGGGGGCGGTCACCTTGAGGTAGCCGAGGATGGTCTGCTGCATTTCCCAGTTGGCTTTTTCAGCGTTGACCAGCGTGCTATCCGCGTCAGCTTTTGCTTTGAGGCCGGCGAGGTTCATCGGCGATACGGCTCCGGGCGTTTCGGCTGCTTTGGCCATGCGGCGAAAGTTCTCGGCGCTGATGATGTAGTCGAGCTTTGCGCGGGCGTAGCGTTCTTTTGCCTGGGTGGCGGCCTGTTCGAGCTCGGGCGCTTCCAGAGTCATTAGCAGTTGGCCTTTTTTAACGGTCGAACCTACGTCGACGAAAACATCCTTTACATAGCCATTGACTTTTGGGAAGATGCTTACTTCTTCGAAGGAGGCAAGCTGAGCGGGCAGTTTAACGAGCTGTGGGAGCGCGGATCTTTGCAGGGTCAGCGTTTGTTGAACCGGGTTGGCGGCCGCGTTTGTTTGGACGGCGGATGTTCCCGGGTTGCCGGGCGCCCCTTTGCCTTCCTTGCAACCACTGAAGGCTGTAGTCATGAGCAGCCCGGTGACAGCGCTTATGGCAAGAGCAATGTGGTTGAGAATGGATTTTCGATAACGCTTCATATTTTCTGATTTGATGGTTCCTCTTCCGGGAGCAGGGACACCGATTTGTAGGATTGTTTCTGTTGGATCCAGCCGTAGACCAGGGGTACGATGAAGAGAGCGGCACCGGTGGATGCGGCCAGGCCGCCGATGACGGCGCGGCCGAGCGGTGCCGACTGGTCGCCTGCTTCGCCGAGGCCGGAGGCCATTGGGATCATGCCGGCGATCATTGCGAAGGAGGTCATCAGGATCGGGCGGAGCCGGATACTGGCGGCTGTGGCGGCTGCTTTGAAGGGGTCGTGATATTCCTGGCGCAGGGCTTCCGCGTTGGTGACGAGGAGGATGGCGTTAGCCACCGAGACGCCGACCGACATGATGATGCCCATATAGCTTTGGAGATTGAGGGTCGCGCCCGTGGCCAGCAGCAGCGCCAGCGCGCCTGTCAGCACCGCAGGGATGGTTGCGAGAACGGCGATGGAGAGTCCGAAACTTTGATAATTGGCCGCCAATAGCAGCAGGATCACCACGATAGCGGCCAGCAAACCGCCCTGCAGGGAGGCGAGTGTTTCCGTGAGCAGGGAGGAGAGACCCCTTATCTCCGCCACGAGGCCGCGGGGCGGGGTCCCGAGATCGTCGATGGCCTTTTGCACTGCTTCTGTCGCCGCGCCGAGATCCTTTTTATAGAGATTGGCGTTGATGGTGATAAAGCGGCGGGGACCGGAGCGGTCGTATTCCCCCGGGAGCGAATCGACGGAGATATCTGCCACGTCTGCGAGCACGGGGCGCATCTTCCCGGGTACGATGGGAATCTCCTTCAGCTGGGTGAGGGAGTTCATCAGGTATTCGGGGATCTGCACCTGGGTGTTGTAGGTATATTGTTTGGCGTCGTCGAGCCAGAGGTTCTTTAGCGTGAAGCGGCTGGAGGCGGTGGCATCGGATACGCTCCGGGAGACCGCGTCGATACCGAGGCCCATTTGGGCGAGCTTTTGGCGATCCATTCGAATGACGAGCGTCGGGAACTTCAGGGGCTGGGCCACCTGTACGTCACGCAGGAAGGAAATCGTCCTCAGGCTTGTGACGAGGCGGTTGGAGTAGGTTTCGATATCGCGGATGTTCTTGGAAGCCACGCGGACCTCGATGGGTGTTGCGGCGCCCTGGGCCATCAACTTTTCCGTGAGCTCGATCGGCTCGAAGGAAAGTCTTGTCCGGGGATATTTCGCGGCGACGACGGTCCGGATGCGGTCCTTGAGATCGTCCATATTCACTTTATAGTCTTCCTTCAGCTGGACCTGGAGGACGGCTTCGTGGGAGCCGCTGTTGAACACGTAGAGATTGCTGTGGCCGTAGTTGGGCGAGACCGTGCCGACGAAGGCGGAGGTGATCTCCACGTGGCCGCCGACGGTGCTGTCGATGAATTGGAGGACAGCTTTTACGGTTTGTTCGGTGATCTCGAGGCGGGTACCGTCGGGGTTTCGGATGCGCAGCTGCATCTGGCCGGCGTTGGAATGCGGGAGCATGTCCTTGCCGATGATCCCGAGGAAGAGGGCTGCGAGGCCGAGGGTGGTGCAGAGATAGAGTCCGACGATGCCTTTTCGCCGGGGCATCCACCGGTGGAGGCGGTGGAGCAGGCTCATCTTCATGCGTTGAAAGAGACCGTTCTCGTCCTCATGGCGTTCATCCTGGCGGGTATGGGCATTCACCTCCTGGACCTCTTTATGGTCGAGTGCCAGTCCTGCGTGCGCGTGGATACCCCTGTGGTGATAGCGCTGAAACAGCTCCGCCTTGAGCAACCAGTTCGAAAGAATGGGAACCAGGGTTTGGGCGGCGATGTAGGAAATGATCATCGCAAAAGCGATGGACAGCGCCAGGGGCAGGAACATCGCTTTTGGAACTCCTTTCATGACGAAGGAAGGTGCGAAGACCGCGAGGATACAAAGAAGGATCAGCAGCAGGGGGAAGGCGATCTCGAGGCAGGCGTCGAGGATCGCATTGCGTTTGGGCTTGTTCATCTCGAGATGCTGGTGGATATTCTCGATCGTGACGGTGGCCTGGTCGACGAGGATACCGATCGCGAGGGCGAGGCCGCTTAGCGTCATGATATTGATGGTCTGGCCGGCGAGTTTGAGACAAAGCACGGTTCCGAGCACTGCGACGGGGATCGTGATAATTACGACCAGGCTGCTGCGCCAGTCGCGGAGGAAGAGCAGGACCATGAGGCCGGTGAGCAGGGCCCCGAGGATGCCTTCGGTCATGAGCGATTTGGCCGCATTCATAACGAAGACCGACTGATCGAATTCATAGCTGAGATGGACGTCGTCGGGGAGAAGGCTTTGCATTTCGGGTATTTCCTTGCGCAGGCCCTGGACCACATCCCAGGTGGAGGCGCTAGCCGTCTTGACGACGGGGAAGTAGACGCTTCTTTTCCCGTTGACGAGGGCATAGTCGACGACGATATCGGCGGCGTCTTCGATCTTTGCGATGTCTTTGGCCGTGATCATATTCGCGCCGTTGGTGACGATGGGGATGTCCCCGAAATCCTTCACCTTTTCTTCCTGTGAGTTGGTGGAGGCGATGTATAGGGTGCTGTCGATGCGTACATTGCCGGAGGGAGTCATCGAGTTGTTGCGGCCGAGGGCCTCGACGACGGCTTCCGGTGAGAGATTCAATTCCCGGAGCTTGACCGGGTCGACCTTGATGATCACCGAGCGGGCGTTGGAGCCGAAGGGTGGCGGGGCAGAGAGGCCGGGCACTTTGCCGAAGAGGGGGCGCACGAGGACGGCGGCCATGTCGAAGGTTTCGTTCAGGCTGCGCGTTCTTGTGCTGAAGACCAGTTCTCCCACGGGCAGGCTGGACGCGTCGAAGCGAACCACTTCAGGCGGCAGGGAGCCGGGTGGGAAGAAAGCCTGACAGCGATTGACCTGAATGGCCACTTCGGCTGACGCCTCGGCCATGTCCGTCCCTTCGTAGAAGCTGAGCTTGATGAGAGTGAGCCCCTGAATGTTCTTGCTTTCGATGTTGCTGACCCCGTCGATATAGAGGAAGTTATCCTGCATCTTCGTGGAGAAGAAACCCTCCATCTGTTTTGCCGTCATCCCGCCATACTGCTGGATCACGTAAATGACCGGCAGGTTGAGATTGGGGAAGATGTCGATCGCGATCGTGCGGATCGCCATGACGGAGAAGAGCAGGAGACCGGTGAAGAGCACCATGATCGTAATGGGCCTTTTCAAAGCTGTTCTTACCATGGTTATTTTACATTTTGAATGAATAGATCGAGTTTCCCGGTTGCCGCGGCCTTGTCGAGGTTGGCGGTGTACCAGTCATTAATGGTGCGGACGTAGGCCGACTGTGCCTGGAACAATTCGAAGGAGGCGTTGACGAGGTCGACGAGATTGATGATCCCGGCCTGGTATTGGGCTTCTTTCTGGTGATAGGCGTCGGCGGCTGCGCGAAGCTGGTTTGGCAGTTCTGCGAGATTTTGTTTTGCGACGCGGATCGATTCCTCGGCCTGCTGTTCGCGGGTCTTCAGCTCCAGCTCTTGTTGTTGAAGGGCGAAGCCGGCCGCTTTTGCCTGGCCGGCCATGGTGTTCAGCCTGTCTTTGCGGTGGATACCGTTAAACAGGTCGTAGGTGACGCCGATGCCAGCGAGGTAGTTGAGCCGTTGGTAGCCCAGCCCTTCCCCTTCCGGTCCGTAGGCGTTGTTGTACTGAATGGACGAGCCGCGGGCCCAGCCGCCGGCACTGAGCAGGATCTTTGGCAGATAGCTCTTGCGGGCGAGGTTCGCCTCGGCGTCGACCTGTAGCTTTTGTTTTTCGTAGTAATCGGCGAGGGGATTGATGGGGGCGGCAGCCGTGTCGATGGGAAGAGCCGGGAGGCCGGCGAGGGTCAGGTCCGGCGGGGCATTTGTGTCGCTGCCGACTGTCAGGCTGGTGTCGGCGATGATGACCGGGCTGGGAATGCCTGTGAGAAAGGCCAGCTGTTGTTCAAGTCGGCGTAGGACACCGGAGGCCTCGTTGTAATTGACCCGGGTACGGGATAGACCTGCCATGGCGAGGGAGGAGTCCACGCCGGGATTTACACCGGAGCCGCTGAGGGCGCGGCTAATTGCCAACATCGACTCGTACCGGCGAATATCCTCTGCGTCAACGGCCAGTTGGTAGCGGCTACGGAGGATGGAGAAATAGAGCCTGCCGATGTCCCATTTGACGAGATAGCGTTGCTTTTCCAGATCGGCCTGGCTGAAGCCGGCGAAGGCTTTTGCGCTGGCGATCCTTGCGCCTTTGAGACCGAAATTGACCAATTCGTATTCGGCGTATAGCGAGGCAAGGTTGGCGGTGACGGACTGGTAGTTGGGGTTGGCGTTGATGCTCCCCGAGATGGAGTGCAGGATGCCGGGTACGGGTAAGAACGGGCCTGCGAGATCGTTTGCCGAGCCGACCGAGATCTCTTCAACAGCGGTGAGCTTTGGCAGGAAGGCATGTTTTGCTTCGGTGATGCCGGCCTGGGCGCTTTCCACCAGCGCCTGCTTTTCGAGCAGGATGGGGAGATGGCGGCCGGCCGAATCCACGAGAGCGGACAGGGTATAGGAAGATTGTGCGAATAGAGGGAATGCCGGTGCGATCGCGAGTACTAATGCGATAGCGAGACCGGCTGCCCGGTGGCACGAGACAGCCATGTACATTTCATTATTTAATGATGAAGGATTCGCCCGGGGAGATCCGGGGCGTTAACCAAGGGGGTCAGTGAGGATCGAGAGGGTGGGTGGGCCGCGAAGAGCGTTGGTGAGAAGGTCGGGATTGGAATAAACGACCGGGGGAGGCAGGGCCTTCCGGCTGATGATGATGTAGCTGGGGGCCGGCGGTGCGAAGTCCGTGAAGGCGGGTTTGATCGCCGAGCGGAAGGAGAATCGCTTGTCGATGCTCAGGTGGGCGGGGCGCTGAGCGTTGATGTGATAGTTCAGGCCATGGTTGCCTTGTTGGGTGAGCGTTGTTTTAACGACGGCGTTACCGCGTTTATAAACGAAGAAATTGGCGATGTCGTAGTATCTGCTGTTGAACTGGGTAGAGAAAAAGACGAGATAGCCTGCCAGCAAGAGAAGGCGGGCGGCGGATTTGCGTTGGCGGTATGGTACCCGGCAGGTCATTCGAATTCGCAACTAAGATAAGAAAAAGATGATATCGAATGGACTTTTTTAGCCGCAAGGCGGCAGCGCAGGATGAATGCAGATATGGCGTTGACGAATGCCTATGTCTTATAGCTCTTTTCGATGCCCAGCTTTTTCATTTTGCTTTTCAGGGTGCTGGCCGGGAGGTTGAGGAGCTCGGCGGCGCCGCCGGGTCCGGAAACGCGGCCTTTGCATTGGCGGAGGACGGAGAGGATATGATCGCGTTCCATCTGTGCGATGGTCTTTACCGGGTTGCCATCCTCGACGGGGACTTCGCCGCGGGGGGTCGAACCGATGAAGGAGACGTCGCGGAGGACGGCATCATTGGATAACAGGATGCTGCGTTCGATGACGTTCTGGAGTTCGCGGACGTTTCCGGGCCAGGAGTAGTCCATGAGGCGGGCGAGGGCTTCGCCGGCGATGGATTCTGTGCGGCGGCCGGCTTTTTGGGCATACATCTTTATGAAGTGGGCCACCAGCAGGGGGATATCTTCTTTGCGCTGGCGGAGGGGTGGCAGGATGATGGGGAATACGTTGAGGCGGTAATAAAGATCGAGGCGAAAGCGACCTTCGGCGATGCCTTTTTCGAGGTTGGCGTTGGTGGCCGCGATGATGCGGACGTTGACCTTGATCGTTTCCCGACCGCCGAGGCGTTCGATCTCTCTTTCCTGTAGGACCCGCAGCAACTTAACCTGTAATGAAGGGGGCATTTCACCGATCTCGTCGAGGAAGAGCGTGCCGCCGTTGGCCTGTTCGAATTTGCCGATACGGCGTTCGAAGGCGCCGGTGAAGGAGCCTTTTTCGTGGCCGAAGAGCTCGGACTCGACGAGGTTGGGCGGGAGGGCCGCGCAGTTGAGCTTTACGAAGGGTTTGTTGCGACGGGGCGAGAGGTTGTGAATATTGCTGGCGATGCCTTCCTTGCCGGTGCCGCTTTCCCCGAGGATGAGGATCGAGGTGTCGAGGGGGCCTACTTCTTTCACCTGGGCGAAGATGCGCAGCATGCCGGGGCTGAGCCCGATGATCCCGGGGAGTCCCATGCCCGGGGAGTCGGGAGCCGCGGCAGGAGATGCGCTGACGGCAGGCGTAAAAGCGGAGGATGAGAAGGTGGGGGCAGCGGCGGCGGCGCGACGGGAATGGGCCTGTTGGGAGGTGTTGGCCGATGCGGCCATCTGCTGTTTGAAGTCATGCCGGTAGCGCGCGATATCGAGGGTGACGAGGAGATCTTTTTCGCGGAAGGGCTTTACGATGAAACCGGAGGGTTGGGTGACCTTTGCCATTTCGAGCACGCTGGAATTGCAGTTGGCCGAGAGATAGACGAAGGGGATATCTTTTTTATTCAGTTCGGTCGCGAGGTCGATACCGGTGAGGTCACCTTTAAGAAAGATGTCGAGGAGAACGAGACCCGGTTGGACGGCGTTGATGGTTTCCATTGCCGAGTGAAAACTGCGGGCGATACCGACGACGGTGTAGCCGGCGCGTTCGAGCGTCAGGCGGATATCATTTGCTACGACCAGCTCGTCCTCTACTACCAGGATAGTTTTTTGCATACTATAAAATTACGGTTTGGAGGCCAATGGCGTGCCTGTAATTAATCTGTTGATTTGCATAACTTTAGGAGGTTTCCTTCCATACGTCAGCCGACGAAATGTCGTCGGATGACGATGGATCGCGACGATATATCGCTTTTAGGTGTCGGGGATGCGGATGGAAACGCGGGTACCGTTGTCGCCGGTGATGATGATGGCACCTTCGAGCTGTTGGACGAGAGTCCCCATGAGTTGAAAGCCCATCGACTGTTGGCGTCGGGATTCGTGGTCCGGGGGAAGGCCGATGCCGTCGTCGGCGATCTCGAGGAAGAGGCCCTGTTGCTGCCGGAGCAAGATGCGTACGGCGCCCGGGCGGTCGCCTGGGAAGGCCCATTGGAGGGAATTGGAGATCGATTCATTCAAAATAAGGCCGATGGGAACGGCGATGGCCACGTCGAGCGGCGCGGCGTCAATGTCGAGATGGAAGGAGATATGGTGTTGGTCCGGGA
>Ga0310811_10002769_pt1 | contig 21926 bp, 15 predicted proteins | sample YCmetagenome_FD_207642 | JGI IMG/M metagenome (GOLD analysis project Ga0310811, IMG submission 207642) | Soil microbial communities from experimental microcosm in Duke University, North Carolina, United States - YC | ecosystem: Engineered > Artificial ecosystem > Soil microcosm > Unclassified ...
TGATGGAGAACCCGAACTACGACTCTATGACCTTTGATTACGACCGCGATAAGGGAGAACTGAAGAAGCTGGCTCCGGCGCTGGACGCGCTGGATGCGGATCTTCGACCCTTCGCACGAAGGGGATCCAAGCTTATCCTGTATCACGGCTGGAGTGATCCGGATATCTCTCCGCTAAACACGATTCGCTATTACAAAAAGATGGAAGATGTGACGGGCGACAAAACAAGCGGCTTCGCGCGGCTGTTTCTGGTACCTGGTATGCAGCATTGCGGCGGCGGTCCGGGGCCGGATACCTTCGATGCGCTGTCGGCGATGGAGAGATGGGTGGAGAAGGGCGCGGCTCCTACGCAGATTGTGGCTTCGCATACGACGCATGGAATCGTGGACAGGACGCGGCCCCTGTGCCCGTATCCAAAGATGGCGATCTATAAGGGCAGTGGAGATGCGAAGGATGCAGCTAACTTTGTCTGCAAGGTGCCACAGGAAGTAAATGCAGAGTAGGGAGATCTACTGACGCAACTCGACTTCGGTCGCACCCTGGCCACCTTGATTCTGGGGTGGCTCGGCGATACTGGCGACATGAGGATGGCTGCGGAGATAGTCGCGCAGGGTACGGCGCAGGATGCCCATGCCGGTTCCGTGCACGATGCGGATGCGCGGCAGGCCTGCGAGGAAGGCGCGATCGACGAAACGCGCCACTTCATCGTGAGCCTCGTCGGCAGTGCGGCCGATAACGTTGATCTCCGAACTCATGTAATCGGGATCTTCCGCGGTGGAGACGGTGACGCCGCCCTTGCGTCGCGCGGCTTCGAGTGGAGTGGCGGTCTTGCGCTTTTCGATCCCGGTAATGTCGTCGAGAGGGACGCGCATCTTCATGGGACCGACAGAGACTTCGAAGGTCTTCGGATCGACGACGCGCTCGACACGGGCCTGACGGCCGAGAGACTTGAGCTGGACGGTGTCGCCTGCTTCGGGGATAAGAGACGCGGGTTTAGGTTGAGATGTGACGGCGTTTGACTGACCTGTGGCTGCTGATGCGGTGTGAGCCGCGATGGTGGATTGAAATTCAGAAGAAAACTCGCGACGTGCACGGGCGAGCGCCAGCGCAGAGTCGCGCTGGATGCGTTTGGCAGCGGCTTTGTCGCCGATGTTTTTAACGGATTCGCGAAGCTGAACGGCGAAGTTGTCGAGCAGGGCGCTCAGTTTGGCTTCGAGTTCGCGGGTGCGGGCGCGTTGCTCAGCGCGACCTTCGAGGTCAAGTTGAATGCGGGCACGGGACAACTCCTGCTCATGCTGGCGCAGCGTCTCGCGTTCGGTGGAGACGGCGGCGAGCTGTTCGTGAAGCTGATCGAGGAAGGCAGCGATGTCTGCTGTCTGGGTGGTGAGTTGCGCGCGTGCGGCGGCGACGATGACAGGATCGAGGCCAAGGCGGGACGCGATGTTGAGGCCGGCAGAGGCTCCAGGCACGCCAAGTCGAAGCTGATAGGTAGGGGTGAGGGTCTCCTGATCGAAGCCGACTGCGGCGTTGAGTACGCCGGAGTTGTTGGCTGCGTAGACCTTGAGCGAGGTGAGGTGCGTAGTGATGCAGCACCATGCCTGCATGCGAAGGAAGTGCTCCGCGACGGCGACGGCGAGTGCGGCGCCTTCCTCGGGGTCGGTAGCGGAGCCTAGCTCGTCAAGCAGGACGAGCGACGACGAAGTGGCGTCGCGGGAGATGCGATCGAGATTGACAACATGGGCGGAGAAACTGGAGAGATTTCGCTCGATGGACTGCGCGTCGCCGATGTCGGCGTAGATGCCGGTGAGGAGGGGAAGCTTTGCTTCGACCGCGGGAACGGGAACTCCGGCCTGGGCCATTAGCGAGAGCAGGCCGACGGTCTTGAGTGAGACGGTTTTGCCGCCGGTGTTCGGGCCGCTGATGATGAGCTGCCGGTCGCTGTTGGTAAGCGCGAGCGTGAGGGGAATCGGGGATAAAGGCTGTGTGCCGGCGGCACGGGCCTCAGCGATCATTCGCAGTTCGAGAAGCGGGTGCCGCGCTGAGGTGAGGGAGAGCTGCGGTTCTGCTGAAGAAGTGAAGAGAGGGCGTACGCAGTTGAGGTCGGCCGCGAAGCGGGCGCGGGCGGCATGAGATTCGACTTCGGCGAGGATGGCGGCGCCGGTCTGGATCGCAGTCGAGTCAGCGGAAAGGGCGCGGGTGAGGGCGACAAGAATGCGGTGAATCTCGGACTGTTCTTCATCGAGCAGGCGAACGAGCTCGTTGTTCTGCTCGATGGTCTCGAGCGGTTCAACGAACACCGTTTGTCCGGAGGAAGAGGAACCATGGACGACGCCGGGGACCTTGCGCTTGAATTCTGAGCGCACGGGGATAACGAAGCGGTCGCCGCGAATGGTGATAAGTTCGTCGCGGGCGCTGCCGTCGTCGCTGAGGCGTCGTAGGGAGCGTCGCAGGCTCTCTTCGATGGCGCGATGCTGACGGTCGATGGCACGACGGATGCGAGCGAGTTCGGGCGAGGCATCGTCGGAGAGGGAGCCGTCTGGCTCAATCTTGCCGCGAAGCTGACGCAGCAGGGGTTCGAGGTTTTGCTCGCGAAGAGATACAGAGAGCTGGACGATGGCAGGGGCGGCTGCCTGCATCTGCGATTGTGCAACGGCGGCAGAGGGAAAGAGCAGAGCTGTCCAGGCGGCGACGCGTTCGACGATGGTGAGGAGAGAGAGGATCTCGAGCGGCTCGAGCGCGGAGCCTTCGATACGTGCTTTTTCGAGCAGGTCGGTTGGTTCAAAGAGTCCGTGGAAGTCGAAGCTTACGCCAGCGCCGAAGAGGCCGCGCATCTCTTCGGTGCGCTGCTGCTGCTGATTGATCCAGGCGAGATCGGCGGAGGGCTCAAGGGCCTGGGTCCAGGTGCGTCCAAGAGGAGAGAAGGTGCGGGAGGCAATGTACTCGCGCAGACGCGGCCATTCGAGCGCGGAGGCGCTGGATTCGGCGAGTGGAGAGGGAATCTTCGGAATAAAACCGGGCGACGGCACATCTATATCGTAATCGCGCGCGGAACTGACTGCCGCCGGCTTGCGTAACAGAGAGTGGACGGCCAGAAAGGGGCTCTGAGTCTCCGGAGGTTGCGATATGGTTTGTCAGGCTTGTGGAAACACGATTGAAGCGGGAGGTAGATTTTGCCCCCGGTGCGGAGCGCAGGTTGTCGTTCAGGCGGCCCCTCCTCCCGTAAATCCTGCAGGATACTCGCCCTATCCGCCAGCAGGTCTGGTGCCGAGGGTTCCGCGTCATGTTCAGACCCTGGGCTGGCTATGGTGCGTCTTCGGAGCGTATCGGGTTCTTGCCGGGGTCTTTGGGCTGTTTATCTTTCGGACGATGGCGTGGCGACATCACTCCGGCTGGGATGGTCCGTGGGGCTGGGGAGGCTGGCATGGAGCTCCGTGGATGGGGCTTTTGCCGGTGATCGTTACAGTTGCAATTACGATGGCAGCTCTGGCACTGGTGGCTGGATACGGCCTGCTTACACGTAAGCCATGGGGGCGGGTGCTGGCGATTGTTCTCGGTGTTCTGGCGCTATTCAAATTCCCTGTCGGGACAGCGCTGGGGATCTATACGCTGTGGGTGCTGGCTCCCGCGAGTTCGGCATTGGAGTATGACTCGATTGCGGATCGGACCTGAAGGGACGCGTAGACTGGAGGTATGAACTTTCCTGTTACGCGTATGCGCCGCCTGCGCCGTACCGAGGCGATACGTGCTCTGGTGCGTGAGACCCGTCTGCATCCGGGTGCTTTGATCTATCCGCTTTTCATCTGTCCGGGAGAGGGCGTTCGCAAGCCGATCGGCTCGATGCCCAATGTGTTTAACCTTTCGGTGGATGAGGCTGTGAAAGAGGCTGAGGAGTGCGCCGAACTTGGCATTGGCGGCCTGCTACTGTTCGGTCTTCCCGCTGAAAAAGACGAGCAGGGGACGGGGGCATGGGCCGAGGACGGTATTGTGCAGACGGCTCTGCGTGAGCTTAAGAAGAATCGCAGGCTGGATTCGCTGGTGAAGATGAGCGATGTCTGCCTGTGCGAGTACACCTCCCACGGCCACTGCGGCGTGGTGGCACGCGACGGCGATCACTTCGAAGTGGAGAACGACTCGAGCATCGCATTGCTTGCCAAGACAGCGGTATCGCAGGCTAAAGCCGGAGCTGATGTGGTGGCACCGAGCGATATGCTGGATGGCCGGGTGGCGGCGATTCGTGAGGCTCTGGATGAGGAAGGATTCGAACAGACGCCGATCCTGAGCTATGCCTCGAAGTTCACCAGCGCGTTTTATGGACCGTTTCGCGATGCCGCGGATTCCGCACCTCAGTTCGGCGACCGCAGAAGTTACCAGATGGATGGAGCCAATCTCCGAGAGGCGATGCGTGAGATCGAGCTGGACCTGATGGAAGGTGCGGACATGCTGCTGATGAAGCCGGCGATGCCGTATCTGGACGTGATGCGGGAGGCGCGGGAGCGGTTCGAGGTTCCGATGGGAGCCTACCAGGTGTCGGGAGAGTACTCGATGCTGCATGCGGCCTTCGAGCGCGGATGGCTGGAGCCGGAGCGGACAATGATGGAGTCGCTGACGTCGATACGACGTGCGGGAGCGGACTTTATCGTGACGTACTTTGCCAAGGATGCAGCGAAGGTGCTGGGATAGCGCGGGTTGGGGCAAACCGCAGATCGTTTGAATGCTTATAGAAGAGGTAACCGGCGAAGCACTTTTTCCGGTGCAGTGAAGAGAATTTACTGTCTCGTTACCAGTTTTTTACGATTGATGGCTACACCTTGGGCATGGCCAGACCGACGGCCAAGCTTAAGGAGATCCTATGCAGAAATTTTTTGCGAGTACTGTCGCTACATTTCTTGTGGCCGGACAGGTTATGGGGCCCTCGCTTGCTAATGCGCAAGCAAACTATAAGGAGACGGCCACCCCGATCAAGCATCTGGTGGTGATCTTTCAAGAGAATGTCTCTTTCGATCATTACTTTGGCACCTATCCAAATGCGTTGAATCCCAAGGGAGAGCCCCGGTTCGTTGCAGCCCCGGGAACCCCAGCCATAAATGGTTTTACGGATGCTCTTCTCTATAACAACCCGAACTTCCTGAATAAAGCGCTGAATGGCAGCGCGGCATCGAATCCCTTCCGGCTGGATCGTTCGGAGGCGGCGACGGCGGACCAGGATCACGACTATACCCCGGAGCAGCAGGCGTTCCATGGCGGCCTGATGGACGGGTTTCCGAAGTACACGGGAGTTCCCGGACCTCCTCCGAATGGACAGTCAACCAATGCTCTGGTGATGGGCTACTACGACGGCAATACAGTGACGGCTCTGTGGAACTATGCGCAGCAGTTCGCGATGAGCGACAACTCCTACAACACGACCTTCGGACCTTCGACTCCGGGCGCGATCAATCTGATCTCGGGCCAGACGGGCGGTATCATCGATGCGGTGAGCGCGGGTGATTCCGTAGTCTCCGATGGTAACGGAGGTCAGACATTGATCAGCGATGCGGACCCTGTGGGCGATATCTGCTCAGGCACTGGCACCGTGCAGTTCGGCGGCCAGAACATAGGCGATCTGCTGAACAGCCGCGGTGTAACCTGGGGCTTCTTTGAGGGCGGCTTCAACCTGCAGAAGGCCAACGCGGATGGATCGACGGGATGCCATCGCACGACGACCTCGCAGGTGACGATGACAAAGAAGGCTGATTACATTCCCCACCATCAGCCATTCCAATACTATGTTTCAACAGCGAACCCGAAGCATCTGCGGCCTTCGTCGGTTGCTTCAGTCGGATACACCGATGCTGCAAATCACCAGTACGACACCGACGATTTCTTTGCAGCGGTGAAGGCGGGTAACTTCCCGGCGGTCAGTTTCCTAAAGGCTCCCGGCTATCAGGATGGACACGCGGGTTACTCCGATCCGTTGGACGAGCAGAAGTTTATCGTTCATGTCATCAACTTCCTGCAGCGCGAGAGCAGAGACTGGGAGAACACGGCGGTCATCATTGCCTATGATGATTCGGACGGTTGGTACGATCACCAGATGAGCCCGATCGTGAACGAGTCCTCTTCTGAAGCGGACGCACTGATTGCTCCGGGATCATGCGGGGACGGTTCGACAGCACTGTCGAGCGGAGCTGCAAGTCATGCGCAGGGCCGCTGCGGATACGGACCGAGACTGCCGTTCCTGGTGATCTCGCCCTTTGCCAAGCAAAACTTCGTCGATCACACCATTACGGACCAGAGCTCGATTCTTCGATTTATCGAGGACAACTGGGTCGGCGGACAGCGGATCGAGGGATCGTTCGACAGCCGTGCGGGTACGCTGCTGAATATGTTTGACTTCAAACATCCTCAGCGTGGTCAGTACCTGCTGGATGAGAATACCGGTGTTCCGGTGAACGGTGGTTTTCCGGGATTCCCTGGCAACGGCAACTGGTTCTAAGACTGCAGTAGGCGATCGATTCGAAAGATCGACGAAGGGTGTCGGAGGAAGTTTACTTCGGCACCCCTCGTCTTCTTGTTTTTCCGAAAGAAAGAGGCACAAACTTTTGATCTCGCGGCGAAGATTTATCCGGCGGGCCGGCGTGCTGGCCACTGGACTTTCCCTTGAAAAGACGATGAAGGCCAGCGGGATTGCGACGCCCGTAAAAGATCTGGATCCGAATACGCTAAAGCCGTTTGTCGATCCTCTTCCCTTGCCTGAAGTGATGAAGAGTAGCGGCATGAGGCCCAATCCCGAGAATCCGGCGAAGAAGATTCCGTTCTATCGCGTGACGATCGATGAGATTCATCAGAAGGTACACAGAGATCTGCCGCCTACGCGAATGTGGGGATTTCATGGTGTCTCTCCGGGGCCGATCTTCGAGACGCGCAGCGGACAGGGGTTGATAGTGGAATGGGTGAATCAGCTTCCGCTGAAGCACTTTCTACCGATCGATCACACACTGCACGGGGCCGGGGAAGATGAGCCAGAAGTGCGCGCGGTAGTCCATCTGCATGGTGGAAGGACACCGGCAGCAAGCGATGGGTATCCGGAGGATTGGGTGGTTCCAGGCAAGTCGCTTGTCTACCATTATCCGAATCAGCAGGATGCGGCGCTCCTGTTCTATCACGACCATACGATGGGAATTAATCGTTTGAACATCTATGCGGGGATGGAAGGGTTGTTTTTAATCCGTGATGAGACAGAGGACGTGCTCAATTTGCCAAAGGGTAAGTACGAGATTCCGCTGATGCTCTACGACAGGTTTTTAAAGGCGGATGGTCAATTGGAGTATCCGGTCTCGGGCGATCCCAAGTCGCCGTGGGTTCCCGAGGTGTACAGCAATGTGATGCTGGCCAATGGAAAGCTAGCACCGTATCTGGACGTAGAACCGCGCAAATACAGGCTGCGCATAATGAATGGATCGAATGCACGGTTCTTCCGGCTGTCGTTCGGCAGCTTGCTGGAGATGAACGTGATAGGGAGCGACCAGGGACTGCTCGAGGCTCCGATAAAGATGAAACGTATTTTGCTGAGCCCTGCGGAGAGGACAGATATTGTCTTCGACTTCAGTGCGCATGCAGGCGAGAGGATCGTGCTGAAGAGCGACAGCTTCGACATCATGGAGTTCCGCGTCGCGAAGACGGAAGCGAAGGACGACAGTTCGCTGCCAGCAAAGCTGCGCACGATCGAGAGGATTCCGGAGAGCAAAGCGGTGAAGACGCGAAGGCTGACGCTCGATGAAAAGATGGACAAGGTGCAGGACTCGATGGGAATGCTGCTGAATAATACTCCCTGGCATGCTCCAGTAACCGAGAAGCCGGTGATCGACACGACGGAGATCTGGGAGATTGTGAACCTGACAGAAGATACGCATCCGATTCATCTACATTTGGTGAAGTTCCAGGTGCTGGATCGGCGCAGCTTCGATGTCTTTCAGTTTCAGGATAGGGGCGAGATGCGCTACACGGCACGGGCTATTCCCGCTGGGCCTGAAGAGGCTGGATGGAAGGATACGGTACGGTGCGAGAAGGGACAGGTAACGCGCATCATCATTCCGTTTGAGGGATACACGGGACGGTATGTGTGGCACTGCCACCTGCTGGAGCATGAGGACAATGAGATGATGCGTCCCTTCGAGGTAGTCGCTGCCGGTCACGGTGTATAGCAGTTTGAGAACTTCGAGGTTTATTCGACAACCAAAGAAGTAACCGTCAGGGATGATTTTGCCTCTAGGGCGAGAGAGACCCGTTGCGGTATTGTGGAGCGAATCGGTAAAGCAAAAGGGCCCCGTCTTTACTCATCCGAGGAGCGATTCCATGGCAACCAAGAAGAAGTCTGTGCCGAAGAAGGCTGTTAAGAAGGCGACCAAACAGGCAAAGTGGCCCAGACGAAACGTTGTTCCCGACAGCATTGACCTGCGCGACCGCCCATATATTCCGTCGGTAATGCTGATCCCTGCGGAGGTGCTGGCTCCGCAAATTGAGATTCCGGTCCTCAATCAAGGCTCGACGAGCGCGTGCACGGGGTTTGCTCTGGCCAGCGTGATCTATCACCTACAGTACAAGGCCAAGCGCGAGAAGGTGATTCAGAGCGTTTCACCGTTCATGCTGTACTCCATGGCTCGGCGCTACGACGAATTTCCCGGCGATCCGACGAAGGATACGGGATCGAGTCTGCGCGGTGGGATGAAAGGCTGGTACAAGTACGGCGCATGCGCAGCTCGGTTGTGGCGTACCCAGGCGATGCCGGTTCCGGCAGCGAATCCAGAGGACGATTGGTGGATGGATGCGGTACGGCGTCCGCTGGGTGCCTACTACCGCGTGGATACGCACAGTGTGACCGATATGCAGGTGGCGCTGAACGAGATCGGTGTTCTCTATGCAAGCGCAATCTGTCATGCCGGATGGATGGAGGGACTTAAGGCCAAAAATAAGACGAAGCCGCGCACACCGCCGAGCAAGGATTATTGGGTGATTCCGCAGCGCAAGCCTACAGCGCAGGATGGAGCACATGCTTTTGCGATTGTGGGGTACACGCGCGAGGGTTTCATCCTGCATAACTCCTGGGATACAAACTGGGGAACAGGCGGTCTCGCGGTGTTGACGTATCAGGACTGGATCGACAACGCGATGGACTGCTGGGTGGCACAGCTTGGGGTAACGACCGATCTGCACACGGAGATTGCGAACTCGTCGACACTGCGGGTGAAGCATGGCCGCGTGCAGCTGGCGAGCGATGAGACGTTGCGCAATCGCGAGATTGGGCCATTCGTTATCGACATGGAAAATAACGGCAAGCTGAGCAATACGGGTGACTTTCGCACGCAGGACAGCGATCTTGGATCCCTGCTGAACCATCAGCTGGGCGAGGCGAGGAAAAAGTGGGGCCTGCGAGACAGTCAGCCGGTCGATGTGGCGATTTATGCTCATGGTGGCTTGACCTCGGAAAAGGATGCGGCGAATACAGCAGGACAATGGATCCCTGCGATGTACGACCGCCAGATCTTTCCAATCTTTCTGATGTGGGAGACGGATCTATGGTCGACGTTGAAGAACATCTGGACCGATATCCAGGCGAAGCAGCCGCGCACTACGGGGGGTATGTTCGACAAGGTGAAGGGCTGGTGGGATACACGGCTCGAACGCCTTCTGTCGGTGCCCGGATCGCAGGTGTGGGGACAGATGAAGCAGAATGCCGATGCGATTTCGAGCGCCCCGGAGTCCGGTGGCCTGAAGCTTTATGAGGCGAGTAAAAGCTCTCCCTACTTCAAAGACCCGTCGAAGATCAGACTGCACCTGATTGGACACTCTGCAGGAGCGATTGTTCACAGCTACATCGTGAACCGGTTGAAGTGGAACTTCGAGACGGTAAACTTTATGGCTCCGGCAGTGCGCTCTGATGTCTTCCAGAGCCAGGTAGTACCTGCGATCCGTAGTGGAAAGGTGAAGCGCTATCACCAGTTCGAGTTGACTGACGAGATTGAGTTGAAGGACCCGACCTGCGAACCGATTCTGGGATATAACCACTCGCTGCTGTACCTGGTTTCGCAGTCGTTCGAGAAAGGGCAGGTAACGCCCATTCTGGGAATGGAGAAGTTCTTCAACAGTGAGATTTTGTCGCAGGGCCTGTCGAATATCGCGACCTTCAAATCACCCGGTTCCTCTACGAAGAGCACGACACATGGTGGATTTGACGACGACGCGACCACGCGAGACAAGATACTTTCGTTGATCAAGAGTTGACCTGATGGCGGAGAGAGGACGTGTCGGTTGTCTTTGACACCCCGCTACACCATGGGTATAGGCTGTGTGGGTGAGCGCAGACGAGGCAGCGGAGATTCTTTCGATCGACGGCCACGAGGTGCGGGTAACCCACCCGGAGAAGTTGTACTTCTCCAAGCAGGTAAAGGTCTCGAAGCTGGACCTGGTGCGTTACTACCTCTCGGTGGCTCCTGGAGCGCTGCAGGGAATTCGTGATCGCCCGATTGTGCTGAAACGTTTTGTAAACGGCGCAGAAGCCGAGCCGTTTTATCAAAAGCGCGCGCCGAGCGATCATCCCACGTGGATCCGTACTGTAACGCTGTCGTTTCCTTCGGGCCGCACTGCAGAAGAGATTGTGGTGGACGATGCCGCAGGGCTTGTGTGGATCGTCAACCTGGGCTGCATGGAGCTGCATCCGCATCCGGTGCGCTCGAAAGATCTTGATCACCCCGATGAGTTGCGGGTAGATCTCGATCCTGTTCCGGGTGTGGGGTGGGACGATGTGCGGCGCGTTGCGATGGAGGTGAAGGCGATGCTCGAGGAGGTCGGCCTGCGAGGCTGGCCGAAGACGAGCGGATCACGTGGCATACACGTGAACGTGCGGATTGAGCCGCGATGGACCTTCACTGAGGTACGGCGCGCGGCGCTGGCGCTGTCACGTGCGGTGGAGCGAAGGGTGCCGCAGCTTGCCAGTTCGAAGTGGTGGAAGGAAGAGCGGCACGGTGTCTTTCTGGACTACAACCAGAACGCGAAGGATCGAACGACCGCAGCGGCGTATTCGGTGCGTCCATTGCCGGATGCGCGGGTTTCGATGCCGCTTGAATGGGACGCGGTAATGGAGTGCGACCCGCAGGAGTTCACGATCTTCACGGTTCCGGAGCTCTTTCAGAAGAAGGGCAATCCGCATGCGGAGATGGATTGCGCCGTGGGATCACTCGATGCCCTGCTTGAGTTGGCAGGGCGGGACGAAGCGGCAGGGCTTGAAGATGCGCCGTGGCCTCCGCACTTCCGCAAGATGGAGGGCGAGGGATCGCGTGTGGCTCCATCGCGAGCGAAGAAGCCTGCAGGAGAGAAGTCTTTTACGCATCAGCTGCGTGAAGGTTTTGGAGAGCATCGCTTTAGAAAACGTTCAAAGACGCTGGAGGTTGGCGAGTTGCAGGTCCCAGAAGCAACAGAGGCAAAGACGCCGCGCAGACGCGTCTCCAACCAACCGCTGATTATTGTGGCTCAGTCTCCGGATAAGGAGGCGGCGGAAGCAGGGTTTGAGCGGTGGAAGATTGCGCATCCTGAAGCAGCGAAGCATCTGGCCATCGACGATGTGCTGGTCGACCGGATGCGAGGATCGTCTTCGATCTGGTATCGCATTCGCGTAAATCTGCGACACGTACCGGAAGAGATGCGACCGGCGCAAGGCACGCCAGACCCTGATGAAGATCCGACGCGGGTGTGGCGCGAGCAGCGAACCGGAAATGTTGAGAAGCCGAAGAGACCCCGAAAGAAGAAAGAGTAGTTATTCTCCGTTAGTGTTCAACGGCCGGTAGCGAAGATGTCGGCGAGCTCATGTGGCGGTACCACTTCAAGCTGCTCGTACGTGCAATCCTTCGGTGTCTTATCGGTGCGCCAGCGGCGAAACTGAGCCATGTGTCGAAAGCGCGTACCCTGCATGTGTTCATAAGCAACCTCGACGACAAGTTCGGGGCGTAGCGGCTGCCAGGAGAGATCCTTACCCTGGCTCCATCGGCTCTGCCCGCCGGGCATACGTTGATTTACTGATTCCACGCTTGCCTCAGCCCACGAACGCCAGGGATGACTCTTGAGCGCATCGTGACGATAGGGCTCAAGGAAGCTGACAAGCTCATGCCGCTTCGCTTTGGTAAAGCTGGCGCAGACACCGACGTGTTGCAGCGATCCCGAGGCATCGTAGAGTCCCAGCAGAAGGGAGCCGACGGCTTCGTTCTCAGCGTCTTTGTGCCAGCGGAAACCAGCGACAACACAATCGCAATCGCGCTCATGCTTCACCTTGAGCATGGTGCGTTTGTTGGGCTCATAGAGGCCATCAACTGACTTGGCCATAACACCGTCGAGTCCAGCGCCTTCAAAGCGAAGGAACCAGTCACGTGCAGTATTGTGATCACGCGTAGCCGGGGTTAGATGAAGCGGAGGCTTTGCCGTGGCGAGCAGAGACTCTAGTTCGGTACGGCGTTGCGCAAAGGGTTCGTGGCGTAGGTCTCGGTCGCCGAGCGCGAGCAGATCGAAGAAGACGACTGAGGCAGGAATCTGTTGCGAAAGTAGCTTAATGCGTGAGGCTGCGGGATGGATGCGCAGCTGCAAAGCGTCGAAATCGAGGCCTTCGCTACCGGCGATGACGACCTCGCCATCGAGCACGCAGCGCTCTGGAAGATGCGATTTCAACGGCTCGAAGAGCTCAGGAAAGTAGCGACTGAGCGGCTTTTGGTCACGACTCTGGATCATCAACTCGTCACCGTCGCGAAAGATGAGCGCGCGAAAGCCGTCCCACTTAGGTTCAAAGATCCAGGAGTTGCCTTCAGGGATATCATCGACCCGCTTCGCGAGCATGGGGAGAACTGGGGGAGGCACAGGAAGGTTCACGCTGCGATGGTATACCTCTGGGCTGATTACAGCCATGCGCTTACGATTCGTCCCGCCCCCCCGAGAAGCTTCAGATTATCGGTGCGGCGAGAAAAATAACGGGCGTTGAGTTCGGGAGTACCAAGATCTTCGATGGAGTGGAATGCTTTGAGCTCTTCAGCCATTTGAGAGGTTTTGAAGAAGAGTTGGAAGGGCTCACCGGCGAGTTGGACGCGAGAAGACAGAGAGTCGAGCGCAAGTTGCTCGTGCGGAGCGAGGACGGAGCGAGGCTGCGCGTAATCCATTACCACACCGCCCCCGGACGTGAGAGATGCGATGAAAGATATCGTCGAACGGAAGGCATCCTGCGTGAGATAAGGTACGACGCCGAGCCAACTGAAGAACGTGGGTGCTGAAGTATCCAGACCTGCCTCGATGAGCTGCGTTGCCAGTTGCTGGTGTTCGAAATCGACGGGAGTGAAGGTGAGGTTTTCTGGAGCCGTAATGCCGTTGGCGGCCAGCATCTCGCGCTTCCACCTCTGTGTAGCTGGGTGATCAATCTCGAAGACTCGAAGATTTGGATAGGGATTGCGATAAGCGAAGGTGTCGAGCCCTGCGCCGAGTACCACGTACTGCGTAAGGCCGCGAGCGATGGCCTGCGCCAGAAGATCTTCAGCGTAACGGCTCCTAACCACCATGAACGCTCGTAGAGCTACAGAAAAAGGCTTGTTGAGCTTGTTGACGGTGCGTTCGACCTCGGGAAGATATTCGCGGCCAAGGATGGGAACGGCGACGGGATCTTCAAAGACGAGGGGATGAGCGTCGTAAAGCTGGTGCGCAGCGCGACGCATGGCGACACGGAGTGCGGTGCGGGAGGGGCGAGCGGCTTCCATCGGTTAAGTCTAACGGGCAGAGGAAGAAAGCTTCGTCCCGGATGGCTCCTAGGGGTTCCCGGTAACTCCTGAGGCTCGGTGTAGAAAGAATTGTAGCCGGAACCGATAGAGTTAAAGGTACGGTGAGCGAAACCCACTCCAAAACATTGACCCCACCCCGTTCGAAGGGCTTTCTGGCACGATCGTCCGCGGCGGCTGTTGCCAGCGGTATTCTGATGAGCCGGTTGCTCGGGCTTGTGCGCGACCGGCTGTGTGCCCACTACCTTGGCAACTCTTATGTCGCCGATGCGTTTCGTGCGGCCTTTCGTATTCCAAACTTTCTGCAAAACCTCTTTGGGGAAGGGGTTCTTTCGGCTTCGTTCATCCCGGTCTATGCGCGGCTAAGGGCAGAAGAGCGTCATCAGGAGGCTTCGGAGCTGGCCGAAGCGATCTTCGCGATTCTTCTCTTCATCACCTCGGTGATGGTGTTGTTGGGTGTCTTCGCTACGCCGTTACTGATCGATCTGATTGTTCCCGGCTTCAAGGGAGAGACGCGTGAGCTGGCGATTCGTCTCGTGCGGATTCTGTTTCCCGGCGCCGCGCTTCTGGTTCTCTCTGCATGGTGTCTGGGAGTTCTGAACAGCCACAGAAAGTTTCTGCTCTCTTATGCCGCCCCAGTGATCTGGAACGCTGCCATGATTGCGGCGTACCTTTGGAATCGATCGCGCGAGGGACAGGAACACCTGGCTGTCGTGATTGCGATCGCCTCCGTAATCGGAAGCGCCTTGCAGTTCATGGTGCAATTACCCTCTGTTCTGCGCCTGCTTCGTCCTCTCGCCTTCAAGCTCAGGCTAGAAGGAAGTTCGGTTCGGACGGTCGTCCGCAACTTCTTTCCGGTGTTTTTGAGCCGGGGGGTCGTTCAGGTAAGCGCCTTCGTCGATGCCTTTCTTGCGAGCTATCTGCCGACCGGAGCGGTGGCTGCACTGGCGTATACCCAGACACTCAATTCGCTGCCGGTCAGCCTGTTCGGAATGGCGGTCTCCGCAGCTGAGCTGCCCGCGATGTCGAGTGCACTCGGAACTACGACTGAGGTGTCGGCTGTCCTAAGGCAACGACTGGCGCAGGGGCTACAAAACATTGCATTTTTTGTGGTGCCCTCAGCCGCCGCGTTTCTTATTCTGGGCGACGTGATTGTCGCGGCGATCTATCGATCCGGGCAGTTTGGGGCAAGCGATGTGACGCTGGTGTGGAGCGTGCTGGCAGGGTCCGCTGTGGGACTGTTGGCCTCCACATCGGGACGTCTCTATTCCTCTGCTTTTTATTCTCTGCGAGATACACGAACTCCGTTGGTTTTTGCTGTAATTCGTGTCACTCTCACCATAGCTCTGGGCTACTTTTGCGCACTTCCGTTGCCGAGGATGCTGGGGATAGATCGCCATTGGGGTGTAGCGGGATTGACCTTCTCCGCAGGGCTTGCTGGATGGGTGGAGTTTGCCCTTCTGCGTCATGAGCTGCATAAGCGGATCGGCAAAGTTGCATCACAGAGCTCACGCACATTGCGATTGTGGGGTGCCGCTGTTCTGGCAGCTGCGATCGGTTATGTCGTAAAAGGGGTGTTGCCCATTCGGCCCAGTCAATATTCATCGCTGCTGATTGGCGCGGTCGTGCTTCCTTTGTTCGGGATTTTGTATCTAGCTTTCAGCCGTGTGCTTGGCATTGCAGCCCCGAGCAGCCTGCAACGGTTGTTGCGACGTGGCTAAGTTTCACTTCTGTAAGATCGAACCGTGGCGCTGGAGGAACCCTGTATGCTTTCCAATCGCTCGATGCCGAAGAGCACCGTAGTTCCTGAGCTTGCTTACCCGGATCTTGGCGAGGCCATCACATGGCTGGAATCGGTCTTCGGTTTTACATTGCGGCTGCGTATCGCAGACCATCGCGCACAGTTGAACGTAGGTGACGGGTCCATTGTCATCACGCAGCATCCTTCCGCAGGCGCGATCACACCGCAGGCCCACTCGGTCATGGTTCGTGTAGAGAATGTAGACGATCACTACGCCCGCACTCTTGAACACGGAGCACTGATTCTTCGCTCTCCTGAGACTTATCCTTATGGCGAGCGACAGTATTCCGTTGTCGACCCGACCGGACGGACATGGACGTTCTCCCAGTCCATCGCCGATATCGATCCTGCCGATTGGGGCGGGACGCCGGGCAGTCTTTAGTCGTCACCCGGAAGTTTCAGGCTGCCCAATCCCGTCGTCGCACGTCGTCCAGCACAGGTATGCCGGCAAGCAACAATAGGACGGCAGCGAGAGGTAGCGTGAAAAAGAAGCCCACATGTTTGAAACCCAGAGCTCCGATGACTCCGCCGATAAAAAAGAGCGCCACCAGCGACGCGAGAAGCTGAAGCCTGGAGAATTCAGCTTCAGTGGCTACGTGAAGGATTTTGGAGCCGCGATCGGCGAGGCGTCCGAGAGCAATTCCGATATCGGTCACCATGCCGGTCAGATGGGTCGTGCGAATGACAGCGTCTGAGATTTTGGTGATGATGGCATTCTGCAGGCCCATCGTAAAAGAGAGCAACATCATGATGCCGAGCACTCGGCCTCCGTTGTAGACCTGTCCGAAGAAACCAAAGATCAGCAGCAGAAAAGATTCGATGATCAGCGGTAGCGCGTATTCGCTTTCCAGCTCACGCTTTCGTGCCCAACGAACGAGCAGGGTGGTTAAAAGCGCTCCAAATAGAAACGACAACAGTACAGCAAACCCGACGAGGACCAGTCTCAAGTCGCCATTGGCGAAGTCGTCCGCCATCGCCGAAACGACTCCCGACATATGAGAGGTATAGCGATGCACCGCAAGAAAACCACCGGCGTTGGTCGCGCCAGCCACAAACGCAAGGTAACGGGCAAGGTGCCGGTTGGCGGTCTCGGTACGGTTCTTTCCGGTCAGTCGGCGCAGATAGAACAGGGGCATGAGAATATCATCGCAGGTTGAGGGGCTGGCTCGCCAAACGGTCAGGCTGAACCCTGCGGCACCCGACTGCATCCAATCAGACCGGAGACGAATGCGATGCCCGTAATTCGAAGTTGTCCCCACTGTGGTCAGAAAAACCGCATCCCGGCCCGCCACCTGGCCGACAGTGGCCGCTGCGGAAACTGCAAGAATGAGCTGGCTCCGGTGAATGAACCGGTGGCCGTCGATACAGCGTTGTTTGACGAGATTATTCGCGAATCGCGTGTGCCCGTCCTGGTGGACTTCTGGGCCGACTGGTGCGGACCATGCCGCATGGCTGCTCCCGAGGTGGCTCGTACTGCGGCGGACAAGGCGGGGAAGGCGGTCGTGCTGAAAGTCGATACGGAACAGAACCCGCAGCTTTCCGCGCGCTACAACGTGCGCGGAATCCCGAACTTCGCCGTATTCTCAGGAGGCCGTCTGGTCTCGCAGCAGGCGGGGCTGGTGGACCACCAACAGATGGAGAGCTGGTTAGACGCGGCACGATCTTCTTAGGCGCCCAGTTTTGGAAAGCGACACAAAAAGATCGTGACCGTGGAGTGAGTCAGCTAGAATGGTTGGCCTTGGGAGGAGTGTTCGATGCGCCCGAGGCTTTTAGCGTTATGCTGCCTCGCATTTCCCCTGTGCGCCTCGGCGCAAGACTCCGCTACGCCCACGCTCCATAGCGGAACGCAGATTGTCGTCGTCGATGTAACCGTCGCGGATTCGCATGGACAGGCGATTACGCATCTTAAACCATCGGACTTCGTTGTTCTGGAAGATGCCGCGCCTCAGGTCGTCTCCCACTTTGAAGAACATACCGCTGCCGATCAGACGAAGACGCCCATGATGCCTCCGTTGGGGCAAAACGTGTATACCAACTTCACGCCAGTTTCTGAGAATGTTTCGACAAACATCCTCCTGATCGATTCCCTCAACACACCTGTCAGCAGTCAATCCAGCAATCGCCAGAAGCTGATTTCCTTTATCAAAACGATGAAACCCGGCACGCGGCTCGCTGTCTTCGACCTGTCGACACGACTTATGCTGCTGCAGGGATTCACCTCCGATCCAGAGCTTCTGCTTGCTGCCGTCCACAGTGATTCCGCCATACAAAGCTCTGCCGGTCTTCCTGATTCACTGGGCAGTGCGGAGTCACTTTCGGACACGGTCAGAATTCCCTCACCGCAGATCCTGGGCGCAATGAGACAAACGGAGGCAGTGCAATCTACCGAGCAGGATCGTCTTCGGGTTCTTACTACGCTTGGAGCGATGAATCAGCTTGCACGTTATCTTTCCGGAGTGCCGGGCCGTAAAAATCTTCTTTGGGTCTCCGGCTCGTTTCCACTCAACTTTCTTCCTCATGCCGGTATTCGAAACTCGTTTGCGACTACGGAGTCATTTCAAACCGAAGTACGCGAAACCATGAACCTGCTCTCACGCAGCCAGGTCGCGATCTACCCCATCGATGCCGGAGGGGTTCAAAACTCTCCGCTGGCCGATGCCTCCGCCGGTCGATATGCCCTTGGATCGAACCGAGTAGCGGGCGATGTCGATACCTTCTCCTCGCAGAGCATGGACACGCAAGGTACGATGCAGCGTCTTGCGGAGTCGACCGGAGGCAATGCTGCCCTGGAAACGAATGATCTTCAGGGAGCACTGACGAAGGCCATCGAAGCCGGTTCGAACTACTACAGCTTGGTGTACAGTCCAACCAATAAGAAAAACGATGGGAAGTATCGCAAGATTAATGTTCGTCTCGTCTCAGGCAGCTACAAGCTTGGTTATCGCGACGGCTACTATGCAGCCGATGCAGATGCGAAGTCGGCCACACCCCACTCCGCCGAGAAACATGATACGGTTACGCCGCCAGACTCTATGCAGCTTGCAATGCAGCGCGGTGCGCCGACGCCAACGGAGATCATCTTCAAAGCGCTCTTTGCAGCGAGCTCAGTTACAAGCCGCCAGCCTGCTGAGGGAAACGTAGCTGCGAAATCCAAGCCGCCGTACCGCCTGATTACGGTAGCCTACGCGGCAAATCCGGGCGACATCACGATGCCATCCGCCCCCGATGGGCTTCGTCACGTCGATCTCGATTTTGTGGCTCTGGTCTATGACCGGGACGGTCAGCTCTTTACACAGCAGATCAATCGCGTCGATGTTTTTGCGAAGCCACAGGCCGTTCAGGACTTTCTGCGAGAGGGAGTGCGGTATCAACAGCAGATCGCTGTTCCGGTTAAGGGTGAGTATTATCTACGGACCGGAATTCACGACTTGCTTGGCAACAAGATCGGAGTGATTGAGGTTCCTGTTGCGAATATCGCGATCACTCCTCAAGGGCAATCAGCAGTTCAGAGCCCAAGATAATCAGGGGTTCTTATTTTGTAGAAGGAGAGACGCACACCGCTTTTCCTACAAGGTGCTGATTCAGCAGCCGCGGCATCAGCATCCGAAAGAAGGTGTCCTCTTTAGGGGTAAGACAGGCTTGCGCGTTAGGGGCGCCGTCCGTTGCACGGGTCATCCCTTTGTCGTCGACCTCAATGTGAAGTGGCGTCATGGGGCAGGTGGCGGAATCGAGAGCATACGCTGCGGCGACAGCATCGAAGAGAGTTGGCGTGTCTTGGTGCGTGCTGTGGCTCCACTCGTTGATAAGCACCTGCAGGCCGTCCGTCATTGGTGTGCTAATCGAGGCCAGGGCTGAGTGCTTTGCCTGATCGAACTTCAATTGTGTTGAGTCCAGCGGAAGCATGAATACCGGCACGCCGGAGCGTAGCAGCTTCTGGGCTGAAACGGGATCGCGGGCAATGTTGTACTCCGGTTCGGGTGGCGTACCGGCTGGGCCGTAACCACGATGAATAGAGCCACCCATCAGGACGACACGCCGAAGCTTGCGGAAGGTCGAGGGGTCGCGATCGATGGCCGCGCCGACATTGGTAAGAGGGCCAAGAGCGAGCAGAGTAATTTCTCCAGGATGAGCCTTGATCTGCTCGAGCAGGAAGGCGACAGCATCGCCGTGCTGGTGTTCGATCCCAGCCTTTGCCCAGGGAGCTTGCGAGAACGTCGCAGGTGACTTTGTCGGAACGCCGGCGTGAACCGCGATTTCGCTGCGACCGGTTTCGCAAATCATGCGGTCAAGCATACGGGCGCGCAGGGCGGTATCGCCCCAGGCCGAGGAGAGGCCGAGGATCTGGAGCTCAGGACTCGTGAGCACGAGATCAATTGCAAAGGCATCGTCGACGTCGTCGCCCACGTCGGTGTCTACGAGGATAGTGGCCGCTCGCGGCTGCGCAACTACGAAGTGTGCGGGAAGCGCGAGAGAAAGAAGAAGAGTCAGGGGGCGAAGTCTCATGGTCGGCGGCACAAAAGCAATGTAGCAAGACTCAAAGATGAGGTACAGAGGAGTTATAGGGCTGAAATCGCGGGAGCGGGAGGCTCAGCCGCGATGGTCTCGTAAGTTGTGTGTAGCGGAAGAAAGAAGGAGATGACCGTGCCGTGGCTCTGTGAATCGACGCTGCTTTCAACCTCTATACGGCCTCCATGCCCTTCGATGAATTGCTTGGCGACGAAGAGTCCAATGCCTGTACCAATAGAGCTTCGCGTGGTAAAGAAAGCCTCAAAGATATGGGGGAGATTTTCCTTCGAGATCCCTCCTCCCGTGTCTTCAATTGAGAAGAGAACTCCTTTCTTAACGTCCTTGGCGGAAAGGCGGAGCGTCCCTCCTGCAGGCATGGCATAGATTGAGTTGGCGATCAGATTGGAGATAACCTGCATGATCTCGCCTCGACGCACAACAATTCTGCTCATGGAGGTGAGGCACTTTTCGATGCGAATCCCTACAGTGGTGCAACGAGGCTCATAGACGGTGATGGCATGTTCGGCCAGTTCCGTGATTGAAGCATTGTTGGCCGAGGCGTGTTCGCGATAAAAGCCAAGTGTCTGCCGGGCGATGTGGGAGACACGCGTCAGCTCGCTCTCGGCTGCGTCCAGATAAGCGATTCCCTGAGGATCATTGAGGGAGGGCCTCAGCAAATAGAGCAGATTGACGACAGCCTCCAGGGGATTGTTGATCTCGTGCGCAATGGTGGCAGCCATTCTGCCTGCGGCAGCGATCTTTTCCGCCTGCAGCAGTGACTGCTCAATACGTTTGCGATTAGAGATGTCGCGCAGGATCTTAGAAGCCCCTGTTATTTTGCCCGTCTCATCCCGCATCGGAGAGACAGTGAGCGAGACGTTCAGCAGCTCACCGCTCTTTGTCAGACGAACGGTCTCAAAGTGGTCGATGCGCTCTCCAGCGCGAATCTTCTTCAAAATAAGTTTTTCGTCGGAGTACAGGTGTTCTGGAATCAGTTTGAGAATCGGCGTGCCGATCATCTCTTCCTCCGTGTAGCCGAGGATGCGGGTGGCTGCCTGATTCCAGCTGGTGATGATCCCGTTCAGGTCCTTACTAATGATGGCGTCGTCGGACGAGGCAACGATGGCTGCCAGCTCTCCCAACCGCTGGGAGGCTTCGCGCTGCACCTGCTGCGCCTTTTCGAGTTTGTTTAGATTTTGATTCAGGCGGTCCTGTAGCCGAATATTCTCGATCGCGACGGCGGCCTGCGCAGCGACGGTGGCTACTAGATTTTCCGAGCTCTGGTCAAAGATGCTGGGCTCTTCATGGCCGTAAAAGAGTCCTCCCAGCACTTCACCGGCGGCATTGGTGACGGGAACAGCAAGGTAACTGCAGACCGGGAGATGTCCCTTCGGCATTCCGAAGTAAGGCGCATTCTGCCCGTACCGTGGATCCTTGGTGATGTCTGCGGAGCGAACGATGCCCGTGCCGTGAAAGGTCGGCTTGAAGACCTCTGTGTTGCGGGGCATAGGGAAGTCTTTAAATTTCTCCCGGTCGACCCCGGAGAGTGTGTAGAGCATATAGCTCTCGCCGGAGGCGTTTGTAACGTTGTAGAAAAATGCCCCGAAACGGGCTCCACAAAGCTGTAAACCTGCGTCGGTTGCAGATTGCACAATCGATTCCAGATCAAGGCTTTTGGTCAACAGCAGACCGGTCTGGATGACAAGTTCGAGCTTTCGCTCAAGGCCGTCCGATGCCTTTACAGGGTTGGTCTGCTCTGCTTCGAAGGTTTGGGACGATTGCTTCATAGTTTGCCGGTATGCTGGCCCGACAGTACCGCGGCAGCTCTTTCTGAAAGGGCC
>Ga0310811_10002770_pt1 | contig 21921 bp, 20 predicted proteins | sample YCmetagenome_FD_207642 | JGI IMG/M metagenome (GOLD analysis project Ga0310811, IMG submission 207642) | Soil microbial communities from experimental microcosm in Duke University, North Carolina, United States - YC | ecosystem: Engineered > Artificial ecosystem > Soil microcosm > Unclassified ...
GCCAAAAAGCTTGAAGTGCCAGCTGATCAGGGGACTGTTGCTGACAAGCGGCACGATGCCTTCGGCGCCCGGCGCGGTCATTTTAAAGGCTCCGGCCCAAAAAAGCATCACGACCATTCCCAACGCGATGACGAGAAAGGGGATGTTACGGTCGTTTACCCATGCGGCCAGCCTGATCAAAGGGGAGCTTTTCATTTTTATTGTTTTTGAGTTTGATTTCATACCTCAAAATTCGGCTTTGCGGGAGGGCAAAAGAAGGGCAGGACTTCCTGAGAACAGGCCATTTTTTCCCGAAGGTCAGGCGATGGCGGAAAGTGCAGGTGCCGTCGCCGGCGTGTCCGAGGCTATGGACTTGAATTCGGAGGGTGTTTGCCCGGTCCGTTTTTTGAAGAATTTTCCAAAATGACCGGCATCTTCAAAGCCGAGATAATAGGCGATCTCCTTGGCTGTTTTGTCGGTATAGATCAGCAGACGCTTGGCCTCCTGGATGATCCGTTCCTGGATGATCATCAATGGGCTTTTGTGATTGTACAGCGCAAAAAGGTTGGACAGGGTCTTGGGGGATCTGTTAAGCTGCCCGGCATAGAATTTTACCTGGTGCTGGCGCCGGAAATTTTGTTCGACCAGGAAATTATAATGTGAGCTAAAATCACCGACCTGCTCAAATGTCGACAGGTGCAAAGCGACATCGCCGGTTTGCTGATTTACCAGCTGAACTGCATATGGTGTGGAAGTCGCCATGACCGGCAAAGGTAAAACAAAAGCGTCTCGAGCCGCTTCTGTCAGACTTAACTGAGCTTTCGCTCATTGTTTGGGACGGGGATGACCTCCTGGCTTGCGAATCGCCGCTCGATCTGACCGCTCTCGTTGAACTGAAGGACCAGTACTCCATACGAATGAAACCATTGTCCGGACCGGTCTCTCCATTCCGTTTCGAACCGGACGGCCATGCGGGCTTTCAAGGCACCCCATAGGTCCAGCTTTAAGCGGAAATCTGTCTGATCGGCGAGCTTCTGTTGGAGGAACCTCTTCAGCTGGCCCTTGCCATTGACAAATGCAGTCCCGTCGCGCATTTCGATATTGTCGGCATAGCCTTCGGAAATACGCTCCGGATCCCGTGTATTCCAGGCTTCTGCTTCAAATTTCAGCCGTTCTGCGGCCAGGTCCATATCCCAGGGTGGTGTGGGAAATTGAATTGCTTTTTCCATAAAGAATCATTTTTATGGCACAAAGTTACCTGGCTTCCACAGGCGGGAACATGGATAGCGAAGCCATTTGCATGGACAATTTCGACTAAAAAATGTAGGCTTGGTCTATCCGCGCCGAACCAGCGGAACCTGCAAGTTCGTCGGCCTGTTGGCCGGCTTGTTGAAAGGACGGCCGTCAACGTTTTTACTACCGTTGAAGAGCAGGTCCTGATATACATAGATCAGGTCGTAATCGACATAGGTTTTTGCCTCTGTCAGACCAAAGGGCAGGAAGGCTTTGCCCTTAATATCCTGCGGTACATTCAATTCAAACTTACTGATCCCGTTGGTAAGTATTCGGTTTACAGCATCCACCCATCCCGCGTGCAAGGGGATTACTTCATACGCCTTGTCTGCAACATAGTCCACTTGTTGGGCGTCGGGGGCAACCGGGTGCTCCCCCTGCCATACCAGGTGTCCCTTGATGAGGAATTTTACTAATGGCGTCTTTCCATTGGCGTCCAGATAGTTGATAAGGGTGCATTCAAAACCGTCCTCCGGGAGATACCGGAAGGCTCTCGTACAATAAAAAGGATTAATGTCTCCTGCGGTCGACTTGGTGATGCTGGGGCGAAGTTCAGGGGCAATGCTCACCCATTCGCCGCCCTGGATAAATTGCTTGATCTCTGCTACTGTCATGTTTGATTCTTCCGGCTATTTGATTTTACGCCATCGGTCAGGCTAATATACGAACAATACCTTCGGCGATCCGATTTTTTGACGAGTGGTAATTGTTAAAATGGCTTATCTTTCGATTGACAATGAATACGCGAAGATCATTTATAAAAAAGGCATCGGTGGGTATTGGGGCGATCCCTTTATCGGATATTCTGCGCGCCGGGACTTCCGATCCGGCTGCGCGGAAAAAGATCGTTTGTGTAGGCGGGCATCCGGATGACCCGGAAAGTGGTTGCGGCGGTACGTTGGCCAGGCTTTCGGCATTAGGACATGAGGTAGTCGTTGTTTACCTGACTACCGGTGAAGCCGGTATCAATGGCGTCGGTCATGAAGAAGCGGCCCGGATAAGAAGGCAGGAGGCTATCGAGGCCTGCCGTATACTCAATTGCAGGCCGGTGTTTGCCGGCCAGGTGGATGGCGATACGGTGGTGAGCAATGCCGCGTTACAGCATCTCCAGGACCTGATCGGCCGGGAGAGTCCCGACATCGTTTTTTGCCATTGGCCGATCGACTCGCATAAGGATCATCAAAGTGCCAGCCTGCTCACGATCCAAACCTGGGTGCGGTCGGCGAGTAAATTCATCTTGTACTTTTTCGAGGTTTGTACCGGGGAGCAAACGATGGTATTTCATCCCACGGACTATGTGGACATCACCGATACCCAGGAGCAGAAAAAAAGGGCGGTGTATTGCCATGTCAGCCAGGACCCCGCAAGCATTTACGCTTGTGGCCATGCGGCGATGGAGGAGTTTCGGGGACGAGAATTGGGTGTGAAGGCAGCGGAGGGGTTTGTGAGGATGACGGGCAAAGGGATGGCGAATATCATTTCCCCATGAATCGCCCAAACTCCCGTACTTTTGCCGGATGTTGCTAGACACCGAGGCCATTGACAAGATGTTATCCCTTCTGAGGATCGATCAGTTGAACGAGCTGCAGTCCGAAGCGCTTGAAAGAGCGCAACAGGACGGCGACCTCGTATTGCTTTCCGAGACCGGTTCGGGGAAGACCCTTGCCTATCTCTTACCCATACTTGCTTTTATGGACGATCGGACGGCCGGCACCCAGGCGCTTGCCATCGTTCCATCGCGTGAGCTGGCCATCCAAATAGAACAGGTATTCAAAACAATGGGTACCGGATTAAAGGTCACCTGCTGCTATGGCGGCCATCTGAGGGAGACGGAAGAAAATAATTTGATAGAGGCCCCGGCTTTTATTGTCGGGACGCCCGGCCGGCTGGCCGATCATATCCGCCGGAACAATATCCGCACCGAATCCATCAGGACCCTGGTGCTTGACGAATTCGACAAATCCCTGGAATTGGGTTTCCAGGAAGAAATGTCCTTTATTATCGGCTCGCTGCGATCGCTGAATAAACGGATCCTCACGTCGGCGACGGCCGCAGCGGAGATCCCCGACTTTGTCGGGCTGACGTCGGCGCGTACACTCGATTTTCTCACCGGCGAAAAGCCCCAACGGCTTCTTCTTCAGCAGGTGTTTAGTCCTGAGAATGATAAGATCGACACTTTGTTCCGGCTGATCTGCCGGATCGGCAACCGATCTGCCGTCGTGTTTTGCAATCACCGGGAGTCGGTCGAGCGGGTGAGCGGACTGTTAAAGGACAAGGGGATCGTGAATGTTTTTTACCACGGGGCCCTTGAACAGCCGGAACGGGACAGCGCGCTTGCGAAATTCCGTAACGGCTCCTCCGATGTCCTGGTCACGACCGATCTTGCCGCCAGGGGATTGGATGTGCCAAATATCCGGTATATCATTCATTATCATTTACCCGCAACCGAGGAAATATTCACCCATCGTAACGGCAGAACGGCCCGGATGGAGGCCAGCGGGACGGCGATCCTCATCCTGTCGCCGGAGGAAACCCTGCCAGCATATATTGAGGAGGTGCCCGAGACCCTGGAACTCCCTGCTACGGCTATTCTGCCGGCGAAGCCCAAGTGGACGACCTTGTTTATTTCTGCCGGGAAGAAGGACAAGGTGAATAAGGTGGATGTGGTGGGGTTCTTTACGAACAAGGGGCAGTTGAAGAAGGAAGATATCGGCCTTATCGAGGTGAAGGATTTCTTTTGTTTTGTGGCTGTCCGGAAGGCGAATGTGAGTCATACCCTGCAATTGATAAAGGACCAAAAGCTGAAGAATAAAAAGGTGAAGATCGAGGTGGCAAAATAAGGGTTGATTGCCGGTAGCTGCGGAGGAACGTCGCGAAAATGATATCTTTGTGACCTATAATCAAAGAACATTCACTATGAAAATTATTCAAGTACTTGCGACACTGGTCATTTCTATCGGAGCTTTTTCAACCTGCCAGGCTCAGACCGATCCAAAGCAAAGTGCAGACAATCCTATGGAAATTCAGCGTAAGAAGATCGATTCATTGGATAAAGCACTTATAGCGACATTGGGTGCCCGGGAACGGGCCGTGAAAGAGATCGGAATTTATAAGGCAAAGCACAACATCGCTTCGCTGCAGCCGGCTCGTTTCCAGGAAGTCATGAAAAGAAGTATTGAGGCCGGCGCAAAAGAAGGGTTGTCCGCTGATTTTATCACCAAATTGCTGAACGCTATTCATGAGGAAAGCCTGCGGATAGAAGATAGTTTGAAATCCGGTAATGCTGAGCAAAGAAAATAAGGGAACAATGGAAATCGGATCAGATACGGCATATTGCGGCTATCGAAAGGTATATGTTTGCCGAAACCATCGCCGGAAGGGTAGCGCCTATGTAATGCCGAGATGTCTGTTTGGAAATGGTTGCGCGCCATGGTAGAGCATGAAATTCATCACCGGGGAGAGTTGTATGTATATCTCGGGTTGTTGGGGATAAAGACGCCTCCTATTTATGGGCTCACTTCGGAGGAAGTAGAAAAAAGAAGCGTGCGGCGGGGGTAAAGGCAAAATGCCATTCGCCATCAATAACCGTCCACATGTCAAATAAACGTTTAGATGGCACTAGCATCGGATAGATTTGCCTCCGATCGACGTTGATTTTGCGTCCCCCCATTTATCATCCTAAAGTAATTATACTATGCAATGCAGAGATCTGTTGCCCGTATTGTTATTCCTTATAACCTCCCCGGCCTTTTCCCAATCTAAGAATCCCTGGCCAACCTCCTCTCCCGACGAGCAAGGGATTAATTCCGCGACTCTGGCAGATGCCATAAAGAAGGCAAAACAGCACGGAGATAATATTCACTCCTTATTAATTATCAAAAACGATCATATTGTTCTCGATGCCGGCTTTTACCCGTTCAAAAATTCTTACGAGCATGACCTGGCCTCCTGTACAAAAAGCATTACGTCATTGCTAATAGGAATCGCCATCGACAAGGGATTCATCAAAAGCGAAAATGAGCATATCCTGGATTTTTTCCCGGAATACAAAATAACGAATGATACACTAAAAGCAGTAACAATAAGAGATCTGCTTAATATGTCCTCCGGATTTCAATGTAGCTGGAATGACGGAGAGAAAGAATTGGGTGAAATGAGGGCCAGTAAAGACTGGGTAAAGTATATGCTCTCGTTGCCGTTTGCCAATTACCCAAATGTGCAGTTTTCTTATTGCAGCGGTAATTATTATTTACTCGCGGAAATCCTGCAACGAACAACGAAAGTTAGCTGCCTCGACTTTGCCCAAAGATATCTTTTTAAGCCCCTTGGCTTTGGAAAATCCTATTGGCTTTCAAATTATAAAGGAGTAAATCAAGGCTGGGGCGACCTGCACATCTCCATTTATGACTTTGCAAAGATCGGCTGTCTTGTGTTGAACGATGGGGTCTGGAACGGCGAGCAAGTAATTTCGAAAAAATGGCTCGAAAAAATTCAACCCTTACATAAAATTCAAAAAACCGAGTCCTACGGATATGGCTGGTGGCTGGACAGTGAGAATCCGGACGAGATACAAGCGGTGGGACGGGGTGGACAGCGGCTATTTATTTTTAAAAGCCGGAACATGGTCATCGCGACAAATGGTGGAGGCGGCTATGAGTCAGGGGATATTGACAATATCGGTTTGGATGGCATACAGGCCTATCGCAACGGGGGAGAAAAGAGTGACTCCTTCTTGCGGAAGGAGATCAGGGATGTTGCGCTACCTGATACATCAATTTTGACAGCGGAAAGCTTTCCGGATAACGAGTTGGATACCTATTTTCTGCTTACCGGTAACGATATGGGCTTGAAAGGCATGCGTTTTGAGAAAAGAAAATCCGGCTATTATATCTTACTTGATTATGTTGATGGTTTTAAAGACGAGCATCCCATTGGAATGAATAATCGGTATAGGATATCCAAAGAACATGACTTCGGCTTGCCAATGGCCGTTAAAGGAAGATGGGCTAATGATACCCTGAAAATCGATTACAACCGATTAGGCAGAATTGAAGATTATCGGTTTTCGATCGTCTTTAAAAAAGGAAATTCAATGGAGCTTACCTTGATCGAGGATTCACGCGGAATTCACCAGGTTTTTTTCGGAAAGGCATTGTGACGCCGATGCTTTTGAAGGGACGTTTCGTAGCCAAGGAACTGGTCTCTTTTATCAAGCCTTTTATGCGTAGTTCGTCTGCAGCTGGCGAGACGATAATTATGACATATTAACGCCGGGTAAGGCTTATATATACAGCCGTGGAGTTTATTGTAAATCTGTCCAAAGAGGTGTGAGTCTATATGAGCAACCACTTATGTTCTATCGGGTGAGCGAGAATGGAGGGATCATGAATAAGGTGGTCGCGGGGGTGGCGACGGTGTATGGTGGAAGGATTTTTATCACCCGGGGACGAAATAAAGAAGGCTACAATAGGTCGGCTTTCATTTTGGAATCCTGATCTCTTCCGAGTAATACCACACTCCATTTTTCGTATAATACTCCGTATAGTGAAGGGCGCCATTGTCATAGAAGATATTTTCCCATGTCACTGTAGCTGGCGGGGACGAGTTCCATTGCCAGGTGAGCTTTGTATAGGATGAATCTGTAAAATTCCAGGTAAAAGTGGTCTGATTGCCGCTATTGTCAGTATAGACGCCGGTGTGATCGGCCTTGTAGGTGATGTATTCATTGTCAAGGTTCATGGTATTGTCCGATCCACCCCTGGCATAATATACCATGGTTCCTCCGACCGTTGCCCTATCATAAATTGCCTTCCAGGGGTTAGCTGTTAGAAGCGCCGCTGATATCGCGGTATCCTTCTCTTGCAGCGTGTCTTTTTTTACTATATAGACTGTGTCGGCAACCGTACTCTTGGTGCAAGAAGTAATACTCATCGGACAAGTGAATAAAGCAACAACGAATGTCATGGAAGAAAAGCAAAATAATTTTCTTAGCATACTCATAGGTTTTAGTCAGGGTGTTTAAAAATAATGCATTTTTTGCAAAAAACTAAAATCCAAGCTCTTCGGGATCGTAAATAACTGCCTTTAAAAAATGATTAAAATAGCAATTGCATACACACTTCGGCACATTTTGTTTCAAAATCCGAAGAGGATGTACTTCAGTCTGGCAAAGGTTTCAGCGATCCATGTCGGAGATATTTACGGGCTTTCAGTGAGTCCTTTCCGGAGATTACCAGTGAGTCATGAATTACTTACCGACAAATGGAGTGAAATTTGATAAAACTCGATTCCGCCCGGAAAGCAAAAAGCCTGCAAACATTAAGATTTACAGGCTTTTCAACAAGTTGACAATAGTGTCAGCGGAGAGGGAGGGATTGGCTCCGCCGATCCCTTGGGGAGGGGCTTAAACACAACCTCAACAGTGACGCACTAGCGTGCGTCCTTTTTTATTCCGCTACCGCTCACCCGAGCAAGCTCGGTTCGCGTCCGCGAAATAAAAAATGCCCAGCCAAAGGCTGGGCACTGTTGAGATCGCGTTTGCGGAGAGGGAGGGATTCGAACCCTCGGTACGGTTGCCCGCACAACGGTTTTCGAGACCGCCACAATCGACCGCTCTGCCACCTCTCCGAAGGGATTGACAATGAGGACTGTCGGTCGGGGTGCAAATCTACGGTTTTTGGGGCATTTTTTTGCATTTATTGGCGGAATCGTAGTTTTGCCCCTCAAATCCCACATGGAGATGTCTACCGGAACCGTTCTGATCATCGATGACGAAGAGAAATTACGCAGTCTGCTGGCGCGGATCATCCGGCTGGAAGGGATGACCGTGCTGGAGGCGGAGACGATCAGGGCGGGGAACCGGCTGCTGGACAAGGAAGACATCGACGTGGTCCTTTGCGACGTCAAGCTGCCGGATGGGAACGGGGTCGAATTTGTCCGGGAGCTGAAGGCCCGTCACCCTTCGGTGGAGACGATCCTGCTGACGGCCTATGGCAACATTGCAGACGGGGTCTCGGCGATGAAGAACGGGGCCTTCGACTATATCACCAAGGGCGATGACAACGACAAGATCATCCCCCTGCTGGCCCGGGCGATGGAGAAGGTACAGCTGCAGAAGCGGGTCAACCAGCTGGAACAACAGGTGGGCAAACGCTACACCTTTGACGCGATACTGGGCCAGTCGCCCCTGATCATCGATGCCGTTGGGCTGGCCAAGAAGGTGGCGCCAACCGAGGCGACGGTGCTGCTGCTGGGTGAGACCGGAACAGGCAAGGAGGTCTTCGCCCAGGCGATCCACTATGGCAGCAAACGGGCGGGCAAGCCGTTCATCGCCCTCAACGTCAGCGCCTTCGGCAAAGAACTGCTGGAAAGCGAGCTTTTTGGACATAAGGCGGGATCCTTTACCAGCGCCTCCAAAGACAAGAAGGGTCTTATCGAAGAGGCCAACCTGGGCACGCTGTTCCTCGACGAGATCGGGGAGATGCATGTCGACCTCCAGGCCAAGCTGCTGCGTGTGCTGGAGACCAGCGAGTTCATAAAAGTAGGCGATACCCGCCCGACGAGGGTCAACGTACGCATTATTGCGGCCACCAACCGGGACCTGCAAAGCGAGGTCAACGAAGGCCGTTTCCGGGATGACCTGTTCTACCGCCTCAACGTTTTCACCATCTCCCTGCCGGCCCTGCGCGACCGGAAGAAAGATATCCCGGTGCTGGCCGAATTCTATCTCCATTTCTATTCCCGAAAGGGCAACAAACGCATCGACGGCATGAGCAAGGAATTTCTCGAGCGCCTCCAACAGCGCGAATGGAAGGGAAATATCCGCGAGCTGCGCAATGTCATCGAACGGGCCGTCATCCTCTCCGATGGCCCCGAGCTTACCCTTGGTGATCTCCCCGCCGACATGCAGGCCGGCGGCGCCCGGACGCACGGCGCCCCTTCCTCCTTCGACCTGGCCAGCGTCGAGAAACAGCATATCCAGCATGTGCTGAACCATACCCGCGGCAATAAGACCGAGGCCGCAAGACTCCTCAACATCGGGCTTACCACGCTCTACCGGAAGATCGAAGAGTACAAACTCCACACGGAGCCCTGATCCCGCGGGGTGGCGCAAGGTGAGCTTCCCAGGGCGGCCACGGGCATGCCCTTCCAAAATGACAATTCTCCTATCGAAATGAAAGGCCCGGCGGCGGGCGGAGGCACCCGGCGGGCCGGGAGCGGGGGCTGTAATGCGCTCCCAACCTGCCTTTTACGCCACAGGTCAGACAATCTGTTGTATCAGGCATCGGTTTTGGCCTTCCCGGGCAAACACAACACGTATGCTGACCGTAATTCTGTTCGTGGCCGGGGCGGCCTGTTTTTACCTCTTTTTCAAATGCATTGACTTTTTCGAAAAAATCTAAGGCTATGATGACCCTACTATTCATTCTTTCGATCCTCGTATTTGTCTATCTCCTCTACGTCCTGTTGAAACCGGAGAAATTTTAACCGCAAAAATCACCACACTATGAATACAGAGCTATTCGGAGTGATCCTAACTTTTTTACTGTCCATTGTCCTTGCTTATCCTTTGGGACGATACATAGCCAAGGTCTTTAAAGGCGAGAAAACGCTCCTTGACTTCCTGAAGCCTATCGAAAAGGCGATCTACCGCTTCTGCGGGATCGATCCGCAAAAAAAGATGAACTGGAAGGAATTCCTGAAAGCCCTGCTGACGATCAACGCCCTGTGGTTCGTCTATGCGTTCCTTCTCTTTCTTTTCCAGGGCAGGCTGCCGCTCAACCCCGACGGAAACCCCAGCATGACCCCGGACCTCAGTTTCAATACGGCGATCAGCTTCGTGGTCAACTGCAACCTGCAGGACTATTCCGGGGAGACGGGCGCCACTTACCTGACCCAGCTATTTGTCATCACCTTCCTGCAATTCGTCAGCGCGGCTACAGGCATAGCCTGCGGGGTCGCCCTGTTCAACGGATTGAAGGAGAAGACGACGCAAAACCTTGGTAATTTCTGGGCGCTGTTCACGAGAACCATCACCCGGATCCTCCTGCCGGTGGCCCTTATCATCGCGGTATTGCTGGCCTTCCACGGCACGCCGACGAGCTTTGACGGGAAAGACACCATTACCACCCTGCAAGGGGACACGGTGCAGGTGTCACGCGGCCCTGCAGCGGGCATGATCGCCATCAAGCACCTGGGCACGAATGGGGGCGGCTGGTTTGGCGCCAACTCGGCGCATCCGCTGGAGAACCCGGACTACTTTACCAACATCCTCGAGCTGGTGGCCCAGACGCTGATCCCGATGGCCATGCTTTTCGCGCTCGGCTTCTATATCAATAAGAAGAAATTCGCCTATGTCACCTTTGCGATCATGACGATCGGGATGCTGATCCTTGTGATACCGACCATTATCACGGAGGTGCATGGCAACCCTGCGATCGCCCGAATGGGGATCGGTCAACCCACGGGGGCCATGGAAGGCAAGGAAGTGCGGTTCGGGCCGGCCTCCTCGGCTTACTGGAGCATCCTCACGACGGTGATCTCAACGGGCTCGGTGAACGCGATGCATGATAGTTTTATGCCGTTGAGCGGGCTCATGCAGCTGTTGGCGATGATGGTGAATGCCTTTTATGGCGGTTGTGGGGTGGGCATCCTGAACTACTACATCTATATCATCATCGCCGTGTTCATCGCGGGACTGATGGTGGGCCGGACACCGGAGTTTATGGGACATAAGGTAGAGGCGAGAGAAGTAAAGATCGCCGCGCTGGTGACCCTGCTGTCCGCTTTTCTGATCAAGGGATTTACGGCCCTGGCTTGTTACTATTTTGTCCGTCATCCCGATGTCGGCTGGCTGAACAACCCCGGCTTCCACGGCTTCTCCGAAATGCTGTACCAGTATACTTCGACCAACGCGAATAACGGGAGTGGTTTCGAAGGTCTTGGCGATAACACCGTATTCTGGAATGTCGCCGGGGGGATCGTCATGATCCTCGGCCGTTTCCTGCCCATCATCGGGCCTGTCGCCATTGCGGGGCTGCTCGCGCAGAAAAAGTATATCCCTGAGTCGGGGGGGACGTTAAAAGTCGATTCCCTGACATTTGGCGCGATGACCTTTGTTGTGATCATCATTATCACTGCGCTGTCTTATTTTCCGCCGTTGGCGCTTGGACCGATAGCAGAATACTTCAGCTTGAAATAATAGTACTATGAAACAAAATAAACAACTTTTTCCCCGGGAGATCGTCGGTTCGGCGCTAAAGCAATCCTTTGTAAAGCTGAGTCCCGCGGCTATGTACCGCAATCCCGTCATGTTCACTGTCTACATCGTCACGATCGTGATGCTGTTCGTTTGCATCTGGATCGCTGCGGGCGAAAGATCGCAAGGTAGCCTGGCCTATAACCTCGCCATCTTCATCATTCTTTTCGTCACCGTCCTGTTCGCCAATTTTGCGGAGGCCGTAGCCGAAGCGCGCGGTAAGGCCCAGGCCAACAGCCTTCGCAAGACGAGGACGGATACCCCGGCCAAGAAGGTATTCGCCGTTGGCGAGATCTTTGTCGGCGAGGTGAAGGTGGTTCCGTCCTCGCAGCTCCGGAAGGGGGATGTCTTCGTCGCCGAAGCCGGAGATACGATCCCCATGGACGGGGAGATCATCGATGGCCTGGCAACGATCGATGAAAGCGCCATCACGGGTGAGAGCGCGCCCGTGATCCGTGAAGCGGGTGGCGACAAATCCAGCGTCACCGGCGGCACGAAGGTACTGAGCGATAAGATCAAGGTACGGGTGACCACCGATCCCGGCGAGAGCTTTCTCGACAAGATGATCGCACTGGTCGAAGGCGCTTCCCGGCAGAAGACACCGAATGAGATCGCCCTGACGATACTCCTGGCAAGCTTTACCCTTATCTTTTTGATCGTCTGCGTCACGCTGGCGCCTTTTGCCGACTATGCCCATACGCCGATCACCATTGCGGCCTTTGTCTCCCTTTTCGTCTGCCTGATCCCGACGACGATCGGCGGGCTGCTCAGCGCTATTGGCATCGCGGGGATGGACCGGGCGCTGCAGGCCAACGTCATCACCAAGAGCGGGAAGGCCGTCGAGACGGCGGGCGACCTGGATACATTGTTGCTGGACAAGACGGGTACCATTACCATCGGGAACCGCAAGGCGACGCATTTCTGGCCTGCCAAGGGCGTTGAAGATAAAGAGTTTGTGGAAGCTTGTGTGTTGGCATCGATGGCGGACGAGACACCGGAAGGGAAATCCATCCTCGAGCTGGCCGGCGTCAACCCGCAGAATCTAAAGACGACCGGGGCGCGATTTGTCGCCTTTTCGGCCGAGACCCGGAGCAGCGGGGTGGATGTAGGGCCGGAGCGTATCCGTAAAGGAGCCTATGACGCCATCCGTGCGATCGTCATGAAGAACGGCAATATCTTCCCGCATGATACCGAAGTAAAGATCCAGGAGATCGCTTCCAATGGGGGAACCCCACTGGCCGTCAGCCGCAATGGCGAGGCATTGGGTGTCATCGAGCTGCAGGATATCATCAAGCCCGGTATCCAGGAGCGGTTTGCCCGGCTGCGGAAGATGGGTGTCAAAACGGTGATGGTCACCGGCGATAACCCGCTGACGGCAAAATATATCGCTGAGAAGGCCGGCGTCGATGATTTCATCGCCGAGGCGAAGCCGGAAGACAAGATGAACTATATCCGCAAGGAGCAGCAGGGCGGGAAGCTGGTCGCCATGATGGGCGACGGAACCAATGACGCGCCGGCGCTGGCCCAGGCCGACGTAGGGGTAGCGATGAACAGCGGAACCCAGGCGGCGCGCGAAGCGGGGAATATGGTGGACCTCGACAATGACCCGACCAAGCTGATCGAGATCGTGGAGATCGGTAAGCAGCTGCTGATGACGCGGGGGACGTTGACCACCTTCTCCATCGCCAATGACGTTGCGAAATACTTTGCGATCGTGCCGGCGCTGTTCATCACCTCGATCCCCGCCTTGCAGGCATTAAATATCATGCACCTGCAAAGCCCGGAAAGTGCGATCCTGAGCGCGGTCATTTTCAATGCGCTGATCATCCCGATCCTGATCCCGCTGGCTCTACGCGGCGTGGCGTACAAACCGATCGGCGCCAGCGCGCTGTTGCGACGCAACCTGCTGATCTACGGTATCGGCGGCATCATCGTTCCCTTTATCGGGATCAAGGCGATCGATATGGTACTGGCATTGTTCATGCATTAATCGAAAAGAAAATGAAAAAGTATATATTACCGGCATTGAAGCTTACCCTTGTTCTTATCCTCCTTTGTTCTGTGATCTACCCGCTGTTGGTCGCCGGCGTCGGCCGGTTGACCCGAGGCGGCGGCAAAGGGGAGACCCTGTCGAAGGAAGGGAAAGTGGTTGGTTATGCGAATATTGGGCAGAAGTTCACGCAGGACGGCTATTTCTGGGGCCGGCCTTCGGCCGTCGGCTTTAATGCCGCCGGCAGCGGCGGCAGCAACAAGGGGCCGTCGAACCCGGACTATCTGAAAGATGTCCAGGCGCATATCGACAGCTTCCTGGTCCATAATCCGGGTGTCAAAAAAGAGGATATCCCGGCCGAACTGGTGACCTATTCGGGCAGCGGGCTGGACCCCGATCTCTCCCCGGCGGGTGTCCGCATCCAGACCGCCCGGGTGGCGGCCGCGAGACATCTCGATCCGGAAAAACTAAATACCTTGGTGGACCGTTATACGGAGAAGCCGCTGCTGGGCCTGTTCGGCCCAGCCAAGGTCAATGTGCTGAAGCTAAATCTTGCTTTGGATGGAGAAGGACGATAATGTTCAACATTTCCTGGAGCTGATCCGCCAGTCGCGGCGGGGCAAGTTCAAGATCTATATCGGCATGAGCGCCGGGGTGGGAAAGACCTATCGCATGCTGCAGGAAGCCCAGACGCTGAAGCGAAATGGGGTCGATGTACAGATCGGCTATATCGAGACCCATGGCCGGAAGGAGACGGATGCACAGCTGGAAGGACTGCCGGTGCTGCCCCGGCGTAAGCTTTTCTACAAGGGTAAGGAGCTGGATGAGCTGGATATGCAGGCCGTGCTCAATATCCATCCCGAAGTGGTGATCATCGACGAGCTGGCCCATACCAATATTGAAGGCAGCAAGAACGAAAAACGCTGGCAGGACGTGATGGATATCCTTGACGCGGGGATCAACGTCATCAGCGCGGTCAATATCCAGCATATCGAAAGCCTCAATGAGGAGATCCGGAATATCTCGGGGATAGAGGTCGCCGAACGCATCCCCGACAGCGTTTTAAAAGTGGCGGACGAGGTCGTCAATATCGATCTGACGGCCGACGAGCTGATCACGCGGCTCAAGGAGGGCAAGATCTATACGACCGATAAGATCGCCGTCGCGCTGAAGAATTTCTTTCAGCCGGAAAAGATCCTGCAACTGCGGGAGCTGGCGTTGAAGGAGGTGGCCAGTGCGGTGGAACGGAAGATCGAATCGGAGCTGCCACGGGGCGCCAGCTTTAAGTGCGAACGGTTCCTGGCCTGTATCAGCAGTAACCATGAGATTGCCAGAAAAGTGATCCGCAAGACCGCCCGACTGGCCAGCTATTACCAGTCGAGATGGTATCTCCTGTATGTTCAGACGCCAAAGGAGGATGGAGACAAGATCGGGTTGGCGGCGCAGCGTCACCTGATCAATAATTTCAAGCTGGCGACCGAGCTGGGCGGCGAGGTGATCCGGTTGAAACAGAGCAATATCGCCAAGGGGATCATGGAGACGGCAGAAACCCACTCCATTACGACGATCTGTATCGGCAAGCCCCATTTGAGCCTGTACAACGTGATCATGAGCACTGCGGTATTCAATCAGCTGCTGACCAAACTGGCTGCATCAGAGATCGATGTGGTCATTCTTAGCTAATTTTGAAGCGCCATGAGCATTAGACTGAAAACGAAATTATCCCTGGGGCTGGTCTTTCTCTTTGTCGTGATCGTCCTATTCGGCGTCCTGGGGTTGTTCTATATCAATCGCCTGAGCGACGAAGGGCGGCTCGTGCTAAAGAACAACCACGAGTCGCTGGTGTATTGTAATCATATGATGCAGGCGCTGGAGGATATCCGTACCGACAAGAACGCCCTCGCCAGCTTCCAGGAGAACCTGAGGAAGCAGCAGGCGAATATCACCGAGGTGGGGGAAAAGGAGGCTACGGAGGACCTGACTACTAATTTCAACGAGATGCTGGCGGACCCGGCGGATTCCAGCAACTACACCGATATCCGCAAGAGCATCATCAAGATCGAGGATCTGAATGAGATGGCCATTGTGCGCAAGAATGCCGTTGCGCAAAAGACGGCTGATGGCGCGAAGGATATCCTGACGATCCTTTTTACGATCCTAACGCTGGTGGCCTTCACCTTTATTTTCAACTTGCCCGGGATCATCTCCGGCCCCATCAGCAGCCTGGCCGAGGGGATCCGGGCGATCGCGGCCAAAAACTATAAAAAGCGGATCTATCTGCGGCAGGGGGATGAGTTCGGGGAGCTGGCCGAAGCCTTCAACACCATGGCCCAGAAGCTGGATGAGTATGAAAGCAGCAACCTGGCGCAGATAAAATTCGAGAAGAGCCGGATCGAGACGATCATCAACCAGATGCGCGACGGCATCATCGGTCTCGATGAGAAGCGGAACATCCTATTCCTGAACGCTGTGGCCGAGAGGCTGCTGGGGTTGAAAGAAGCCAACATTGCCGGGCAGTATGCGCCGGATGTGGCCGTTTCCAACGATCTGATGCGGACCCTTTTGCAGGAGGAGCCCGAAAAGAAGGAATTAAAAATATACGCCGACAACAAGGAGAGCTATTTCAGCAAGGATGTGCTGGACGTCACGAACAACGAGAAGATGATCGGCCAGGTGATCGTGCTGCGGAATATTACGCTATTCCATGAGCTGAACGAGGCGAAGACGAACTTCATCGCCACGGTGTCGCATGAGCTGAAGACGCCGATCTCTTCCATCAAGATGAGCGCCCGGCTCCTTTGCGATCTTCGGGTAGGAGCGCTGAACAACGAACAGCAGGAGCTGATCCGGAGCATTACGGACGACAGCGACCGTTTGTTGAAGATCACAGGGGAGCTGCTCAATCTCTCGCAGGTGGAGACGGGGCAGATCCAGCTGAAGCTGCAGCCGGCCAGCCCGGCGGAGATCGTTGAGCAGGCGATCCAGGCGGTCAGCTTCCAGGCGCAGCAAAAACATATCCGGATACATACCTCGTTCACCGAAAATCTGCCCCGCATCCAGGCGGACGTCGAAAAGACCTCCTGGGTGCTGATCAATTTCCTGACCAATGCCATCAAATATTCACCGGAAGACTCGGGCATCGAGGTCTCGGCCTGTCGAAAAAAGGATACGGTAGAGTTCGTGGTGAAGGATGAAGGCCGGGGCATCGATGAGAAGTATCTTCCACGGATCTTCGAACGTTATTTCAAGGTCCCGGGCACCCATGACCGCAATGGAACGGGACTGGGACTATCGATCTCAAAGGAGTTCATCGAGGCGCAGGGTGGGCATATCTGGGTTCACAGCCGGCTGGGGGAAGGGAGCCTGTTCGGATTCACCTTTAGCACATTTTAGCAAAAGATTTAGCTTATTTTAGCAAAAAAATTAGCGAAAAGTCCATTTTGGGGCGGTTCCCCGCGGCCGGGCGGCATTTTCAGCGCTGGGGTAACTGGGTAGAATTCATTGAATATTAGCGGTTTACCAATTCGTTAAATTTTGACGTATATTCATGTTTCTTTCTACATAGAAAATAGGGGATTGCACTTAGACTATTTTATAGTTATTTAAAAATGACCACAGAAGATTTTTGTGTGTGAATGGAAAATGAAGTACATTCATGGCCTAATAGGATAAGGTTTAATGGTTATGGTATTTGATTAGTGCATCCCCGCCGTCAAGCGGGGATTTTTTATGCCAAACCTGAAAAAGATGAATAATGGTCTCTCGATCCTGACTGTTGAGGATAATCCAAGTGATCTGTTTTTACTGGAGCACATGATCCGATCCTCAGGTCTTCCACTCCGTCATTTTTATTCAACCGATCGCATCCGTGAGGCGTATGCCTTGTTGTCGGCGAAGGAGATCGATCTCGTGCTGCTCGATCTCACGTTGCCGGATAGCTTCGGTATCCATTCTTTTATCTATCTCAAGCCGGTAGTGCAAAAGATCCCGGTGATCATCCTGACGGGGTTATCGGACACCAATGTAGCCCTGGAAGCGATCAAGGAAGGTGCGCAGGATTATCTTGTTAAGGGAGAGTTAACTGAAAGCCTGCTGGCGAAGGCGATACAGTATAGTCTTGAGCGAAAGCGAACGCTCGAGCATCTGCGGGTGAGCAACGAGCGGTTCAACACGGTGGTCAAGGCCACCAATGATGCGATCTGGGATTGGGATATCGTGACGAATACTGTGTTTATGGTCGGGGACACCTGCAAGCAGCTGTTCGGCTATGATTGGGTGGATGCCGATGCGCCGCAGAACTTTTGGGAGAGCATCATTCATCCGGAGGACCGGGTGCGGGTGTTGGAGAAGCAACGGGCGACGATCCGGGAGGGGGTGGCCAGCAAATGGGAGGATGAGTACCGGTTGCGGAAGAGCAATGGTGAGTATGCCCACGTGCATGACCGGGGTTATATCATGTATTCGACGGAGCACCGGCCTGTGCGAATGATCGGGGCCATCCAGGATATCACCTTGCGGAAACGGGCGGAGGAGATCGTTCTGAAGGAGCTGGCGATGCAGCAGCGGCTGAAGCAGCAGCAGATCACCGAGGTGGTGCTGGGCGCACAGGAGCGCGAGAGGTTTGAACTGGGCCAGGAGCTGCATGACAATATCAACCAGATACTGGCCACCTGCAGGCTTTACCTGGATGTGGCGATCGAGGAGCGGGAGCCGAGGCTGGAGCTGCTGGTCAAGAGCCGGAACAATATTTCTATGGCGATCGAGGAGATCCGGCGGCTGTCCAAGGAGCTGATCACGCCCAGTCTTAACGACCTGGGACTGGTGCAGTCGATCCAGGAGCTGGTCCGGAACATCCAGATGGCGGGGAAGATGAAGATCCGATTGGCCATTTCCGGCCTCGACGAAAATGGCCTTTTGCCGGAACAGAAGATCAATGTCTACCGGATCATCCAGGAACAGTTGAATAATATCCTCAAGCACGCGCAGGCGCACTCCGTCATGATCGAGCTGACCAAGGAGGAGGAGCAGATCCGGCTATTGGTCGTGGATGATGGGAAGGGGTTCGACCCGAGGATGCGCCGGGATGGGGTCGGTATCTCCAATATCATCAGCAGGGCTGAGCTTTACAATGGCCGGGTGGAGATCGATTCGGCGCCGGGCAAAGGATGCCGGCTCGAAGTCATTCTCAACTCCAAGGCGTTGCCAACGCAAGCATAAAACAATTCCGGCAAGGGAGTAATCGATTGCAAACAAAAGTTATGGGGGTGTAGGGGGCATGAACCCTGCCGAGCGGCAGGCGAGCGACGGGAAGGGGGCGTTCGATGGTTACAACAACGGGCTGTTGCTGCCTTTATGCAATCTGCAGAACGGGTACTGTTTGGCAAGGACATTCAGGCGCCTGAGCGTTTCTTCATCAGGAGGAGGCATCGGTGAGCCTTCCTGTTCCATTTTCGAGCGAGGATGTCTGACAATTTTGGCGGTCGGCAGTGCAGTCAGCGACGAGCTGGCGGGCGGAGTTGTAACGGAGACGACATTGGGCTTCATCTGGTGAGGTGTTAAAGTTGATGGTAATTGGTTTATAACACACTTCCTATGCAAGCTAATTTTCGGTAGGGTGCAAGACAATTTCCGTCAGGGACAGAGACAGGCGTGGGGGCGAAAAATGATCCAGGCAAGAGATCGTGGCAAGAAATCGGGGCAGTAAAATAGTTCTTCGAAGGTACGGAGAAAACACTTGGATTCGCAATACAATCTCCCCTTTTTTCTTTAAAAAAACAAAAACTTCGGGTGTACGGGTGCGTAAATCCAACACGAAGGCTAACAGTTGTTCGTATGGGGGGCTAACACTTGTTCGCAAGGGTGCAAATGCAGGAGAGACGCCGGTTGTGAGCGGTGTTGTTAAATCGGTTTAGCAGGCCGGGGAGGTAGAAGGATGGAGCGTGGTGTAGCTTTGAAGCCATAGTGGAAGTGGAGGGGAAGCGCAGGATGAGGAGGAAGATCCCTGTCGATATCGATGACGGCGCGATTGGCCGGGATGTGCAAATGGAGAAGGTTGCTATCGGCAGCCAGGTGGAGTCCTTTGCCTGCGGAGTCATAGATGTCGCACCAGCGGATGTTTTTGGCGATGGTTGTGGCGGATAGCGGTGCGTGGAGGATGGAGGGGATGCTATCGGTGCCGCCGTACCCCGTGATGGAGTCGGGAGGCAGGGGCAGGGTCCAGCTGACCCCAAAGCGGTCGATGGGATGAAGGACCGAGTCCTGGCGGGTCGTATCGGTCTCCAGGGTTTCTTCGACGAGCAGGGCGCCATTGGAGTTGACCGTGTAGCTGAGATGGAGGAGGCAGGAGAGCTCCGGCACGGTGTATTCCGTCCGGACGATGACCATCTGGCTGCCGGTGCTGGTAGAGAAGAGCTGGAGATGGGGTGGGACCGGAAGGGCGGGGCGGAGTCCATTGGAGTCGGCGATGAGCGTCTGCCCGTTTACCGTGTATTGCCCTATCCAGCCCGATTCCTTGTCGAAGGACAGGCGGAGGGAAGGGGAGGAGATGGTAAATACGTCATTGCTGTCGATGAAGCTGAGCTCGCCGGTGACGGGGATGCGGATATCACCGCCCCATGGGGTCATGGGCAGGGCCTGGGCTGCGAGAACTTGCCGGGGAGGGTAGCGGTATTCTACTTTTATATAGGACTCGTCGCCCGGGGCGGGCGGGGTCAGGGGAAGGTGGAGCGTCCGGGGGCGGCCCGGCAGGAGGGTCAGGCCGGGGATTGATCCCCTCTGGCGGAGGATGCCGTTGACAAGGAATTGCCAGTGGAGCGTTATGTTGGTATAGTTTTTTAGGAGGGAATCATTGGTGATGCGCAGGGTGCCTGAAACGGGGAAAAGGCTGGTCCGGATGGCCTGGCCGGAGGCAAAAAAAGGCATCCCGCAACAATACGACAGAAGACAAAGCAGTAAGTTCTTCATACGCAGGGGAGGGTTATCGGGACTGGCGCCCTGTAATTATAAAGAAAAAGTAGAGATAATCCATGGCTAAAACGATTTAGTTCTTATCTTTATAGTCCAACGTCCCAAAATGAAGAAAGTCTCCATCAGCGATATCGCCCGCAAGGCGGGAGTATCGGTCTCGACCGTCTCCTTTGTCATGAACGACAAGGCCGTGAAAATGCGCATCAGCCGTGAGGTGATCGAGAAGGTAGAGAACGTCGCCAGGGAGATGGGATACCGGCCGAATCAGCTGGCGCGCGGACTGCGGACAGGCAAGACCAAGACCATCGGGCTTATCGTAGAGAATATCTCCAACGCTTTTTTCGCCACGCTGGCTAAGTCCATCGAAGACGAGGCAAAACGCTATGATTACAAAGTTGTTTATTGCAGCACCGATAACGACGAGGAGAAAGCGCGTGACCTGATCAATATGCTTTCGCAGCGACAAGTCGACGGGTACATAATAACGCCTACCCTCAACCTCGGGGAGGATATCCGCAAGCTACAGGCGGAGAACAAGCCGGTGATCCTGATCGACCGTTATTTCCCGCAGCATGACGAGATCCCGGCGGTCCTTGTGGACAATTATGAAGGGGTTGCGCACGGGATGGAGGCGCTGATCCAAAAGGGGTACCGCAAGATCGCGCTGGTGACCATCGAAACGGAGATGGCGCATATGAAGGACCGGCTTCATGCTTACTGCGATGTGTTGCGCAGACACAATATCCCCGATGAAAAGGGGCTTGTGAAGATCATTCCTTACAATAGCGATCATGAGAAGGCGTTAGAAGAGGTAGAGTCGCTGTTATCCGGTGCGGGCAAGGAGATCGACGCCGTTTTCTTTCTCACCAACTATCTCGGTGTGCTCGGCATCGAGGTGATCAAGAAGCTGCAGATCCGTGTGCCCGAGCAGCTGGCGGTGATCTGTTTCGACGATAACGATATTTTCCGCCTATATACTCCCACTATCTCCGTGATCCGTCAGCCTATCGAAGAGATCGGTAAGAAAGCGATGTTCCAGCTCATCGAGAGGTTGCGTCATTCCGGGGAGGACAGCTATCCTATCAGCACTCCTGTTCAATTGACTGCCGACCTTGTCACACGTGAGTCTATTTAGCAGGATTTAGCTAAAAAAACAGAGATATATTTAGGCCGCTATTCAGGCTGGAAATGTCTATAGAAAAGAAACATAACGAGTACTTGCTGTTACAACAAATTGCTGAGCGCGATGAGAACGCGTTCAGGCTTCTTTTTGATCAATACAAAGACCGGCTGTTCCTATATATTAATGGTATCATCAAATCCAAGGAGGTCTCGGAGGAGATCGTCATGGATGTTTTCCTGAAGATCTGGCTTGGCAAAGAGATCGTCAAGGAGATCGAGAACTTCGACGCTTTTCTTTTCCGGGTGGCTTATA
>Ga0310811_10002771_pt1 | contig 21921 bp, 18 predicted proteins | sample YCmetagenome_FD_207642 | JGI IMG/M metagenome (GOLD analysis project Ga0310811, IMG submission 207642) | Soil microbial communities from experimental microcosm in Duke University, North Carolina, United States - YC | ecosystem: Engineered > Artificial ecosystem > Soil microcosm > Unclassified ...
CTTCTTCAGCTTGAAGGTGTAGACCGACGCGTCGGGCGACACGGTGTAGCTTTCGGCCAGGCCGGGGACGAACTTGCTGCCGCCGGACCCGTCGGGCAGCCACCACACCAGCGGGTCGAACATCGCCATGCTGATCAGCAGCGTGAGGGCAAGACCGGTGGCGCCCGGGTCGAGCGTGTCCGGCGGGGACGCGATGCCCATGGTCAGCGTTCCTCCGGAGACGGCTGTGCCGCCACCTGAAGCGGAACCGGAACTGGTACCGCAGGCGGCAAGGCCGAGCGCGGCGGCGACTCCCGCGCCGAAGCCAAATATCTGACGTCGGGAGACGAGGCTCTGGGACTGATCGGTCATCACGGACTCCTTCACGGACCGCTGGTTAACAGGCCATGCTGGTTGGCGGTTCGTATGTTGTATACGTACGCCGCGATACAGCTCTGTTAAATCGCGAAGAAAGGGGTGTTTCTCGACCGTTAGAACCGTGAGTTTGTATACAAGTCCAGCATGACTCGGTCAGCTCGCGGGGCTGATCGTGGCCAGCAGGTCACTGCGCACGGTCAGCACATGATGCCGGGCGACAGCCTCGGCGAGGTCGGCGTCTCCGGCCGCGATCGCGCTGATCAGGCCGTGATGCTGGGACCACGCCGACGGCAAGCGCAGCGGGGCGCTCTGCCGCAGGAGCCACTGCCCGCGCTTAACCATCGGGATCGCGATCGCGATCAGGTAGCTGTTGCCAGTCATCTCGAAGATCAGCGAGTGCAGCTCGGTGTGCAGGTCAGACAGCGTATCGAGGGCGTGCTGTTCTGGTTCGGTCTGCGCCTGCGCCAAGATCTCCTTCATCCGCGCGATGTAGTCGCCGCACGCGCCCGGGTCACGCCCGGCCGCCCGCGCCGCCAGCCGCGCCCCGAGCGGCTCCATGGCTAGCCGCACCTCGAATAGGTCGGCCGCCTGCTCAGCGGAAAGCGTCGCCACCAGGCACCCGCGGCGCACCGCGGTATCCACAAACCCCTCCGCCTCAAGGACCCGCAGCGCCTCCCTGACCGGGTTCCGCGACACACCAAGCTGCTCGGCCAGCCGGTCCTCGATGAGCCGCTCCCCCTGTCTTAGCGTGCCGTCGAGGATTAGCCGCCTGATCTCGGTCGCGACGACGTCACGGAGCGGAAGATGGGTGCTGCCGATGGTGCCAGAACTGGCCGGGGGTTTCACGATCGTCCATCGTATACAAACGCGCACGCGCCATTAGCCTTTCCTGGCCCGGGCGAGCAGGGCGATCATGTCGAAGATCACCGTTGCGGCAAAAGCCAGGACCGCCCTCGGCCAGGCCAAGCGTTCTGGCACGCGGAAGGCACGCGGTCAGGGGGCCAAGTGAGAAACATAAGCGCGCCGGGCAGGATTCGAACCCGCGACCCGCTGCTTAGAAGGCAGCCGCTCTATCCGACTGAGCTACCGGCGCTCGATGACCATTGTGCACGGCGTAGATCACGCGTCGGACACACCAAGGTCGCAGTCCGCGAGAAGGAGATTTAAGCCAATATACCGAACGTGAGCGTGGTCTCGCGTCAAGTCAGCCATTAGGTCGCGTACTGGACAGTCTACTGCACGATGTGTTACTCTCAACTTGAGATTAACTCAGATCGAGAAGGACTTGGAGGGTGAGCGCGTGAACGAAGCTGAGCGGTTCCTGGCGAACTACGATCCCCGCGCCTACGATCCGGTCGCTGTCACTGTTGACGTGGTGGTGCTGACCGTCAGGGACGCGCAGTTGCAGGTCCTGCTGGTCAGGCGCGGGGAGCAGCCGTACCAGGGGAGCTGGGCGCTGCCCGGCGGTTTCGTCCGCCCGCGCACCGGCCCGGCCGGGGAACGGGTCGAGGAGGACCTCGCGCAGACCGCGGCCCGTGAGCTGGCGGAAGAAGCCGGCCCGCGGCTTCGCCCCACCCACCTTGAGCAGCTCGGCAGCTACGGGACGCCGGGCCGCGACCCGCGGATGCGGGTCGTCTCCGTCGCCTACCTGGCATTCGCCCCCGAGTTGCCGGAGGCGGCACCGGGCACGGACGCGGCCGACGCCCAGTGGGTCCCGGTGCACACCCTCGGCCTGTCCGAAGGCAGCGGGACGCAGCGCCTGGGGACGACGCGCCCCCTCGCCTTTGACCACGCGAAGATCCTCGACGACGGCGTCGAGCGGGCCCGGTCCAAGCTGGAGTACACCCCGCTGGCCACGGCGTTCGTCCGGGCGCCGTTCACGATCTCCGACCTCCGCGAGGTCTACGAGACCGTCTGGGGCGAGAAGCTGCACGCGGGCAACTTCCACCGCAAGGTCCTCTCCGTCCCCGGTTTCGTCGAGTCCACCGGCGACCAGACCGAGACCGGCGGCCCCCGCGGCGGCCCCCGCGCGAAGCTCTACCGCCGCGGCGACGCGACCCTCCTCCACCCCGCCCTCCTCCGCCCGTCCACCGAAGAATCGACCCGCGCGTAACCCCGACAATCACGGCAAGGAGACACCGCCATGGGAAGCGGCTACTGGTCAGCAGACGTCTACGAGACCGCCCAGCGACTCAGGAAGGGAAAGAGCGCCTTCACCTACAGCGACTCGGGGGCGCGCACCGTGCACCCGGACCTCGACCCGTTCGACGTCGGCAAGCGGGAAAGCCGCGACTCGGCGGAGCACCCGAACTCGCTCGCGATCGCCGTCCTCTTCGACGTCACCGGCTCGATGGGCGCGGTGCCGCGGGCCCTGCAGAAGAAGCTCCCCAAGCTTCTCGGCCTGCTGAAGGACAACCGCTACGTCCAGGACCCGCAGCTCATGTTCGGTGCGATCGGCGACGCGACCTGCGACCGGGCCCCGCTGCAGGTCGGCCAGTTCGAGTCGGACAACCGGATGGAGCGCCACCTGGAAAACATCCTGCTCGAAGGCGGGGGCGGCGGCCAGAAGACCGAATCCTACGAGCTCGCCATGTACTTCATGGCAAGGCACACGAGCATCGACTGCTTCGAGAAGCGCGGCAAGCGCGGTTACCTCTTCATCATCGGCGACGAGATGCCCTACCCGGGCGTCAAGCCCCGCGAGGTGAGCGCCTGGATCGGCGACGAACTCCCGCAGCCGGTCGCCATCCGCAACCTCATCGCCCAGCTCACCAGGCGCTGGGACACCTACTACATCCTCCCCGAGGGCGCGTCCTACGCCGGGGACGGACAGGTCCTCGGCACCTGGCGCGCGCTGCTTGGCCAGAACGTCATCGAGCTGGCCGACCTCGACGCGGTGTGCGAGACGATCGCGCTCACCGTCGGGCTCGGCGAGGAGGCGATCGACCTGGCCGAGGGCCTCGCCGACCTGCAGGACGTCGGCTCCGCCGCGGGCGGCACCGTCGGGCGCGCCCTCGCCGGCATCGGCGCGTACCACGGCGGGGGCACAGGCCGGAGCGAACGCGCCCTCGGATCAGCCCGCGCGCCCCGCGCCCTCCCCGCGCCCCGCCCCAGCAAGGACAAGGGCAACGACCTCCCGCCCGGCAGTGTGCTCCTGTGACCAACGAGCACCTGATCGTCGTCGACCTCGGCTACGGCGACGCCGGCAAGGGAACGATCGTGGACTGGCTCTGCGCGCCAAGCACACGCGACACCGTGCAGGGCCCCCCGGTCCACGCGGTGGTCCGCTTCAACGGCGGCGCGCAGGCCGGCCACAACGTGGTGACCGGCGACGGCCGCCACCACACCTTCGCGCAGTTCGGCTCCGGCACGCTTTCTGCCGGAACGCGGACCTTCCTGTCCAGGTACATGCTCGTCGATCCGCTGGCCCTGGTCGCGGAGGCGGAGCACCTTGAGCAGCTGGGTGTCGCCGACCCACTGTCCCTCGTCGCCGTCGACCGGGACGCGCTGCTCACCACGCCTTATCACCGGGCCGCCAACCAGGCGCGGGAGCTTGCGCGCGGCGCCGACCGGCACGGCTCGTGCGGCATGGGGATCGGCGAGACGGCCCGCTACGCGCTCGCCTACCCGGACGACGCGCCACGCGCCGGGGACATGACCGCGTCGTGCGCCCTCGTCCGCAAGCTCGCCCTGCTCCGCGACCGGCTGGCGGCGGACCTGGCCAAGGAGTTCGCCCACATGCCCGGCTTCCCGGTCATCCTCGGCGCCGTAGGCTTTCCCGGCTTCCCCATGGCCCCGGACGCCGACGAGCCCGAGCGCCTGCCGTCGACGGAGGGCGTCGCCGACGTCTACCGTGCCGTCGCCGGCAGGGTCACCCTCGCCGGCGACGGTTACCTGAAGGAACTGCTCAGCGCTGGACCCGTCGTCTTCGAAGGGGCGCAGGGCATCTTGCTTGACGAATGGCACGGCTTCCACCCGTACACCACCTGGTCGACGACGACGTTCGCGAACGCGGAAACGCTCTTGCGCGAAAACGGCGCGGAAGCGGCCAAGCTCGGCGTAACGCGCGCCTACCAGACCCGGCACGGCCCGGGCCCGTTCCCCACCGAAGACCTGACGCTTGACCTCACCGAACCGCACAACGCGGACGGCCGCTGGCAGGGTCCTGTCCGCGTGGGTCACCTAGACGCGGTGGTGCTCGGCTACGCCGCCGCGGTGGCCGCGGGAGTGGACGCGGTCGCCCTGACCCACCTTGACACCGCCTGCCGCTACGCGGACACCCTCAGGATCTGCCGTGGCTACGAGATCGACGGCAAGTTCATCACCACGCTCGTCCCGGGCCCGCCGCGTGAACTGGCCGACCAGGAGGTGCTCACCGCTGCGCTACTGCGGGCCCGCCCGCTCTACGATCCAGCCGAGCGGAGCACGGCGGACGAGTGGGCGGATGCCGTCGCCGACATCCTGCGGGCGCCGGTCGTGATCCGTTCCCACGGCCCGGCTGTAGCCGACAAGACGTGGCACCCTCGGGCGGCTGTATCACGATAAGGTTACGGGTATGCCCGATAAGGTTCTCTACACCGCCGAAGCGACCTCGACCGGCGATGGCCGTAACGGCCACGTCGCCACTTCTGACGGCCGGATTGACCTGGACCTGGCGTTTCCCCCGGAAATGGGCGGCACCGGCGCCGGCGCCAACCCGGAGGAACTGTTCGCGGCTGGGTACGCCGCTTGCTTCCACAGCGCGCTGCGCCTGGCCGCGGGCCGCGAGCACGCCGCGCTTGGCGACTCGACGGTGACCGCGCAGGTTGGCATCGGCCCGGACGGCGACGCGTTCGGCCTGGTCGTGACGCTGGTCATCCATGTCCCTGGAATGGAGCGCGACAAGGTCCGCGAGTTCGCTGAGGTAGCTCATCAGGTATGCCCGTACTCCCGCGCGACCAGGGGAAATATCTCCGTAGAACTGCGCGTGCTTTAACGAAGTCAAAATCGAAAATAAAGTCATCCAGAACGGGTTCTTGGTTCCCGCCCAGAACCCATGGCTTTCCGTGCGGGGGAACGATCAGTTCCGGGAGGTCTCACCATGGCAGATATTGACCTGGCAGCTATCAAGGCGAAAAGGGCCCGCCTTGAAGCCGCGTACATCACCCCAGATCGCCCGCCGACATCCGCGCGCGGCATTCACCACACCGCGCTGATCTGCTCGGACGTCGAAGAGACGATCAAGTTCTACCAGGGCATCCTGGAGTTCCCGCTCACCGAACTGTTCGGCAACAGGGACTACAAGGGCTCAACTCATTTCTTCTTCGACGTCGGCAACGGCAACCTCCTGGCGTTCTTCGACTTCCCCGGCCTTGACCTGGGCCCGTACATCGAAACGCTCGGCAACCTGAACCACATCGCGATCTCGGTCACCAAGGAGAAGTGGGACTACCTGCGCGGCAAGCTGGACGCGGCCGGCGTGGAGTACCAGGTAGCGAGCGGCACCTCGATCTACTTCAAGGGCCCCGACGGCGTCCGGCTGGAACTCCTAGCCGACCCCCTTGGCGAAATGTACGGCACCAAGGTCCTCTAGCCGCCAGCCGTCCTTCGCGGTGAACCGCCGGGCGCCGCTTGCGTGCCTCGCGGTTCACCGCGCCACGGCAGCGCGGTGCTCTTTCGGGCTTACCCCGCGGACCCGCTTGAAGGCGACGCTGAGCGCGAACGGGCTGCTGTAGCCCACTTGCTGTGCCACCGCGCTGATCGTGGCCCCGGGCTCGCGCAGCAGGTCAGCGGCCAGCGCGAGACGCCAGGTCGTGAGGAAGCCCATGGGCGGCTCCCCGACCAGCTCGGTGAACCTGCGGGCGAGGGCGGCGCGCGAGACGCCGCTCTCGCGGGCCAGCGACGCGACGGTCCACGGGCGAGCGGGATCGTCCTGCAGCACCCGGAGTGCCTTGCCCACCACCGGGTCGCCCTGCGCCCGGTACCAGCCGGGCGCCTCGGCCTGATGGCGGGCGAACCACGCGCGCAGGACCGCGACGAGCAGCAAGTCGAGCAGCCGGTCGAGGACCGCTTCCTGCCCCACTTCGTCCCTGACGATCTCCTGGCCCAGCATCGGCAGCAGCGGTGAGTCCCACGCGTCCGCGGGCATGACCACGAGCCGGGGGAGGACGGACAGCAGCTGCTGGCCGACCTCGCTGTGCCGTTCGTAGGTGCCGATCAGCATGGAGGTCGAGCCGGCCGCGCTGTTCCCCCAGCTGCGGACGCCGAGTGCCATCTCCTGGGACAGGTCTTGACCGTCCGGCGTGGTGCAGTGCTGCCCCGGGTGGATCACGACCTGAGGCGGCGTGGCGGGGTCATCGGCGAAGGTATACGGATCAGGGCCGCGCATGACCGCGACGCTGCCCGGGCCTAGCCGGACGGGCGCCTCGTCACCGGGGATCACCCAGGCGTGTCCCCGGACCACCGACACCAGCGACAGGGGTGCCCGGTCCTCGATCCGCACCGACCACGGCGGATCCATCACCGCCCGCAGCGCGAACGCCCCTCGCGCCCGTGGTCCGTCCAGAAGCCCGCCGAAGACATCCATAACCTTCAGCGTAGACGAACGCGTATGAATCTGCGCCTATTAACCATGGTCAGTCTCACCAGGCGCGGGTTGACTGGCGGTATGACGCAAATAGACGGCTACCTGAAGACCCTGACGATCATCGCGGCGGTTGGGGCAGGCATATCGGGCGGCGTGTTCTTCGCCTTCTCCACGTTCGTCATGAAGGCCCTCGGCCGGCTGCCCGCCGCCCAGGGCCTGTCCGCCATGCACGCCATCAACAAGGCGGCGCCGGCCCCGCTGTTCATGCTCGCGCTGTTCGGCACCGGGGCTGTCGGCATCGCCGTGTCCGCCTCGGCCCTGCGGCACCTCGACCAGCGCTGGGCCGCGTACCTGCTGGCCGGGACCGCGCTGTACCTGGTCTGCGTCATCGTGACGGTCTGCTACCACGTGCCCCGCAACGACGCCCTCGCCCTCGTCAGCCCCACGGACCCGGGTGCGGCGCACGCCTGGGAAAATTACCTGTCGCCGTGGACCGCGTGGAACCACGTGCGCACCGTGACCGCCCTCGCGGGCAGCGCGCTGTTCATCATCGCCCTGCGCGCCGCATGAGCTCCGGCCACCCGGAGCGTCGGAACCGTGCGGGATCACGCGAAGCGCGAACCCGTTCTGCAGATCATTGTTCTTGATCTTCTAGCCGCAGGTTCTTGGTGGGGATCCACAAGCGGACCGTGGTGCCTTCACCGGACGTGGACGTGAGGTCCGCGTAGCCGCCGTGGGCGGTAGCGATCGCCTGGACGATCGCGAGCCCGAGCCCGCTGTTCGCCACCTCGGTGCCGTCGTGCCCGTTGTGCTTGGGCCGCCCGGCGGTGGCGGCGGCGAGCGCGCCCTCGCCGCGGTGGAACCGGTCGAAGGCCAGGGCCGCGTCGTGCTCCGACATTCCGGGGCCGCGGTCGCTGACCTCGATGACCGCGCCGCCCTTGTGCGGGTACAGCCGGACGGTGGCGGGGGTCCCTGGCGGGGTGTGGGCGCGGACGTTGCTGAGGAGGTTGGCGAACACCTGCCTGATCCGCGGCTCGTCGGCGGTGACCACGAGGCTGTCCGGCCCGGTTGCGCGCACCTCGCGGCCCGGTTCCACCGCCCGGGCGTCGGCCACGGCGTCGTTGGCGAGAACGGTCAGGTCGGTCTCCGACAGGTCGAGCGACCCCGGGCGGTCCAGCCGGGCCAGCTCAAGCAGCTCGGCGACCAGCAGCGACATGCGCTCCGCCTCCTGCTCGATGCGCCGCATCGCGTTGGGCAGCTCGTCGGCGCCGAGCGCATTGGCCCGGTAGAGCTCCGAGTAGCCCCGGATGGTCGTGAGCGGGGTGCGCAGCTCGTGGGAGGCGTCGGCGGCGAACTGCCTGACCTTCTGCTCTGAGCTCAGCCGGTCGCTGAACGACTGCTGGATCTTGTCGAGCATCGTGTTGATCGCCGAGGCGAGCCGCCCCGTCTCCTGCTGGTCGTCGGCGTCGGGCATCCGCGCGGCCAGGTTGCCGCTGCGGGTGATGTGGTTGGCGGTGGACGCCATCCGGCGCAGCGGGGCCAGGCCGCGGCCGATCAGCCAGTTGCCGCAGACCGCGAGGAGGGCGATGAGCGCGCCCCCGGTGATCAGCTCGGTGAGCACGAGGCCGCGCATGTTGTTGGTCGCCTCGCTCGCCGGGCGACCGACGAGGATGATGGCCGACCCGTACGGGAGGAGGTTCTTGGACGCCGCCGACGCGGTGGCCTTGGCTGGCACCCACCGCCAGGCGGCGCGCACCGTCGGCTGGCCGCTGATGGCGAGGTCAAACGGGCGCTCGTAGCCCGCCAGCTTCTGGAGCTTGGCGGACACCTGGTCCGATGGCAGGCCCTTGAGGCTGCGGACCTCCGCGAGCAGGGTGTCGGCAGTCCCCGAGTCAGGCGTGAGCGTGCCCGTGGCGCCGCTGTCGAGCGAGAGGTAAGCGGCGGAGAAGCCGCCGGTGCCGGCCGCCATGCTGGTCACCGACTGGCTTGCGGCCAGCGTGACCTCGGCGTTGAGCTGATCGCGTTCGAGCGTGCCGAGCACGATGGTGGTGACCACGCCCATGACCACGAGGAAGATCGTGGTGAGCACCATGAGGCCGGCGAGGAGCCGGGCGCGCAGCGAGAGCGACCGCCGGGCGCGGCTGGTCGCCCGCCCAGGCGCGAGCTTCACTTCGCTTCGGTTTTGCCGGCGTAGCCGACATCGGGGGGTACGGGGGGTCGTCCCCCCGGGGGATATCGCCTGTATGAAAGCGCGATAAGATGGCGCTCTTTGCCATCGCGCCTTCATACAGGTGGCCGGAGGCTGTAGCCGACGCCCCGCTGGGTGTGGATCAGCGGCGGGCCGAGCGGGTCGAGCTTGCGCCGCAGGTAGCTCACATAGGTCTCAAGCACCTGGGACTGCCCGGCGTACTCCCAGCCCCAGACGTTGTCGAGGAGCTGCTTGCGGGTCAGCATCAGGCCCTGGTTGCGCATCAGGTAGGCGAGCAGCCGGAACTCTGTCGGGGAGAGCTCGACCGGGATCCCGGCGCGGCGGACGGTCCAGTGGTCCTCGTCCAGCTCCAGGTCGGCGACGCGCAGCGTGGCGTCGCTGTGGCCGTTGTTTTCGCCGGTTTCCATCGCCCGGCGGCTGTCCGTGCGGCGCAGCACCGCGCGGACCCGCGCGACCAGCGCCTCGACGGAGAACGGCTTCGTGATGTAGTCATCGCCGCCGAGCGTCAGCCCGGTAACCGTGTCGGCGGTGGCGTCCCTGGCGGTGAGGAAGATGACGGGGACGTCGTTGGCCACCGCCCGCAGCCGCCTGCAGACCTCGAACCCGTCGATGTCGGGGAGCAGCACGTCGAGCACGATCAGGTCGGGGTCGAAAGCGTATGCCAGATGGAGGGCGTCTTCCCCGGTCGCTCCAGTTGTCACCGAGCAGCCGTGGAAGTTCAGCGCCACTTGAACAAGCTCGCGGATATTCGGCTCGTCGTCTACGACGAGCACCTTCGGATTCAGGGCGGCTTCTACCATTTCGCTTGCTGCCAAGGAGTCACGGATGGGTCTGCTGTCCATTGTGCCCGCTTACGGGCACCCCGCAGGCACGAACTCGATGCACTGGATGAAGGTCCTCCTAACCGCGGCTCACGCCCAATTCCACGCCCGTGCGGGTTCGATAGGTAGAACTGCCGATCTTTGTCGCGGAGAGTTCCTAGCCACTGCCCAGCGTGTAAAACTCATCACACGCGACCCACCCCCGGAGGCCCTTGATGAGCAAGGCCTTGCGCCAGCCAGCCGGCCTCGATGTCACGAGACCGGCCCCGGCGCGGATCTACGACTACATGTTGCACGGGATGAATCACTTCGATGCTGACGCGCAGGCCGCAGAGCGCATCCTGCGGGTGGTGCCGGAAGTCAGGGACTGCGCTTGGTCCAACCGCGGGTTTCACCAGCGGGCGGCGACCTGGATCGCGCGGCAGGGGGTCAAGCAGTTCATCGACATCGGCTCGGGGCTGCCCACGGTAGGGAACACCCACGAAGTAGTCAGGAAGGTCCACCGGGACGCTCGTGTCGTCTACGTGGACAACGACCCGCTGGTGGAACTGCACAGCCGGGGCATACTCAACAGGTTCCGGCGGGTCAGCGTGGTCTGGGGGGACTTGCGCGAGCCGGCGTCGATCCTTGACAGCGAGGCCGTCCGCGAGCTGATCAACCCGGAAGAGCCGACCGGCGTGCTGATGACGGCGGTCCTGATGTTCGTCTCCGATGCGGCTGACCCGTGGGGCCTGGTGGACACCTACATGAAGACGGTGCTGCCGGGCAGCTACCTGTCGCTGTCGCACATCACTGACGACGCGAAGCCGCCGGTGGCGGTCGACGCGTTCCACCAGGTGTTCGACCACGCGACCGAGCAGATGTACTTCCGCTCAAAGGCTCAGGTGGCGCGCTTCTTCGATGGGCTTGAAGTGGTTCCGCCCTATGCGGGCGCGGCGCCGGCGCTCACGTACAGCGGCCTGTGGGGCGCCGAGGACGTGCAACTGGCCGACAGCGACGGCTCCCGCTGGCTGTACTGCGCGGTCGCGAAGAAACCGTTATCTCAATCGTCACCAGGGAGGATGTCATCAAGCCGACACCAGAGGAACTGGGCGTCGACCAGGTCGCGCTGACCTGGGAACGGTCCGGTGATGGCGAGGGCTCGATCGAGATCGCCTTCCCGCTCAGCCGCCAGTGGAAGCGCGGCGACTGGGTGCTGATGCGCGTGGCCGGCGATCCGGCTGGGCGGGTGCTGGTTTTCGATAGGAACGAATGGGAGTGCTTTATCGACGGTGCCAGGAACGGCGAGTTCGATGACGCAGCGGTCGCGGGGACAGCGTCCGGCCAGCCGGTGTTGTAAGTTCGCGCCACCGTCGGCTGATCGGATCCGGGTACTTGGCCCGGAGCGCGACCGGCGGCTTTCCCTTGCGCCCTCTACCACTATGGGCCGCTCGATGCAAGGAAGATCTCACCAAAAACGCTGAAAAGCTTGATTTGTGAATCGCAATTTGACTAAGCTCAGGTACGCATCCCCACGTATCGCTGGGGTGGTAGGCACGCCAAAGTGCTGCGAAATACCGACAATCAGTGAAATGTCATGTATTTCGGAGGGAGGCATCGATGAGCGATGACGCCTATGGCGCGACCGTAGCGAAACGACGCCTGTCTCGGCGGCTGGCGGAGCTGCGCGGTACCACCGGGTACACCGCAAACCACGTCTGCGACATCCTGAACTGGGGCCGCGGGAAGGTGGGCCGGTTCGAGGCCAACCAGTGGAAACGTCCGGAAATGAGCGACATTCGGGACCTTATCCGTATTTATGCGATTGACGGCCCGGAGGCGGATGAAATCGAGGAACTCGCGGTCCGTTCCAGGGTTCGCCCGTGGTGGCGTGATTACGGCGAGGTCTTCGACAATGAGTTTCCCGGCTACGAGAACGACGCGGTCACCATCCAGGTCTACATGCCGCTCGTCGTGCCCGGACTGCTGCAGACGCAGTCCTATATGGAGGCGCAGTTCAAGTCGTGCCCGCGGCCGCCCGCCTGGCGCCGGAAGGCGGTTAAGGCGCGGCTGCGCAGGCAGGAGATCCTCGACCGCGTCGATGGCACCACGCCGCAGCTGTCCGTCGTGATCACCGAGGCCTCGCTCCGCTACCGGTGGGGGATGCACGGCGACCGCAGGGAGCAAATCGAGCACCTAGCGGAGGCGAGCAAGCGGCGCAATATCGAGCTTCGCATTCAGCGGTTCGATGACGGCCCGCCGACTGGCCTCTCAATGGTCAACATTTTCGGCTTCTCTGGCGACGAGCCGTCCATCGTGTTCGTTGAGACGGACTACTCCGTAGAAGAGGTGAGCGGGGGCGATGCCGTTCACGGTTACATCCAGTCGTTCGAGTGGGCGTGCGACGCGTCGCTCGAACCCGAGGACACGACGGTGTACCTCGAAACACTCGCCAAGAGAATGGAGTAACTGCACAGTGACCAACCTGTCTCAAGCCATTTGGCGCAAGGCCAGCCTAAGCGCCTACAACGGAGGGTGCGTTGAAGTAGCTGCCAACCTGCCCGGCGTCACCGCGGTCCGCGACAGTAAGCGTCCTGAGGGGGGAGCACATGTCGTTGACCGGGCAGCGTTTGCCAGGTTCTTGGTGGACGTGCAGGGGGGGCGCTACGACATCTAGGCGAGCTGGCCAGGTGTCGTAACGCACGGCACGAGGGTCCCCTGGGGCTGTATCCCAGGGGACCCTCGTGCTTTTTCGTGAGCCCTGTCTCAGTGGCCCTGGCGGCCAGTCACCAACACTGCGGTGGCCTGTCACCACCCGTGAAATCTACTCCCGCCGCACGGAGCAAGGCTAGGTCCAGCCGGCAATCGGTTGTTTGTGGCGCAATAGCACGCCTGTGAGTGTGGTGTGAAACGGGTGGCCGATGGGGATATAAATGATTGGCTGCTAATGGATGCCACATGAGTTCATGATCATCATGCTAGGTAGGGGGCATTAGAAGTCGTAGGTAATTGTACGGCTCAATTTGTGAGGCGTGTTTCTTGTCATAATTTGTCCTAGTTCTTAGGGCAACATCTCGCCGCATTGACGGCGGTTTAGCTTCCTTATTAGGTGACCGAAGAGTAGTGTGAAGTGACGCACATGACTCAGAACATGCGCTTCACAGATTAAGAATCAGGGGCCAGGGCACGGGGCCTGGCGATCTGATAGCGGGGGCTCTAACGGAACGACGGTGGCTTAGTCCGGAGGCACCGATATGGATGACGGGTTGCGGATTGTGCAGACCCGCGCGTGCGGCGCGTGGGTTTTGCCGGGGGACCCAACCTGCGCAGGCGTAGCACGTCGGCTGTTCCGGCGGGTGGCGAGCGAGCTCGCTCTCGACCGGGAAAGTACCGACGACGGGGTGACAATGGTCAGCGAACTGGCGGCCAACACCTTGCATGCGAGCCAGCGTCAGACTTTTCCTGTAAACCCGGAGCTCTGGCTTTACTTGCGGGGCACCGGCGCACGGGTGGAACTCGTGTGCAAAGTCTTCGATACGCTGCCCGGCTGGGTACGCGGCAACGTGCCTGGCCGTACCGTCTGCCGGGTGCCGGCCGACGCGATGAGCGGTCGCGGCCTTGAGGTCGTGCACGAGCTCTCGAATGGGCACTGGGGGCACCACCTGACCAGGTCCCGGTTGTCGGGCACGGGGATACGCGGCAAGGCGGTCTGGTTCGCCCTGCCGGTGCCCGCCGTCGGCGTGATGGCCGGCGGGCAGCGCCACCCCGTCACCGCCAGGGACGCGATGACGGAGCTGGAGCAAGACCTCAGCACCAGGGGGTTCAGCGGCAGGCTGGTGCGTGCCGACGACACGGCCGCCGACATGGCGGTGCTATCGATCGCCAGCGGCCTGACGGTCTGGTGCCGGTCCGCCGCGGCCTGGCTCCGTGCGCCCGGCGTCGCCGCACAGCAGTGGAGCTACTGGGACCTCGTCGAGGTGGAGGAGCAGGCGGTCCAGGCGCACGAGATGATCGTCGCGACGGCGGACCCCTTTCTCCTTGCCAACGCCACCAGAACGGGATCCTGAGTTATCCCTGGGCGACCGGGAGCGTGCTGTAGGCGTCTAGGACCGTTGTCCAGAAGCGGTCGGTGTCGACTGCCATGGCGACCTGCGTGTTGTGGCCGTCCGATGGCGTGAAGTCGGTGACCGTCATCCCGGACGTGAGCGTCCCGTGCGTCTCCACCTGAACCAGCGCCGGCGTGTAGCTGAACACCGAAGGGTCAGCGATCGACACGATCGCGCACACGTCGTGCACCGGCGGCTCGCCCGTCGTGTCGTGCGAGTCCTGGTACTGCGCGAGGGCCGGGAGCAGGAGTTCCGCGCCGAGTGCGCCGAGCCCCCGCATCCGTTCCTGGACGGCGAACGTTGCCTGGGCGCGCAGCGTGACGTCGAGCCCGATCATCCGCACCGTCCACCCGGCACGGAAGACGATGGCCGCCGCCTCGGGATCGGCCCAGATGTTGAACTCCGCGGCGTGGTTCATGTTTCCCCGGCTGGCCGAGCCGCCCATGATCACGAAATCCTTCACCCAGGTCGCCAGCCGGGGCTCGCGGGTCAGCGCCAGCCCGATGTTGGTCAGCGGCCCGGTCGCGACCAGCGTGATCTCCCCGCGCGCCGCGCCGATGGTGTCGATGATGTAATCGATCGCGTGCCCGTCTTCCGCCGCCCGCGCGGGCGGCGGCAGGACCGCGCCGCCCAGTCCGGAGTCGCCGTGCACGTGCCCCGCGTGCAGGGCGGGCCGCAGCAGCGGCGCGGCGGCGCCAGGGGTCACCGGCACGTCCTTCGCGCCGACGAACGACGCGACCGCGAGGGCGTTCGCCGTCGTCTTGTCCAGGCTGACGTTGCCGGCGACGGTCGTGAGGCCGATGAGGTCGATCTCGGGGGAAGCGGTCGCGAAGGCGATCGCGAGCGCGTCGTCGATGCCGGGATCGCAGTCAAGAATGATGGGGGTGCTCACAAGACCGAAGGTACGCCAGCGGCCGCGCGTTCCACGAGACCGCGTCCACTTAGACGTTCGCCGCTGGTAAAACCGCTTCCCGGGGCTCCCGTGACGGTTGATAACCTCATGGCGACGAGGAGGTTCATCCTGATGCACCAGCCGCCTATCCCGCAGATCGACGCTGAAGATCCAGAGATCGCGAGGCTGATCCACGACGAGGCCCGGCGCCAGGCCGACAAGTTCCGCCTGATCCCGTCGGAGAACTACGTATCGCTCGCTGTGCTTGAGGCCTGCGGCACGGTGCTGACGAACAAGTACTCCGAGGGTTACCCCGGCCGCCGCTACTACGAGGGTCAGCAGCTCATCGACCCAATCGAGACGATCGCGCAGCAGCGCGCGGAGGCCCTGTTCGGCGCTGACCACGCGAACGTGCAGCCGTACTCGGGGTCGCCTGCCAACCTGGCCGTCTACCTGGCGTTCGCCAAGCCGGGCGACACGATCCTCGCGATGTCGCTGTCCGCGGGCGGTCACCTCACCCACGGCTCGCCCGCGTCGATCACCGGCAAGTGGTTCCGGCCCGTGCACTACGGCGTCCGCAAGGAAACCGGCCGAGTCGACATGGACGACGTCCGCGACCTGGCGCTGAAGGAGCGGCCGAAGATCATCATCTGCGGCGGCACCGCCATCCCGCGCACGATCGACTACCCGGCCTTCGCCTCGATCGCCGAGGAAGTCGGCGCGGTGCTCGTCGCGGACATGGCGCACATCGCCGGCCTGATCGCGGGCGGCGCGCACCCGTCCCCGGTCGGCCATGCCCCGGTGATCACCACCACCACGCACAAGACGCTGCGCGGCCCGCGCGGCGCGATGATCCTCACCGACGCCGAGCACGCGACGCCGATCGACAAGGCCGTGTTCCCCGGCCTGCAGGGCGGCCCGCACAACCACACCACGGCGGGCATCGCGGTGGCACTGCATGAGGCGGCGCTGCCGTCGTTCCGGACCTACGCGGCGCAGGTGGTCGCGAACGCGAAGGCCCTCGCCGAGGCGCTCACGGGGCGCGGCTACGACCTGGTGTCCGGCGGGACCGACAACCACCTGCTGCTCGTGGACCTCACGTCCAAGGGGATCGCCGGCAAGCCCGCCGCCAAGGCCCTGGACCGGGCTGGCATGGAGCTGAACTTCAACTCGGTCCCGTTCGACCAGCGCAAGCCGTTCGACCCGTCGGGCATCCGGCTCGGGACCCCGGCGCTCACCACCCGCGGCCTGACCGAGGAGCACATGCCGCAGCTGGCCGCCTGGATGGACGAGGCGATCACGGCCGCGGCCAAGGACGACGACGCCAGCCTGGACCGCATCGCCAGCGAGGTCCGCGACCTCCTGACCGCTTACCCGATCCCGGGCTGGGCCGCTTAGCCGCCAGCATAGGGTCGCCCCCGGTCTTTTCTCCGGTTCCCCGGCAGTCTTCTCTGGTTCCCCGACGATTTTCTCCAGCCGTCAACTGGCTGTGCGGCACGCGGGGCCACTTCGGGGACTGGCCTGGCGGCACAGGGGCAGTACGGGAACTGGCCTTGCGGCACGCAGGACCAGTACGGAATTGGCCCTGTGGCACTCACGCGCGGTTCTATCGTCCCTGTGGCACTCTGAGCCAATTCCCGGTTGGCCTTGTAGCACTCCGGGCCAGTTCGGAAGTGGCCTTGTGGCACTCAGGGCTAGTCGTCTGGCTGGTGCTGGGTAGCGGATGAGTGGCCAGTGTGACTGATGGGTCTTGACGGTATGTTCGATTGAACTTATATTCGATTCTGTCATTGAGTTCGCCGGGTTGGGCGAATATTTGGTTATTGCCTGTCTTCCCCAGGCGGGCCGGCCGGGCGAGTCACGCCGCGCGGTGCCGGTTGTTTTGCGTGCCGAAATGCAGGGCTGCGGATGAGCAGGGTGTACGGCGAGCCCGTTGAGGTTCAAGTGCGAGAAGACGGGCGCCCCGTCAGGTTCGCGTGGCGGGAGCGGCTGTATACGGTCCTCACGGTGCAAGAGCACTGGATGGTCAACCGGGACTGGTGGCGGGACGCCGCACCCGTTCCCGTGCGGCCCGAGCTTCAGTTCTGGCGGGTTGAGGCGTCGCTGGCCGCAGGCACGGCGGGCACCTATGAACTCCGCAGGGACATCGCCGCCGACACCTGGACGCTGCGCCGGATCGCCGACTGATGGCGGTGCGGACGGAGTTCGCGCACCTGCATGTCGCGTCCTCGTACTCGCTGCGCTACGGCACCGCGACCCCGGCGGCACTGGCCGCCCGGGCGGCCGGGCTTGGCATGTCAGCGCTCGCGCTGACCGACCGCGATGGGCTCTACGGCGCGTTCAAGCACGTCAGGGCCTGCGCCGACGCCGGGATCATGCCCCTGCTCGGTGTCGACCTGGCGCTGCGGGCCGACGACGGGAAGGGCCTGGTCGGCCGCGTGACGCTGCTCGCCGTTGGGCGGCAAGGGTGGGCGTCGCTGTGCCGCCTCGTGTCCGCCGCGCACGCGGCGTCACCAGTACCTCGGCAACCACCCGACACGTGCTCGGTGCCGCAGGCGCCGTCCCGGGGCTTTGCCCCGGCGAGGGGGCTACGGGGGAGGGGCTCCCCCGTGCTCGGGGGGGTCACCGGGGGGACGGCCCCCGGGGGAGACACAGCCGACGATGTGCCAGCGGTCACCCGTGAGCTGGTCGCGGAGCACGCGAGCGGCCTGGTCATGCTGCTCGGCCCGGCTAGCGACGTCGGGCAGGCGGTCGCCGCCCGCCGCCCCGACCTGGCCAGGCGCGTTCTCGAGCGCTGGCGGCACCTCGGCGTCGACGCCGTCGTCGAGATCGTCGATCACCTGGACCACAAGTCGACGTTCCGCGCCGCCCGGCTCGCCGAACTCGCCCGCGACACCAGGACCCCGGCCGTGCTCACCAACGCCGTTCGCTACCTGGAGCCGATCGACAGCCTGACCGCCCAGGTACTCGACGCCGCCCGGCACCTGCTCCCCCTGGGATCGCCCAGGCTCGTCCCGCACAACGGCCGCGCCTACCTTGTCAGCCAGGAGGACATGGCCGCCACGGCGGCGCGCGTCGCCGCGGCGATGACCGGCCCGGGCACGGCCAGCGCCGCCACCCTGCTGCTCGGCGAAACCCAGGAGCTGACCAGGAAGTGCGCCCTCGATCCGTTCCGCGACCTCGGCGTCGGCGCCCGCCACTTGCCGGAGACCGCGGGCACCGCGTATGACCAGCACAAAGAACTGCAGGAGCGGTGTGAGCACGCGATCCTGCAGGGCCGTTACCGGACGGCGAGCCCTGCCAGCCGCCCGCGCGGCGTCAGCCGCATACGGGCCGCGGGGCAGGCCCGCGAACGCCTTGACCACGAGCTGGACATCATCGCGAAGACCGGCATGGCGGCCTACTTCCTCACGGTGGCCGACGTCGCGGACCGGATCAGGCACGCCGGCATCCGCTGCGCCATCAGGGGCTCGGGCGCGGGCAGCTTCGTCAACCACCTGCTCGGCATCAGCGCGATCGACCCGCTTGAGCATGACCTGCTCATGGAGCGGTTCCTGTCCCCGATAAGGAACACCCTCCCGGACATAGACCTGGACGTGGAGTCGGCCCGCCGCCTAGACGCGTACCGGATCATCTTCGACGCTTACGGGGCCGAGCGCACGGCCTGCGTCTGCATGATGGAGACCTACCGGGCGCGCAGTGCCATCAGGGACGTCGCCGCCGCGATGTCGCTCCCGCCGGACGAGATCGGCGCGATCGCGAAGTCCTTCCCGCACATCCGCGCGAAGCACATCACGGCCGCGCTGACCGAACTTCCCGAGCTCCGCCGCTCGCGGCTCAACGAGGCTCAGCTGGAAACGATCTTCAGCATCGCGCAGCAGCTCGACGGCCTGCCGCGCCACGTCGCCATGCACCCGTGCGGCCTGCTGCTGTCCGATAGGACCCTCCTCAACCGCACCGCCGTCCAGGAAAGCGCCGAGGGCTTCCCGCTCAGCCAGCTGGACAAAGACGACGCGGAGATCGCCGGGGTGATCAAGCTGGACGTGCTCGGCGTCCGCATGCAGTCCGCGATGGCCCACACGCTCGCCGAGATCAGCCGCGCAGGCGGCGAGAAGATCGACATCGACGCGATGCCCCGCGACGACCCTGACACTTACGCGATGATCCAGCGGTCAGAGACGATCGGCTGCTTCCAGATCGAGTCGCCTGGCCAGCGCGAACTGGTGAAGAAGCTGGCGCCGCGCGACATCGCCGACCTGATCGTGGACATCTCCCTGTTTCGCCCCGGCCCGGTCAACTCCGACATGATCGGCCCGTTCCTCCGCCGGCGGCACGGCCTGGCCGAGCCGAGCTACCCGCACGAGAAGCTCATCACCGCGCTGGAAGAGACCGGGGGAGTGGTGGTCTTCCACGAGCAGGTCCTGCGGATCATCGATGTGATGACCGGCTGCGGCCTGTCAGAAGCGGACCTGGTCCGCCGTCACCTGTCTCAGGAGGGCGGCCCAGACCGCACCGCCCCGTGGTTCCGCGCCCAGGCCCTTGCCCGCGGCTTCGACCCGGTGACGGTCGAGCGGGTCTGGCAGGTGGTCGCCGCGTTCGGCGGTTTCGGCTTCTGCAAGGCCCATGCCGCCGCGTTCGCGATCCCCGTTTACCAGTCGGCGTGGCTCAGGCGGCACTACCCGGCGGCTTTCTACGCGGGCGTGCTGACGCACGACCCCGGCATGTACCCCAAGCGCGTCATCATCGCCGACGCCCGCCTGTCGGGCGTCCAGGTCCTTCCCGTAGACATCAACGCCTCCGCGGGCGACTGGCAGGCCGAAGCCGGTGGCCGAGGGCTAGCCGAGGCGGGCGCGAAGTGGCGGGAGGGGGAGAAACCCGCGGTCGTTCGGGAGAATGGGTTGGCTGACTTTTCCCCAGGAGGCCGTTCCCTCGCTCGCAGGCTCTTGGACTCAACTGGCCCGCTCCAGGCGCTCCGTCTCCCCGGTCGTAGGCATCCGGCGTCCGCCGAGTCCCAGCAGGCGATCCGCTGCTCGCTCCGTGAGGTCAAGGGGATCAGCGACGCCGAAGTCACCCGCATCGTCGCTAGCCAGCCGTACACCGGCCTGCGAGACTTCTGGAACCGCGCCGGGGTCTCCCGCCCGGTCGCGGAGCGCCTGGTCCTGCTGGGCGCCTTCGACTCTCTCTACACTCCCAACTCATCGGCATCACTAGGGCTAGCTAATCTCCGGGTGCAGCCGAATTCCCCGGCTCTTACCCCAGGCGCTTTCGGTCCGCCGAGCAGACAGCCGGCCCCCGGGCACCAGGTCACGGCCCCGCCCCGTCCGACCCGGCGGGACCTGCTGGCGCGGGTTGGGGTCCTGGCCAGGCAGTCCCCGGTGAAACGGGCTGGCCTCCCTGTCCTCGATTTGTTCGCCGGGGCCGGCGCCGAGGCGGCTGACGGGATGGCGGACCTCGTGCCAGCAGGCCAGCTCCGCGACCTCGACGTAACCGAACGCGTGGAAACCGAGCTTGAGATCCTCGGCTTCGAGGTCAGCCAGCACGTCCTGAGCTTCTACGCCGACCTGCTCGCCGGGCTCGGCGTGGTCAGCTCGGCGGAGCTGGCCGACCAGGAGAACGGAGAGATGATCCTGGTCGCGGGAGCCAAGGTGGCGACGCAGACGCCGGCGGTCCGGTCCGGCCAGCGGATCATCTTCGCTTCCCTGGACGACGCGGCTGGCCTGGTGGACCTGGCGTTCTTCGAGTCGGTCCAGGATCGTTGCGCGGCCCGGCTCTTCGGCTCCTGGCTGCTGCTCGTCCGCGGCCGGGTTCGCCGCGCCGGCGCGGGCCCGATAGCGGTCACAGTCAACGCGACCGAATGCTGGGATCTCCCCGCCCTGGAGGAAATCCGCCTGGCCCACGGCATGGCGGCCGTCCGTGCCGCGATGGCCGCCGGCGATCCTGACCTCGCCGCTGGCCAGCCGGGGAGGCCGGCCCCGGTCCCGGCCGAGGTCGCCGCCGCTGCCCCAGATGGCCCCGCCCGCCCGGTCGTCTTCGGCAACGGCTTCATCCTTTCCCCGTACGCCGAGACGGGCGCTCCGGGCGGCAACCTCAAGAACCCGTCCCGCACCCTCTGGCACGCGAGCCCAGGCAGCACTACCTCTCCTCAGTGAATTCCGGCCCTTAGTGAATTCCGGTCCCGGCGAAGGGGACTAAGCCCTGGTGGGGCGTGGAACCGCAAGGGCAGGCCGGACGTGCTGATTCGGCCTTCCGCGGCAACCACTGGATACGTACTCGGCGCCGCAGGCGCTGCGGTTTGTGCAGCGCCTTCTAACAGCGGCCCCAGATCCTTGACCCCAGCCACAGCGCGGGGGGCGAGCGCTTTTGGCGAGTCCCCCCGCAGGGGGGCAACGGGGGGACGGAGTACCCCCGTGATTTGGGGGGTCCCGGGGGGATCATTCCCCCGGGGGAAGTGCGGTACCCTGCCGGCGTGACAGGACAAGAGGACAGGCAGGAGGCGGCGTACCTGCTTGGCCTGCGGTTGCGCGGCCGGCGAGTGCTCGTGGTCGGCGGGGGCACGGTTGCCGCCCGCCGGGTGCCGCGGCTTCTCGCGGCGGGCGCGGACGTGTTCCTGGTCTCGCCGGCGGTTACCCCTGCCCTCGAAGAGCTCGCGGCGCAGGGCAGGATCGACTGGCGGCCCCGCCCGTACGCGGCCGGGGACTGCGCGGAGGCCTGGCTGGTCATCGCCTGCGCCGACCGGCCCGAGGTCAACGCCGCCGTCGCGGATGAGGCCGCGGCCCAGCGCACGTGGTGCGTGCGCGCCGACGATGCCGCCGCCGCGACGGCCTGGACGCCGGCCGCTGGAACGGCCGGCGACACCAGCGTCGGGGTGCTCAGCGGCGACCCCAGGCACAGTGCCGCGATCCGCGACGCGATCACGACGGGACTGCGGTCCGGGACGATCGCCGCCCGCCATCACCGCAGGAGGCGCGCTGGCGTGGCCCTCGTCGGCGGCG
>Ga0310811_10002772_pt1 | contig 21920 bp, 21 predicted proteins | sample YCmetagenome_FD_207642 | JGI IMG/M metagenome (GOLD analysis project Ga0310811, IMG submission 207642) | Soil microbial communities from experimental microcosm in Duke University, North Carolina, United States - YC | ecosystem: Engineered > Artificial ecosystem > Soil microcosm > Unclassified ...
CAGACAGCCATAGAGATAGAGCAATGGCATCGTGATGATGAGGGCAAGCACCGAGGGCAGAATGATATAACTTGAGACTGGAATGCCGCTCACCGTCAGCGCATCGATCTCCTCATTGCCGAGCATGGTGGCAATACGCGCGGCATAGGCGCCGCCCGTGCGCCCCGCCATGATGATGGCCGTCATCACCGCGGCCATCTCGCGCACCATTGCAATGCCGACGAGATCGGCGACATAGACCCCAGCCGCAAACTTCTCCAACTGCACAGCGCCGACGAAGGCGAGGATGGCACCGAGTAGAAAATTAACGATACTGACGATAAGAAGCGAGTCAGGCCCCGCGTCGCGCACATTGGCGAGCAGATCGACGCCGCGCATGCGGCTTCGGCCCACCAGCGCCCTCAATGTGTTCCAGGCGGTTGTGGTTGTGAGTTCGGTGAGGATGCCGAGTTCGGCTAGGCTATCCAGCGTCCAGCCGCCGAGCGCAGCCACGGGGTTGAACTTGTGGCGGCGCAAAGGCGCTTGAGGAGAACGGGAGGCCGGCAGGAGGCCAAGCAATTTGCGGGCGGAGGACGGCAGGCTCTTGCTATCGATGGTAATGCCGGCGCTCTCTGCCGCCAGTTGCACCTCCCACAGGAAGGTGATGAGAGCGCTGTTCCACTGGCCGAGCAGTCCGGTGTCGAAAACGAGGACTCGCGCAGCCCGCGCGGCCATCAGCCCGTCCGCGGGAAAGCGGGGCAGACTGCCCCGCTGCGTGGTCCAGTCTCCGGAGAGGGTGAGCCGGTACAGCTCCCCCAGAGTCTCCAGCTGCCAATGCGGTGAACTGTCGCTTGCCGCGTCCATTATCTGGTTACATCGTTACTGAACCGATACTCCGCCAATTTCATCAATCTTCCAAGCTTATCCTGGCTCCGCCGGCCTGTCGTAAGTTGATGCGGTAAGGTTACGATCTCCGATTGTATCCGTCACTTGATCGTCCAAGCCATTGCGCAAGGACGCAACGGTCGTTGGCAATGGCACCAAGACGAGCTCTCTGGCGACGTCAAAAGCGTTTGTTCGGAAAGCGCCTCACCATCCTTTCCGCCGCACGCATAGCCTCGCTGACGCTGCCAACCACACCTGAGCCGATCATGTCATCATGACCAGTCGATCGTCGTGCAAAGACGAGAAAGCGAGCATCACTTTGGCCCCCTAGCCGAGAAACGATCAAGTGAAAATGCGCGACCTCGACTCTAAAATTGCCTACTTCATTCTCTTGCCATGCCAGTCGCATGATCACGTTTCCTAAATATTCGACGCAGCGTGGCATCCGGAATAGAAAAATTCTTTGATATGAATCAATGTTCCCTCTTACGCAGGACGCAGTGATCACGCGAAGGTGAAACCTTCGTAAACAATGCGGAGACAAAAGAAAGACGATGACGACAAGGGGAACAGGAACGTTTGGCACCCCAGGAGCAAAGAAGGAGAGCTCCATGGGCGAGGGAAGGTTTCTGCGGCTTTATATGGTTCGTGGCGCGTAAATTGTCGGAACCAACCCTCTAATTATGAATGACAAGACGCGTGCCGACGGTCGACCAACTTTGTTGCAAAGGACGATTAGACGGCCAATCGACCGTCCCGGTGAGCAGATCACCTGCCGAGTCATTTCGGAGGTCGGGATCATGTCATTTTGCGCTCATCTTTAAGGAGTGCTATGGCTCTCAGTGACCACGAAATCCGTTTAAAGATCGCGAAGCCACAAGCGCTTGTCACGGAATATTTTTGATACTTAACGTGTGGTGGAGAGCCGGTCCACGGCAGGCGAAGCCTTCAAAAGGCCGACTTATTTCATAAGGGCGACGACATGGTCGAAGGTGCTATACAAATGCATTCGCCCGGAACGGCGATACGAACAATGGGTAGTGCCGTTACTTTTTGGTCTCGTGGTATGGAGAGCCGATATGGAGTTTCCCGCGAGGACGCCATCGGGCGCTCACCAGCTCGCCTGCTGAAGACTATCTTCCCGCGGGGTCAGGCTGAAATTGACGCGAAGCTGTCTGCGCACGGGACTTGGATCGGAGGAGTTATAAATTACCACACGGATGGCAGTGCGATTGCCACAATGGTGCGTTGTGAACGCCTTTCCAATGTCAGTGGGAACGGCTGTTTTGTGGTCGAAACGCACACGGACGGCGTTCAGGCCCATACCGATACAGTTAGCCTTTTTGGTGATTGGATCGAGGCAATCGTGCGTGAACTCGGTGAGGCAGCAACCGTGCTCGGTGCGTATAATCGCGGTACCCGCCTGATTCTTGACCATGATTCGTCGAGTAGCGAGGGATTTCGGATAGCTACGATCAGAAGCGCTGATCAGATCCGCCGCTGGGCAGTCGCATTGCGACTTTTGCGCGGTATCGTGGCGACAATGCAAAAAACTGAAATGTGAGATTGCAGCAAACAAGGCGTCTCAATCTAATGGGCTTGTACCGAGGCTCACTGATCATAACCTCCGGGGCCAAGGGTCGAACCGCTCTACCGAGCGGGTGAGCAGAGTCTGGGAAGCATCGACCTCTGCCTGATGCTCGGCCGTAGTGGTTTCCGCGCCCACGGTGATTTCTAGACATAGCCACTCAACCTTACGAAAACTCGTTGCCTGTTAGATATTTTTGGATTATGTGAGGCATAAGTAACGAGTTCGGATGATGGCAATCAGCACGCGAGAACGCTGATGCCGGAGGAACAAAATGTCCGAGGCGAAATGGTCGGAGACTGGAGAGGCAAGTTACTCGCCGGAGGCGGAAAAACTCACACTTGTACCACTTGTCGCACTTGTGGTCGGTTCGATGATAGGTGGAGGCGTCTTCAATCTCCCGCGCGACATGTCCCGCGGAGCTGGCGTGGTCGCGATCATCATCGGGTGGGCGATTACCGGATTTGGGATGTTGATGCTCGCCTTCGTCTACCAGGGCCTTGCCGTCCGTAAGCCGGCGCTGAATGCAGGACCGTACGCCTATGCGCGAGCGGGATTCGGCGACTTTGTCGGGTTTAATAGCGCCTGGGGCTACTGGATTAGCGCATTCCTTGGCAACGTCGCTTATGCCGTCGCGATCTTCAGCGCCCTATCCTATTTTATTCCGGCGTTTGGTGATGGCAACAACTGGCGTGCGATCCTGGGTGCCTCAATCTGCCTGTGGCTGATCCACGCGCTTGTCCTCAATGGCGTGAAAGCGGCGACGTTCGTTAACGTCCTGACGACCATTGCGAAGCTTATCCCGCTCTTTCTGTTCATTCTTGTCGCCATTGTAGCCTTCAACTGGGACAAATTTACACTCGACCTTTGGGGCACGGGAACCGGAGAGGAGGGGTGGGGAGGAATTCTGGGGCAGGTAAAAAGCACGATGTTGGTGACGCTTTGGGTGTTCATCGGTATTGAGGGCGCCAGCGTTTACTCGGCGCGCGCGAAGAACCGAAGTGATGTAGGCAAGGCAACGATCCTCGGCTTCGTCGGAGCGTTGGGCATCTACGTTCTGGTGTCGCTGCTATCGACCGGTATCCTCGCGCAGAAAGAGCTGGCTGGGCTGAAGGTCCCCGCGATGGCCGGCGTGTTCGAACCACTGGTCGGGCCGTGGGGTGCCGCGTTGATCAATATTGGCCTCATTGTCTCGGTCGGGGGGGCATTTCTGAGCTGGACCATGCTCTGTGCGGAGATCCCCTACACCTGTGGTCGTGACGGAATCTTTCCACGCTGGTTCGCAGTTGAGAATGCCAAGGGTTCGCCAGCCAATTCTCTCTGGGTCACGAATGGCCTGATCCAACTGTTCCTTGTGCTAAGCTTGTTTTCCCGGAGTGCCTACGAGTTCTTCTACTCGATCGCCTCTGTGGCGATCTTGCCGCCTTATGTCCTTTCGGGTGCCTATTCCCTGAGGCTCGCGATGAAAGGCGAAACTTACACGCGTGGAGACCGGGCGCGCAACAAGGACATGATCATCGGGCTGCTCGCAACAGCGTACGGGATATGGCTCGTGTATGCCGCAGGCCTCTCATTCCTGCTGATGACGGCGATTTTGTTTGTTCCGGGCATTCTCGTATTCGCGGTTGGTCGCCGGCAGGCCGGTGGGCCGCTATTCGGTCTCGGCGATGCCCTGATCGCGGTAGTAATCGTGGTTTTGGCTGTGCTGGCCGTCTGGCTCATTGTCCAGGGAACCATCAGTCCGCTCTGACCAGTCGACTGTCGGTGTCGAACAGGCGCCGACGCAACTCTTCCTCGTCCAAGCTGCACTTCTGAACAGCTAGATATATTGGGAGACACAAGATGCGCCAATTCGGCGTTCACTCGGAAGTCGGCAAGCTTAGAACGGTGATGGTCTGTCGACCCGGCCTCGCCCACAGTCGGCTCACTCCTGGCAATTGCAAGGATCTATTGTTCGACGACGTGCTCTGGGTGCCGGAGGCCCGCAAGGACCATTACGACTTCGTGCTAAAAATGAGTGAGCGCGGCGTGGAAGTGCTAGAATTCCACGACATGCTGGCTGAAACCCTTGGGGACATTGAGGCACGGGCCTGGGTCCTTGACCGTCGAATTACTGAGAATAGCGTCGGCATTGCCGTTGGCGAGGTAATCAGGGCTTGGCTGGACGTCATGCCTGCCGCTCAGCTCGCTGAGCACCTCATCGGAGGGATTGCCGTATCGGACCTGCCGAGCTCGGAAACGTCCAGGTTGATGAATGCTGCCATGGGCGCGACTTCGTTCATTATTCCACCCATCCCAAACACGCTGTTCCAGCGCGACCCGTCCTGCTGGATATTCGGCGGCGTCACCTGCAATCCGATGTTCTGGCCAGCTCGCAGACCCGAGACCCTACTCCAGCGCGCTGTCTACAAGTTTCACCCGATCTTCAAAGCTGGCGACTTCCACTTTTGGTTCGGCGATTCAGACGAGGAGTTTGCTGCGGCGACGATCGAGGGCGGGGACGTCATGCCCTTGGGGAAGGGGGTAGTGCTCATCGGTTTGGGTGAGCGGACGTCGCGCCAAGCAGTTGGACAGGTTGCGCGCGAATTGTTCCGCCATGGGGCAGCCACGCGCGTTATTGGATGCTTGATGCCGCAAAGCCGGGCGGCGATGCACCTTGACACGGTGTTCACCTTCTGTGACCGCGAGGTTTGCACGGTATTTGCGGACGTCGTGGATCAGATCCGCTGCTACAGCATCTATCCTGGGAAGACTGACGCCTCGCTGGAGGTCCGCGCGGAGTCCAAACCATTGGTCGATGTAGTGAAGGCGGCCCTTGGGCTCAGCCATCTCACGGTCATCGGCACGGGCGGGGATGTTTGGGAGGCAGAACGGGAGCAATGGGACGATGGCAATAACGTTGTTGCGATCGAACCTGGAGTGGTGATTGGCTATGACCGCAACACTCACTCCAACACGCTCCTGCGCAAAGCGGGAGTAGAGGTGATCACTATCAGGGGCGCCGAACTTGGGCGCGGACGCGGTGGCGGACACTGCATGACCTGCCCAATTTCACGCGACCCCGCGTACTGACTGTCAGTCGCACAACCGACTTCTTGTGGGAGACCCCGCATGGCTTTCAATCTTCGCAATCGGTCCCTGCTCACGGTGCAGGACTACTCCCGCCGGGAATTCCAATACCTCTTGGATATGGCCCGGGATCTAAAGCGCGCCAAGTACGTCGGCACTGAAGTAGAACACCTCAAGGGCAAAGAGATCGTGCTCATCTTCGAGAAGACGTCCACGCGCACGCGCTGCGCCTTCGAGGTCGCCTGCCACGACCAAGGAGCGCACGTCACCTACCTGGATCCTTCGGGGTCACAAATGGGCCACAAGGAGTCGGTCAAGGATACTGCCCGGGTATTGGGACGCATGTTCGATGCGATCGAGTACCGTGGAGCCGCACAGGGCGCCGTGGCAGACCTCGCCAAGTATTCAGGTGTGCCAGTCTATAATGGCCTCACGGACGAGTATCATCCGACGCAGATGCTCGCCGATGTCATGACAATGCGAGAACACTCGGATAAGCCGATCCATGAAATCAAATACGCCTATGTCGGCGATACTCGCTCCAACATGGGTCACTCGCTCATGATCGTCGGCTGCCTGATGGGAATGGACGTCCGTATAGGCGGGCCCAGGGAGCTCTGGCCGAGCGAGGAGTTCGAAAAGATAGCACGAGATCTGGCAGCCAGGCACGGGGCGAAGCTTACAATCACTGATGACGTAAAGGCCGCGGTGGCAGGGGTCGATTTCGTACACACCGATGTCTGGGTGTCTATGGGCGAGGCTAAGGAGGTCTGGACAGACCGGATCAGATTGCTCAAACCCTATCAGGTTAATGCGGATCTGATGCAAGCCTCAGGAAACCCGCGCGTTAAATTCATGCACTGCCTCCCGGCGTTCCACAATCTTGAGACGAAGGTGGGTCAAGACATTTATGAGCAGTTCGGTATTAGCGGATTGGAAGTCACGGAAGAGGTTTTTGAGTCGGATCAAAATATTGCCTTCGAACAGGCCGAGAACCGGATGCACACGATAAAAGCGATTTTGGTAGCGACAATCGGAGATTAAGCGATGCGCATCGTGGTGGCACTTGGCGGCAACGCCCTCCTTCGCCGCGGCGAACCGATGACGGCAGCCGCGCAGCGTGCCAACGTGAGAATCGCGGCCGAAGCTCTAGCCGCGATTTATCCGGGCAACGAACTGGTGGTGACGCACGGCAACGGCCCTCAGGTCGGCCTGCTCGCTCTCCAAGGCAATGCTTACAACCCGGATGAAGCCTATCCGCTCGACGTCCTGGGCGCTCAGACCGAGGGTATGATCGGTTACATGATCGAACAGGAAATGGGCAATCTGCTTCCGTCTGATGTGCCCTTTGCGACCATCCTGACAATGGTTGAGGTCGACCCGGCTGATCGCGCATTTCAGCATCCCACCAAATTCATCGGCCCGGTCTACACGCGTGAAACAGCGGATAAGTTGACAATCGAGAAGGACTGGATCTTCAAGCAGGACGGGGAGCAGTGGCGACGGGTCGTTGCATCTCCGACTCCGAAGCAGATCTTTGAGATCCGGCCGATCAGATGGTTGCTCGAAAAAGGAACGATCGTGATCGCGGCGGGAGGCGGTGGGATCCCGACGATGTACGAGGAAGGACGCAAGCTCCGGGGGATCGAGGCGGTCATTGACAAGGATTTCTGCTCGGAACTGCTTGCCCGCGACCTGGATGCGGACCTCCTCATCATGGCGACCGACGCAGATGCGGTGTTCCTCGATTGGGGCAAGCCGGAGGCGCGCGCCATCCGCTCGGCTACACCGGATGCCATCGAAGCGTACAATTTTCCAGCCGGTTCCATGGGACCAAAAGTTCAGGCAGCTGCTCACTTCGCGCGTGCTACCGGTAGGAAAGCGGCGATCGGGTCTCTAAAGGACCTGCCTGGCATTGTGCAAGGCACCGCGGGCACAACGGTCGCGACGCCCGCTGGCGTGACCCAGTTTTACCCCGCGTCGTGATCCGCACACGCCAGGCGTTGGCCGGGCTGACTATATTTCCAAGCGCGCCCGCTGGCGCCGGAGCAACAGCCGGCGGGGAATGCTGACATGTCTAATGTTACGGGACCAGCTGCAGGTCGTATTCGCCCGCCCTCGCTGATCGACGCTTGCATTCCCATTGTTGCGCTCATTGTCTTGCTGACGACCTCTTACGTGCTTTACGGTGAGCGTGCGGCGCAGGGACCGAATCAGCTTAGTCTGATCTTCTGCGCACTCATCGGGTCCGGAATTGCGGCAAAGAACGGCACGCCCTGGTCTGCGTTGCGTCAGGCGACGATCGATGGCGTCGCGACCGGCCTGCCGTCGATCTTCATCCTGCTGGCGGTGGGCGCCCTGATCGGTACCTGGGCGTTGAGTGGTACGATCGTCACTATGGTCTACTATGGTTTGGAGGTGCTGAACCCGCACTATTTCTACGCTTCGACGGCGTTCATATGTGCCGTGGTCTCCCTGGGTATAGGCAGCTCTTGGACGGTTGCAGGCACGATCGGCATCGGACTCATGGGCGTCGCGGTGAACATGGGCTTGTCGCCGGCAATCACGGCCGGCGCAATCATTTCCGGTGCCTATTTCGGCGACAAAGCGTCGCCACTGTCCGATACCGTGAACCTGGCGACCGCCGCGGCTGGTTCCGATCTGTTACGGCATATCCGCGAGACGCTTTGGACTTCCGTGCCGGCCCTAACTCTGGCCCTAGTCGGCTTCGGCCTACTCGGCCGGCCAGGCGAATTCAATGCCTCGACGATGCTGTCTGGGCTGAGCCAGCATTTTGTTGTCACGCCGTGGGCGCTGTTGCCGCTTGTGCTGGTGTTTGGTCTCGCAATTCTGCGCGTTCCCCCGTTCGTCACTATCTTTTCGGGAGCGCTACTCGGCGGTGCGCTGGCCGCCGTTTTTAACCCGCATCAGGTCACCGCCTTCGCGCAATCTTCATCGCTTCCGCGATCGTTAGCCCTCCTAAAGGGAATCTGGTCGGCGTTGTCCAATGGCTATGTCGCCAGCACAGGAGAGCCGGGAATCGACCGCCTGCTCTCGCGCGGGGGAATGGAATCGATGCTCAACACGGTCTGGCTGATCCTGACAGCGCTGGCGTTTGGCGCCATCCTGGAGCATGCTGGGCTTCTGACGCGGCTGATCGAGCCGGTCTTGCGCCACGTGCGCTCGGTTGGCGGCCTGATAACCGCCGTGGTTTTAACTGCTTTCGGTTTGAACGTGATCGCATCGGACCAGTATATCGCGATCGTGCTGCCAGCTCGGATGTTTCGCGTCGAGTTCGAGCGCCGTGGCCTACTCCCCGTCGTCCTATCGCGCACGGTCGGCGATTCAGGCAGCGTGACATCGGCGCTTGTCCCCTGGAATAGCTGCGGCGCCTACATGGCGGCGGCTCTTGGCGTCCCAACGCTCAGCTACATTGGGTTCGCCTTCTTCAATTTGCTTAACCCTCTTGCCACGATCGCCATCGCGTTCCTTGGGGTGCGGATGCTTCGTTCCGAACCCGGCTGAGTTCAATGCCCAGATCTATCACACTCGTATCACGAGGAGCCGGACCGACAATCCGTGCTGCCGCGAGATAATCTGCGAGAACTCTATGGGATCGACATCTCGTCCGACCTCGCCAGCGTCGTGACAGACGCTGACGAGGTCGGACGAGATTGCTGCCTGGCAGGGTTGGCCTCTGGAGCGGTCTTTCCGCTCGTTTTCTTCGACGCGCTTCGGGTCATGAACGAACTGCGCAACCCTCGCGTCGAGGGCATTTCTCTTGCCGTGGTCCGTGGGGTTGAAGAGCTTTCCGCACGGTCTTCGAGCGGTATTGCGACCCTATGGTCCAAACACGCATCGTTCACCTGCTCACCTGCTGCGCGACAGCCTCGACTTCGTCTCCCACGAGGGGCGCAATTCTTTACCGGCGGGCCTGAGGAATATCTATCGCGCCCTCGATGTCGATGCCGGAGAGGCCGTTCTTGGGGCCTTCGAGGACGGGCTCTGGGGCCATCCTTATCTGGCGATCGGACAAAGTGGGCGCCGCGCCTAGACCGAGGTCATTCCTATTCTATCAGACACAGAAAATTCGAAGCCGGTCCTGCTTGGAACTGAAGTTTCGACTCTTACTCGCAATGACTTAGACTGGCATGTTACAAGCCTTGAACGTCGATCACCCTAGTGCCGCTTTTCATGTTTGGGGTTCTTGAATTGACCCAGATCACTACCCGACAACGGTGCAGTCGACAGAGCCGTTCATAAACCGTCAAGAGAGAACTTCCAACGCGAGTTGATATTCTTCTCCCGGGCGTCACAGTTCTGGCACTTCCCCCGCGTCCGGCCTTTTGCTTCCGGTCGTGATGCCGAGCAGCGCGGCGGCGCAGGACCATCCGGTAATGTCGAATGTCGTTCCAGATCGCGGCGCCGGAGCCATCGAAGGCAAGGTCCAATCGGTGGATACCACTTCAAGGAAAGTGACGATCGCTCCAAAGTCGGGCAACCCCGTGACGTTATTGCCGATCCATCTGTCCGTCTCGATGATGTGGGAACAGGTAACTCTGTCGTGGCACTCTTTAACCGCTCGGTGTTCTGGGTGATGACGCCAACCTCGGGGCAGTTTCCCGAGGGAGCGACGGCAACCGTTGGAGGGGTTGCTCATACGCCTAGAGGCCTCGGTCCGGAAGCGACCCAAATCTCAGGCGCATTTTGAAGGTGGATGAGGATGCCCACTTCTTGAATCTTGTGGACGCGTCTGGCGGTGGCGTCTATACGATTCGCGTAACGGATCCTGGCCGGCTGGCGATGCTTCCGAGTCTAAAAGTCGGTTCCGGAATCACGGTTTCGCTGACGCCCCTGACGATAACGTCAATGACAATATGCGGCTGGTTTGGTTGCTTCTAGTTCAGTGGCTGGGCTCTCGGAACAGTCCGGAGTAGTAAGGAAATAAACCGTTTTGTGATTAGGTTGAAGCAATGACTGGGTATCCTGAGATTCGAGGGTAGTTTCGCATTCGGTCGGTGTGACCAGGTCCGGCAATTCACCGATGCGACGACAGGACACTTCGACCTGCGTTCACGAGCCTTGCTAAGTAGGGGCCTGCGTTTGGCGAAAGCTGCTCGATCGGATTGGGGTCGGGGCTATAGGGCGGCTGCGCGATGGTTTACCGTTGCGCTCTATTGGGCGAAGCCTTGGTTAGCTTCCACGTGTTTTGCCGGAACTGCAACCGCAACCGATCTTCGACTGCAACCGCAACCGATCTGCGAATATTACTTCGGAGTTGGTCGAGATCATCTCCATGGTGAAAGCCGCTTAAGAGGCGTACGGGGTAGGATACGGAAATGGCGAGCAATTCGGTCGGTCGCGTCACGCAGGTTCTGGGCGCAGTCATCGACGTGCAGTTCGACGGCGAGTTGCCCTACATCTTCAACGCGCTGACGACGAAGATTGGCGACCACACGCTGGTGTTGGAAGTGGCGCAAGAGTTGGGCGAGCATTCCGTTCGGGCCATCGCCATGGACACGACAGATGGGGTGGTGCGCGGTCAGGAGGTGACCGACACCGGCAGTTCCATCACCATGCCTGTGGGCCGCGCCACACTCGGCCGCATCCTCAACGTCATCGGCGAGCCAATAGACGAGCGTGGACCGGTCGAGGCGACCCAGCATATGCCGATTCATCGCAATGCGCCGGCCTTCAAGGAGCAGGCCGCAAATGCTGAGATCCTCGTCACCGGCATCAAGGTTGTTGACCTCTTGGCGCCCTACCTCCGCGGCGGCAAGACCGGACTGTTCGGCGGCGCCGGCGTCGGCAAGACGGTGATCATCCAGGAGCTCATCAACAACATCGCCAAGGAGCACGGGGGCGTGTCGGTCTTCGCGGGCGTCGGTGAGCGCACGCGCGAAGGCAATGACCTCTATCATGAGATGGTGGATGCCCGGGTCATTGACCTTGAAGGTGACAATTCCAAGGTGGCGCTCGTTTTCGGCCAGATGAACGAGCCGCCCGGCGCGCGCATGCGCGTCGCCCTCTCCGGTCTCACCATCGCCGAGTATTTCCGCGACGAGGAAGGCCAGGACGTGCTGTTCTTCGTGGACAACATCTTCCGCTTCACCCAGGCCGGTGCCGAAGTGTCCGCGCTGCTCGGCCGCATCCCCTCGGCGGTGGGCTACCAGCCGACGCTCGCCACCGACATGGGTGCGCTACAGGAGCGCATCACCTCCACCAAGAAGGGCTCCATCACCTCGGTGCAGGCCATTTACGTGCCGGCCGACGACTTGACCGATCCGGCGCCCGCGACTTCCTTCGCCCATTTGGACGCGACCACCGTTCTGTCCCGTTCCATCGCGGAGCAGGGCATCTACCCGGCGGTCGATCCGCTGGACTCGACCTCGCGCTCGCTCGACCCGCGGATCGTGGGCGAGGAGCACTACGAGGTGGCGCGCGACGTGCAGAAGATCCTGCAGACGTACAAGTCCCTCCAGGACATCATCGCCATTCTGGGCATGGACGAGCTCTCCGAGGATGAGAAGCTCGTTGTCGCCCGCGCGCGCAAGATCCAGCGGTTCCTCAGTCAGCCTTTCCATGTGGCCGAGGTCTTCACCGGCTCCCCGGGCGTCTTCGTGCAGGTCGCGGACACGGTCAAGGGCTTTAGGGAGATCATCGCCGGCCAGCACGATGACCTGCCCGAGAGCGCCTTCTACATGGTCGGCACGATCGAGGAGGTCATCAAGAAGGCCAAATCGATGCGCGAGAAGGCCTGAGGCATGCCCGTCTCGCTGCAGATCGGTAGTCCCGGAAAGCGCTTTGGTGTGCCGTCGATCGCGGTCCGGATTGTCGAGCACGACGCCAGACTGGTTGATCCACTGTCAAAGATAAAGCATCGCTCCGTCGAGGTGGACAGGCCTTGAGGGTGGAGCGCCTGACCGGATTACCCTGGATGAATTTGTCGGCCGCGGCTCAGTGTCGCTTGCCGCGTCGATGTCCAACGCAAAGACTTCGTCCAACTGGGTAAATGCAATCGAGTTCCAACTCGATTATGGCCGGATGAAATCGATGCGGTGGATGGTCACGGCCACACCGGTCCAGGCCGAGACGCCCGTGAGCAATTGCTGACTATGGGCATGGCGCCCATCGATCGCGCCTTGAGAGACAGTAAGGTCAGCGCTACAGGGCCGGCGCGGCGGCAAGGCCTCAGCGGCGATCCGGCGCAGCGTCCGGATCCGCACCTTCTCTGACTAGAATAACCCGGCGCTGGGTTTCGTCGAGGGGAGTTGGCATCGCATTCGGGCGGGTTTGCCCAAAGGGTCTTTACGCAGACGCTTCTGGTGACCGATATCGCCATCAGTTGGGAGAGTGCGTCCCGTTGCTCGTGAGCGAGCAAATCGCGTTGGCGACAGCGCTTACGGGGTTTCGAAAATCTCTGCTCTTTTAACTTCGGAAATTTGACACTGACAACAACGACGTTGCATTCATGAACGAGATCGTCCGCGGCTATTGCCGTCGCGACAGAGTAGAACTTACGCGCTGCCGACCGGCACCGCAAACACTGATCCAGCTTTTGTTAAGCAAAAGGATAGCACGATCGGTTGAAGAATAACGGGTTGTTGCTGGGTTGACCTTAAAACATGGGCGAATGCTGAGTCGTGGCGAACATCCGAGGACTCCTTGAACGCATACAGGCCAAGTAGCCGGGCATGTGTGCGGGCGGTTTGATCCGCACCGTGCAGCGCCGCGTCAAAATATGGCGGACGGCGACAGCGCGTGAACTGGTGTGCGGCCCGTTGGCGAACACACAGCACATGATTGAGAGCGCCGGACCCCCCTTGCGACAACCGCCGGTGCCACGCTGATTGCTTCGCTTTGTGCAGCCGATGGCTACCCTACGCCGCCCGCCACACCGGGCGCCGTCCGCTGATAGATGACCGGACGTGGGGTGGAATCTTAGGGAACCTTCAGATGAGGCAACCCCTTGACAGTTGGGCACGTCGCTGGATGAGGCAATACGGTTGCGGCCTGATCGCTGCGCCACAGGCACGACAAATTACTAGAACTGCTAGAGTTTCAGCTCCATCGGAATGTCCTGCAGTTGCGCACTTTTCACCATTTTGGCGCCCCGAGGAAAAGGGACCATAGATCTGCTCAGGCGATAGCACCCAAATCAGCCATGTCAGGACGTTGAGGGCGAATCCGATCAGGCCGAAAGCCTTCAACCAATATTAGGAGACGTAACCAGTAAATCAACGTTGGGTGGCGTACCCGGCCGCTCAATGCTATGGCTGACGAGCAACTGCATATACTAAGGTTCGCCAACCCTCCATTACAGTTATCGGATCTTTGGGCCCTGAGGGGATAGGGCGGACGCGATGATGGAAAGATCGACTGAATTTGGCGCTGTTGTTTCCTCGAAAGACCGCCAGAGAAAGGAAAGCCAATGCAGTCGAGCAGATGGATGCGCGCGCAGATCACAACGCTAATTCTCGCCACGAGCCTCGTACAACTCGCGAACGGCTTCTTCGGCACTTTTATCTCTTTGCGGGTGGCGGTTGAGGACTTCGGATCGATCATAGCCGGCCTCGTGCTCAGCAGCTATTTTGTCGGCTTCACGCTAGCCACGCTGCGCTGCGGGAGAATCATTGAGCGGATCGGCCACATCCGTAGCTATGCCGCGTTTGCTGGTCTCGTCGCGGCCGCAACTGCGGCAATGGCACTCACAACCGGACCAATCGCTTGGCTGGTCCTGCGCGCAATTGTGGGGTTCGGTTGCTCCGGACTGTTCATTACTACCGAGAGTTGGCTCGTTGCCAAAGCGCCACCGGCGGAGCGGGGACGGATCTTCTCGGTCTACATGGTCGGCACGTTCCTCGCTCTTGCCGTGGGACAGCTGGCGATCAGCCAAGCCAAGATCGAGACAACAGGCCCGTTTAGTGCGATCGTCGTATTGTTCGCGGTGGCGGTGGTCATGGTGAGCACAACCAGAGCTGAACCGCCCAGAGCAAGCGCCGCCGAGACGTTAACCTACGGTCAGCTCGCACGCGCCGCGCCAGTTGCAGCCGTCGGCTGCGTCCTGAGCGGGCTCATCAGCGGCTCCTTCTATGCGCTCGTTCCGGCGTGGATGCAGGATGCGGGTAACGAGCGCACGACGATCGCGTTGTTCATGCTCGTGACCGTACTTGGCGGCCTTGCCTTCCAGGTCCCGGTCGGTTGGCTCTCGGACCGTTTCGACCGGCGCCTTGTGCTGGCGGCGCTCGGCTTCGGCTTTGCAGGTTTAGCCGTGACTCTGGTTCACCTGCCGCGCTCGCTGCCGGTGGTGTTGCCGCCGGCAGCACTGCTCGGCGGCTTTATGTCGACGCTTTACCCAGTTTGTGTCTCTCATGCGCACGACCGCATGCCAGCGGATCGGGTCGTCGCGGTGAGCGGTAGGCTGATCCTGCTCAGCGGACTCGGCGCAGTTGTGGGTCCGCTGATCGGCGCGATTCTAATGGCTCACTTCACCATCGACGGCGTATTCTACTTCATGGCAGCCGCCGCGCTGATCTTGGCCTCCCTGGCCGTGAGCAGAAGTCTTACTACGATGGCACCTCACCGTGTGGGTCGGCCTTTTGAGATCCTGGCACCTCAAGCGGCAACGCTCGCGCACGCTCCGCTTGACGCCTCCGGCGCTCCTCAGTCACTGGACCCAATCAAGGTTGCCTCCGAGGACAATTAATTCACACCTTAATTGCCCGTCGTCGAATGATACTGAATTTTGGATGGTTAGGCTTAACGGGGGCGTAGCCACATTAACCTTGGGCTGCTCTGAAACGACAACGCCACCGAGACTGCTATGATGCAACTGCCACCCGACCCGCACTACTGCCGCCGCTTCCCGGCCGAGGTGATCAGCTACTGTGTGTGGCTGCACTATGTATTCAACCTCAGTTTCCGGGGCGTTGAGTTGCTTCTCGCTGAGCGGGGCGCGCCCAAGCGTACTCCTCGTCCTTGCTCAGAAGATGTCAAACCAGGACTGCTAACTTACGCGCCGTGGTAACGGCCGCCACCGACTTGCCGCGGCGCCCCTGGATACGCAGGAAGAAGGCGTGGAGCGGACCTGGCACCCGCGCCGCAGCCCAGGCGGCTTCCACCAGCATGGCACGGGCATGCGATCGACCTTGCTTGGTGATTCGCCCATAATGGGCCCGTCCGTTCCTTGACTGCCTTACGGATGGGTTCGGGCCAAAATAGCTGACGAGCTTCTCGGACGAGGCAAAGCGCTTGATGTCGCCGATCGCCGCAAGCAGCCCCACGGCAACTGTCACATGGACACCGCTCAGCGTCATAAGCCTGGACACGCGCTCATCGCGCAAAGCGTGCTCGGCCAGTGCCTGATCAAGGAAAGAGCGGTCTGCGATCCGCTGATCAAGGTCGGCGAGGTAACGCCAGCCCGCAAGCACCTCATCCCGTTCCATGGGAAGAGTTCCAAGCTAGACTTGCCCGGACGCGCTGAACAGCTCGCCATCGTACGGAGGAATAAAGTTGGTATGCAGCACGCCATGGACCCGGTTCTTGATCCGCGTCATCTGTTGGACGATCTGAGACCGCTGCGCCACAAGGCGTCGGAGCGTTTCAGTCGCTTCGTCCGGCATCCACGCCTCAGCCGCTGGCATGTAGTTTGGCCAGCACAGCCGCATCGATCTTGATCTTGGCGTATGCGATCGCGCGCCCCTGCCGGGCTTAGCGATCATCACCTGCTGTACGAACGGTCGCAACACGCGCACGATCATGGCCGTGCTCCCGGTTGCCTCGATCACGACCTCATTGCTTGATCGAAGCTTGCGGCCAAATGCCACGCCGGTATCGCGTGTCAATCCGACAAGTCCGCCATTCGACAAAACAGTATCTTCGACAATTGCGACCACCGCGTAACTACGGTGCACGTCTAGTCCGATGACCCTCATGTTGGCCCTCCGTCCTCTTGCCTTACGTCTCGAGAGCTGATGGGCAACACGACACTTATGGATCCGCGCTCGCAGCGCATCCAAGGCCGGGCGACCGTTCGTCGAACCAAGGCCGGCAGGCGGATGGACTGCCGTCCGTCGTCATCACTATCTACCTCTCCCCCCGTGCCACTACCCGCGCTACGGCACAACACGCGCGACATGCCGTCCGATGCGCAGGCTCAGTTCATCCAGTACAGCATTTGTCAGCGCGACATTTTCCGCATCGGTCTTAACCATCCCGGTGAGAGAGAAGGACGTGCGGTCACGGCGCTCAGGCCGGCCTTCATCCCGCGGTACGATCGTCCAATCGGCGGCGACGGAGGCCGTCCCCGCTGCATTCACATCCCGTCGGCTGATATTAATGAAGAGGCGAAAGCGCGCCGGTGTCACAAGGGGCTGGTCCGTGATGAAGAGATCGGGCCGTGCAGCAGCAAGGCAGGCGGCAATGAGGTCCGTTGCACCAATGGAAAGCCGGCTCGCCCAGCACCAGCCGGTCGGGGTGGACGCAAATGCTGACCGGACGGTTGGCAAAGGAAGCGGGCACACTGTAGCGGCAGCGCTCCAGGTGCACGAGGCCAGTCGGGGAGACGCGTTTGGTGTATTCGACAAAGCCATCGAAGAGACGCCCCAGAGGCATCAGGCTCTCCGCCCCCTCGGCCCAGACATCAGCGATTGTGCTGGGTTCCCGGCCATGCGGCGCCTGTCACCACAGAGCCCTGCACCGGTCTTCAAGCCAGTCATTCAGCGCACTCAGGCTCTCGGTGGCTGGTGCCGTCTGCCAGAGGCGATGGCGGGCATCCTGCACGTTCTTCTCGACCTGTCCCTTCTCCCATCCCGCAGCCGGATGACAGAATTCCGGCTCGAAGAGAAAATGGCAGGTCATCGCCTGGAAGCGCAGGTTGGTGATGCGCGCCTTGCCCCGGCCGACCTTGTCCACTGCGGTGCGCATGTTGTCGTAAATCCCGCGACGCGGCACGCCCCCTAAAACCCTAAACGCGTGATTATGCGCGTCAAACAACATCTGATGGGTCTGGATCCGGTAGGCGCGGATAATGAAAGCGCGGCTGTAGCTGAGTTTGGTGTGTGCGACCTGCTGCTCGACGCGCATGCCGCCGATTACGGCGTCGTCCTCGCTCCAGTCGAACTGGAAGGCTTCGCCCGGCGCTAAAGTCAGCGGCACAAAGGTGCCCCGCCCGCTCGTCTGCTGTAACCGCTGGCATTCCGCCCGCCAAACCTTCGCAAAGGCCGCCACACGATTATAGGAACCGTCGTAGCCGAGCGCGACCAAATCCAGGTAGAGCTGGCGAAGCGTGCCCTTCTGTTTGCGTGATCGCCCGGCCTCTCGCTTGAGCCAAGCCGTCAACTGCTCGAGAACGGATCCAGCTTGCTCTGCCGATCGGGAACCTTGAACTTCGGCTCCACCGTCCCGGCCCGAAGGTATTTGCTCACCGTGTTCCGCGATACCCCCGTCCGGCGTGAAATCTCCCGGATCGGCATATGCTCGCGCAAATGCCAGCGACGGATGATGCTCAGAAATGCCATGTCCAACACTCCCTGCGCCTCCGCCAAAACACGACGGAAGCACGTTGAAACATCGGTCAATTCTCAGCGGAAAAATCCTACCCGCCCGGTCAGATCCCAGCGGGAATCAGCACGGACTGCTGGCTCAAATAACCCGCTCCGGCGTGGTTCTTTGGGCTATTGAGCATCCGGGACTCGGTAATCCTATCTTTAGTCGAAGCCACTTCAGCGCTAATCTCCCCTCGCGCGGCCGCAAATAGGAATGAGTTTTTGTCCCCGCCGAGCTCATCATTCACTCCATTAGAGCCGACTACTCCATAGACCTGATAAAATATTTGAGGAGACGCGGGGATTTCGGCTTGTCTCCAATTGAAAGCATCTGAGATCGCCGCCTGAGCTGCCGCCTTTGCGCAGGAATGTCGCTGCGTTAGCCTGATGTCTTGGATCGTGATCAGTGCGATCTGATCATACGGTCCGAACTTAGTATTCCGACTAATCAAAGCTTGGCGCCGAGCTTTCTCTTCGGGGGCGACGGAACTCGAACCAGGTTTCACTAGAAGGTTCAGTTCGGGCCGTTGATCTCGGGCTTTCTTGCCACGTGCAGCTAGCGACCGGTTTTGCCCTTGGAGGTCACGCTCGGCCTGCTCGGCGGCCGGTCCACGCGGAGAGGGGGAACATGAGAAGTAGGATCCAGTGAGCGGCATCGTCATGGCCAAGGACCGCGAGCGCGGTAGAGAAGAGAAAAACAGTGGCGCTCGAGAGCGGCGAAAAGATCATGTCCTGCCTTACGTGCGGATGCACGCCCGCTTCGGTCAGGAACGGTGGCCTTAGCGCGTAGGCAGAAGACAAAGTCGAAACTAGCATCAGAAGGGTCATAATGAGGGTATAAAACGCGAAGGCAAAGTGATTGTGATGCTCACTGAAGACGTTCGTGCCGAAAGGCACCAGACAAAGAACCATCAGGTAGATCAGATTAAGCCAAAGCAGCCGGTCATCGATCTGATGCAAGAGGCTGAACTTTCTATGATGTTCGAGCCAGCACATACCTACGACGATGAAAGTGAATCCAAAGATGAGGATCTTCGGCCACATCGCCAAGAGGGCGGCCAAGACGTCGGAACTTGTGTCGGCTGCTAGTTCTGGAAGTCGCAGGTCTAGCACGAGCAAGGTAATCGCGACGGCAAAGACCCCGTCGCTGAATGCCAGCATTCGCTCGTGGTTGAAGAGGCGCTGCTTTTGGCCGGTCATCCCGAATCTGCCTTCCTCAACCTCACTCCAGGCCCGTGGCCATTCTCGTCCATGAAGATGACGCCCGCGGCCTCAATGGCTGCGCGCATAGCTTGCAGATCGCCGGGTGGAAGCGGCAGACCGCCGAGCTCAAATTTGGCAATCGACTTGGTTGTCATCTCGGCCATGCTGGCCAGGCGGCTCTGACTCCACTCCAGCAAATCGCGTGCCTCACGAACCTGGGCTGGGCTGATCAAAGCTTGGCACGGATGTTGCGGAAGAGCCGTTGCTGCGCTAGCGCGTACCTTGGCTGCAACAGCCCTTGTCTCTGGTCTCGTTTGACCAAAGAACTGCAGAGCGTAGCGTCGTCCAGCTGGGGTGGGAGCAAACAGGACACTTCGACGATCACTGGGATCTGCCTTCCTTCTCGCCAAGCCCGCGGCTTGCAGCCGGTTGACGGCGCGGATCACGGCCGGCTTTGTGATTGCCAGATGCACCGCGAGTCCGCGCACAGTCTGACGGTCGTCAGCCGCCTCACACACGAGCAGGATTGCAATTTGCCTCAGACTGAGATCACGGCCCTCCTGACGCACAAGATCCAAGGTTCGTTCGAGAAGCAATTCGAGCAGGTGGTCGGAGCGATCTGTTTTTTCCATTCTGTCTTTCTAAGTCGGACGTCTGGCCCATTGCCATTCTCGTCGATGAAGATAATGCCCGCCTTTTCAAGGGCAACCTGGATGGCGGTCAGAGTGGCCAATGGAACACCCAGATTTCCCCGCTCGATGTGAGCGACGGAACCTGGCGGTACCTCGGCCATTGCGGCAAGCCTGTCACGGCTCCAGCCTAACAGGGCACGCCCTTCGCGGACTTGGGTGAGCATTGCGTCCAGTTTCACTCTTTCCCAACCTTGCGCCTGGGAATTCGACGGTGTCAGACCCCGCCGTGTTGTGGCCGCCACAGCGAGCGATGAGGTCGGCCACCTGCGTCAACGATTTTTTTCCCCGCCGACCTTGGCACACCATAGCGTCGCGGATCGGCTAGGAAAATCCCGGTCCGAGTGATGAACAAGACCATTTTCCCACGCGAGCGCACTCCGCAACAGAGCTTGTTCCAAAGCATCGAGGATGAAGCCTGTCTGCGTCGTGCGGCTCACCGCCGATCGGTTAGGCCCCGGCGCTCGATGGCTGGTCGAACGACTAACGGCGGGTCCGGGGCTGCATCTCAACGCGACCCGCGGGCACGCGGCACAAGTCTCGGAAGGGGATGATGCCCTAATGGTCAAAATCTGAGACTTGGTGCCCCTGCGCGGCCGACGTCCGGGCTGCAGGCGCTTCTACAGCCCGATTCTCGACGGTCTCGGGCTGACTGGCGAGCTTGTTGCTTTCTTACCGGGTGCGAAGTCGCCGGTTGGCGCAACTCAGCCCATCATCGCCGCGAAGATGCAACAGCGATTGGAGCCCGAAGGTCGCACTATGACGGCCCACGACCTTGCCGCGCAGGCAACCTCATCAAACCACGCGGCCCTTGCTAGCCGTCTTAAGTAGAAGACGGCACGTCCAACACGATTCGAACGTGCCAGCCTCCGCTTTTGGAGGGCAACGGTCAATCAGATGAGTTCGCCCTTGTCGCGCCGACGACCATGCTGCTCAAGGCTGCTCGCAGCGCGGCGACATTATCAGCACCATTCAATTGCGCGAACTGTCGTTGAGCTTCATTCCGAAGAGGGGCCGCTTCGTTGTGAAGACGCCGCCCGGCTTCCGTAAGCTCGATCACGCAACCTCGGCCATCGGTGGGCGAGGGGTGGATTCCGACCAAGCCGGCGGGTTCCAGAAATCCAACCATCTTGCCCATCGCTGTCCGTTCGATGTCGCGGCGATCCGCAATGGGGTTAATAGGGGTGCCGCTCACCTCGTTCAGGGCTGCCAAGGTGAGAAACTGGGTAAGGCGAAGGTCGGCAGGCTCAAGGTGCGCGTCATAAAAACGGGAGATCTGCCTGGTCGCCTTCCGCCAGTGACGCGATGCTGCCCAGCACGCCGAGATAGGCAGCGCCGAAGCCGATGCCAGCGAGCGCGGAACTTGCCAACAGCAGGGAAGGCGACGCGACATTTGCGCCGGCGAGAACCCCGAGCAGGCCGGCTACCAACGCTCCCGCTCCTACAATGAAAGCGGATGAAGCCGAGTAGCGACGGAGGACTAGAATGGCAGCCGCGGCGGCTACCATCAACACGGCGACCGCGAGCCCGCCCAACCAGGAGCGTGCGCCGTCTGGATCGCCTGGACGAGGACGAGGGCGAACAGCAGGACATAGCTGAGATGGAGTAGCGCAGGCGTATATTGCGCCAGAAGGCCGGAACCCACTGCCCCGAACGTCGTGCCTGCTATCGTCGCGAGAGCGTTGGTCAACGCTCCTCTCTGCCGGTCCATGTCGAGCATGGCAGCCCCGAGCGATGTGGTCGCAAGGCCAGTCGCGAAGCCCTGGACAGTCGGGCGAACACTAACCACTCAATACCCCGAGCCGTGGGAAAGACCACCAGGGCGACGCCCTCAAGCGTCAGCGCCGAAAGCAAGGCTGACCGGGTTATCCTCACAGTGGCTGATGAAGGGATCGGCATTCCACCCGAGGATCTGGCTCAGATTTTTGACAGTTTCTATCGCGCGCGACATGGAGACAGGGT
>Ga0310811_10002773_pt1 | contig 21920 bp, 17 predicted proteins | sample YCmetagenome_FD_207642 | JGI IMG/M metagenome (GOLD analysis project Ga0310811, IMG submission 207642) | Soil microbial communities from experimental microcosm in Duke University, North Carolina, United States - YC | ecosystem: Engineered > Artificial ecosystem > Soil microcosm > Unclassified ...
GCGGCGGCGAGGGGTCATCTTGCAAGGATACAATGCGCGCCATGCGCAACCCCGTCCTTGCTGTTGCTCTATGCGCTGCCGCGACGCTTGCTAGTGGAGCGCTATCGCGCGCGCAGGCACCGCCGACGTATCGCGTGGATCCGTTCTGGCCGAAGCCGCTGCCGCACAAATGGATCATGCAGCAGGTGCCGACGCTCGCCGTCGGTCCCGACGATCACGTGTGGGTGTTCAACCGGTCGCGGCAGATTCGCCCCGACGAGAACGGTGCGGCGACCAATCCGCCGCGTACCGACTGCTGCATCGCCGGACCAGCTGTGCTGGAGTTCGATCCCGCGGGCAATCTGATTCAAGGCTGGGGCGGACCTGGATACGTTCCGAACTGGCCGGGCGAGCAGACGATCAACGTCGATCGCGACAGCAATGTGTGGATATCGGGTACGGGACGCGGGGAAAGCATCCTGAAGTTCAGCCGTGACGGCAAGCTGCTGATGGACTTCGGTCACCGGCCGCCGCCGCTGCCGGCCGGGCAGACGCCGCCGCCGCTCGTCGAGAACAACCAGCAGACCGACGTCTTCATCAGCGGTGTTGCCGGTTTTGATTTCGACGAGGACGCGCGAGAGCTCTATGTCGCCGACACGGAGTTCATCAACAAGCGCATCCTCGTCTTCGACATGAACACCGGTGCCTTCAAGCGGGGATGGGGCGGCAAGGGCGTGCCGCTCAGCGACATTCCGAACGAGCGGGTGGCGCCGTACGACACGTCAGGTCCGCCGCCGGACATCAAGGAGTTCAACGTCCTCCACTGCATCCATCTGTCGAACGACGGCCTGGTCTACGTCTGCGACCGCGGCAACGATCGGGTGCAGGTGTTCACGAAGCAGGGGAAATTCGTCTCCCAGTTCTGGATTCACACCTCGACGCCGGCGCGCGGTGCGGAATGTGGTGGACCCGGCAGCGACAAATACGGCCCCTGCGGCACGGTGTTCAACGTTGCATTCTCGCCGGCGCCGCAGCAGAACTTCGTTTTCGTCGCCGACGGCGCCAACGACAAGGTCTGGATCGTCAACCGACGCACCGGCATGACGGTCGGATCGATCGGCGACAACGGCCGCATGGCCGGGCAGTTCCACTTCATCGATGGTGTCGCCGCCGACTCGAAAGGAAACATCTACACGGGAGAAGTGGAGACAGGTAAGCGCGTGCAGAAATTCGTTCCGGTCCGCCGCTGATTACTTGGTCAGCACCACAACGAGGGCAACAAGCGCGAGTACAACGGCCACGGCTCCGAGTGCGAACGCGTAGGCGATCAGCCGGCGGTAATGCGATGCGTCGGCAAGAAGGGTGTGTTCGACAGGTGCGCCGGTGACATCGCTGAAGAGTGATTGCCGCATCACCTGTTTGCCCACCAGGACTGATTCGATGCCCGACTCGAGGTCGCGCTGCTCGATGCGTTTCGCGGAATCGGGACCGGGCCGTGCGGCCGCGGCAAGCGCGGCCTTGAGCACCGCGTTGCGTATGTCGCCGCCGCTCACTTCATAGCGCCGCGCCAGCTCCGTGAAATCGACGTCGCGCGCCAGCGGCGTGCGCGTCGGGTGCAGTTGAACGCGCCAGATCTGCTCGCGCTCCGCAGGTCCAGGCATCTCGAACAGGACGTGCGTGCGGATGCGCCGTTCGAAGGCGGGATCGAAGTTCGCCGCCAGATTGGTGGCGAAGATGACGACGCCGTTGTACCACTCGAGCTCCTGCAGCAGGACGCTGACGACGGTATTCGATTCGCGCTGGAATCCTGACTCCGGTGATGTCGACCGCTTCGAGGCGATGGCATCCGCTTCGTCGAAGAACAGCACCGCGCCCTCCTCGCGCGCAGTGCGGAAGATGCCGGCGACATTCTTTGGCGTCTCGCCCATCCACAGCGATTCGAGCTCCGCGTAGCGGACGAGCAGCAGCCGTCGTCCCAGCGAATGCGCCAGCGCCTCGGCGCAGATCGTCTTGCCCGTGCCGGGAGGACCCGCGAAGTTGAACGCCAGCGCCAGGCCAGTGGGGTGCCGTTCGCCAAGTCCCCATCTGTTGAAGATCAGATCGTGCTGCGTCACCTGTGCGAGCGCTTCGTCGAGCGCGCGTCGCGTCGCCGGCGGCAGGATCACGTCATCAAACGTGCGGCGAGGAACGATCGATTCGACTGCGCGGCGGCCGGGCGCGCCGAAGAGATTTCGAAATGACAGCGGCGGCATGTGTCAGCGAGGTGCAAATTCGCGTCCAAACGCCCGGTCGCTATACACGACCTTGCCGCCGACCATTGTCATCATGACGTGCATCTGCTCGATGTGCTTCGCGGGAACGGTCATGATGTTCTCGGGCAGCACGACCAGGTCGGCGAAGCGGCCGGCAGCGATGACGCCCTTCGTGTTTTCCTCGAACGTGAGATACCAGTGGTTGCGCGTCACCATCCGCAGCGCGTCCTCACGCGAGATCTGCTGATCGATTCCCATCGGCCCGCCGGAAATGGTGTCGCGCGTGACGAAGTGGTAAATCACCCACAGCGGTGAATAGGGCACGACGCTCGAGTCCGTGCCGCCTGAAACCGGCAACCCTGCGTCGAGATACGTCTTTACGGGCGTCGTGAGGAACGCACGCGACTTGCCCCAGTACTTCACCAGGCTCGGTCCGGCGAGATACAAATGGTCCTGCAAGGACAGGAACAGTCCCAGGGTCTTCATACGAGGTAGGTGATCGGGACGGCCGATGAATGCGTGCTCAATCCCCCAGCGCTTGCCGACGATTGACGCTTCGGCGTTGGCCGCCTCGTAGCCGGCGAGCACTTCGTCAATCGCGGCGTCGCCGACCGCGTGCGTGAACACGCGCCACCCGAGCCGGTTGAACAGCCTCACTGTTTCGTTGAACCGGTCCGATGGCATTACCTGCAGCCCGCGGAATGTGCCGCCTTCCCCATACGGTTCTTCGTACGGGTCGCGCATGAACCCGCCTTCGAAGCCGCCATCGACGAGCAGCTTCATGCCGCCGAGACGCAGCAGCGCGTCGCCGTCGTTTGGCGCCAGGCCCGATGACTTCACGGTCTGCTCGATCGCTGCCGGTGTGCCGGCGAGCCGCAGCAGCTGCGTCACGCGCATGGTCAGCACGCCCCGCCGCTGCATCTCCTGCCGCATCCGATAGTTGTCGATCGAGTCACCAGGATGGCGCACGGCGGTGAGGCCGACAGCGTGCAGCTTGTTGTACTCGGCGATCTGATCCTGAATGCGCTGCTCGAGGGTGCGGGGCTTCTCCGGGGGCAGCGCGACGAGCGCCTTGGCGCTGTCGACGAGCTCGCCATTCAGCTCTCCATCGGCGTAACGGGTGATGCGGCCTCCTGACGGTTGCGGAGTCTGCCTGGTGATGCCCCATTTGGTCAGGGCAGCGGAGTTGAGAATGTATTCGTGGCCACCGCGTACGATAACGACGGGCGTCATCGGCGCCACCGTGTCGAGCTCGCGGCGAAGTGGAAGGCGCTGTTCCGTCAACTGCGCTTCGTGCCAGTCGCTGTTCGAGATGACGACTTCACCTGGCTCGGCCGCCTTGACGCGTTTGCCCACTGCCACGAGGACATCGTCGATGCTGCGGGCGCGCGACAGATCGACACCGGGTCCGCCGCCGGCGTTGTGAAGATGGTTGTCGGTAAGCCCGGGGATGACCGTAAGGCCGCGGAGATCTACTTGCCGCGTGCGGGCGCCGGCGAGGCGGCGTACCGCCTCGTTCGTGCCGACTGCTGCGAATTTGTCGCCGCTGATTGCAATAGCCTGCGCGTACGAGAACCGATCGTCGACGGTAATCACGTTCGCGTTGTAGTAGACAACGTCAGGTGCGGGCCCGATGCGTTGGAGGTCGCGTTGGGCGGCAACGAACGCCGCGAACACGGTTATCAGCGAAACGATTTTCGGCACCGAAGAAGGCATCGGCGGTCAACTCTAATCCGGAACAGCCCGAGCTGCGAGACGGTTGATATCTTCGGACGACAGGATCGTTTTTGATGATCCCGCCTCGGCGACCTCGATCATCGCTCGTCCCATGGCGACCGTCGTCGTGACGTAGCGCGGCAACAGCGTGCGTAGCAACGGATACAGCGATCCGAGCACGTCGTAAGCCAGCTGATACCAGCGCGTCTTCGACCTGATGCCTCGGAGCGGTTGAATGTACGCCGGCCTGAACATGTACGCTGCTTTGAAGGGGAGTCGGAGCAGCGCGTTCTCCGTCTTGCCCTTGATCCGCGCCCACGCGCGGCGTCCGCGCTCGGTGCTGTCGGTACCTTCACCTGATACGTAACAGAACGTCAGACGTCCGGCCGTCGCCGCCGCGAGCGACGTCGCCGCGGCGAGCGTCAGGTCGTACGTCAGGCGGTCGTATTCCTGTTCGCTGATGCCGACCGACGTCACGCCGAGGCAGAAGAAGCACGCGTCAAGGTCGGCGAACTGCGGCTCGATCGTCGTGAAGTCGAAGAAGTTCTGATGAAGGAGCTCGCGAATCTTCGGGTGCCTCACGTCAGTGCGCTGCCGCGAGACGAGCAGCACCTGTTCAACGCGCGCGTCGTCGAGGCACTCGAGGAGAACGCCTTTGCCGACCATGCCGGTCGCGCCGAAGATGACGACCTTCACCGGGTGGGCCCGTCAATGTGCGAGAAGTGCGAGGTGACGAAGGTGCGATGGTGCGGCGGTGCGTCCGACGTGCGAACGTGCGATGGTGCACCTTCGAACCTCGCACCTTCGGACGCACCATCGCATCGCCGCACCGTCGTCACCATCGCACCTCTCGTGACCGCGATAGAGTCCTCCGCCATGAGCACGGTTCGGATCGCCCTGGCAAACATCCGCGCGAACGTGCGATGGTGCACCTTCGAACCTCGCACCTTCGGACGCACCATCGCATCGCCGCACCGTCGTCACCATCGCACCTCTCGTGACCGCGATGGAGTCCTCCGCCATGAGCACGGTTCGGATCGCCCTGGCAAACATCCGCGCGGCGCCCGGCGGCTATCGGCCTGTTACCTTCGCGGATCCCGCTAACACCTTCCACGAGAAAGCGATCCTGTGCCGTGCTGCGGAGAACACATGCTATTTCGCGTCGGTGAACTACGCACTCGGGCTCCTGGCCGCCCGTTGCCGGACGTCGCCGATCTAGCCGAGCAATGGTATAAGAACGTTGCGAAAACGACAGAGACTCTCGATTTCCACATAGTCCTTTAGGGGCACTGGCGAGGAGCTGACAGATGAACAGGCGTCTGACTGACGCGTTACGTGTTTTTGTGATCCTTCTCATGACCGCATCTACCGCCTGGGCGCAGGCGACAGCGCAGATGAGCGGCACCGTTCGCGACGAGAGCGGCGCGGTGCTGCCGGGCGTGACCGTCACGGTGACGCAGACCAACACCGGACTCGTTCGCACGGCGGTGACCGATGGCAACGGGGCCTACCTGCTGACCAACCTTCCCCTCGGACCCTACCGGTTCGAGGCTGCCCTTCAGGGATTCAAGAGCTACGTGCAGACCGGCATCGTGCTGCAGGTCGGTGGAACGCCGACGGTAAACGCGGTGCTCGCCGTTGGTTCGCTGGAGGAGGCGGTTACCGTTGAGGCGGCGGCACCGATCGTAGACATCAAAAGCTCGGGCATCAGCTCGGTCGTAAACAGCGAGCAGATCGTCAACCTACCGTTGCAGGGACGTCAGGTGACCGACCTGATCGTGCTCGCCGGCGCGGCCGTGCAGGACAAGAACTGGGTGCCGAGCCGCGGCATGCCTGGCGGCGTGCGCATCTCCGTCGCCGGCGGTTTGCCGTTCGGCGTGGGCTACACGCTCGACGGCGCGTCGCACAACAATCCGCAGACCAATGCCGGTCTGCCGCTGCCGTTCCCCGACGCGCTGCAGGAATTCCAGGTCGCGACCAGCGGCCTCTCCGCGCAGAATGGCGTCAAGTCCGGAGCCGCGGTCAACGCAGTGACCAAGTCTGGTGCGAACACCTTGCACGGCGACGCGTTCGAGTTCCTGCGCGATCGTCACTTCAACGCGCCGCAGCACTTCGCCAAGATCGGTCCGGACGGCAAGCAGGCCGATGATGGCCTGCGGCGCAACCAGTTCGGCGGCACGGTCGGCGGGCCGATTGTCCGCGACAAACTGTTCTTCTTCGGCGGGTACCAGGGCACGTTCAGGCGGCAGACGCCAGCAAGCAACATTTCGTACGTGCCGACCGCGCAGATGCTTGCTGGTGACTTCACAACGATTACCTCGCCGCAGTGCGCCGGGCGGCAAATTACCCTGAGGGCGCCCTTCGTCAACAACCGTATCAATCCCGCGCAGTTCAGCCCGGCGGCATTGAACCTCGTGAAGAAGCTCCCGACGACGACGGATCCGTGCGGACAGATCACGTACGCGAGCGCGACGAACCTGGACGAGCACATGCCGGTCGCCCGAATCGATTACCAGATGACCCAGAGCCAGACGATCTTTGGCCGGTATCTGGGAGACAAGGTCACAGTTCCGGCACCGTGGAGCGGCCCCGGCGACAACATCCTCAAGACCGGCGACGCCGGGACCGACGACAAGTTCTATTCACTAGTGCTCGGTCACACACAGGTGATCAGCGCCTCCCTGGTCAATGCCCTCCGTGTCAATTACGACACGTCCAAATCCTTCCGCGGGCAGAATCCCGGGTTTTTCAATCCGGCGGATGTCGGCGTGAAGATGTACAGCTATCCACCCGCCGATCAGTTCTCGATAACCGTGACCGATGCGTTCGCCATCGAAAACGGCGGCGCCACATTGCGGCGGGGGAAGCACAAGGCTTACGGCATCTCCGATGATTTGAGCTGGGTGAAAGGAAGCCATCAACTGGGCTTCGGCGCGAACGTGCGCCACTGGAAGTTCAACACGCTATCGACGTCGCGCACCGGCGGGAGCTGGACGGTGGACGGCAGCGCAACAGGACTGTCCATGGCCGATCTGCTGGTCGGACGCGTGTCGAGACTCGAGATCGGCGGTCCCAACGTCCTGGATATCCACAACTGGTATCTGGGAACGTATGCGGAGGACAGCTGGCGCGCCTCGAGCCGCGTGACGATCAACGGCGGTCTGCGGTGGGAACCGTATTTCGGCCAGTCGGTTGACAACAACGCGGTGGTGCTCTTCAACAAGCAGAACTTCGACCAGGGCATCAGGAGCAAGGTGTTCGTCAATGCGCCGCCCGGACTGCTCTATCCTGGCGATGCGGGCTTCCCGAAGGGGAAGACGGGATTGGACATCCAGTGGTTGAACCTGGCGCCACGTGCGGGTGTTGCGTGGGACGTGAACGGTAATGGCCGCCTCGCGGTGCGCGCGGCGTATTCGATGGGCTACGACTTCATGTCCGGCGAGTACCACAACATCAACGCTGGCGCGCCTCCGTTCGGTAACCGGTCAATCATCACCGATCCAGGGGGCCTCATGGACGACCCGTGGCGTGACCTCGGTGGCGACCCCCACCCGATCGTCACCAACGCCAACGTGCAGTACATCCCGTTCGGCGCCTTCGGCTCGATGGATCCCGGCATCAATTCGCCGCGCGCGCAACAGTGGAACGTGACCGTCGAGCGGCAGCTGGGGACGAACTGGGGCGTATCCGGAAGCTATTTGGGCAGCTACGCTGATCGCCTCTGGGCGCAAACGGCGCTCAATCCAGGTGTGTTCATGGGCCTGGGCCCATGCGTCATCAACGGCGTTTCATTCAGCGTGTGCTCGACGAATGCGAATCTCAATCAGCGGCGCGTGCTCTCGCTGCAGGACCCGGTCAAGGCAGCGCAGATCGGCGCGCTCGACCTCAACTCGGACGTAGGCTGGCAGAAGTATCGCGGCCTCAAGCTCGCCGCGCAGCGTCGTGCCGCGCAGGGCCTGAGCCTCAACGGCAGCTACACACTGTCGCGCTGCGTGGGGACGCCAACCACCAACGACTTCAACCAGACCAGCGCCGGGTATACGAACCCGGCCGACCCGAATCTGGACGCTGGCTACTGCGACCAGGACCGGCGGCATCTGACGACCCTGAACATGACGTATCAGACGCCTGGGGTTGGCGGTGGCATCGCACGCGCGCTCGCGTCGAACTGGCGGGTCTCCGGCATCTTGAACGCGCGGTCGGGGCGGCGTCTGAACATCACCAGCGGCCGGGACAACGCCTTCAACGGCATCGCGGCGCAGCGTCCGAATTTCGTTTCAGGTCAGGACATCTATGGTCCGGGCAAAGACTCTTCGGACCTGAAACCGGGCGAACAGATCGTTGCTTACTTGAACCCGGCGGCGTTTGCGCAGCCGGCAGCCGGCACGTTCGGCAACGTGCCGCGCAACGCCGTGGTGGGGCCCGCCTTCTGGCAGCTGGACATGGCGATTTCCAGGCTCGTGTCCTTCGGCACGCGGCACGCGGAGCTGCGGCTGGAGGCATTCAACGTGTTCAACCACTTCAACTGGGGCGACCCGGTCACCAACTTCAACTCCTCGACGTTCGGCCGCATCACCACGCAGGAGGGCGACCCGAGGATTCTGCAGTTCGGGGTCAAGTACGACTTCTAAAGCACGAAGCGAACGACAATCACCGAAGACAGGCAGAGAGCCGGGCGGAAACGCCCGGCTCTTTTTTCATTTGACCGGGTGAATGACGCGGTCGATGAAATCGAGGATCTCTCGCGAGACGCTAGTATCCACCGTTCCGAGCGAGAGCAGCTGCGACACATGATTGTGCCCGAGGCTTTGTCGATATCGCGGCATGACGCCGCGTTTGATGACGAGTTCGCTGAATAGCTGCGCGGCGGGTGAGAAGTAGCGTGGGTCGTCCCATTCGGCAGTCGTCATCAGGACTGGAATGTCGGAGCGAGTGACGTTGCCGGGAACCACCATCTGCGGCCAGCGCGTTTTGTCGCCGCCGAAATACGCGAGCTCGCCCATCGTCGGATTCGAGAAATCAAAGGTGTACGGCCCCGAGCAGAAGATAGCGCCGGCGATACGCGGCGTGGTGGCGGGCACCAGTTCCGGCCTGAACACATATGTTGCGGTGTGCAGCGAGCCGGTGGAGATCCCGAGGGTGAAGATCTGGTCGGGGTTGCCGCCGTACTCGGCCGCGTGCTCGTGCAGCCAGGTGATGACCGCGGCGACGTCGCGCGCGCCGTCCGGCCATTTCGAATCCGGAGCGAGGCGATAGCCGGCGTTGACGCCGACCAGGCCGAGGCTCGCGAAGTAGTCGGCCACGGTCGCGGTATTGGCGCGGCTGCCTCCGATCAGACCGCCGCCGTGGAATATCGCAACCACCGGGACCGGACCCGGCGCGCGCCGCAACGTTGGCGTGTGAATGTCGATCTGTTGCCGCTCGTGCGGACCGTAGGCGATGTTCTCGACGACTTTGATCTCACTGGCTTCGTACACGCGCGGCTGCGATGCGTACACCTTATAGGTCTGTGGGATCGAATCCGCTGCCGACCGAAGCGCGATGAGCTGCGCGGCGACATCGGGAGGCATACCGTTGCGCGCGGTCTCGGCGGCGCTCAAGCCGCGCTCCTGCGGCAGCGACCAGCGGAACGACTGATTCGCCTCGCGGGCGGCGTCGCAGCGATCGAGAACCGCGTCACGGCGGTGGTACACGGGAGAGATCAAGATTGGTGTGCCGGCCGGCTCGCCCTTCTCGCCCGCCACGGTCACGCACAGCTCCGATCGGGACGCCGGACTGAGACGTCCCCATAGCATGGTCCAATGCTGAATCGGTGCTGAAGCACATGGTCGAACGACCAACTGGGCGCCGGCTTCGAGCTTCGCGGGCTCGAGGCATCGGTCGTAGACGGGTGCGCGGATGGCTCCGTCAGCCGTTCGTTCGAAGCGCTGGTCGTCAAGGGGAGCGCCGTACTTGCACGTGTGGAGCTGCAGCGGCTGGTCGAGCTGCAGTGTCTGACCTTCGCCGCGAATATCCAGACAATAGCCGCGCATGTCGTCCAGCGGTTGGATGGTCCGCAGCAGACCAGCATCGGCGTAACTGACGGCGGGGTGGCAGAACAGCACCGACACCGCGATCGCCGGCAGCACGCGCAAATGGTACATAAGACCTCCGGGGCGCCTAGGATACGACTTCTGATCGTTGGGCGGGAAGCGGAAGGGCGAGTGGGGCGAGTGGGGCAGGTAGGGTGGGGGTTTTACCCGTCGCACCCACCCACTCGCCCTACACCCTGGATTACTGAGGATTACTGGCGAACGTCGGTATCTGCGCGCCCGCCGTCGTCGGCGCCGGTCTGCGTGTCACGCATCACCGTACCGTCGGAGAACTCGACCTTGTTGAAACGTCCGACTGGCAGCTTCGTCTTCGCCGGCCAGACATAGAGCGTGACCACGTCGCCATAACCGAGCGTCGTTCGGCTCCAGCCGAGGAGCTGGGCGGAAACGGTGCTTCCCATTTCCATCGTCCAGTGCTCGACCTCACCCTTTTCGTTCTTGTAGTCCGCCTTGATCAGCGGGTGCGGATTGATCCAGAGGAACTCCGTGATCGTGGCGTTCTTCAACACCACCGGCTTGCTCATGTCGAACGCCGCGGCGCCATGATGCGCATACGACGGACGGTCAATCGCGGCCAATCCCGCAAGCAATAACACCATCATCAATAATTTCGTTTTCACGGTCTTCCTCCTCTACCACCCCTGCCGCCTCGGGCACCTTGCGGGTTCTGCTCGTTCGGATCGCTGCCGGCCGGATCGCCCATCTCCTTCAAGTACAGCTGCTGTTCCGACGGGATGCAAGTAAAGTCGTCGAGCTGCTGGTTTGGAATCCACCGGAAGTACACCTCGCCCATATTAAACGGTGCGGTGTACAGCTTCGGATCGGTCATCACGATACTCAGCGACAGGTCGTTGTGGGTGCTGCGATGAAAGCGCTCGATGACGTGCGCATCGACACTGTGGGGATAGCCGCTCTTGGTCGCCCACGTCTCGGGCGCGAGCCCAGTGGTCTCCACCACGAACGTGTAGTCATCTTCCCAGCGCCCAATCGAATAGCCGTTGTATTTCGGATCGAGGGCGTCCTTGTCCCGGCCTCCCACCTTGGCGGGCAGCGTTCGCCCGTCTGTCCAGATCTCACGCCACAAGTCCATGTACTGGAGCAGGATGAAGGTGCGGGTCGGCATCGTCGCGATCGTCATGCCGCGAATTTCCTGCGTCATGTTCTGCGGGAAGCCGAACGGGTCGCAGTAGCGGCTATGCGGATCGTTCGTGCCGCCGGGGCTGTATTTGCCAATCGGCTTGTTTCGCGCGAACAACTGTTTGCCCAGGTCGGTCAGCGGCGGCACAACTTCGCCCTTCTGCCGAGCGGCGCCTGAACCGGAGGACGGTCCTGCCCACGTGCCCGACAAATCGCGTTTTGGCGCAGGGCCGCCGTCTCCAACCGCCCGATCCGCCGGATAGTATTTCCACGGCGATTTCGGCGCGCTGGTTTGCGCCGCAGCAGTGTTTTGCGCCGCGGCCAACGCTCCAAAGGCCAGCACGCCCGCCACAGCCGCGACAGCCCCAATCAACCGATTTCGCATCGTCACGCCCCTCGTCTCAGTGTGTTGCCCGAACTCGGCAGAGCATACGCGCGACTGACCCTCGGGTCAACGTGCGGCACCGCCGAAATCCTTATTGCGCTGATGCTCGCCGGGTGTAGGCTACCGGACCATGAAGATGACGGCAGCGCTCTCCGCAGCACTCGTCACGGTGATTGGGGTTCCGATTCTGGCGCACCACTCGTTCGCCACCGAATACGACAAGACCAAACCGGTTTCGGTGACGGGCGTCGTCAAGAAGGTCGAGTGGAAGAATCCGCACATCTGGTTCTACGTCGACGTCAAGGATGCGCGGGGCAAGGTCGTCACCTGGGGGTTCTCGGGTGGACCGCCGGCGTTTCTCGTGCGCCAGGGTATTCACAGCGACGTCATGAAGGTCGGCGACGTGGTGAAGGTCGAGGGCTTCCAGGCGCGCGATGGATCGAACAACGCCTCGGGCGGTAAGGTGACGTTTGCGAATGGCCGCAGCGTGTTCACCGCATCGGCCGAGGATGCCAGGCCCGACTGAGGAGTGCGCCATGCGCATCGCGTTGCTGGCAACGGTGACCGTTCTCTGCGTCGCTTGTTCGCAGGCGCAGCCGGACAACATCCCTCGTGCGTCGGATGGGAAGCCTGACTTCACGGGCGTGTGGGCGGGCCCCGGCTTCAGACACACCGGTAGGGATACCGACAGCGCCACGGTGAGGCTGTACACCGACAGCAACAGGCCCTCCTTCACACCGGAGGGGAAATCGCTCTTCTTCCGGGCACACACGGGCAACGTGCGCATCGACGATCCGACCGCGGTCTGCTTGCCGAACGGCCTCACACGCCAGATTCCATCGCCCTACGCGCAGCAGTTCATCCAGACGCCGAATCAACTCGTCGTTCTGTACGAGTACATGCATTTCTTCCGCGTGATACCGCTCGGCGCGCCGAACCGGCCGCATGCCGCGGATGTCGAGCCGACGTACATGGGCGATTCCATCGCCTGGTGGGATGGCGATACGCTCGTCATCGACACCGTCGCTCTCAACGAGTGGATTCTCGACGCGTATCATCCCGACGATGGCGGATCGCGATGGCACAGCGACAAAGCGCATGTCATCGAACGCATCAAGTTCACGGATCAGGTGAACGCGTCCTACGACGTCACGATTGACGATCCGGCGATCTTCACGGCGCCGTGGGTTGAGCACTGGTCGATGCAGCGGAAGCCGACTTGGAAGATCTTCGAGTTCGTCTGCGACGACAACGATCGATGCCGCGGAGGGCAATGCACAGCTTCGGACGCGCAGAAAACATCCACGCAGTGACGACGTAATCAGCCCGCAGTGGCAGCGGGCATCGGAGGTGCAGGACCATGCGTTATCCGAGACGTCTCGCTATTGGGTTGATCCTTCTTCTGACGAGCACGTCGGCCTGGGCCCAGGCGACGGCAGAACTCAACGGACGCGTTACCGATGAAAGCGGCGGCGTGCTGCCCGGAGTGACGGTGACCGTCACGCAGACTGACACGGGGTTCAATCGTTCGGTCGTTACCGAAGCCAACGGTCTCTACGTGGCTTCGAACCTGCCAACCGGCCCTTACCGCCTCGAGGTCTCGCTGCAGGGATTCCGTACCTACGTGCAGACCGGCATCGTCCTGCGGGTGGCCGCGACGCCGACGATCAACGTCGTACTGTCGGTCGGCAACATCCAGGAAACGGTCTCGGTGGAAGCGGCGGCGCCGCTCGTCGATGTGCGGAGCACCGGCATCAGCGAGGTCGTCGAGCAGGAGCGGATACTCGAGCTGCCACTGCAGGGACGTCAGGTCACGGACCTGATCGTGCTCGCGGGTGCCGCCGTGCAGGACGTACCGAACAACAAGAGCATGCCTGGTTCGATCTTCACCGGCGTCGCCGGCAGCCTGCCATTCGGTGTCGCCTATCTGCTCGATGGCGCAGCGCACAACAATCCGTACGACAACTTGAACATGCCGCTGCCGTTTCCCGACGCACTGCAGGAATTCCGCGTCTCGACAAGCGGGCTCTCGGCCGAGAACGGTGTTCATTCGGGCGGCACGGTGAACGCGGTGACCAAGTCGGGCACCAATGTTCTCCATGGGACGCTTTTTGAGTTCCTGCGCGACAAGCGATTCAACTCCAAAGCGGTCTTTGCGCCGATCGGTCCTGACGGCAAACGCCTCGACGACGGTCTCAAGCGCCACCAGCCGGGCGGCGTGCTCGGCGGCCCGATTCTGACCGACCGTTTGTTCTTCTTCGGCGCCTACCAGGGAACGTTCCTCCGTGTCACGCCGCCTGACGCAATCACGCGCATTCCCAACGCCGCCATGCTGGCCGGCGACTTCAGGGCGTTCGCTTCTCCGGCCTGCAACCGGGGTCAGCAGATCACGCTGCGCGCCCCATTCGTGAACAACACGATCGATCCGCGCCTCTTCAGTCCGGCGGCGATGGCGGTTGCGCGCCAGCTGCCGACAACGGCCGATCCGTGCGGCGACGTCCGGTTTGCCGCGCCTCAGCATTACGATCAAAACCAGGTCGTCGCCAAGATCGACTACCAGCGGAGCGGTGGACATTCCATCTTCGGCCGCTACATGCTGACGTTCGACGAGCAGCTCCCGTCGTGGCCTTCGTCCGGTAATGTGTTGACTACAAGGCCCGAGGATGCCGCACAGAGCCATCGCGCGCAGTCGCTGACGCTGGGCGATACTCGCGTCTTCGGCTCCAATGTGGTGAATGCGGTTCGCGGCGCATGGAACCGCACGCGTGCGCACTACAACCTCGAGCCGTTCTTCGGAGCCGAGACACTCGGCATCAAGGACTTCTATAACTACGTGCCCGGCGTGATCGGGCTGGAGATCAGCGGTGGATTCACGACCGCGTCGGGAGGGTCGGTGCTCTTCCAGGGCGATACCGACGCGTATCAGATCTCCGACGATTTCACGGTCGTGCGCGGTGGCCATCAGCTCGCCTTGGGAGGCAACGCGGCGTACTGGACCCACTACACGGTGGACGGCCAGCGCGGCGTGGGCTTATGGACCTTCGACGGCTCGTTCACCGGGCTCGGCATGGCGGACTTCCTCACGGGACGATTGGCCCGTCTCGAGCACGCGCGGCCCGGCGTCCTCGACATGGATCAGAAGTACCTCGGTCTGTACGCTCAGGACACGTGGCGCGTCAGCACGCACATGACGCTGAACGGCGGGCTTCGATGGGAGCCGTTCTTCGGAGCGACTATCGAGAACGAGGCGATTTCCAATTTCAGTTTCGACCGATTCCGCCAGGGCACCACGAGCACGATCTTTCGCAACGCGCCGCCTGGATTTCTCTATCCCGGCGACACCGGCTTTCCATCCGGCAAGTCGGGCTTGAACAACAAGTGGACGAACTTTGCGCCGCGTATCGGCATGGCGTGGGATGTCACCGGCGACGGCCGCACGGCGGTGCGCTCTTCGTATAGTCTCGGCTACGACTTCCAGGGCGCGTCCTATCTGTTCATCAGCGCAACGGCGCCACCGTTCGGAGGGCGGTTGCGTGTGACCCAGCTGCCGGGCGGCTTCGACGATCCGTATCGCGACTTCCCCGGTGGGCCGCCGCATCCATACCCGGAAACTCCGGGCCCGGACACACAGTTTCCCGCGTACGGCGCGCTCGCATCGGTGGATCCCGACAACAACTCGACGCGCATCCAGTCGTGGAACGTCATCGTCGAACGGCAGATCGGTCGGGCGTGGCAGGTATCGGCCAGTTATCTCGGCAGCTACACCGATCGGATCTGGGCGCAGGTGCAACGCAACCCGGGCGTCTTCCTCGGCACCGGGCCGTGCACGCTCGCCGGCGTCTCCTATGCTACGTGCACGACGACGGCAAATCTGAATCAACGACGCGTCCTGTCTCTCGAGAACCCGCAGGCGTCGCGACTGATCGGATCGATCGAGCGTCACGAGGCCATCGGCACACAGACCTACCGCGCGCTGCGGTTATCGACACAGCGGCGCGAGACGCGCGGCATGAGCGTCAGCGCCAATTACACGCGTTCCTATTGCGTGGGGAACCTGGCGCAGACGACGTTCTTTACTGGCGGGCAAAGTCTGCAGGATCCTGACAACCCCGACTGGGACCTCGGCAACTGCGCGTTTTCGCGGCGCCACATCGCCAACGCGACGGTAACGGTGGAGACGCCGAAATTCGCGAACCGCGGATTGAACATCCTGGCCTCGGGATGGAATGTGGCGGGCATTCTCGGCGCGCGCTCGGGCGCGTGGCTGAGTGTGATGACGCTCCGTGACATCGCCGCCAATGGCATTCTGCAACAACGCGTCGACCAGGTGCTGGCCAACCCGTACGGGAAGAAGACCCTCGACAACTACCTGAATCCCGCGGCGTTCGCGTATCCGGCGCCGGGGCAACTGGGCAACCACAAACGCAACAGCATCGAAGGACCCGCGTACTGGAGTATCGACACGGCGCTGTCGCGTCGAATTCCGCTTGGCGCCGCGCAGAGCGTGGAGCTGCGGGTGGAGACGTTCAATCTGTTGAATCACTTCAACTGGGGAAATCCGGGGCCCCCGCTGACCGGCGGCGGCAACGCCAATACCGTCAACCTCGACGCGGGCAACTTCGGCCAGATCACCACTCAGGCGGGAACACCGCGGGTCTTCCAGTTCGGGATCAAATACGTGTTCTGAGGTCGGGAGCGAAGAGCTCTTCAACCGGCACGGCGCGCGGCGCGAGATGCTGCTCGTATAAATATTGCGGCAGCGCTTCGAGCGCGCGTCGATTCGGCTCTACGCCGTACGGCCAGAAATCTTCGCCCATGATGCGGCGCGTCTCCTCTGTCTCCGCCACCACCCATGGCAGCGTCAGCTTGAGGGCGTCGGTTTCCATCAGCTGCTCATACGCCCACCGCTTCGCCTGCTCGAACGCCTCGAACAGGCTCGCGGCGGCCCAGGGGTGCTTCTCGTAGACATCCTTCCGCAGAACGATCGTGTGCATGATCGGAAAGATTCGGGTCTTCGCGAAGTACGCTTTCTCGACCCTGCGGTAGTCCTCGAAGAGCCGGCGCACCGGGGAGTCGGCCCGTGCCAGCGCCTTCGGTGCATTCGGAGAAATGATCGCGCCGATCTCTCCCGTCTCGAGCATCGGACCCATGTCCTGTTCGAGCGGCATGCGTGTGAGCTTGACGCCTGGAAGCTCGAAGTCGATTCGCGTCGGCCGCTGCAGCCCGTCCTGTGTTCCGCTGAACCACTCGATGGTCTCGGGCTTCACGCCGTACTCGTGCAGAAGGAGCGCGCGCGCGAACACCGCGGCCGTCATCGAGTACTCGGGTACGCCGATACGCCTGCCGATCAGGTCGCTCGGCTTGTTGATGCCGGCTTTGCGGTTGACGTAGATGCATGAATGGCGGAACAGCCGCGATGGGAACACGGGAATGGCCGTGAAGGTGTCGTCGCCCCTCGAGCGGAGCATCGTGTAGTTGGAGAGTGACAGCTCGGAGACGTCGAACTCCTGGTGGCGCAGCATCCGGTAGAAGGTCTCGCTCGGCCTCGAAATGATCGGGTTCAAGTCGATTCCGCGGGGCTTGATCGTCTTGTCGATCAGCGGACGCACGCGGTCGTAGTCCCAGAACGCTATCGTCAGGCGGATATCTACCATCGCGTCGAAGGTACCATTAAGGGTGCTCCTTCAACAGCTCGTCGCGACGAGCGCGGCGGTTGCGGAGGCGAGCGGTCGTCTCGCCAAGATCGGGCAGCTCGCAACGCTGCTGCGGGCCCTCGCGCCGACAGAAATTGAGATCGCCATCGCGTTTCTGTCGGGCGAGCCGCGCCAGGGACGCATCGGCATCGGCGGGTCGGCCATTCGCGATGCACGGCCCCTCACGACCGCTGCCAGCCCCACGCTCCAACTGATCGAAGTGGACGAAGTGTTCGAGCGGATCGCCGCAACAGCAGGCCGTGGTTCGCCGGCCGACCGTGTTCGGATGCTGCGCGAGCTGCTGGAGCGGGCAACCAGCGACGAGCAGGACTTCCTCATCCGGCTGCTCTTCGGCGAGCTCCGGCAAGGCGCGCTCGAAGCTGCGCTCCTTGAAGCTGTCGCGCGCGCTGGGGATGTGTCGCCGGCCGCGGTGCGCCGAGCGGTCATGATGGCGGGCGACCTGGCATCGGTCGCACGGGCGGTGCTCGTCGAAGGCGAACCCGGTCTCGCTCGTTTCTCTATCCAGATCTTCCGGCCCGTGCAACCGATGCTGGCGCAGACAGCCGCCGACGTAGACGAGGCACTCGCCGATCTCGAGGAGGATGTCGCGCTCGAATGGAAGCTCGATGGCGCCCGCATCCAGGTGCACAAGGCGGGGAACCAGATCAAGGTGTTCTCACGAAATCTGCGGGAGGTTACGGCGGCGGTGCCGGAAGTCGTGGCAGCGACGCGCAGGCTGCCCGCCAACGAGGTGATTTTCGACGGCGAGGTCATCGCATTGCGTCCCGATGGCACGCCGGAAACTTTTCAGCGGACGATGCAGCGGTTCGGCCGCAAGCTGGACATCGATCGGCTGCGGACGGAGATCCCGTTGACGCCATTCTTCTTTGACTGCCTGTACGTCGACGGCACATCGCTGATCGACCAGCCGCAGGCGGACCGGTTCGCCGCGCTCACCGCGATTGCGCGTACGGAGATCGTGCCGAGCCTGGTACGGCCAAGCCGCGAAGACGCCGCGCGCTTCGTCGAGGAAACGCTTCAACGCGGGCACGAAGGTGTGATGGTCAAGGCGTTAGCGTCCGGCTACGCGGCCGGCCGCCGCGGTCAGCACTGGCTGAAGGTCAAGGTGGCGCGCACCCTTGACCTGGTGGTGCTCGCGGCCGAATGGGGTCACGGCCGGCGGAAGGGATGGCTGAGCAATCTGCACCTCGGCGCGCGCGATCCGGTTGGCGGAGGCTTTGTCATGCTTGGAAAGACGTTCAAGGGGATGACGGATCAGATGCTGGCGTGGCAGACCGGGAAGCTGCTGCAGCTCGAGGTCACGCGCGACGACTACGCCATCTACGTTCGGCCGGAGCTCGTCGTCGAGATCGCATTCAACGATGTGCAGGCCAGCCCGCATTATCCGGGTGGCCTGGCGCTGAGATTCGCACGCGTGAAGAATTACCGCACCGATAAGCGCGCTGCCGAAGCCGATACCATCGACACAGTGCGCGAGATCTATCGACGAGCGGCCGGCGACAGCGGCGCCGATCCTTCGCGTCAGCGTCCCGGGTAAAGTGGGCGTTCTCCTCACGCCGATCGTCGTCAAGCAGACGATCGCGCTCGCTGATTTGCGCGGCAGACGGCTGTCGGTCGACGCCAATGGCGAGCTGTATCAGTTTCTTGCGCTGATCCGATTACACGACGGCACGCCGCTGAAGGATGCACAGGGACGGGTCACGTCGCATCTATCCGGACTGTTCTATCGCACCACGCGGCTCATTGCCGACGCCGGACTGCAACTGGTGTTCGTATTCGACGGCCGTCCGCCCGCGGAAAAGAGCTCCGAGATCGCGCGTCGTCGTGTTGTGCGTCAGCGTTACGAGGAGGAAGCCACCGCCGCCCGCAAGGCTGGCGATCTCGCGCGGGCCTATTCGAAATCGACGATGACTTCGCGGCTGACAACGGGAATGATTGCGGAGGCAAAAGAGTTGCTGCGGCTGATGGGGCTGCCGATCGTGCAGGCGCCATCGGAAGCAGAGGCGCAGGCCGCTCATATGGCGAGACGCGGTGACACATGGGCTGCGGCGTCGAAGGACTACGATGCGTTGTTGTTCGGTGCGCCGCGTTTGGTCCGATTCCTGACCATCTCAGGACGGGAATTCCTTCCCAGTCAGGGAACGTTCCGTCCTATCACGCCGGAGCTGATCGATCTTCAGCGCATGCTCGACCAGCTGGATATAACACGTCCGCAACTAATCGATCTCGCTCTGCTCGTTGGGACCGACTTTCACAGCGGCGTCAAAGGTATCGGGCCAAAGAAATCGCTGGCGCTCGTGAAGCGTTACCACGCAATCGAGGAGATGCCCGCGGAGATTCGCGATGCGTTCGGCTCCGAGTTGGATAGGCTGCGACAGATTTACCTCGACCCAGATGTGCGTGACGACTATGACGTTGAGGTGGGGCGCTGCGATGTCGACGGGATCGTCCGCTTCATGTGTGACGAACATGCGTTCAAGAAGGACCGCGTGCTGGCCGCACTCGACCGCGCGTTCGGGTCGCAGAAGTTGTTCTGAAGGAATATAATTCGCCACCCATGCGAACGACATTGGCCGTTATGGCGCTCGCACTTGGCGTGGCCGCCGCCGACGCGCAATCGCGTCCCGATCTGTCCGGCCTCTGGATTGCGCCGACCGCCGACATCTCGGTGGTGCTGCTGCCCGGCGAAGAGGTGTCGTTGACGCCGTATGGGGCCGAGCGGTATCGCAAGGTCGATCAGGCGAACTCGCCGGCCTACAAATGCCTGCCGTACGGGCCGACACGAGGACTGCAGTCGACCAATCCGTTTCAAATCATCCAGACGCCCGATCTGATCGCCATCATCACCGAGCACATCGACTACCGGTTGATCTACATGGACGGCCGCGGACACCCGGATGACATCCTCGACTATCCCGAGTGGATGGGTCACTCCGTCGGCAAATGGGAGGGCGACACGCTCGTCGTCGACACGATCGGGATGCGCGAGGAAACGTGGCTGGATACGGCAGGCTTCGAGCACAGCGCGAAGCTGCGCATCACGGAGCGTTTCCAGAAGACCGGCCCCGACGTGATTCGCATGACGACGACGATCGAGGATCCGGTGTTTTTTACGAAGCCATTTACCTACGGACGGAACCTGCGTCGAATGCCGAAGGATACGCGGCTGATGCCCGCGCGCTGCGCCGACAACGAGCGCTCACTCGCCGATGCGGTGCCCGGGGCGCAGGGGCCCGAGCACAAGAAGCCGCCAACGTTCCCGAAGTGATGTCGTCGGGTCCGGCTTTCGTGTCCGACTTACTGGTCACCCGCCGGAGATCCGCTGAACACCTTGCGGCCGCTGGCGAGCGTCAGCGTGCCGCCGGACGCTTTCGGTGATCCGTTCCGCGCGGGCGCCGTGTCCGTCAATGTCACTGTGTCGCCGATCTTCACGTCATCCTTGCGCCACCCGGCCCGGTACAACTGGTTCGGCGTTGACGCTTCGATCGCCCAGTTCGTCACCTTACCCGAAGCGTCCGTTACGTCTATGAAATAAAAGACGTGCGGGTTCCGCCAATCAAGCTGGGTGACCGCTCCGTGAAGCGTGATCTTCTTGTCCGTATCGTAGGTGGCGGCCACACTGTGATGGGCGAGCGTGGTGAGGCCACTCGAGACGAAGGCGGCAAGGAGAGCGAACAGCGTACGTCGCGACATCTGAACCCTCCAGGTGGTCGAAAATATCATGGCCGCGGCCCGACGAAGTCCGGTAAATTGTCGCGTCGAGGTGAACCATGGCTGCGCCGAAAGCTCACGTTTGCATCCTGATCGCCGCCTTCCTCCTGTGCGCGACGACCGTGCGCGCGCACCACTCCTTTGGTGCCGAATACGACGCCACTCGACCGGTGACCGTGACGGGGGTCGTCACGAAAATCGAGTGGACCAATCCCCATTGCCATTTCTACGTGGACGTCACCGACGAGCAGGGCAAGGTCGTCAACTGGAAGTTCGAAGGCTACGGCATCGGTCCGCTCTACCGGAACGGCTGGAAGCGTGACGTCACGATGAAGGCCGGCGATCGCGTCACCGTGACCGGATGGCGGGCGCGCGATGGCGGACCGTGGGCGCACTCGCGCGAGATCACGCTGCCGAACGGCCAGAAGATGTTCTTCGGGCCTCCCGTCGGCACCGGTGAAGGAGGGAACGCGCCGGCCGTGGAGGTGAAATAATGCGCGCGCGCGGCGTCGTGGCTCTCGCAGCGCTGGCGATGCTTGCGGCGACGGTCGGTGCGCAGACGCGCGCCGCCGTGCCGCGCACACGCGACGGAAAACCCGACCTGACAGGTGTCTGGCAGGCGGGAAACACACTGCGCGGCTCGTGGGAGGAGACCAATGCTGGCGTCGGCCTCGGCGGCTCAGGGCGCAGTCCCGGGGGACCGACCGTGCAGTCGTCGACGGAGCGGCCGGCGGGCGCCGAAGCGGCCCCCTATCAACCGTGGGCGGCGCAGAAAGTGCTCGAAGCATTCAACCGTCGCGGCATCGACGATCCCACCGCGCTCTGCCTTCCGCCCGGCGTCCCTCGCGTTGTCATGCTCGGCCTCTACCCGCAGCAGATCATTCAGACGCCCACACACATCGTCGTGTTGTACGAGTACGGCAACTCGCATCGG
>Ga0310811_10002774_pt1 | contig 21918 bp, 18 predicted proteins | sample YCmetagenome_FD_207642 | JGI IMG/M metagenome (GOLD analysis project Ga0310811, IMG submission 207642) | Soil microbial communities from experimental microcosm in Duke University, North Carolina, United States - YC | ecosystem: Engineered > Artificial ecosystem > Soil microcosm > Unclassified ...
GCCGTGAGTGGGCCGGCGCTACCCCGGAGGAGCTGGATAATGTCGAACAACCGGTCTCCCCGCCGCATGGCGCCCCTCCGTTTTCGGCCGCTGGTCGCCCAGGGCGGATGCTGACACAACGCTGTCACGGTGGCCCCACTATAACCCAGCCAACCTTGGAACACGGATATCGCATCATGGCGCGGTGGTTGGGACTCTTTCTGCTCGCGGGCTCGGCGGTCGCCTACAGCCTGGCTGGATTCTTCACCCGGCTCATTCCGCTCGATGCCGTCACCCTGCTGTTCTGGCGCGGCCTCTTCGCGGGCCTGTTCATCCTGCTCGTGGTGTGGCTGCGCTACCGCCGGCAGGCCTGGCCGATGATCCGCGCCATTGGCTGGCCCGGTTTCGGCATCGCCGTCATGGGCAGCCTGTCCTCCTACATCTATCTCTCCTCCCTGCGGCTGACGACGGTGGCGGACGTCGCGGTGATCTATGCGACACTGCCCTTCGTGACGGCGGCGCTTGCCTGGGTCGCCCTGCGCGAACGAGAGGGATGGCGGGTTTTGGTCGGCAGCCTCGCGGCCCTCGCCGGCATCGCTCTCATGGCTGGGGGCGCCTTCCGGTCCGGCCATCTGCTGGGGGACACGCTAGCCTTCGCGATGACGCTGACCTATGCCGCGATGATCGTTCTGATCCGCCGGGGCCGCCACGTCTCCATGATGCCGGCGGTCGGCATCCAGTGCCTGGTGAGCGCGCTCGCGGCGGCGCCCTTCGCCCGGCTGGGGCCGGTCGAAAGCCTGCCGCTGCTGCAACTTTTGCTTTTCGGGACTTGCCAGCTTGGCCTTGGGCTCATGCTCCTGAGCCTGGGCATGCGGCGCGTGCCGGCAACCCAGGCCGCCCTGATCAGCCTGCTCGACACGCCGCTCGCCCCGCTCTGGGTCTGGCTGGCCTTCGGCGAGACGCCGCCGGTCGCGACACTGGTGGGGGGCACCGTCATCATGGCCGCGGTCTGCTGGACCATCATTGGCAGCCCGCGCCCATCCGTTCTGCCGGCAGCCGCCGAGGCCGGCGACGCCTGACGCCGGGGATGAGCCGCGCGACCGTCCGGCCCTTAACCCTTGTCAGCCACGCTGTTTGGCAGGATTTCATGCACCTGATGCTGGTGCAGGGGCAGCGGAAACATGCCGAGCGCCACGAAACCGCCGCCGATGACGACCAACAGGAACAGAATGAGAATCAACAAGAAGCTGCGCATTGGCTGGGCCTGCCCGAGAAAGATGCGGCTGTGCTAACCTCTGACTTGATGACACGCAACAGCCCAGAGGCCGCGGAGACGCCGGCCCTTCCCCTGCACCTTGCCGACCGCAGCATCGTCCTCGTCGGCATCATGGGCGCGGGCAAGACCGCCGTGGGCAAACGGCTGGCGGGAAACCTGGGCCTGCCCTTCGTCGACACCGATCACGAAGTAGAGGCCGCAGCCGGGTTTTCGGTGAGCGAGATCTTCGAACGCTTTGGCGAAGCCGCCTTCCGGGACGTGGAGCGCCGGGTCATCCGCCGCCTGCTGGACGGGCCCCGAGTCGTGCTGGCGACCGGCGGCGGCGCTTTCATGGATGCCGAGACCCGGGGCGTGATTCGCGGCCGGGGCCTGTCCATCTGGATCCGCGCGCCCCTGGCGTTGCTGCTCAAACGCGTCGCGGGGCGTACCCACCGGCCGCTGCTGATGAGCGGCGATCCGGGCACCATCCTGCAAGGGCTCATGAAGCTCCGCCATCCCATCTATGCCGAGGCCGATATCGTGATCGATTCCCGTGACGAATCCGTGGACAGCATGGCGAGCCGCTTGGCCGAGACGGTCGCGTCGCACGAGCCGCCGCTGCGTGTGCCCGTCGCCCTCGCGGCGGGCGGATACGACGTGGTGATTGGCGCCGGCCTGCTGGCGCGTGCCGGTGCCCTGCTCGCCCCGGTACTTCCCCAGCGCCGCGCCGTCGTCGTGACCGACCGGGCCGTCGCTGGCTTGCATCTCCCGGCGCTTCTTGCCGGCCTCGAGACCGCCGGCTTCGCGACCACGCAAATCGTGGTGGAACCCGGGGAAGGCTCCAAATCTGTCGAGACCTGGTCGGGTGTCGTGGATCAACTGCTGGACCAGGGCGTGGAGCGACGCACGGCCGTCATCGCCCTCGGCGGCGGCGTGGTGGGCGATCTCACCGGATTCGCGGCGGCCGCGACCATGCGCGGCCTGCCCTTCGTGCAGGTGCCGACGACGCTGCTCGCCCAGGTCGATTCGAGCGTCGGCGGCAAGACCGGCATCAACACCCGCCAGGGGAAGAACCTGATCGGCGCCTTCTACCAGCCGCGCATCGTGCTGGCCGATACCGATACGCTGGCGACCCTGCCGCCGCGCGAACTGCGCGCGGGCTATGCCGAAATCGTCAAGACCGGCCTGATCGGGGACGCAGCCTTCTACGACTGGTGCGAGCAAAACGGCGCCGGCGTCGTCAGCGGCGACCGTGCCCTCCAGGCCCGGGCCGTGCAGACCGCCTGCGCCTTCAAGGCGGCGGTGGTGGGCGATGACGAGCGCGAGGAGAAGCCCAATGACGGCCGGGCGCTGCTCAACCTTGGCCACACCTTCGCCCATGCGCTGGAGGCCGAGGTCGGCTACGGCCAGGGCCTGCTGCATGGCGAGGCGGTGGCGGTAGGCCTTGGCCTCGCCTTTGGCCTGTCGGCCAAGCTCGGCCATTGCGCCCCCGACCTGCGGGCGCGGGTGGAGGCGCATCTGGCGAGCGTCGGCCTGCCCTCTGAGCTTTCCATGCTCAACCGCCGCTTCTCGGCCGCCGCCTTGGTCGGCCACATGCGGAAGGACAAGAAGATGCGCGACGGCGCGCTGCATTTCGTGCTCGTGCGCGGCATCGGCCAGGCCTTCACCAGCCGCGATGTGCCGAACGACGCGGTGACGGAGCTTCTGCGCGAGGCAGGCTGCGACGCCTAAGGTTTGAACCGCTCATAAACTGTACACAGTTTCCCGGATTCTAGGCAGGCTGGGCCGCTTTCGCGAGCGGCCCCGGCTTTTGATGCCTTTTTCATGCTTGGCATGACCTTTGCGTGAGGATGAGTGCGGCGCGTCTCCTGCGCGCCCAAACCATCGCGGGGCCTGCCATCGTGACACTCCTTCTCGACGTCGAGCTGATCTCGGTCACCAAACGCTATGGCGCGACCACGGCCGTCGAGGACATTTCGCTGCGCATCACCAAGGGCACCTATTGCTGCCTGCTCGGCCCTTCCGGCTGCGGCAAGACCAGCACGCTGCGCATGATCGCCGGGCACGAGGATATCAGCGAGGGCGACATCATCATCGCCGGCCAGAATGTGAGCGGCCTGCCGCCAGTGAAACGCGGCACGGCCATGATGTTCCAGAACTACGCCCTGTTTCCCCATCTCAATTGCCTGGACAACGTGGCCTTCGGCCTCAAGATGCGCGGCGTCGCCAAAACGGAGCGGCGGGCGGAAGCCGCTAAGCTTTTGGACATGGTGCAGATGGGCAAATATGCCCACCGCCTGCCCGCGCAACTTTCCGGCGGGCAGCAGCAGCGCGTGGCGCTGGCCCGCGCACTGATCACCCGGCCGAAAGTGCTGCTGCTGGACGAACCACTCTCGGCCCTCGATCCCTTCCTGCGCGGCGCGATGCGCGAGGAGTTGAAACGGCTGCAGCGGGAGCTCGGCATCAGCTTCATTCACGTGACGCACAGCCAGGAAGAAGCGCTGGCGCTGGCCGATCTCGTCGTCATCATGGATCACGGCGTCATCGTGCAGGCGGGCGCCCCGCGCGATGTCTTCAACGCACCCGCCACCGCCTTCATCGCCCGCTTCATGGGCGGGCACAATGTCATCGCTCAGGGTAACACGACGGTCGCCGTACGGGCGGACCGTTGCCGAATCATCCCAGGGCTCGGCACGGAGGGCGTGAGCGGTCCGGTCTCCTCCATCGAATATCTCGGTGCCCAGGTGAAGGTGGGCATAGCGAGCTCCGGTGACGGCGAAGTCGTGGCCCTGGTGCCGGACGACCAGTATTTCGCGTCTCCTCTCGAGACGGGCATGAATGTCCGGCTCGTCTGGGACGCAAGCGATGCCCATCCCGTTTCAGTCTGATCAACACGCCATCAGAGGAATCTTTGACATGACCAAGAAGAGCATCGATCGCCGCGGCCTGCTGAAGGGCGTGGCCGGAGTGACGGGCGCCGCCATCGGCTCCGGCGCCATCACTGGCTTCCCGACCATCTGGGCGCAGAACATCAAGAACATCACGCTGCGCCAGTTCGGCACGGGCGTTTCGAACCTCAACGACATCGCCGCCCGTTGCAAGGCCGATACCGGCATCACCATTTCGATGACGGCAATGGATACGGACGCCGCCGCGATCCGCGCCATCACCCAGCCCAACAGCTATGACGTGGCGGATATCGAATACTTCACGGTCAAGAAGGTCTTCCCGACCGGCCGGCTGCAGCCGCTCGATGTCAAGAAGATCAAGTATTACGACGAGATCGTGCCCCTGTTCAAAAGCGGCAAAGTGACGCCGACGGCGACGGTCGGCCAGGGTACCGCGCCGTGCCGCGTGAGCTACGTGGAAGGCCCGGAGTCGAAGAAGTTCGCGCCCACGCCGACCGAGTGGATGACGCTGATCCCGACCATCTACAATGCCGACACGCTCGGCATCCGCCCGGATCTGGTCGGCAAGCCGATCACCCATTGGAAGGAGCTGGTCGACCCCGCCTTCAAGGGCAAGGCCGCGATCATCAATATCCCCGGCATCGGCATCATGGACGCCGCGATGACGATCGAAAGCCTCGGCCTGTGGAAATATGGCGACAAGGGCAACATGACGAAGCCCGAGATCGACAAGACCATCAAGTTCCTCATCGAGCAGAAAAAAGCCGGCCAGTTCCGCGCTTTCTGGAAAAGCTTCGAGGAGAGCGTCGACCTCATGGCCTCGGGCGAAGTCGTCATCCAGTCCATGTGGTCCCCAGCGGTGACAGCCGTGCGCTCCAAAGGCATCCCCTGCGTCTTCCAGCCGCTGGAAGAGGGCTATCGCGGCTGGGGCGGTGGTCTTGGCATCGCCAAGCATCTGACCGGACTGGAGCGTGATGCAGCCTACGAATACATCAACTGGTATCTGTCCGGCTGGACCGGCGCCTACCTCAACCGGCAGGGCTATTACTCCGCGGTGCTGACCACGGCGCAGAAGTATATGTCGGCCAACGAGTGGGGCTACTGGATGGAAGGCAAGGCCGCGACCGCGCCGATCATGAGCCCGCAGGGTCAGCAGATTGCCAAGACCGGCGACAAGCGGGACGGCGGCTCCTACTACGACCGCATCGGCCACATCGCCTGCTGGAACTCCGTCATGGATAACGACCGCTACCTGATCCAGAAGTGGAACGAGTTCTCGGTAGCTTGAGCGCAGGGGGCGTGAGCACGACGATCAAGAGCGCGGCGGCCAAGCCCGCGGCGCGTGGCGTGAGCAAAGCAGGGGCCGGCGGCGCGTCCGCCGGCCCCTGGCTGTTGGCCACTCCTCTCACGCTGGTGCTCGGGATTTTCCTCGTCATCCCGATCCTGATGCTCGTGGTCGTGAGCTTCCTGGACTACGATTCGGTACAGATCTTGTGGAGTTTTGTCCTCACCAACTACGGCGAGGCGCTGAGTTCCTCCGTCACCTGGCAGACCTTTGCCGTCACCATCAAATACGCTGCCATCACCTGGGCGATCACGCTCTTCCTGGGCTTCTGGCTATCGTACTTCCTCGCCTTCGAGGTGCGCGGCTCGGCCTGGCAGATGGGATTGTTCCTCGTCTGCTCGGTGCCCTTCCTGACATCGAACATCATCCGCACCATTTCCTGGATTCCGGCATTGGGGCGCAACGGCATCGTCAACAGCCTGCTGTTGCACTTCCATCTGATCCACCAGCCGCTGACCTTCCTGCTCTACAGCCAGTTCGCCATCATCCTGGCCTTCGTGCATCTCAACACGCTCTTCATGGTAACGCCGATCTTCAATTCCATGATGCGCATCGACCGCACGCTGATCGAGGCGGCGCGGGACAATGGCGCGGGCTTCTGGCAGATCATTTGGAACGTCATCCTGCCGCTATCCAAAACCGGCATCGGCATCGGCACGATCTTCGTCATCACCTTGGTGATGGGCGATTTCGTGAGCGTCAGCATCATGGGTGGCGGGCAGAGCGCCTCGGTCGGCATCATGATCCAGAATGAGATGTCCCAGCTGCAATATCCGGCGGCCGCGGCCAATGCCGTCATCCTGCTCGCCATCGTGCTGATCATGGTCTTCCTGATCCTGCGCGTGGTCGATATCCGCAAGGAGTTGTGAGCGATGAACCGGGAGCGGCGCGGAAAATCCTTTTATATCCTGGCGGCCCTTTTCGCGTCCTTCGTGTTGTTCCTGTACGGACCGATCGTGACGATCGTCATCCTCTCCTTCCAGGGCAAGGGTGGTGGCCTGACCTTCCCCATGCGCGGCTTCTCCTTCCACTGGTTTCACGCCCTGTTCCAGCAGCAGATGGTGGGAGATTTCGGCGGCTCCATCACGCGCTCCCTCACCCTCGCCTTCATGGTGATGGTGGCAAACGTAGTGATTTCGGTCGCCGGGGGCATGGCCTTCCGCCGCCGCTTCACCGGCTCGACGGTGCTGTTCTATCTGGTGATCGCGAGCCTCATCGTGCCCTCGATCCTGGTCAGTCTCGGCATCGGGCTGCTGTTCAGCCAGCTCGGGCTCAACCCCGCCTGGTACAGTTCGGCCTTCGGCGCGCAGCTGACCTGGACCATTCCCTTCGGCCTGCTCATCATGTTTGCAGTCTTCAACCGCTTTAATAAAAGTTGGGAGGAGGCCGCGCGGGATCTCGGCGCCAGCCCCTGGGCGAGTTTCACCAATATCGTGCTGCCGATCATCCTGCCCGGTGTCATCGGCATCGCGCTCTTCGGTTTCTCGCTCTCCTATGACGAGTTTCCGCGCACCATGATGACGGCGGGCGACGCGAACACCCTGCCGCTCGAAATTTTCGCGATGACCGCGAATGTCACGACGCCGGTGATCTATGCTCTCGGCACGCTGACGACGGCCTTTTCTGCCCTCGTCATCATCGTCGCCATGACGACCATGGCGGTGATCCGCCGCAGGCGTGCGGCCAAGTTCTGAAACGAGAAACGCGGCCATGCACCTCCTCGTCGTCAATCCCAATACCACCGCCTCCATGACCGAGAAGATCGGTGCCGCCGCCCGTTCGGTGGCCGCCGCCGGCACCGAGATCGAGGCCGTGAATCCCGCCATGGGGCCCGTCAGCATCGAGGGTTTTTATGACGAGGCCTTTTGCGTTCCTGGCCTCATCACCGAGATTCTGGCTGGAGAGAAGCGCGGAGCACAGGCGGTCGTGGTCGCCTGTTTCGACGATCCGGGCATCGACGCGGCACGCGCTGCGGCGCGCATTCCGGTCATCGGCATCTGCGAAGCGGCGATGCGCATGGCCGGCTTCCTCGGTCACCGTTTCACTATCGTCACCACCCTGCCGGTCTCCCTCCCGGCCATGGAGGGGCTCATCCAGCGCTATGGCATGCAAGGGCGCGGCCGGGCGCGCGCGGCCGGGGTGCCGGTGCTGGCGCTGGAGGACCGGGCAAGCGGCGCGGTGGAGAAGGTGCGCGAGGAAATCCGCCGCGCCATCGCCGAGGACGGCGCCGACTGCATCCTGCTCGGCTGCGCCGGCATGGCCGACCTTGCCCGCGACCTGACAGCGGAGTTGGGCCTGCCGGTGATCGACGGCGTTGCTGCGGCGGTGAAGCTGGCCGAGGGGTTAGTGGGGCTCGGCCTCTGTACCTCGAAGGTCGGCGGCTACGCGCGGCCGGGGGCGAAAGCCTATAGCGGGATGCTGGCGGGATTCGCGCCCGGCTGAGGGAAGCGGCTACTTCTTCGTAAGGGTCATGAAGAACATCGGCCGGGTCTGGAACTGCATCACCGTGCCCGACGGGGATTGCGCGAAAATCCTCGCCTTGGCCTGGAAATCCGTCGGCGGCAGGGGCGCGAGTGCCCAGTCTCCGGCAACCGCGAAGATCAGGCTGCAGGCGAGGAGCACGCTGCCCACCGCCCGCAGCGGCGGGGCGGGATCCAGGGTGAGGCTGACAAGAATTGCCAGCCAGGCGAGAATCGGATGGAAGCTGTAGCGGTCGGCGACGGCCGGAGCGAGTTCCTGCCATAGCGGCAACGCGTTGATGGGCAAGCCTTCGATGAGGGTCGCCAGGAACTCCAGCAGCACGAAGAGCAGGAAGCAGCGCAGCACCCAGCGCCCGCGCCAGGCGGCGATCCCGGTGAGAAGGGCCGCCCCCATCACCAGCAGGGTCGAGACGACGAGCGCGGCGCCACTAGGGCCGAAAAGCCAACTGCCATGGCCATCCAACCAGCCGTTCCGCCGCATCGCCTGCCAGCCGAGCGTGGCAGGGCCCAGAATCGTGTTGAGCAGGATCGTGTCGAAGCTACGGAGGGAGATGCCCAGGCCGGGACCGTGGCTGCTGGTGCGCGACGCCTGATGCAGCAGGATGAGGCTCCCCTGAACGCCCGCGGCGCCGAACACAAGCAACAGGCGCCAAAAGGCCCAGCGCCCCCGCTGCACGATCCACCAGAGCAGCGCGACGGGGGCGAGGAAGACGGAGAAGGGCCCGCTCAAGCCGCCGATGACGAGCACGACAGTGTCGAAACCCCGCCCCATCCAGCCCGCGGGGGCGGCGGCGGTGACGACCAGGAAACAGAGCAGGGCCAGTTGCCACTGAGCGTTGGTGACATTGACATAAACCTCGCTCATCCCCGGCGCGGAGAGGAGCAGCACAGCCAGGAGCAGCCGGACCGACAGGCGTGGGATAGCCTCGGCCATCCGCCAGGAGGCAAGGAAGATGGCGGGTGCGGCCTGCACGGCGAGGGCGATGAGAGCGAAGAGCTTGGGTGCATGCAGCAGCGGGAAGGGCTGCGCCACGAGGGCGGAGAGCATCGAGATCGTCTGCAGATAGCCGGTGTGGTCGATCAGCAGGCAGCGCCAGCCATGCACGTAGCATTGGGGGTACCAGACCCATCCGTCCTCCCCCCAGAAACTCGGCAAGGAGAGGATCGAGGGGCAGCGCTGCCACAGCAGGAGGGCAAAGAGGAGTGCCGCCACGGCGAGGAGAAGGGCCCGGTTCGCCGCGATCCGGCCGAGGAAGCGCGCAGCCGGGCGGAGTTGCCGGGCTGTTCGCAGATCACAGGCCACGCTCAGGCCAAGGCGGCGCCCGCCGAAGCCGCGCGACAGACGGAGAACCGCGTTCTCCTCCCCATATCCTCGGTCCAGCGTCTTCGCTTCCATCGCAAAAGCCTAACGTAAAAAAAGCCCAATGTGCAAAGGGCATGCCGTAGGCAGGAACAAGTCGCAATCCCCCGATCGGCCAAGTTGCGTTATGCGGGGCGCTCGGCCCCGCTATCCCGCGTCCCCCTGGTCCGCAGAGCGGCACTCGACTAGTAATGGTCGGAACATTTAAGGGGAGCGACCATGACGCCCATGACCATCGAGCGGATCGAAACCTTCGCCGTGCCGCCACGCTGGCTCTTCGTGCGGGTGGAGACGAAGGAAGGTGCCGTCGGTTGGGGCGAGGCCAGTCTTGAAGGCCATGGCGAGGCGGTGGAAGGCGCCTTCGTCTCGCTGCGCGAACGCTTTATCGGACATGACGCCGCCGAGATCGAGGAAATCTGGCAGATCGGCTATCGCGGCGGCTTCTATCGCGGCGGCCCGGTGCTGATGAGCGCGCTGTCGGGGCTCGATCAAGCGCTATGGGATCTCAAGGGCCGCGCTCTTGGGGTGCCGGTGTGGCAGTTGCTCGGCGGCCGCGTGCGCGACCGGGTGGAATGTTACGCCTGGATCGGCGGCGACCGGCCGGACGAGGTCGGCGAAGCAGCCCTTGCCCGGAAGGCCCAAGGTTTCCGCGCGGTCAAGATGAACGCGACCTCCGAACTCAACTGGCTCTCTTCCCCCCGCGATCTGGACGGGGTTGTGGCGCGCGCGGCGGCGGTGAAGGCGAAAGGACTGGACATTGGTATCGACTTCCATGGCCGCGTGCACAAGCCAATGGCCAGGCGCCTCGCCAAGCGCCTCGCCGAGATCGAGCCGCTTTTCATCGAGGAGCCGCTGCTGTCGGAAAACATCGAAGGTCTGGAGCAGCTCTCCAGGATGACGACGATTCCGATCGCCCTCGGCGAGCGGCTCTATACCCGCTGGGATTTCAAACCCTTCCTGGAGCGCGGCATTGTCGACATCATCCAGCCCGACCTCGCGCACGCGGGGGGCATTTCCGAGGTGCGCCGAATCGCTGCCATGGCCGAAGCCTATGACGTGGCGCTGGCACCACATTGCCCGCTCGGGCCGATCGCCTTCGCCTCCTGCCTGCAGATTGCGAGCACGACGCCGAATTTCGTGATCGAGGAGATGTCGCTCGGCATCCATTACAATACCGGTGGCCACGACCTCATGACCTATCTGGCGGACAAGTCGGTCTTCGCGCTGACGGACGGCTTCGTGCAGGTGCCGCCGGGCCCGGGCCTCGGGATCGACCTGGACGAGACGCTGATCCGGGAGCTGGCGCGCGACTTCAAGGGTTGGCGCAACCCAATCTTCCGCACAAAGGACGGCAATTTCGCCGAATGGTAGGGCGCGTCAGAGGCGGAGCGGGGGGCTGACACGGCCGCCCGCCACCTCCCGCCCACGCCCCTCGCCGAGCATGAAATCCGCGATCTGCGGACGGCGTTCGAGCTGTAGGCGATAGAGGCCGAAGGCCGCTTCGACGAGGCTGCCGCCACGGCCGAGCCGGGCATCGCCCATCTCCAGCAAACGCAGATTCGGCCATGCCTTCTCGCGGATACCGTAGACCGTGCCGATGATCTCGGCCGCTGACACGTGCGGCATGGCCTGGGCGAGGATGAGCACCATGGAGGCGGTGGAGCGTGAGACGCCGGCGTGGCAATGCACGAGGAGCATCGCCGCGGCCTCGGCCTGCAGCAGGCGGCCGAAGGAGAGCACGGCATCCACGTCGGCCGGGCTCGGCAGGATCATGCCGGGCATGGGGTCGATGATGTCGTGGAAGCGGCGCTCGAGCCGGGCATGCTCGCCATATTGGCCGAAGGCTTCGGGCACCGGATAGTCGGGATCGAGGATGGAGAGCACATGGGTCGCGCCCAGCGCCGCGTGGCCGCCCAGTTCCTCGATGCCGCAGACGGTGATGCCGAAGGGGGGATGGCTTGCCATGCGATGCTCCTAGGTCCTCTGAAGGCTTCGCAGCATGCGGCGGAAGCGGTGCCGGCGCCAGGGCCCGCCTCATCACGCGGCCGAGACGACCATTGATCCTGCGGTGGGTTCCGGGGGAGAAGGCGCGATGAGCGCCTCTCTCACCCCCGGCATCCCCGAACTCCTGACCCCGCGGCTGAGGCTGCGGGGCTGGCGGGAGGATGACCGTGCACCCTTTGCCGCCCAGAATGCGGATGCCGAGACCATGCGCTATCTCGGCGGCCCGATGACGCGGGAGGCGAGCGACGCCTATCTCGACCGCACGCTCCGCCACTGGGCGGAGGATCGCTGCGGCAAATGGGCGGTGGAACTGACGGAGAGCGGCGCGTTCGTCGGCGCTCTGGGCCTGCAGCGGATGCGCTTCGAAGCCCCCTTCCCTTGCGCCGCCGGCATTGAGATCGCTTGGCGCATGGGCCGCGCCCACTGGGGACGAGGATACGCGACGGAGGCCGCGCGCGCGGCGGTCGCTTTCGGCTTCGGGACGCTCGGTATTTCGGACATCCTGGCCTTCACTGTACCCGCAAACCGGGCATCGCGCGCGGTGATGGAAAGGCTCGGCATGCATCTGGACGGGGAATTCGATCACCCGCTTTTGCCCGAGGACAGCCCGCTCCGGCGACATGTCCTCTATCGCCTGGCGCAGGGATAGGTAAAGTTCAGGTTGTTCACCCGATATCCGGAGCCTGCTGATGGTCTCGATCACCAATCCTCCCGAGCGCATCAAATTGCAGAAAGCCGTGGAGCGCGCTTTCGAGAAAGAAAATTGGATCATCAGCAAACGGAGAGCCGAGCACCATGATTTTCTCGTCGAGAAGGGTAGCTTAAACTTCCTTGTCAAATGCATGGATGAAACACGCATAATCTACGACAGCTCGACGAAAATTGTAACAACTCTCGAAGGTTACGCGCGAGAGCATCGCCACCTCCGTAATCGACAACTCATTGTCGTCTTCGATAGAAATTTTCTGGGCATCCCGTTGGAAAGCTTAATCGAACGAGAGATTTTTGCGCTCACTTTTGATGAGATTCCACTCGTCACGGGCCTTGCGGGGATAAGCCACAACGTTCCTGAGGGTCTTTTGCCTCGTCAGACTTACCTTATCGAGCACTGTCTGCAGCAATGCATCTTCATTTCTGGTCTGCATTGGAAAGCAAAGAACACGCCGGAATCGATTGCCTGGGGACGGCGCGCAATGGACTTGAGTGTCGGCTACACCAACGCTCTTCCTCATCTATTCAACCTTCTAAAGGCAGCAAGGGAATATGAGGAGGCAGAGCACATCGGCCAACGGATTATGCAGTTTCGCCCCGATGACCCGAAAAGCATCCAGGGCATGGCGGACCTCGCGCGGCGACGCGGCGACGCAGCGGAGGCCCAACGCTGGGAAAAGCGTCTGACCGAACAGCGAACCGCCCCGCGCACGTTGGAGGATATTCTGTCAAAGCAGCGTCAGCAGGCTCAACAGCCAAATCCAGAGGCCAAGGCAGAGGTTCCTGCCGAAAATGCGCTGCCCCAATCAAGGCTTGGCCGGCTTTTCACCGGTCTTCGCCGAACCGCCAGCAGTTAGGACGAATCCGACATGATGGGGTGAGTTGCGACCAAGCCTGAGGTAGAAGGCGCGGATGCCCAGCCGCTTCCAGCCGCTCCTGCTTCTGATGGCCACAGTCGCACTCCTGTTACCGAGGAGCGTGCATGCGACGCCGGACGTGGCGCCCGAGTTCGCCGCCACACCCTGGCGGGCGCTCGGCCGGGTACAGACCGAACTCGGCACCCGCTGCACCGGCTTCCTGATCGCCCCTGCCCTGGTCATGACCGCCGCGCATTGCCTCTACCGCCCGGTCACCGGCCATTATGTCCAACCGAACTCGGTGCATTTCCTGCTGCGCTATGACCACGGCCGCTTCGCGGGCCATGCCACAGCGATTACCTTCGTGATCTCCCCGGGCTACGACCCGACAGAGGAACTCTCCTCCCTCGGCCTCGACCGCGCCTTTCTCACCCTCGATCACGCCGTGGGAACGGAAGCGGATACCGTGCGCTTCGCACCCACCCTGCCGCCGCGCGGCGCCACCATCGCGACCGGCGGCTACAACCGCGACCACGACGAGGTCCTCGAAATCGGCACCTGCCACCTGCTCGGCTACCGGGCGGATCTCGGTGGACACCGCCTCATCCAAGATGACTGCCCGGGCGAGCCCGGCAGCAGCGGGGCGGCGCTTTTCGCGCAACAGCCGGACGGCAGCTGGGCGGTGATCGGCATGGCGGTGGCGCGGACCGGACGGAACGGCCGCCACGGCCTCGCGGAACCGCTCGCCCCCTAGCCTCGCCGTTTGGGGCCGTCGTCTTCGTTCAAATCGCGGGGCCCCTGCGTTCTGGCCTCCCTGCCCTGCCGAAGCGCACCAATTCTCCATCCTGCGCATAGAACTGATCGAGCCCATGGAACGCTTCTCCGGCCTCTCTCTGCTCCGTCACGCCTTAGGCGGCCATCAAGGGTGGAAACCCTTCTGGCGTGAGCCGGAGCCGAAGGCGGAGTACGACGCCGTGATCGTGGGCGGGGGCGGCCATGGCATGGGGGCGGCCTACTACCTCGCGAAGGAACACGGGATGCGCAACATCGCCGTGCTGGAGAAGGGCTGGCTGGGCGGCGGCAATACCGGCCGCAACACGACCATCATCCGCTCCAACTATCTCTTCCCGGAAAGTGCGGCGCTCTACAATCACGCCCTGAAGCTGTGGGAAACCCTGTCGCAGGACCTCAACTACAACACCATGTTCTCGGCCCGCGGCGTGTTGATGCTCGCCCATACGGTGCATGACGTTCAGGTCTTCAAGCGCCACGTCTATGCGAACCAGGCGGCGGGCGTGGACAATGAGTGGCTGACCGCCGAGCAGTGCAAGGACTACTGCCCGCCGCTCAATATCTCGCGCAACATCCGCTATCCCGTGATGGGCGGCGCCGTGCAGCGGCGCGGCGGCACGGCGCGGCACGATGCCGTGGTCTGGGGTTATGCCCGCGGGGCGGATGACATGGGCGTCGATATCATCCAGAACTGTGCCGTCACCGGCATCCGCCGCGATTCCTCGGGCGCGGTCGAGGGGGTGGAGACCGAACGCGGCTTCATCCGCACCAAAAAGGTCGGCGTGTCGGCCGCCGGCAATACCTCGGTCGTCATGGGCATGGCGGGTCTGCGCATGCCGCTGGAAAGCTTCCCGCTTCAGGCGCTGGTCTCGGAACCGGTAAAACCGGATTTCCCGTGCGTCGTCATGTCCAACACCATTCACGCCTATATCAGCCAGTCCGACAAGGGCGAGATGGTCATCGGTGCCGGAACGGACGCCTATACCAGCTACACCCAGCGTGGCGGCCTGCACATCGCAAGCCATACGCTGGACGCGATCTGCGAATTGGTGCCGATGTACCGCCGTCTGCGCATGCTGCGCAACTGGGGTGGGATTGTCGATACAACGCCGGACCGCTCGCCCATCATCTCGAAGACACCTGTGAAGGGTCTTTATGTGAACTGCGGCTGGGGCACCGGCGGCTTCAAGGCGACGCCGGGTTCCGCCCATCTCTTCGCCCATACGATTGCGAAGGACGAGCCGCATCCGATCAACGCACCCTTCAGCCTGGAGCGTTTCACAACCGGCCATTTCATCGACGAAGCGGCGGCTGCCGCGGTCGCGCATTAACGCGAGGAGCCGGACAATGCTGCTCATTCCCTGCCCCTTCTGCGGCCCGCGCCCGGAACTCGAATTCCGCTATGGCGGCCAGGCCCATATTGCGCGTCCCGTCGACCCCTCGCCGCTCAGCGACCAGGAATGGGCGGGCTTCCTCTATCAACGCGACAATGAGCGCGGCGTGCATGCCGAGCGGTGGCGCCATATCCATGGCTGCGCGCGCTTCTTCAATGTGCTGCGGGACACCTCAACCGATCGTATCCTGACCAGCTACAAGACGGGCGAAGCCCGCCCCGAGGTGGCGTAATGCCCGATTCCCTGCCCCCCACGGTCACGATCGCGACCGAGCCCTACCGCACGCCGTCCGGCGGCCGGATTGACCGCGCAAAGCCCATTTCGTTCACGTTCGACGGCCGCGCCTATACCGGCCGCGCCGGCGATACCCTGGCTTCCGCCCTGCTTGCCAACGGCGTCCATCTCATGGGCCGGTCCTTCAAATATCACCGGCCGCGCGGCGTGATGACGGCGGGTTCGGACGAGCCCAATGCGCTCGTCACAGTCAGCCGAGATACAGGCCGGACGGCGCCCAACCTGCGCGCGACGCAGATAGAACTGTATGACGGCCTGACCGCGATCAGCCAGAACCGCTACCCCTCCCTCGCTTTCGATGTCGGCGGCATCAACGACCGCTTCTCGGCGCTCTTCCCGGCGGGCTTCTACTACAAAACCTTTATGTGGCCCCGCAGCTTCTGGGACCGCGTGTATGAGCCGGTCATCCGCTCGGCCGCGGGCCTCGGGAAAGTGCCGACCGCCCCGGACCCGGATCGCTATCTGCAGCGCAACGCCCATTGCGAGGTGCTGATCATCGGTGCCGGTGCGGCCGGCCTGACGGCTGCCCTCGCCGCCGCGGCTTCGGGCCTGCGCGTTATCCTGTGTGATGAGCAGGCCGAGATGGGCGGTTCGCTTCTCGCCGACACGAACTCGCTGATCGCCGGGAAACCGGCCCAGGTCTGGCTCGCCGAGACGCTGGCCGAGTTGGCCAGCTTCCCCAATGTCACGCTGCTGCCGCGCACCACGGGCTTCGGCTACTACCCGCATAACCATGTCGGGCTGGTGGAACGGGTGAGCGATCATCTGGCAAACCCGAACGAGAGCCAGCCGCGCGAGCGCATGTGGCAGGTTCGCGCCCGTGAGGTGGTGATAGCGACGGGTGCCTTGGAGCGGCCGCTGACCTTCCCGGAGAATGACCGCCCCGGCATCATGCTGGCCGATGCGGCAACAACCTATGTCAACCGCTATGGGGCTGTGCCGGGCCGCCGCGCGGTGATAGCCACCACCAATGACAACGGCTACCGCGCAGCCCTGACACTTGCCGAAGCAGGCGTTGAGATCGCGGTCATCGCTGACCTGCGCCATGCCCCGGCGGGGGATTGGTATGAGTCGGCCCTGAAGGCAGGCTTGCCGATTGCGGCCGGAAAGACCATCGCGGGTACTTCCGGAAAACTGCGGGTGGACGGCGCCTCCATCGCCTCCGTGGGCGCGGACGGCACGGTGTGGCAGACCCAGGATGTTGCCTGCGACCTCCTGCTGATGGCCGGCGGCTGGACGCCGACACTGCATCTCTATTCCCAATCTCTCTCCAAGTTGCGCTGGGACGAGGCACTGCAGGCCTATGTGCCGGGTGCGGTCGCTCCGTCCCAGGCGCTGCGCGCGGCCGGGGCAGCGAACGGCGCCTACGGGCTGGATGCGGCGCTGGCGGAAGGGTTCAAGGCGGGCCAGGAGGCCGCGCTCGCTGCCGGCGGCCCGGCCGTTACGACACGGCAGTTCGTAACGGTCTGTGCCGCCGCCGATGCCTCGACCTTTCTCGGCGCATTGCCGCACAACCGCGATGCCAGCCGCGTCCGTGCCTTCGTCGATTTCCAGAACGACAGCACGGCCAAGGATCTGAAACTCGCGGTGCGGGAAGGCTTCCGTTCGGTGGAGCACGCCAAGCGCTACACCACCACCGGCATGGCGACCGACCAGGGCAAGACCAGCAATATGCCGATGCTGGGCGTGATGGCACAGGCGCGCGGCGTCAGCGTGCCGGAGGTCGGTTTCACCACGTTCCGGCCGCCCTTCACGCCCACGACCTTCGGCAATTTCGCCGGAGCCGCGCGTGGCGACTTGTTCGACCCCGTGCGACGCACCGCGATCCACCCTTGGGCGGAAGCGAAGGGCGCGGTGTTCGAGGATGTGGGCATGTGGAAACGCGCCCACTACTTCCCAAAGTCGGACGAAGACATGCATGCCGCCGTGGCGCGGGAATGCCTGGCCGTGCGCAAGACCGTCGGCCTGTTCGATGCCTCTACCTTGGGCAAGATCGAGGTGGTCGGGCCCGATGCGGCGGAGTTCATGAACCGCATGTATATCAACCCTTGGACCAAGCTCGGCGTCGGCCGCTGCCGCTATGGTGTGATGCTGCGGGAAGACGGTTTCGTCCTCGATGACGGCGTGGTGGGACGCATTGCCGCCGATCGCTTCCATGTCACGACGACGACCGGCGGCGCCGCCTCGGTGCTCAACATGATGGAGGACTATCTCCAGACCGAGTGGTCGGACCTCAATGTCTGGCTGACGTCGATCACCGAGGAATGGTCGGTCATCGCCGTGCAGGGGCCGAAAGCCCGCGCCGTTTTGGCGCCATTGGTCGAGGGAATTGACCTGTCTCCCGCCGCTTTTCCGCATATGGCGGTGGTCGAGGGCCGCATCTGCGGCGTCAAGACACGGCTGTTCCGGGTGAGCTTCACGGGCGAGCTGGGTTTCGAAGTGAATGTGCCCGCCGCCCACGGCCGCGCGGTCTGGGAAGCGATCTGGGCCGAGGGCCGGAAGCACGACATGGTACCCTACGGCACCGAGACCATGCATGTGCTGCGGGCCGAGAAGGGCTTCATCATCGTCGGCCAGGAGACGGACGGCACGGCAACGCCGGATGATGCCGGGCTCGCCTGGGCCGTGGGCAAGGCGAAGAAGGATTTCGTGGGCAAGCGCTCGCTCGCCCGGCCGGCGATGACGGATCCCAAGCGCAAGCAGCTTGTCGGGCTGCTCTCGGTGGACGGGCGCACGGTGCTGGAGGAAGGCATGCAGATCGTCGCCGACCCCCGCCAGCCGGTGCCGATGACCGTGCTCGGCCATGTCACCTCCGCCTATCGCAGCGCGGTGCTGGATCACCCGATCGCGCTCGCCATGCTGGAAGCCGGACGTAGCCGCCATGGCGAGACCCTGCACGTGCCGATGGCGAAGGGGGGTGCCATCGCGGTGAAGGTCGTGCCACCCGTCTTCTACGACCCTGAGGGAGCGCGCCTCGATGTTGTCTGACATTCTCGATGCCGGCGTGATCGAGGCGGATGGCGTCCGCCTTGAAACCCTGCCCGACTTCACCCGGCTCAACTTCCGTGGCGCCGAGGGTGCGGTGCAGGCGATGGAGACGGTCTTCGGACCGGCGCTGCCGCGCGAGGCCTGCCGGGCCTCACTTGGTGCCGATCGCGCGGCGCTCTGGCTGGGGCCTGACGAATGGCTGCTGCTGGCGCTGCCCGCCGTGGGCGAGAGCCTGATCGAGGCCGCCGAGGGACAGCTCGCCACGCTGCCGCATAGTCTGGTCGATATTTCCAGCCGCCAGATCGCCCTCGGCCTCTCCGGCCGGCAGGCGGCGACGGTGCTGGCGGGGGGGAATCCGCTGGATTTCGATCTCCGCGCCTTCCCCGTGGGCATGTGCACACGGACCATCCTGGGCAAGGCGGAGATCGTGCTGTGGCGGACCGAGGCAGAGCGTTTCCACATCGAGGTCTGGCGCAGCTTCGCGCCCTATGTGCGCGGCTTCATCGCTGAGCATATGCGCGAATTCGGCGGCTGAGGACGTCATGACCGGCCGGTGCTTCCGCCTTCTGCCAGGAGTTGCCGGATGATCAGCGTTTTCGAACTCTTCAAGATCGGCATCGGCCCTTCCTCCTCCCATACCGTGGGGCCGATGAAGGCCGCCGCCGCCTTCGTCGAAGCCTTGACCGAAGAACCAGTCCGCATCGCGGTCCGACTGCTCGGCTCCCTCGCATGGACCGGACGCGGGCATGCGACGGATACCGCAATCATGCTCGGCCTGGCACGCGAGCGGCCGGACAGCGTCCAGGCATCGGACGCGCGGCGAATCATCGACGATGCGCGCGGCGCCCACCGCCTGCCACTCGGCCGTGGCTGGATCGACTTCGATCCTGTGCGCGACATCGTCTTCGACACCGAAGCCGAGACCCCGGTGCATGCCAATACGATGGTCTTCACGGCCTTCGACGCCAATGGGGCGATCCTGCTCTCGGAACGCTGGTGCTCGGTCGGCGGCGGCTTCGTCGCCCGGGAGCAGGAGGTGGGCGCGCCGATCGAGGATGGCGCGGCGCCCCTACCCTTCCCCTTCACAACCGGCGCCGAGATGCTGCGCATGGGGGAGGCCTCCGGCCTCTCGGTCGCCGCCATGATGTGGGAGAATGAGCGCGCACTGTTGCCGCAGGCCGAGATCGAGCGGCGGCTGGACGCCATCATCGCGGTCATGATGGACTGCATCGACCGTGGCATCGCCGGGGAAGGCGAATTGCCGGGCGGGTTGAAGGTGCGCCGCCGCGCCCGCGCGCTGCTTGGCCGGATGGATGCCGCGGCCCGCAGCAACACGCCTCTGCCGCATGGATTGCTGGACCGTGTCAGCCTCTATGCCATTGCCGTGAACGAGGAGAATGCAGCCGGCGGGCGGGTGGTGACGGCACCCACGAACGGAGCCGCCGGCGTGGTGCCCGCCGTGCTGCGCCATTACCGCGACCATTGCCCGGATGCGCGGATCGAGGGCATGCGCGACTTCCTGATGACAGCGGCCGCGATCGGCGCGCTCTTCAAGATCAACGCGTCGATCTCCGGCGCGGAAATGGGCTGCCAGGGCGAGGTCGGCGTCGCCTGTTCCATGGCGGCGGCGGGGCTGACGGCCGCCCTCGGCGGCAGCATCGCCCAGGTCGAGAACGCGGCCGAGATCGGCATGGAGCATCACCTCGGCATGACCTGCGATCCGGTCGCCGGCCTGGTGCAGATCCCTTGTATTGAGCGCAACGCCTTCGGCGCGATCAAGGCGATCAACGCCGCCTCGCTGTCCCTGCACGGAGACGGCACGCACCGGGTGTCGCTCGATCAGGTGATCGCGACGATGCGGCAGACCGGCATGGACATGCAGTCCAAATACAAAGAGACCTCGCTCGGCGGTCTCGCGGTAAACTTTACCGAGTGCTGAACGCGCCGCCCGGCGGCCGGAACCTTCAGCCCGAATTCAGCAATATGTGACGCAGCCGCAGGCTATGGCGGCGGCCGGCAACGATTTCGCAAGACCCTCGCTGCTATGGCGGTTCGCCCTCGCCTTCGGGTCGCGCGAACGGAGTTGTCATGCTGAAGCGCCTGTCCATCACCGGCCAATTCACCTTGCTCGGCGGCATCGGCGTCATCATTACGCTGATCGCCGTCACGCTCGGGCTGAGTGCGATCTACGATGTGGCCCTGCAATCGAAGAAGACGCAGATTCGCAATCTCGTCGATTCCGCCGTGACCATGACGGAATTTTTCGTCCATGAGGCGCAGGCGGGGCATTTGTCGACGGCACAGGCGCAGCAGCTGGCGAAGGGCGCGCTGAGCGATGCCCGCTTCGACAACGGCAATTATTTCTTCGTCAACACCTATGATGGCGTCACCATCGTTCTGCCCAACAAGAAGCTGGTCGGCGTCAACCGCATGTATGTCAAGGATGCCTACGGCACCATCATCAACAAGCCGATGATCGATTCGGCCAGGGCGGGGCATCCGGCCTTCGTCAGCTATTACTTCCCCAAGGCCGGCCAGACGACGCCGGAGCCGAAGATCGGCTATTCGGTAGCGGTGCCGGAATGGCAGTGGACCATCGGCAGCGGTGTTTATGTCGATGATGTCCGAAAACTCGTCATCCGGAATCTCGAACAGCTCTCCCTCGTCATCGTGCCGCTCTTCATCGTCTTCCTGGCCGTGATCTATTTCTTGCGCCGGGGCGTGGCCCGGCTGCTGGCCGGGCTGACGCATAGTATGGAGGCGGTCGCCACCGGCCACTTCGACACCAACATTCCAGGCGCCGACCGGCGCGACGAACTCGGCCGCATGGCCGTGACCCTCGGCGTCTTCCGTGACGCGTCGCTGGAGAAGGAGAAGCTGGAACGCGAGACCGAGGCCGCACGCGCCGTGACGGCGCAGGAACGCGCCAACGCCGAGAGCGAGCGCGCCGACCGCGCCCAGCAGCAGACCCTCGTCGTCTCCTCCCTCGCCTCCGGCCTCGAACGCCTCTCCGAGGGCGATCTCGTCTTCCGTCTCGCTGAGCCCTTCACCAGCGATTACGAAAAGCTCCGCCACGACTTCAATGCCGCCATGGACAAGCTGCAGGAGACCATGAGCAGCATTACCTCCGCCACCAGCGGCGTCCGCTCCGGCGCCGGCGAAATCGCCCAGGCCTCCGACGATCTTTCCCGCCGCACCGAGCAGCAGGCCGCTGGTCTCGAGGAAACCGCAGCCGCGCTCGACGAAATCACCATGGCGGTGCGCAAGACCGCCGAAGGCGCCCAAGAGGCCCGGAGCCTCGTCTCTCATGCCAAGAGCGATGCCGAACAGTCGGGGAAGATCGTCCATGACGCGATCAGCGCCATGGGCGGCATCGAGGAATCCTCCAAGCAGATCGGCAATATCGTCAGCCTGATCGACGAGATCGCCTTCCAGACCAATCTTCTCGCCCTCAATGCCGGGGTCGAGGCCGCGCGCGCCGGCGAGGCCGGCCGCGGCTTCGCCGTCGTCGCGACCGAGGTGCGCGCGCTTGCCCAGCGCTCCGCCGAGG
>Ga0310811_10002775_pt1 | contig 21915 bp, 16 predicted proteins | sample YCmetagenome_FD_207642 | JGI IMG/M metagenome (GOLD analysis project Ga0310811, IMG submission 207642) | Soil microbial communities from experimental microcosm in Duke University, North Carolina, United States - YC | ecosystem: Engineered > Artificial ecosystem > Soil microcosm > Unclassified ...
GGCGTCGATCACGATGTTGTAGCCCCTGCCATGACGCCCGGCGTTCGGCGGGGGAGCACTGGCGGCTCCTTCCTCTGAGCCGGTATCCGCCTCATCCGACGAAGAGGAATCCGCCGGAGCCGCCGAGTGCGGCGAAGCGGACGAATCGTCGTCCGACTCTTCCGCTGCAGGCGCCGAAGGATACTTCGGCGGGACGCTTGCCAGGGTGCGAGGCGGCGGCTTATGGCTCTGCGCCGGCTTCGGCATCGCCGCAGGCGCAGTATTTTCGGAAGCCGCAGTGGCCGGCGCCGGCGGCTTGGGCGCGGCCGCCACGGCCGCGCCGGTTGAGGCTGGCAGCGCCTGGAGCGGCGCGGGCGCCGCGGCTTGAGGCGGCGCCGCGGTGGGCGCGCCCGCGGGCATCGGATACACGCTCGCGAGCTGGGACTGGCCCTGCTCGCTCTGCGCCATCTCGCGCCCGGAGATCATCCCCAGAAAAAATACCGCCGCCGACAGCGCCAGCAGGCCTATCAGAACGAGAAATCCGCCGCCTGGTCCGATTTCAAAACGCATCCGTCAACTCACATCCGTGGCCCCGGCCTGCTTCACATCCGATCGGGAGCGCTCACACCCAGCAGGTCGAGTCCGTTTTTGATTCCGTCCCTCAGCACCCGCGCCAGGAACAGCCGCGCGAGACTAAGTTCGCGTTGTTCGCTGATTATACGATTTGAGGGCTTGTTGTAGTAGCGGTGGAAATCGCCCGCCAGCTCCAACAGGCAGAACGGTACACGATGCGGCTCGAGGCTTTCGACCGAGCCCCGGACGACGCCGGGCAGACTGACCAGCTTGCGCACGAGCCCGATCTCCTCGTCCGAAAGCGGCACGAGATCGACGGTGGAGAGGTCCGCCGGCAATCCGATTCCTTTCTTCTCCGCCTCGCGAAACACGCTGGCCAGGCGCGCGTGCGCGTACTGCACGTAAAAGACCGGGTTCTCGGGCGCCTGGCGCTTGGCCAGGTCGAGGTCGAAATCGAGATGGCTGTCGTGCTTGCGAAACAGGAAAAAAAACCGCACCACGTCGGCCCCCACCTCGTCGATCAGTTCGTCCAGCGTGACGTAGGTCGCCTTGCGCGTCGACATCTTGACCTTCTCGCCGCCGCGAGTGAGCGTCACGAACTGGTAGATGATCGCATGAATCGGTGCGACATCGTGGCCCAGCGCCTTGACCGCCGCCAGCACGCCCTGATGCTCGGCGATATGGTCGGCGCCGAAAACGTCGATCGCGCGGTCGAAGCCACGCCGCAGTTTCTCGATATGGTAGGCGATGTCGGGGGTGCGGTAGGTCGGCTCGCGCGCCGGTCCCGAGCGCACCAGCACTCGATCCTTGGGCAACCCCAGCGGCTCGCCCCTGAGCCACACCGCGCCGTCGTACTCGGCAATAAGGCCGCGCTCACGCAGGCCCTCGATCACCGCATCAACCTGGCCGCCGCGGATGAGATCGAGTTCGTTGGTGAACACGTCGAAGCGGATTCCCAGGCGCTCGCAGGTACGCCGGATATCGGCAAAAATCGCCTCCTCGGCCGGCGCGCGAAAAATCTCTACATCGTCCGCGTCGGCAAGCGTCTCGCCGTATCGCTTGACCAGATCGCGCGCGACATCGCGGATGTATTCGCCCTGGTAGCCATCTTCGGGCATCGTCGCCGGACGGCCGATCTCTTCGAGGTAGCGCGCGCGCACGGATTCGCCGAGCAGCCGCATCTGGCGTCCGCCATTGTTGAAGTAGTACTCGCGCGTGACCACAAAGCCGGTTGCTTCGTGCATGCGCGCGAGCGTATCGCCGAGCACGGCGTTGCGGCCGTGGCCAACCGTGAGCGGCCCGGTCGGATTGGCCGAAAGAAATTCGACCTGCACCTTGCGCGCGGCGCCGATTTGCGGACGCCAAAAGCCCTCGCCTGCGGCCGCGGCGCGGCGCAGTTCGCCATACCAATACGCTGGCGCCATCCGGAAATTGATGAACCCCGCGCCCGCGACGGACGCCTCCGCGACCTCGGGCGGGAGTTCCAGCTTGGCGCGGATGATCTCGGCGATCGCGCGCGGCGGTTTTTTCTCGGCTCGCGCCATCACCAACGCCGCGTTGCTCGCCGCGTCGCCATGGGCCGGGTCCTTGGGCGCCTCGACGCTCGCGGCGCCAGGCGGCGCGGTGGTGAGTTGGCCGGCCGCGCGCGCGCGCTCGATAGCCGCGTTGAGGATGGATTCGATCAGTTCTTTCATCTAACGGTCAGAGCAATCGCGGCCGTTCAACCGACGTCGCCCGTGAAGCAATCGTGTCAGATAGCGGAGGCGAGTTGTAGGGGCTTGCCCGCGTCATCCTCCCCCTGCGCCGCCCGCGCGTCACGATCGCACCGATTGTATGCTAAGAAACCCGCAACCGGATATTCGCGGGAGAATTGAACAAAGCGATGGCGAAAAAGCCGATCGGAAAACTCGATCACATCGGAATCGCGGTCAAAAGCATCGCCGAGGCACGCAAGTTCTGGGAAGGAACGCTCGGCGCAACCTTCATGTACGACTATGAACGGCGTGAGGCGGGCTTCCGCTTCGCCGAGTTCGACCTGGCCGGCACCATAATCGAGTTGCTCGAGCCGATCGGCGAGGACTCATTCATGCACAAGTTCATTGCCGAGCATGGTGAAGGGTTTCATCACGTGACCTTCGAGGTTCCGGATACCAGGGCGCGGATCGCCGAACTGAAGGCTGCCGGAGTGCGCGTCGTGCAGGAAAAAGAGCATCCGCCGGCCGCTTATGAGGCCTTCATCTCGCCGCGCTCGTCAAACGGCGTACTGATCCAGATTGGCTCCGGATATCCAACGCTATCGGCCGATCCCGAGTGGGAGAAAGTCGTGCCGGGCCTGAAGTTCGAGAAGAAGTAACGCGCACGCCGGCCGCCAAGCGGCGACAGCGGAGCAGCTCCGGGAGGGTGATTGAAAAACTGGAAGATACCCCCGCCGATCAAGGTTTACGAGGCGCTGGGTGCGATCGGCGACGGACGCGTGCGGACCATAGATAATGACGATGCGGCGGGCGCATGGGACGTTGTTTCATCCGAAGGCGCCAAGACCTACCGGGTCGAACTTTCCGCTGACGGGCGCGAAATAAGCTCCAACGACAACGCCTCGTACTGGCAGGGCTACCTTGGTTATCCGGCGATCGCGGTGCTGCTCGCGCGCGGGACGCTGCACGCGAGCGCCAAGGCGACGCGAGCGCTCGCCGGAATTCCCTGGAAAGAGCTTAACCGCCGTTTCAAGAACGACTACGCGCGCACGACCGCCGAGGTCGCGCGCATCGTGGAGGAACGTGGCGGCGACTTCGAGGCGATCCGCGCCGAAGCCATCGCGATTCTCGACGCGCTGGCCGCGCTTGCGCTGGAGCGCGGCGCGCGCCGCCGCCCACCGCGCGAAGGCCCGGCCAGCTGACTAATCAATCCGCAGCCGGTCGGCCAGGCGGCTGAAGCGGCGGCGCTCGTCGACGTTGCGCACCGCCTGCATCAGCGCGCTCCGCGTCCCGACCAGGACGCACACCCGCTCGGCGCGCGTGATCGCCGTATAGAGCAGGTTGCGCCGCAGCATCAGGTAGTGCCCCGGGTGCAGCGGGATCACGACCGCGGGATACTGGCTGCCCTGGCTCTTGTGCACCGAGATCGCGTAGGCGAGCGCCAACTCCTCCAACTCGCTCACATCGTACTCCGCGTGATTGTCCTCGAAGGCGACGCCGACGCGGCCGCGCTCGGGGTCAACCGCCACGATCCGTCCGATCTCGCCATTGAAAACCAGCTTGTCGTAATTGTTGCGCAGCTGGATTACGCGGTCGCCCACGCGGAGCGTCCGATCGCCGGCGCGAATTTCACGTCCGGCCGGGTTGAGCAGCGCCTGGAGCTCCTGGTTGAGCGCGTGGGTTCCGAGCGGCCCGCGGTTCATCGGCGCCAGCACCTGGATTTCGCGCGGGTCGCGCAGCTCGAAGCGTTCGCCAAGCAATCGATGCTGCACCAGCTGCTTGATCGTCGCGACCACGTCTTCCGGCGCGCCGCGCTCGAAGAAAAAGAAATCGCCCTCGGGATCGTTGCCGGTCTCGGGCATCTCGCCGCGGTTGAGCCGATGGGCGTTGGCGACAATCAGGCTCGCGCGCGCCTGGCGATAGATCTGGCTGAGCTCGACCACCGGCACCAGCCCCGAGGCGATTACGTCCTTGAGCACGCTCCCCGGACCGACCGACGGCAACTGGTCGCGGTCGCCGACCAGCAGCAGCGAGCAATCCGGCGGGAGCGCGGCGAGCAAGCTCGCCGCCAGTTCGAGATCCATCATCGAGGCCTCGTCGATCACGAGCCAGGTGGTGCGCAGCGGAAAAGCCTCGCCGCGGATGAAACCCCTAGTCTCGGGCGAGTATTCGAGCAGGCGATGGATGGTCTTGGCCTCGCGCCCGCAGGCTTCCGCCAGGCGGCGCGCGGCGCGCCCGGTGGGCGCGGCGAGGGTCGCTTTGACCCCAGCGCTGGACAGCGCCGCGAGCAGCGAGCGGAGCAGTGTGGTTTTGCCGGTGCCCGGACCGCCAGTGATCACGGTGACCTTGCTCTGCAGCGCGCATCGAAGTGCCGCGCGCTGCTCGGCTGACAATTCGATACCGCCGGCGCTCGCCGCCGCTTTCATCGCGCTCTCGACCACCGCCCGGCCCATCGGGCGCCCCCGAGTCAGCCGCTGCATCCGCTCGGCGACCGCGGTTTCGGCGTCGTGCAGGCGGCGCAGATAGATCGCGCGATTGCCGTCGCCGCCGAGGTCTGTGGCCACCAGCTCGCCGGTTTCGATCAGCTCCTCGACCGCCCGGGCCGCAAGCTGCGGGTCCATCTCCAGCGCGGCGGCAAACTGATGCTCCAGGTAACCGAAGGGTGCGAAGACGTGGCCCTCCCCGGCCATCCGCTCGAGCAGAAAGACGGCCGCGGCACGCGCGCGCTGGATCGAGTTTTTAGGGATGCCGAGTTTTTCGGCCACCGTGTCGGCCGTGCGAAAACCGATGCCAGCGATGGTGCGCGCAAGCACGTAAGGATCTCGGCGCACCGTCTCCAGCGAGTCGCGCCCATACATCTTATGGATGCGCCGGGCATGGCCCGCGGCGATTCCATTGCCGCGCAGAAACACCGTGAGCTCGCGCAGCCCCGAGGAATCGCGCCACGACGCGGCGATTCGCGCCGCCACCACCGCGCCCAGGCCGCGCACCTCGCGCAGGCGCTCGGGCGTCTCGTCGAGCACGGTCGGGAGCGCCTCGCCGAAGTGCTCCGCGATACGCCGCGCGAGCGCGGGGCCGACGCCCTTTATTTCGCCGGCGAGGTAGCGCTCGAGCGTGGCCACCGAGGCCGGCCGAACGGTTTCGAAATCCTCGACCCGGAATTGCTCGCCGTACTTCGGATGGCGCTCGAAGCGGCCGCGCAGGCGCAGGCCCGCTCCCACGTCGAGCCCGGCCAGGCTGCCGACCACAGTGACGCGCCGGCGCAGGTCTTCGTCGCTGCGCTCCAGCACCGCGACCGCGTAGCCACTCTTTTCGTTGACGAAGAGTAACTGGTCCAGCGTGCCTTCGATCAGGAGTTCCGTCTGCTCGCTCGTTGCCGCCACTTCATGCACCAGAATCGGCAGGCGCGACGCGCCCGGCCTCGGCTCGCAGAATTACTCGCCGCACCGCCCGCGTCCAGCCAGCGAGCGGACGGCTATCAAGAGCCGGTTGTTCAATGATGAGCCGGCGGTAGGATGACGCGGAGCGCTCAAGCGCGCGTAACAGGCTGGTTTCCGCGGCGTATTCATTGATGCGAGGCGAAGGGCTTCCGCGTTTTCGCAAAAGTCCGCGATCCTTCTTGTTTCGCGCCTAATTCGCGTTTCGCAAAGGGTCGCATGCGCTCGGTGCATGCCGCTAACCGCGCGTTCTTCGAATCCCGCCCATAAATCCACATTTTTTCGCGCCGTCGCCGAGGATGAGCGATGGCACGATCGATGCTCAATACCCATGCGAAGCGCAGGTACAGGAGAAAGAGAATCGTGGTAGCCGGGGCTCTGATTCAGATGGCAACTGTAGGTTTGATTCTTGGCGGAGCGGCCGTCGTGCTGTTCGGATCGATGTTTAATCAGCGGCACGCTGACCCGATGGGTATGTTCGGACTGCCGTCGGTACGTGCAATGGCAAGTCCGCTAAAGAGCGTGAAAAATCGGGCAACGCGCCCGATCGAAATAGTCTCGCGAGGCGCAGAGCGCGAGGTGGCGTAGGCGCAGCCGGATTCACGGACGCGTCGACGTGGGGTTATACAACAGGAGGCGAGGAAAATGGAAAATTCAGTTCAAGTGATTCTGCTCGGTATCGTGATCACCGCCGAGTTGGGAACGGAGCTCGCTAGCGCGCAGACCCAAGCCGCGGATCGTTCGCCTCGCCTGGCCGCCTAACCAAGTAACTTCGAACGGCCGGCTACCAGGTCGGGGAAACGCCGGTCCTTAATCAACAGCGCCGGCACTGACGCAATGCCTCATAGCCGTCCGTCAGTGCCGGCGCTGATTTCTTCGGGCGGCCGTACCGTGCGAAAAAAGAAATAGTAGAGAATCGCGTTGAGCGCCTGCAACAGCGCGGCAATTTCCAGCGGCAACTCCAACGACACCTGCTGCATCAGATATCCCGCCACGTATGGGCTGATCGACGAGCCGACCTGCGCGGGAAAGCTCGCCATCCCAGCCGCGGCGGAGCGCTCGGCGGGAGGTATCACGCCCATCAGGAATGATTGACGCACGGGGATCGACAGCGTGTTGAAGATCATGCGCGCGCCGTACAGCACACCCGCCAGCCAGAAACTCGGCATTACCACCATCACTCCAAGCAGCACCGAGGCGACCGAGCGGCATACCACGACTGCGTTCACCGAGCCGTACCGCGCGGCCATCCGCCCCGCCAGCAGATAGGGCGCGGCGGCGATCAGGTTGAGCACGAAATACAGCTTGCCGATTTCCGCCGCATCCACGCCGAAGCGCCGATAGAACCAGTACACGAGCAGCGGTCCGAGCATCCCGATCGCAAGCCCATTGGTCGCGGCGGTCAGCATGAAGCGTGAAACCAGCCGCCACGAAGCGTGCGAGAGCCCGAGCGCCAGGTGACCGGTTCGTGCGAGCTCGCGCCGGTGCTTTGCGGAGGCGCCCGGATGATGCTCGCCCGCACGATGAGACTCGCGCACCGGCATCACCACCGCCACCATCGCGAGCCCGATGGCTGCCGTCAGGATGAATAACGCCCGGTAGCCTTCGACGATCGGCCACCCGAAGCCGCGTTGCATCAGGCGCGGCATCCATGCGAGCAGCGAGCCGGCCGCGCCCCCGAGCACCGCAACGAAGGACAACGCGCCGAAGGCCCGGGTGCGGTCGAAGTCGGAGACTTGCTCGGCGATGAGCGGCTGCTCCGCCGGATAATACGGGCCGAACGCGCCGGCGCTTCCGGCCCCACCGCCACGCCCGATCGTGCCCACGGCGGCGGCTATCGTCAGCACGACAAAGCTGGTTGAAAAGGCAAACACCGCGCCGCCCGCCGCGGTCATCAACGAAATCACGATAAGCATCGCCTTGCGCCCGAAGCGGTCCGACATAATCCCGGTCAATGCGGCCATCGCTGCGCTAGCCATCGCCACGATCGCAAACATCAGCCCGATGTGCGTCGCGTTGTAGCCGAGCGCCGCAAGATAGAGCGGCACCACGATCACCAGGTAAGCCTGAGAGGCGCTCCGCAGGCCCCGTCCGGCAAACAGGCAAACCAGATTGCGATTGAGCCATGATGGACGCCACAAGGACGCCCCGTCCTCAGAGGGTTCATCGGGCGCTGCGGCGCCAAATTTGTTTTCAGCCACTAACCAGACTCGCGCGCCAGCTCATCAATGTGAGGGTGCGGGGTAGCGTAGGTTTAGGCTGACGCGATGCCAAGACCGGACTCACATGCTGTAATTCGGCAGGTCAAAATCATCACCTACAAGCACGCTTCGGCCGATCAGCCAATCGGCAATGCCTGGCAAACGCATAAGCCGGGTCATTTGATTTCGCAGCCACAGCCAAACGGCAGTCTCAGGCAGGAACGAGGAGGCGAAGTTCTCAGCAGCAATCTGCTTGCCCTCCACAAACGCCCGCATTCGATTCTCATAGTTGCTGAAAGCCGCGCGATAGTCGCCGCGCGCACGTTCTAACTCTCCCGCCAAAACATAGGCTTGCGTGATGGCAATGCCCGTTCCCTCCCCAGCCAGAAGCGACACTGCACAGGCAGCATCGCCAATCAGAATTACCCGCCCCTTGGACCAGGTTTCCATTCTGATTTGGCTGACGCGGTCGAAATAAATATTCTCGACCCCTTCCATCGCCTCGAGAATTTGCCGGCTCTCCCAACCCGCATCTCCAAATACATCGCGCAACACCGTCCGCGTTTCCGTAAGGTCGGACGGTTCCAAGCCGGTCATGAGCTCTGCGCTGAAGACCAGGAGAAACATCGTGCGATCGTGCCGCAGGGCGATTCGCGCGAACTGCCGCCCGGGCGATGCATGGGCGACGTAAATTAGCTCGTCGCGCGGCCGATATCCTTCGACCTCGAAGGTCGCCACGCGGTAGCCAAGCCGCCTTTCAAACTTTTCTTCAGGCCCAAACGCGAGGCGCCTTACCGACGAATGCAATCCATCGGCACCGACCACCAGGTCGAAATCACGCGGCGCCCCGCGTTCGAACGCTACTCGGACTCCGCCGTCGACCTCCTCGATTCCTGAAATACTGTTATCGAAGACGGTTTCCACGTCATTCTCGATGGTTCGATAAATTATCCCTGCCAGATGACCGCGCGGCAGGCTGATAAATCGCCCGTTGGTAATTCGTCGAAAGACGTCAGCAGGAAATCCCCCTACCTTGCGGCCGCGCCGGTCGACAAGACGAAGTTCTGTGAACGAATAGCCAGCCTCCAACACCTCCGGCAGGATGCCCATTCTTTCCGCGATCGTATAACCCCCGCCCCAGAAGTCGATCACATATCCACCCGTACGAAAACGCGGTGCTTTCTCGATCAGCGTGGTTTGGTGGCCGCTATGGTGCAGCCAATGGGCAAGGGACGGGCCCGCGATTCCGGCGCCGCTGATGGCGATTCTCATGTGCGCCCTTCTCCTTCCTTTCAGCTTGTGGGGGCCCCCTGCCGCAATGCCGACCGCGATGCCCCCGACAATGACAATGGAGGCTCAAACGACGGCAATCCGAAACTGTCGTGCCGCGCGCGCACACAACCCTCGTCTTTAACGGTGCGTCGTGCAGCGTACAACCCAAAGACTCGTGGCATTCAGTGGTTTTCAATCGCGGGCCTTAGTCTTAGGATACAGGCAGGCGAATCGCTCGACGCGCCGGAGGCTTCCTCCGGCCGAAGGTGTCGTATGCCGCCCGCACCGCATGATCCACCGTTTCGCGCCGACCACGTCGGCAGCTTTCTGCGGCCGCCGCAGCTGCTGAGCGCGCGCGCCGATCGCGAAGCCGGCAAAATGTCCGTCGCGGAACTTGGCGCGGTTGAGGACGCCGCGATCCGCGAAGTCGTCAAGTTCCAGGAAAGCCTCGGTCTTCAATCGATAACCGACGGCGAGTATCGGCGCTCGGTTTTCTATATGGGCTTTTACGGTGGACTGGGCGGTGTCTCGGCAACCTATGACACCTCGGGGCAGGAATGGGCTTTCGTCGATCGCCAGGGGCACAGGCTGCCGCTGATAATTCCAACCGTCGAGCGGCGGCTTAAATGGAAGGCGCCGATTCACGCCGCCGAATTCGAGTTTCTTCGTTCGCTCACCACGCGGACGCCCAAGATGACCATTCCCTCGCCCACCATCCTGCACCTGCGCTCCGGGCGCGAGCACATCAGCCGCAAAGCTTATCCCGACCTCGATCTTTTCTGGGAGGACGTGATCGACGCCTTTCGCAAAGAGCTCGCGGCGCTTTACCGGGCGGGATGCCGCTATGTTCAGATTGACGAGACCACGCTCGCTTCGCTGAGCGACACCTCGAGCTGGGCATATCTTGCGCGGCGCGGCGACAACGGCCGCAAGCTCCTGCTCGAGACTTACCCGGCGATCATGAACGCCGCATTCGCCGGACGCCCGTCCGAACTGCATCTCGCGATGCACATCTGCCGCGGCAACAACCAGAGTCACTGGAGCGCCGAGGGCGGCTACGATCTGGTCGCCGACACGCTATTCAATAAAATCGATGTCGACTCGTACTTCCTGGAATACGACACGCCGCGCGCCGGCACCTTCGAGCCGCTGCGCCTTGTGCCGAAGCACAAGACCGTGGTGCTGGGACTCGTCAGCTCCAAGTTTCCGGAGCTCGAGCCCGCGCAGCTGCTGAAGATGCGGATCGACGAGGCCGCGAAATATATCGACCTCGATCAGCTCTCGATCAGTCCGCAATGCGGCTTCGCCAGCACGGCGCCGGGCAACAAGGTTACGGTCGAGGACGAGGCGGCGAAAATTCGCCTGTGCGTCGAGGTCGCGCGCGACATTTGGGGCTGACCGGCGCGCCGCTCAGGTACCCGCATCCGAAGCCTCAACACCGGGCGCGCCAACATTTTATATATGCTCGACGGACGGCGCTTTGCTAAGCTCGGGTCACGCGTCTTCCGCAACGAGGTGTATGTATGACCCGCCAATACAACGTCATCGACGCGGACGGCCACGTACTCGAGCCGCCCGATCTGTGGGAACGGTACATCGAGCCCAAGTATCGCGACCGCTGTCCCAGGCTGGTCATTGACGGCGAAGGCAACGAGAGTTTCTTCGTCGACGAAACCTTCGACTTCGGCCTGCGCCGGCGCGGTAAGGAGCCGGCGACGCTGGGCCTGCTCGGTTCGATCGGTTCGCGCGACGGCGAGGTCGACACCCGCGTGCCGTACCTTGAAGGACGCAAGGGCGGCTTCGATCCGCACGCGCGCATCGTCGACATGGACCGCGAGGGTATCGACGCCGCTTTCCTCTATCCGAGCCTGGGTCTGTTCCTGGGCGGGATGAAGGACCCGGACACCGCGGCGGCGGCTTGCCGCGCTTACAATCGCTGGCTCGCGGATTACTGCAAGCCGTATCCGGAACGGCTGTTCGGCGCGGCTATGTTGCCGATGCAATCCTCGGTCGCGCAACTCATCGACGAAGTGCGTTTCGCGCGGCGCGAGTTGGGTTTTCGCACGGGCTTCGTGCGGCCCAATCCGTACAACGATCGCCCGCTCCATGACCGCGAATACTATCCGCTGTGGGAAGAAGCGCAGGAACTCGACTTCGCCATTGGCATCCACGGCGGCGCCGAGAGCGGACAGGACACGCTGGCGATGGACCGCTTCAAGCGCGGCGGCGCCGTGCGCCACGCGGTCGCGCATACGTTCGAGATGATCGCGGCGTCAACCAGCATGATCATGTGCGGCGTGTGCGACAAGTTTCCGCGCCTGAGGGTGGCCTTTCTGGAATCGGGCGGCGGTTGGATGGCCGGATGGCTCGATCGGATGGACCGGCATTTCGACGACCAGGGGATGAACGACACCGGGCTCTCGATGCGGCCGAGCGAGATCTACCGCCGCCAGTGTTTCATTTCGTTTGAACCGGTCGAACGCAGCCTCAAGCTGCTCGCGGATTACCTTGGCGCCGACACCATCCTGTGGGCGACTGACTATCCGCATCTCGATGGCTTCTGGGGCGCGGCCAAGATGATCAGGAAGATGGGAATGCCGCCGCAGACTGAAGCCGCGGTGCTCGCGGGCGGTGCGAAACGGCTCTATAACCTGCACTGAGACCACTCCAGGAGGAAACTGAGATGATTCGTCCGGATCGAATCGGCCACATCGTGCTCAAGGTGCGCAGCCTCGAGCGTTCGCGCCCCTTCTACACGGAAGTCCTGGGACTTGAAGTGATGAAGGAACTGCCGGAAGTGAAGATGCTGTTCCTGGCGAGCAATCGCCGCGACCATCACGAGATCGCGCTCGCAGAGGTCGGCGAGCAAGCCGGCGCGCCGAGGCCGGGCGACGTGGGGCTCGCGCATTGCGCCTTCCGTCTCAAAAGCATGGAAGATCTGATCGACGCCTATCGCGAGTTCAAGCGGCGTGGCGTGCCCATCAGCTTCACTGTCAACCACGGTGTCACGCGAAGCATCTATTTTCTCGACCCCGACGGCAACCAGCTCGAGGTTTACGTTGATAATCCGCCGGAAGAGATCGCGAAAATGAGGGATCCGTACTTCGGCCTCGACAAGCTGGAATTTGCGCCCGACGAGCCCAGCCTGCGCGACTATTTCGCACCAATCATGGCCCGCGCCGCAAAGACTCACTAGGATGGCGCTCCGAACCGGCAAAGAATTCGTCGAAAGCCTGCGCGACGGGCGCACAGTGTACGTCGATGGCGCCCGGGTCAGGGACGTAACCGCGCATCCGCCGTTTCAGGGCATCGTCGCGACGCTCGCTTCGCTCTACGATTTTCAGCACCAGCATCCCGAAGAGCTGAGCTTTCGCTCGCCCTCAAGCGGCGATCGCGTGGCGGCGAGCTTCCTGATGGCCGCCTCGGTCGAGCAGGTCGAATGGCGTATTCGGGCCGAGCAGATGCGCGCCGATTTTACCTACGGCCTGATGGGGCGGATGCCGGACTTCTGCAACGCGCTGCTGACCGACCTCGCAAGCGGCGTCGCCGATCTGGGCGTCCGCGATCCCCGATTTGCCGAGAACATGCGGCGCTACTACGAGGAATGCCGCGAACGCGACTGGTGCCTGACGCACACGCTGGTGGACCCCCAGGTCGACCGCTCGCGCGGTCCGGCCGAGCAATCCGACCCGTACCTGGTTCTGCGCGTGGTGCGCGAAACCGATGCGGGCGTGGTCGTGCGCGGGGCCAAGATGCTCTCGACGCTGGCGCCATTCGCCAACGAGCTTTGGGTGGGCCCCTTTTATCCGCGGCGCGAAGGCGAAGAGGACTACACCCTGTGCTTCGCGATCCCGTGCGCCACGCCGGGACTCAAATTCATCTGCCGTGAATCCTATGACGCCGGGCGCAGCAACTTCGACCGTCCGCTGAGCTCGCACTACGACGAGGCAGACTCGCTGGCGGTCTTCGACGACGTGACGGTGCCGTGGGAGCGGATGTTCATCTACCGCGACATCGCGATCTTCAACAGTATTCTGGTACGCCGGCCCGGTTACGCGCAGCTCCAGGGATGCATCCGCGGGCTGGCCAAGCTGAAGCTGCTGGCCGGCCTCGCCTGCCATATCGCCGAGGCGATCGGGCGAACCGAGGCGGTGCATGTGCAGGCGCAGTTGGGTGAGCTGGTCGCCAACGTCGAGCTGGTCGGCGGCCTGGTGCGCGCGGCGGCGCAGGAGGTCGCGACCGCGCGACGCGATCAGCTTGCGCATCGTTCGGTCGCGGCGACGCTGTGGGTGCTGATTCCGCAATGCCAGGTGCGCGCGATCCAGGTTATCCGGGAGCTCAGCGGCAGCGGCCTTATAATGACCCCTGGTGAGAAGGACTTCGCCAACCCCGAGATCGCCGCTTACCTGGAAAAATACCTGCGCGGTAAGGACGTCACGGCGCGCGATCGTGTGCAGCTCTTCAAGCTCGCCTGGGACATGATCGGCGAGCAGTTCGGCAGCCGCCAGTTGCAGTACGAATGGTTCTACGCAGGCGATCCATACTTCACACGCCAGCGCTTTTACCGCTCGCCGATGGTCAAGGAATACAAGGACATCGTCACGCGCCTGCTGGGCGCCTCTAAATAGCGCGGTGCTTCACTTTCGCTCGAGTGCGACCCGCGCAGCGGTCGCACCAGCGATCCGCCCGAACACGGATCCCGACATCAGGCCGGTGCCGCCCGGATAGTTAAAATAGAAAAGTCCGCCGACCAGTTCACCCGCCGCCGCCAGGCCGCCTATCGGATCGCCGTCGGTATTGATCACCCGCGCCTGTTGGTCGACGCGCAGACCGCCGAACGTGAACGTTACTCCGCAAGTCACCGCGTAGGCCTCGAACGGCGGCGTATCGATAGTGTTGGCCCAGTTAGTCTTGTCGACCCCAAGTCCAACGGTCCGACGCCCGTCCTTGATATTCGGATTGAATTCGACGCCTGTATCGACGGCGGCATTGTAGGCTTGGATCTCGTCCAGGAAAGCCGCCGCGTCGACGTCTTCGAGCTTGCCCGCCAGCGCTTCAAGCGTGTCGGCGCTGACTTTGGTCGCGCGCTTTATCCGGTACTCGTCGCGCAACAGATGAGTCACCTTGCGATCGAAGACCTGCCATGCGAACTGGCCCGGCTGTTCCAAAACCACGCGGCCATATTTGGCATAGGTGTAGTTGCGGAAATCTGCGCCTTCATCCACGAAGCGCCGGCCGCGCGCGTTGATCATGATTCCGAACGGATAGCTGTGCTTCTGGAAGCCATCGCCGACGCTCAAGTCGCCGAACTCGGGCGCATTGCGGTCCCATCCCACCGCATGACATCCCGACCAGTTGCCGTACGGCATTGCGCCGATATCGAGCGCCATCCGGATTCCGTCGCCGGTGTTGAAGCGCGTGCCGCGCACCTTTGCGAGATCCCATCCGGGACCGAGATAGCGCGTGCGCCACTCGGCGTTGGCCTCAAAACCGCCCGCGGCGAGCACCACGGCCTTGACCGCGACGATCATCGTGCGTCCCTCGCGCCGGATCGCGACGCCGGTAACGCCCTCGTCGTCGTGTTCGATCTCGAGTGCGCGGCTTTGATACCAGAGGTCGATTCCACGATGCGCCGCGCCGGCGTGCAGCGCGTCGATCAATCCCGGGCCACCGCCCCACGCCTCCACCGTGAGCCCGCCCCAGAATTTAAAGCGGCCGCCAACGTTGAATGCCTGCCGTCCATAAATTGGCTGAAAGCGCACGCCCTTGGTACGCATCCAGATCATGGTCTCGAAGCTGCGGCGCACCAGCAGTTCCGCCAGTTCGGGGTTAGTGCGGTACTGCGTAACGCGCGCGAGGTCGTCGAAAAACTGGTCCTCGGTGTACGCGCCGAAGTCGGTGCGTGCCTTATCCTCGTCGGTAAGGTCGGGCATCAGGCGCGCAAGGTCATCGACGCCATTGTAGGCGACGCGCATCGCGCCCGCTGTGAAGCGGCTATTGCCGCCGCATTCGGCCTGGGGCGCGCATTCCAGCACCAGCACGCTGACGCCTGACTCGCGCGCGGCGAGCGCCGCGCACAACGCGGCGTTGCCCGCACCGACCACGACTACGTCATACGAGGAAGGCATCCGACGCTGCTCCTGTCATCGCTCAACGCGCGCGCGAGTATAGCGCGATTGCGTCATTTGGCGATTGCCTGCATTCCTACCGAAGACCTCGCAGATCCGGCGGGACGACGCTCGCCGCAACTGACGCATCCAGGCTTTCGTATTCGCTATACCCGATCGTCTCGTATAACTCCGCCCGCGTCTGCATCCGTCCGAGAATCGCCTCCGCCGTGCCCTTCGCCCTAAGCTCCGCATATAGCTCGCCCATCGCCTTGGCCGCGACCCGCAGCGACGAGACCGGCCAGATGACCATCTGGAAACCGAATTCCTCGAACTCGCGCGCGGTGAAATACGGCGTACGGCCGAACTCGGTCATGTTGGCGAGGAGTGGCGCGCGAATCTCGCGCGCAAAGCGCCGGAACATCTCCGTGTCGGTTAGCGCTTCGGGAAAAATCGCGTCCGCCCCTGCCTCAAGGTAAAGCCGCGCACGCTCTAGCGCCCCGTCGATTCCCTCGGAGGCGGCCGCGTCGGTGCGCGCGATGATGCGAAGGTTTCGGCGCGCGCGGCGCGCCGCCGCTATCCGCGCGGCCGCTTCTTCGGGAGCGGCGAGCAGTTTGTCATTCAGATGGCCGCATTTCTTCGGCAGTAGCTGGTCTTCAATCTGAATCGCTGCGGCGCCCGCGTCTTCAAGCTCGCGCACCACGCGCATCACATTGAGAATCCCGCCATAGCCCGTGTCGGCGTCGACGATCAGTGGCAATCCCCCCGCGCGGCAGATGATGCGCGCGAAGGCCGTCAGTTCCTCGACGGTCATGATGCCGAGGTCGGCAAGCCCCATGCTCGCGCTCAGGGCCGCGCCTGAAAGATAGAGCGCCTCGAAGCCCGCACGCCGCGCCAGTATCGCGGCCAGCCCGTTATGCGCGCCGGGAATCGTCAAGATGCCCGGCCGCTCCCATAGCTTCGCCAGCCGCTCGCCGGCCGATGCCGCGCTATCCGCCTGCGTCAGCCATGTCATCTATATGCCCTCCCTGATGCGACCTCTATCGAGCACGAGCCCCAGCCGGCCGCGCTTCGCCGGCGCGGGCGCGTGGTCGGAGCATTATATCTATCCGCCGCGCGATCCGATGCGGCAGCGTTGCGGCTTTTCGCGTGCGTGTCCTTTTGTGCAATGATCGCGCGTAACTGGAAATACCGCCAAAGGAGCGTCATGGCGCAGTACGACGTCATCGTTATAGGAGCGGGCAACGCGGCGCTTGCGGCCAGTGTCGCGGCGCGCGGAGGGGGCGCGGAGCATGTGCTGGTGCTGGAGAAAGCGCCTGAGCACGACCGCGGCGGCAATACTCACTTCAGCGGTGGGCTGTTCCGCTTCGCGTTCAACCAACCCGGCGATCTGCTGCGCCTGGTGCCCAAGGCGCGCGAGGTCGATGGCTTCATGGAGGGAATCGAGGCCTATCCCGCCGACGCGTTTCGCGAAGATCTGGTGCGCGTGACCGACGGGCGTACCGACCCGGAGCTCTCGCAAATCCTGATCGCGAATTCCTACGAGACGGTGTGCTGGATGGCCGAGCAGGGCATCGCTTTCGAGCTCGCGCTGTCGCTGAGCGGCGTGCGCGTCGGCAACGTGATCAAATGGCCCAAGGGAGCGATCGTGCGCGCCGCGCATGAGGGCGTAGGGCTTTCGCGGATGTGGTTCAATAGCGCGCGGCGCGCGGGAGTCGAAATCCGTTACAGCTCGCCCGTGCAGCGCCTGGTGCAGGATCGTAAGGGCCGGGTGTGCGGCGTACTGATGCGCGACGCCGAGGGCATTCGCGAAATCAGCGCGGGCGCCGTGGTGCTCGGATGCGGCGGCTTCGAGGCCAACATGGCGTGGCGCGCGCAGTACCTGGGACGCCCGTGGGATCACGCGCGCGTGCGCGGCACCCGGCACAACCAGGGTGACGGACTCCGCATGGCGATGGAGATTGGCGCGATGCCGTGGGGCCAGTGGAGCGGATGCCATGCGACGCCGATCGACGCCGAGGCCCCGCATTACGGCGACCGCGAGCTTACCGACAAAACCAATCGCCTCTCCTACGTTTACGGCGTGATGCTCAACAAGCAGGGCCTGCGTTTCGTCGATGAGGGCGAGGACCAGAACCTTTACACCTACGCCAAGTTCGGCGGGACCATCCTGAACCAGCCCGGCACGGTCGCCTGGCAGATTTTCGACAGCAAGACCCTCCCGTTGCTCGAGCCGCGCTACTCGACCGGCCGGCCGATTACCGCCGACACGCTCGACGGCCTCGTTGCAGGGCTCGAACTCGATCGCGCGGCCGCGACGCGCACGCTCGCCGAGTACAACGCTGCAGCCGGTAATGGCTCGTTCAACCCCGGCGTGCGCGACGGGATGCATACGGAGGGCCTCGCGCTCAGGAAATCCAACTGGGCGCAAAAGCTCGACGCGCCTCCTTACTATGCTTATCCGGTGACCGGCGGCATCACGTTTTCCTTCGGCGGCGTGAAGGTCAGCGATCACGCGCAGGTCATCGGCACCGACTGGGAACCGATCGCGGGGCTGTTCGCATGCGGAGAGATGGTCGGCGGCCTGTTCCATAACAACTATCCGGGCGGCTCGGGACTGATGTCGGGGGCGGTTTTCGGCCGAATCGCGGGCCGCAGCGCAAGTGCCGCCGCGCGCGCCGCTTCGCAATGGTAATCGGAACGATCTCGGCCTCAGGAAAGCGCGTCGCGATTGTGAAACCGTAGAACCAAAACCATGAAACAGCTCAGGTTACGCGCGGTCTTCATGCGCGGAGGAACCAGCAAGGCCGTGATGTTTCGTGCGGGCGATCTGCCCGCCGAGCGCGAGCTGTGGGCGCCGATTTTCCTCGGCGTGATCGGTAGCCCCGATCCCAACGGGCGCCAGCTCGACGGGATAGGGGGCGGAATTTCGTCGCTCTCGAAAATTTGCGTAATCGGGCCGCCGACCCGCGCCGGCGCCGACGTCGATTACACCTTCGCGCAGGTCTCGGTTAAGGATGCGGCGGTCGACTACAGCGGCAATTGCGGCAACATGTCTTCCGCGATCGGTCCGTTCGCCGTCGATGAAAATCTGATCGCCGTCGCGGACGCGAACGGCGAAGCGTCGGTACGAATTCACAACACCAACACGCGCAAGCTGATCGTCGCGCACTTTCCGCTCGAGGGCGGACGCGCCGCGGTGGACGGCGACTTCAGGCTCCCCGGCGTCGCTGGCAGCGGAGCGCCGGTGCGCCTGGATTTCCTCGAGCCGGGCGGCGCGGGCACGGGTATGCTGCTGCCGACCGGGAACCCAACGGACACGCTGGAGGCGGACGGCGTTTGTGGAATCGAGGCCTCGATGGTGGACGCGGCAAATCCGTGCGTGTTCGTCGCGGCCGACGCGCTGGGTGCGAGCGGCGTCGAGATGCCCGATGAGCTGGAGGCCAACGGCGCGTTGCTGCGCCGTCTCGAGGCGATCCGGACTGCTGCGAGCCTGCGGATGGGTATAGCGAAGACCGCCGAAGCCGCCGTGCGGATTCCCAGTATCCCGAAGGTCGCGATGGTCGCGCCGGCGCGCGAGGCCCGGACGCTCGCCGGCGAGCGGCTCGCGCCCGCGGACGCCGACATCACGGTGCGTATGATCTCGATCGGCCAGCCACATCGCGCCGTGCCGCTGACGGGCGCAATGTGCCTGGCGGTCGCGTCCCGAATTGAAGGCACGGTGGCTAACCGAATCGCGCGCCCGACCGCGTCGCTCACCGATCCGATCCGAATCGCACAGCCCTCGGGGCTCACCGTGGTCGGCGCGATGGTCAGGCGCAGTCGTGACGGTGAGCATCGTGAATGGCTCGCCGAAAGCGCTACCGTTTACCGCACCGCGCGCCGCCTCATGGACGGATGGGTTTACGTGCGCGCCTCGATGGTGCCGGAGAATCTGCGCGGGGCGCTCGCGGCCATCCAGAAATGAGCAATCCTCCAACGAGCGTGCCGTAACCATCCCGCGGCAATTGTCATGTCGGACATTATGGAAGCGAAAAGCTACTCGGCGAATGAAGTGCTGCGTGACGGCGGCTCGATCCATATCCGCGCTATCCGCGCCGACGACAAGGCGCGGCTGCTCGATCACTTTCGCCACATGAGTCAGGACTCGATCTACCATCGTTTCTTCGGACTGAAACATACGCTGAGCGAGCAGGACCTCGTTCGTTTCACCGAGGTCGATTTCGTCACTCACGTCGCCTTAGTGGCGACGCTGCGCACCGGCGGCGACGAGCGCTTTATCGGCGTCGGCCGTTACGTCACCACGGGACCGGCGCGTGCGGAAGTCGCCTTCGCGGTCCTCGACGAGCATCAGGGGCGCGGTATTGGCACGGTGCTGCTCGACCATCTTGGCCGCGTCGCCCGCGTCCTTGGAATCACCGAGTTCCAGGCCGACGTGCTGGGGGACAACAACCGGATGCTCGAGGTCTTCGCCAAGAGCGGCTTGCGCGTGAAACGCTCAAGCGACGCCGGCGTGGTTCATCTGAGCTTCCCGACCGGCGAAACCGAGGCCTCGCGCCACGCGGGCGAGCTGCGCAACTGGACCGCGGCCGCCGAGAGTATCCGCAAGCTCCTCCATCCGCGATCCGTCGCGGTGATCGGCGCGTCGCGCTCGCGCGACAAGATCGGCGGCATGCTGGTCGCCAATCTGCAGCGCGCCGGATTCAACGGACCGATATATCCGGTCAATCCCGCCGCGAGCGAGGTGATGGGACTGCGCTGCCACCCGAGCGTGGCGGCGATTGGCGCGCCGGTGGACCTGGCGCTCATCGCGATACCCGCCGCACTGGTCCATGGCGCGATCGAAGACTGCGCACGCGCGCAGGTGCATGGCGTGGTGGTTATAACGTCGGGCTTCGCCGAGATCTCGCCCGCGGGACGCGCGGAGGAGGAACGGCTGTTCCAGGCAGTGCGCGCGTCGGGGATGCGAATGGTGGGGCCGAACTGCATGGGTGTGCTCAATGCCGATCCGGCGGTACGGCTGGACGGGACCTTCGCGCCAACTTTGCCGCCGCCCGGCAACGTCGGGATGTACTCGCAAAGCGGCGCGCTCGGTATCGCGATCCTCGATTACATGAACAGCCGCGGGCTCGGCCTTTCGACCTTTGTCTCGGCCGGCAATCGTTCCGACGTCTCCAACAATGATCTGCTCGCCTACTGGCTCGATGACGCGCGCACCGGCGTGGTCGTGCTCTATCTCGAGAGCGTCGGCAATCCGCGGAAGTTCGCGCGTCTGGCGCCCGAGGTCGCGCGGCGCCGCCCGATCGTCGCGGTCAAGTCGGGCCGCTCGGCCGCCGGACGGCGAGCCGCTTCCAGCCATAGCGCTGCCCTCGCCAACCTCGACGTTGCGGTCGAGGCACTGTTCGAGCAAGCCGGCGTGATCCGTACCAACACCTTGATGGAGCTGTTCGACGTGGTCGCGATGCTGTCTACACAGCCGGTTCCGAGCGGCCCGCGCGTCGGCGTGGTGACCAACGCCGGCGGCCCCGGAATCCTTTTGGCTGACGCGTGCGAAGCGCAGGGCCTCCTACTGCCGCAGCCGGCCGACATCACGATCGAAACGCTCCGCTCGTTCCTGCCCTCGCGCGCGTCGTTCGGAAATCCGATCGATCTGACCGCGACCGCCGGTCCGTTGGAGTACGAACGCGCGATCGCGGCAGTCGGCGCGGATCCCGGCGTCGATTCGGTGGTTGCGGTCTATATTCCAGCCACCGAGGCGCCGCGCAATCTCGTTGCCGACGCAATCGCACGCGGCGCGTCCGCGGTGCCGGCGCATAAGCCGGTGCTTACCGTATTCCTTTCCTCAAAATGGCCGCAGGCGGTACTTGATACCGGCGCGCGGGGCAAGCTTCCGTCGTATGCGTTCCCGGAAAACGCCGCCATGGTGCTGGCGGCGGCGTACCGGTATTCGCGATGGCGCGAGCGGCCGCGCGGCAAGGCGCTCGAACTGAGCCAGTTCGCGATGGGCACCGTGCGCGCAGTGGTCGATCGTGCGCTCAAGGACGCCACCGCTCCCATCTGGCTTGGGCCAGAGGATCTTGCGACTATTCTGCGCGCCGCCGGAATCGAATGCGCCCAGTCCGAACGCGCCTCCGTCGCCGACGCGCCGCAAATAGCCGATAGCCTCGGCTACCCGCTGGTCGCCAAAGTGATCGCACCTGGCGTCACACATAAGAGCGACATCGGCGGCGTGATCATGGGACTGCATTCGCCCGTCGCCGTGGCCGAGGCCGCGGTCACGCTGGCCGACCGTGCCCGCACCGCAGGCGCCGCCCTCGAAGGCGTGCTGCTACAGCGCGAGGTCCAGGGCGGAATCGAGGCGCTGGTCGGCGTGACCACCGACCCGACTTTCGGTCCGTTGCTGGTGTGCGGTCTAGGCGGCGTGATGGTCGAACTGACCCACGACGTCGCCTTCCGGTTGAGTCCGGTTACCGATATCGACGCGCGTGAGATGTTAGCGTCACTCAGAACCGGCCGCCTGCTCGACGGCTACCGCGGCGCCGCGCCGGGCGACCGCGAAGCGCTGATCGCGGTGCTACAACGCGTGTCGGCGTTGATCGAAGCGATTCCTGAACTCACCGAGATGGATCTGAATCCGGTGAAGGTACTGGCG
>Ga0310811_10002776_pt1 | contig 21915 bp, 14 predicted proteins | sample YCmetagenome_FD_207642 | JGI IMG/M metagenome (GOLD analysis project Ga0310811, IMG submission 207642) | Soil microbial communities from experimental microcosm in Duke University, North Carolina, United States - YC | ecosystem: Engineered > Artificial ecosystem > Soil microcosm > Unclassified ...
ACCTCGCGCCCCAACCCGGCCGCGAGTCCACCGCACCGCCCGCCTCCGCCGGTTGAGCCCGGGCCGGCTGAGCCCGGGTTCGGGAAGCGCGAACCCGGCGGCCGAGGCAGGATGAGAGGGTGCTCTTCGCCGACGTGGTCGATGCCTCAGCCGTCGTCTCCGCCACCCGCTCCCGCCTGGAGAAGGTCGACGCCCTCGCCGCCGTCCTGCGCACGGCCGCCGAGGCGGAGATCCGCCCGGTCACCGGCTACCTGACCGGCGCGCCCGTCCAGGGCCGGATCGGCACCGGCTGGCGCACGCTCGTCCAGCTCGAACGGCACCCGGCCGAGGCACCCACTCTGACCGTGGCCGACGTCGACAGCGGGCTGACGGAGTTGGCCGCGACCAACGGAGCGGGATCGCAGGCTCGCCGGGCCGCGCTGCTGACGGCGCTGCTGACCCGTGCCACGGCCGCCGAGCAGGACTTTCTGCTGCGCCTGCTGACCGGTGAGCTGCGGCAGGGCGCGCTGGAAGGCGTGATGCTCGACGCGGTCGCGCGGGCCTCCGGGGCCCGGGCCGAACAGGTGCGCCGCGCGTTCATGCTGTCCGGATCGCTCCCGGACACCGCGGTGACCGCGCTGCTCGTCGGACCGTCGGCGCTCGGTGAGTTCGGCCTGGAGCTCGGCCGACCGCTGCAACCCATGCTCGCCGCGCCCGCCGACTCCCTGGACGCCGCGCTGGAAGAGCTCGGGCCCGAGTTGCGCCTGGAGTACAAACTCGACGGCGCGCGGATCCAGGTGCACCGCAACGGCGACGACGTGCACGTTTACACCCGTACGCTGCGCGAGATCACGGCCGGCGTCCCGGAGCTCGTCGCGCTCGTGCACGGCCTGCCCTGCCGGTCCGTCGTCCTCGACGGGGAGACGCTGGCGCTCAACGACAACGGCAGGCCGCGGCCCTTCCAGGAGACGATGAGCCGCTTCGGGGCCACGACCGAGCGAGAACTGCTGCTGCATCCGTACTTCTTCGACTGCCTCCACCTCGACGGCGTCGACCTGCTCGACGCGCCGCTGTCCGAGCGCGCCGAAGCGCTGCAACGCGTCGTCGGCGAGCACGTGATCCCGGGCATCGTCATCCCGAACGGCGAGCAGGCCGCCGAGTTCCTGCAGACCTCGCTTGCGAGCGGCCATGAGGGCGTGATGGTGAAGAAGCTCGACGCGCCGTACGCGGCCGGGCGGCGCGGGCGCTCGTGGCAGAAGGTCAAGCCGGTGCACACGCTCGACCTGGTCGTGCTGGCCGCCGAGTGGGGGCACGGCCGACGCTCCGGCCTGCTCAGCAACCTGCACCTCGGCGCCCGCGACCCCGACGGCGGTCCGCCGGTGATGGTCGGCAAGACGTTCAAGGGCCTGACGGATCAGCTGCTGGCGTGGCAGACCTCGACGTTCCCGGAGTACGAGAGCCGCCGCACGGACTGGACCGTCTACCTGCGCCCCGAGCTGGTCGTCGAGATCGCGCTCGACGGCGTGCAGGTCAGCCCGCGCTATCCCGGCGGCGTCGCGCTGCGGTTCGCCCGCGTGGTCCGCTACCGCCCTGACAAGAGCGCGTCCCACGCCGACACCATCGAGACCGTCCGCAGGATGCTGCCAGGCCAGGCCACGATCACGTGACGCGATAGCGATGACGGCGGTGGCGGCAGGCTCGAACGGATCGAGCCGGCCGCCACCGCGTCTCTGGATCAGTGGTCTATATCAAGGGGAATTCCTGCGCCGCCGTACCGTTGCAGGTGTAGATCTGCAGCTGGGTGCCGTTCGTCGTGTTCGCGCTCGGGTCGTCGAGGCAGAGGCCTGACTGCGGATTCAGCAGCGAGCCGTTGGACTGCTGCTGCCAGACCTGCCCGCCCACGCCGTTGCAGGTGTAGAGCTCGACCTTGGTGCCGACGGCCGTGCCGTTGCCGTCGATGTCCAGGCACTTTCCGAGCGTCTCGAGCGAGCCGTTCGAGTTGTGGAACCAGTGCTGGTCGGCCGCGTACGGCTGGCACGTCCAGAGCTGGACGATCGTCAGATTGGTGCCGATGTCGTCACCGGCCACGTCCACGCACTTGCCGCCGTTGCCGACGATCGGGCCGCCGCCGTTGACCGTGAAGTCCTGCGCGGTGGTGCCGTTGCAGGTGTAGATCTGCAGCTGGGTGCCGTTCGTCGTGTTCGCGCTCGGGTCGTCGAGGCAGAGGCCTGACTGCGGGTTCAGCAGCGAGCCGTTCGACTGCCGGATCCATTTCTGTCCGCCGACGCCGTTGCAGTCCCAGAGTTCGACCTTGGTGCCGACGGCCGTGCCGTCGCCGTCGATGTCCAGGCAGCGGCCCAGGGTTTCGAGCGAACCGTCGGAGTTGTGGGTCCAGTGCTGGTCGATCGCATACGACTGGCAGGACCAGAGCTGGACGTGGGTGAGGTCGCCGCCCGAATCGTCGCCGGCGACGTCCACGCACTGGCCGCCGGGCAGCGTGATCGTGCCGCCGGACGACTGCGAGGTGCCGCCGCTGTTGCCGGAGTAGCCGGCCGCGACGATGTTCGCCTGGACCGCGGCGTCCGCGGCGTCGGTGGGCTCGCCGGAGGTGACGACACCCTCGAAGAACGTGCCGATCGAGCCGTTGCTGTTGTCGCCGCCGGTGCCGAGGACGATCGCGCCCTCCAGCGACATCGGGGTGTACCCGCCGGACGGCAGCGCGCCGTTGTACCAGGTGGAAAGCGAGCCGGACTGCGAGTTGCCGCCCTCGATCTCGAAGGTGGTCTGGTCGTTGCTCTTCACTATCGCGGTGACGAACTGGCTGTTGTCGCCCTTGTTCGCCGTGTTCGAGCCGGAGCCCTGGTAGAGCCCGTTCTCCAGGTCCGCCGCGACCCACGGCCCGGAGCCGGAGCACGGCGGCGCCCAGCAGCTCGTGCCGAAGTTGACCGACTCCATGCGGCCGTTGCCGTTGTCGTCGTTGTTGGTCTCGGCGTTGCCGTAGTCGAAGCAGCAGGCCGAGTTCACGTGCGTGCCGGACGCGACCATGTAAGCGCCCTGCGCCTCGCCGCCGGTCGGGATCCCGCTCGTGCTGTCATCGCGGTAGCCGACGCCGGGCCCGACGTAAAGGCCGTAGGCCTTCTGCCCGTTGATCGTGACGTGCACGGCGTTGGGGTTCGCGGCGACGTCGGCGTTCGAGTTCGCGCCGCCCCCGCCCTCGACGGTCAGGTCGTTGTGTTTCGATGACTGATCGTAGACCTTGATGATCGAACAGGCCGTCGACGCGCAGAAGGCGTCCTGCGAATCGGCATCAGCATATCCCCCGGTAGAGGTAACGCCGATGTTCAGTGTCGAGCCGTCGGAGGCGCGCTTGACCTCGTAGAGCGAGCCGTCGTAGGCCGCGTAGAGCGCACGGACGGTGCTGTGCGCGGCGACGCACGGCGTGCCGGCGGCGGCGTAGATGTCGCACGGCAGCGAACTCGTCGCGGCCGTGGCGGTTCCGGGCAAGGCAGTGAGCACACTGATCAACAACGCCAGAATGGCGCTGAACGTGAGTGCGCGCACATGACGACATGAGCGCATGGCAATGCTTTCTGCGAGTGGGTATAGAAACACGCTAATGCGTGGTGATTGCGCCGTCGGCGAAGGTGGTGGGTGACGGCTTCTGCGGATGGAAGTTACGGCGGCCGTCGGGGTCCGTCAAGAACCGATCCGCCCGTTGCGCTGCGATCGCCGGTCGTTTCCGTTTTCCGTTCGCGTCTTTCGCCGAAACGGTTGACGCGGGCCCCGAGCTTTTTCATACTCTGACTCGATTGGGTTCCGTAAACGCTTCCGGCCCACCTACGGAAGGAGTGCCCACACCATGGCCAGGATGTCCGACAACGTTGTCAAAGCGCCCTCAGTACATCACAGGGTCCTTATTCTACTGACCGTCGTCGCCCTCGCGCTGGTGCCGGTCCTCGGCACGGCGCCGCAACGCGCGTCCGCCGCCACCACGGTGTGCGCGCTCGACTGCGACACGCTCGACCCCTCGCGGGCGCAGTCCGAGACCTTCCCGACCGCCAACGTGTACGAGAACGGAGACGTGATCGAACTGCACGTCGACGACGTGCTCGGCATGGCCTGGGCCAGCATCGACGACGGCAAGTTGAACGACTCGATCTGGATCGACCGGTCCTGGGACGGCGGAAGCACCTGGGACGGCCTGCTCGGGAAGGCCGCGATCCCCAGCGGCTGGACCGGCACTCGTACCCTGATGTACAACATGTACGACCCCGCCGACCACGCCCGGGCCGTCGTGCGCGCGTGCGGCGACGCCGGCGGCGTGGTGTGCACCAACTGGGTCCACCTGCAGGTCTGCAAATCCGCATCCTCGCAGTGCGATGGAGCGAGCTCCTCGGGCGCGAGCGGAACCGAGCCGGTCTCCGACACCACGCTCGACGGCCGCGACATCTCGCTGCACGTCACGTCGAGCGGCATGGCGTGGGCCACGATCTCGAACGGCGCGGCCGGCGACGAGGTGTGGATGGACCGGTCCTGGAACGAGGGATCGAGCTGGCCCGACGGCTCCTCCGAGGAACGGGTCAGCGTACCGTCCGGCGCGACCGGGACCAGCACAGCCGAGATCGCCATCGACGACACCTTGGGCAGACTGTACGGCGGCGCCGTGCGCGCATGCGGCCGAGCCGTCACCGGCGAGAACGGCAGCTGCACCGCCTGGACCCGCGAGGACGACGAACCCGCGACAGCCGCAGCGGACGCGCTGATGTACGACTACGACCCGTACACCGCCTGGTGGCCGTCGAGCTGGTGGAACTCCGCCGTCGCCCTGACCTCGATCATCGACTACACGAAGAAGACCGGCGACACGACCTACAAGTGGATCATCGACCGCACCTTCCAGGTCGACCAGGCGGCGTTCGCAGCCGGCGTACGAGCGACGAACCAGATCTACGGCGACTTCATCAGCGACTCCACCGACGACGACGAGTGGTGGGCGCTCGCCTGGATCGACGCCTACGACCTGACTGGCGACCAGTCGTACCTGAACATGGCCGTCACCATCGCCGACTACGTCGAAACCATGTGGGACGGCACCTGCGGCGGCGGCCTGTGGTCGGACACCTCGAAGTCGTACAAGAACGCAATCACCAACGCCCTCTACGTCCGCCTCACCGCCGAACTGCACAACCGCGTCTCCGGCGACACGAGCTGGCTGACGCAGGCCGACAAGGAGTGGAGCTGGTTCCTCAACAGCGGCATGATCAACTCCTCCGGCCTCGTCAACGACGGCCTCAGCTCCTCCACCTGCGGCAACAACGGCGGCACCGTCTGGACCTACAACCAGGGCATGACCATCGGCGCCGCCGTGGAGATGTACCGCGCCACCGGCGCCTCCGCCGACCTCACCGAGGCCAAGTACCTGGCCGACTCCGCGATCAACTCCACCACCCTGGTCACCAACGGCCTGCTCACCGAGTCCTGCGACACCCTGACGGCGACCTGCGACGACGACCAGAAGGAGTTCAAGGGCATCTTCATGGACTACCTGGGCGACCTCAACAGCGTCGTCGGCGGCACCTACACCGCGTTCATCAACACCCAGATCAACGCACTCTGGGCCGACGACCGCACCACCCTCAACCAGATCGGCGAACGCTGGTCCGGGGGAACCTCCACCTCGAACCCCGACGTCTTCGACTGGCGCACCCAATCGGCGGCTCTCGAGGCCCTACTGGCGGCGGAGTGACGCGCCGTCCACAGGTCCGGACCCCCACCCATCAAACGCCTGATCCCGGCAGTTTTCCGCGTCGGCGCCCGGTCAGAACCAACCTGGCGCCGACCGCCAGGGCAAGCGGCTCTCGAGGCCCTACTGGCGGCGGAGTGACGCGCCGTCCACAGGTCCGGATCCCCACCCATCAAACGCCTGATCCCGGCAGTTTTCCGCGTCGGCGCCCGGTCAGAACCAACCCGGCGCCGACCGCCAGGGCACGGAGCGCGCCGGCGACCGCCGCCACGACGGTTGCGGGTCCGGCACCGCCCGAGTGAATATCGCCACCCGGAACGAGACTCGGCGTCGCGACAGGCGCGGCGTTCGACGAAGGGCCCGTTCTCAAGCGCAACCCCGCCCTGCCGCGGCAGGGCTGCGACACGGAACCTCAGCCGAACCGACTCCTCCGCCACCGCGCAAATGAAGGTGCCCGGCCGGTTCACCGGCCGGGCCCTCACCCAACTATCGAGCGATCAGTTGGTGTCGGCGGACGGGAGGTATGCGCCCGGGACGTCGTTGGGGGCGTAGATCTGCTTGTCGCCCGGGTACGGCTTGGTCCAGTCGGTGGTCTGGTAGTAGGTGTACCGGTTCATCTGCTCCGGGTTCGCGTAGTCCGGCACGGCGTTCTTGCCGGTCAGGTGTTGCTGGGCCGCCCAGGCCGTCCACTGCGCGGCGACGGACCGCTCGGCGGCGGGGACGGTGGTGGCGGCGGCGTTGGCCTTGGCCACGGTGGCCGCGGTCTGGCCGGCCGGGACGTTGGCGCCGCAGCTCGGGGTCGGGGAGACGCCGAGGGTGAGCGAGGTCTGGTTGGGGACAGCGGTGAACGGGGTGTCGTTCGGCGTGGAGGTGAAGGCCGAGTACATCGGCGTGGCCGCGGAGTCGAGCTGGTTCATCGGGTGAATACCGAGGATCTGCTCGATGGTGCGGTCCATCATGATCTGCGAGTAGTAGTGGTCGTCGACCACGCCGCGGTTGGCGTACGGGCTGATGACCTCGACCGGGGCGCGGTGGCCGTCGACGTGGTCGAGGCCGGCCTGCGAGTCGTCCTCGACGACGAAGATCGCCGAGTCCTTCCAGTACTTGCTGTGCGAGATCGTGTCCACGATCTGGCCGACCGCGAGGTCGTTGTCCGCGACGGCGGCGGTGGGGCTGGCGGTGCCGCCGGTGTGGTCGTTGGAGAGCCAGAACATGTTGAGGTCGGCCGGGCCGTTCTTCTCGAAGTCCTGCTTCCAGATCGCGGCCTTCCAGGTGTCCGGCACCGCGTTGTCGAACTGCGGGAAGGCCGGATCGGTCACCGCGTTGAGCGACGGGATCGCCGAGCCCTCGGTGAGCGGGTACTGGCTCGCGGCGCCCGCGTTCACGGCGCCGGTCTCGCAGTAGTAGTTCTGCCAGGTGCCGTCGGCCGGCTTGTTCTCGATGGAGTCGAACTCGCCGTAGTCCCTGACGGTCTTGCCGGCGGCCTCGGCGCCGGTCCAGATGAAGCCGGAGGACTGGTGGCCCAGGACGTCGTTCTCCGTGTCGTAGCTGCGGGTGTACTCGCCCGCGCTGGACTCGGTGTACTCCGGATCGTCCGCCTGCATCAGCCAGTTGTGGCCCTCGGCGGAGTTCGTGCCGGTGTCGTAGAAGTTGTCGTAGAGGCCGAACTGCTCGGCCAGCGCGTGCTGGTTCGGCGTGACGGCCTCGCCGTACTGGGTCAGCGCCGGGTCGCCGTTGCCCTGCGCCATGTCGCCGAAGAGCTGGTCGTAGGTGCGGTTCTCCTTGACGATCAGGAACACGTGCTTGATCGTCGAGGGGGCGCCGATCTCGGTCGGGACCGGCACGGCCTTCTGGTTGCTGTAGTCCGAGGCGTACTTCACGGCGTTGCCGGTCCAGCCGTTGTACTGGAAGACCTTGCCCGTGTACTGCCGGATCTGCTGGTCGCTCGGCAGCGTGAAGCGGGTCAGGCTGCTGGTGGTGTCGTGCGTATTGTGGCCGGCCGTGCTCCCCGGGGGGTTGCGCAGGGCGTCGATGCCCCGCGTGTTGGCGACCACGATCTGGTTGCCGACTGTCGCGACCTCGGCCGGGAAGTAGTCGGTGGGCAGCAGGCCGACGTAGCTGGCCGGCTGCTGCGCCTGGTTGGAGAAGCGGTAGACGGCCACGGCGTTGGCTCGGCCGAGGGTCACCAGCAGGTGTCCGTCGGAGGTGAGCGAGATCGCGGTGGGCTCGTAGCCGATCGAGGCCTCGGGCCACGGCTGGGTCGAGATCGTCTGGACGACCCGGTTCTTCCTGGCGTCGATGACGGAGACGGTGTCGCTGTTGGTGTTGGCCACGAAGACCGTGTTGCCGGAGGCGTAGACGGCGGTCGGGTGCAGGCCGACCGGGATGCTGCCGACTGCGGCGGACGCGTTCGTCGTGTCGATGACGCTGACGGTGCCGGTGGTGGACGAGCCGGTCTGGCCGTTCGCCACGACGTCGGTGCCGTATGAGTTCATCGTCGTGTCGCCGGACGTGGCGGTGCGGCCGCCCTCGTTGCTCACGTAGAGCTTTCCGCCGACCAGGACCATGCCGCGCGGAGCGACGCCGGTGTTCCAGGTCTGCGTGACGGCGTCGGTGGCCGTGTCGATGGCGACGACCTTGTTCTGGCCGTTGACGGCCGCGTACACGGTCGAGCCGTCGGCGGAGAAGACGGCCTTGCCGGACAGCGCCTGCTCCGAGCCGCTGGCCGGGATGGTGACGTCGACGGGGTTCGCGAGCGTGCCGTCGGCGTTGACGGTGAACTTGGTGTAGCCGTTCGCGCGGCTCATCCACAGCGACCTGCCGTCGGGCGAGTAGGTCGGCGAGGTCTGGCCGATGTCGTTGCCGCTGATCTTCAAATCGGCGCTGGTGGAACTGCCGATGACCTGCACGACCCGGTACGTGCTCAGGTCGATGATGACCATGGCCTCGCCGCCGTCGGCCACGGTGGCGGCGACGTGCGTGCCGTCCGGGCTGACGACCGCGCCCATGATCTTGCCCTGGTTGACGACCAGCCGGGTGCCGATCGGGTTGATGTACTGATCGCTCGCGAGCACTTCGCCCTTGTCGGTCTGCTGGCCGACCTGCTGGGTGCCGAACTGCAGCGTTGACGCCGAGCCGACGCCGGCCCCGGTCAGGACGAGCGCGGCAGCGACGGCACTCACCTTGACCATCCGGCTTCGGCCCAGACCGGCCGGGCGGACGAAGGCCGACCCGTTCGGCAGTTTGCGGCGTGTTACTTGCATTGAGATTTCCTTCATTGAGTAGGAAGCAGATCGACGTTTCCGTCGAACTGCCACAGCGGGTTCGGCACATCTCCGTCGGAGGTGTGCACCAGGAAGTAGCCGTTCACTTCCTGCGGTCCGTCGCCGTCGGCGATGAACCGCCCGTTCGCGTTGACGTCGAGCTGGTAGACGGCCTGGCCGGTCAGCGTGACGCCGGGGACGTGCCAGGAGACGGTGCAGCGCCAGTCGTTGCCGGGCCCCTCCTGCGCGGTGAGCCCCTCGCTCTTGATGCAGGAGGCGGAGGCTGCCAGCTGCGCCTCGGTGACCGGCGGGCGATTGAGCTCCTGCTCCTGCAGCCGGTAGAGGTGGGCGAAAGCGGTGGCCACCGACTGCTGGATCTTGCTCTGGTCGATTCCGGAGCCGGTGGCGCCGGTCGCGGCGGCGAGCACGCCGATCGTCGCCAGAAACACGCCGGCCATCGGCAGCACGCCCAGCGTCAGGGTCCTGCGGCCGAAGCCGTCGTTGGTGAGGTTCGTGAAGTCGCGCCGGACGAACAGCGTGTAGGCCAACGCGGTCGCGACGACGGCCCAGACGAGGCTGACGGCGATGCCGATCAGCAGCGGGCCGAGCTGCTGGGGCTCCTCGAACAGGCCGTTCCAGGAGATGAAGGCGTAGCCGGGCAGCGCGAGGCGCACCGCGACGGGCAGCGGCAGCATCTGCGCCACCTGCATGCCGAATCCGGCGATCATCGGCAGCAGCAGGCCCATCGGGGAGCGGCCCATCGCGACGGATCCGAGCAGGCCGATCGCGGCGAGCGCGAGGGTCGGGGCGAGCGCGCACACCCAGGCGATCAGCACCCTGACGGCCGCGTCGCCGGGGGCGAGCGGGTGGCCGTCGACGCCGATCAGGGGCTTGTCGCCGACGGCGAGCAGCCCGCCGACCACGCTGGAGACGAACAGGCCGGTGACCAGCAGCAGGATCGCGGTGAGGCTGGCTACCGCCTTGGCCGCGAAGATCCGCCGCGGTGAGCGGACGGCGACGAGCAGGTGCCGCCAGGTGCCGAGCCGGTCCTCGGAGGCGAAGACGTCGCCGGCGACGAGCGACGTGATCAGCGGTAGCGCCCAGGTTCCGGCCGCGCCGAGCGTGACCAGCGAGCCGGCCCACGCGGTCTCGTGCATCCAGCGGCCGAACAGGGTGTCGGAGGGCAGCGTGGCCTGCTGCTTGATCCCGAAGATCAGGATTCCGGGGCCGATGAAGCACAGGATGATCAGCAGCCGTACCCGCCACGGCGAGAACTGCTTGACCAGCTCGAAGCGGAGCACGCGGCCGACCGGCACCGGGCGCGCGGCCTCGGGCGCGTCCGCGGACGTCGGGGTCTCGGCGACGGTCGCGGTCATCGGCCGGCCTCTTCCTGCTCGGTGGGGACGGGTTCCTGCTCGGTGAGGGCGAGGAACGCGGCTTCCAGCGGCGAGACGAGCGGAGCCAGTTCGCGTACCGCGATGCCGGCACGCACGACGCGGGCCACGAGATCATCGAGGGCCGCGACCTGCGCGCGGACCACGATGATCTCCTCGTCGCCGCGTGCGACGGCGTCGGAGTCGTCGACCACGACGACTCCCGGCGTCTCCAGCGCGATGGAGCGGGCGGCGGGGGTGTCCGGGGTGCGCAGCCGGTAGTCGAGCTCGCGGTTGTCCTCGGAGAGCTTGTTCAGCGGGCCGGAGAAGACGACGCGGCCGGTCGAGAGGATGGTGACCTCGCTGCACAGCGCCTCGAGGTCGTCCATCCGGTGGCTGGAGAGGATGACGGTGGCGCCGCCCGCGGCGAGCCGGTTGAGGACGCCGTGCACGTGCTTCTTGCCGGCCGGGTCGAGGCCGTTCGCCGGCTCGTCGAGCACCAGCAGCCGTGGCTTGGTCAGCAGCGCGGCGGCCAGCCCGAGCCGCTGCCGCATGCCGAGCGAGAAGCCGCGGACCTTGTCGTCGGCGACCTCGGTCAGCCCGACCTCGGCCAGCGCCTCGTCGATGCCCGCGCTGCGCGCGTCCCGGTGGCGCAACGCGGCGAGCGCCGCGAGATTCTGCCGCGCGGTGAGGGTCGGGTAGAGGCCGGGTCCGTCGACGAACCCGGATACGCCGTTCGGGGCGGACAGGGCGCGGCCCGCCGGGGCACCGAGGATCTCCAGCGTCCCCTCGTCGGCGACCGCCAGCCCGAGCAGCAGGCCGAGCAGCGTGGTCTTGCCCGCTCCGTTCGGCCCTACCAACCCGTGTATCTGACCCTGCGCCACGTTCACATCGATATGGTCGAGTGCCACGACATCACCGAAGATCTTGGTGATCCCGCGGCCTCGTACCGCGATCGTCTCCATGAGTCCCTCTCTTAGCGCGGCTTAAGCCGGCTCTCAGGAACCTAGGGATGGCGTGTGACGCGCGGCCTTGATTCGGCTGAATGGCGAGGGAACGGCAGGGGACCTTGGCGAGATGCGAGAACCGCCCCCCGATCGGAGGAATCCGATCGGAGGCGGCCCGGTGAACAGCGGCCTGACGGCTAGTGGAGCTGCGCGGTCGTACGGCGAGCCGGGCACCAGCGGGTGCGGCAGTGCGCCGGCACAGACATCTGAGCTGCTTCTACGCGTCCTCCCCTTCCTGCTCGAACTCACTCCGCGTCCACGTCGCACCGGGCCTCTCGCGCTCCGCCACCGAGCCCGGGGGCAGGTCGGCGAGCTCGGCGAGCTCGGGGTGCAGCTCGACAAGGCACATCATGCAGGCAACAGTGGCGTACTCGGGTTCGATCGGACTCACGGCGTCGAGGGCCTGCCACCAGCCGTCGTGGTCGTGCGTGACGCGACTCGGCGGCTCCGCTCCCGTCAGCAGCGTGCGATGCGCGACCACGCCGAGGTTCGACGGGAACGTGCCGCCTTCGAACGGCCACTCCGGGTGCGGCTCGACCCCCTGGTTCCCGCCGTGCTCGCCGTGCGTGTGTCCGTCGCCGTGTCCGTGGCCATGGCCGTCGTCAGAAGCGCTCTCGGTACCCGGCAGCTCGCCGGGGTCGAGGCTGCCGAGCTTCTCGCGCAGGTCACGCCACATACGGCCCTCGCCGTCGGCCGCCCAGCGATCGAGGACATCCTGCGCGGCAGGTGCATCAGGGGCGGCTAGCAGCAGATCGTGTCCGCCGGCGGACGCGGCGTCGGGGACCAGTTCGACCCTGCCCTCGCTTTCGCTGCGCCGATGCATGACCATACTCGACATCGACTCGACCGCGAGCCCCGCGGCCTCCACCACATCACTGAGCGCTTCGAGATCGGCCGCCTCGCTGCACGACACGCTCACCTGGAAAGTCGCGTTGTCGGACGGCTTCCAGAGCAGCAGTTCATCGAAGACGGGATACCGCCGGCCCTCCACCACTCGCTCGCCGTTGGGCGCGCCGTCGTGCACGACGATCTCGCCGAATCGGCGGTCGGTGAACGGTATCGAGAGGACGCGGGCGCGAGTGGGGCAGATGCGCCGAACCCACACGACCTCGGGCCGCGGGCCGACCAGGCGCACGCATGCGGTACCGAAGTCGCCCTCGATCTCGCCCTCGCCGGCCGGAACACTGATCCCGTAGTCGGTCCACGCCTGCCGCGCGACCGTCCAGTCACCCTGGATCGTCGCGGCGATCGCGAGGTTCCAGAACGCCGGATCCCCCTTGCCGGGCTCGGACCGCGCGGCGGCCTCGCGGCCGAGTTCGAACGCCTTCGCCCAGTTGCGCTGGAACTTGAACGCGAGCGCCGCGTCGAACCACCACGCGTCGCTCTCCGGCTCGTCCGGGCACAGCGCGAGCAGTTCCTCGTAGCGCGCCGCAGCCACGTCCCACTGCTCGGCATCCCACGCCGCCCGCGCCTGCTCGAGCAGTGCCGTCTCATTCGCTTCCACGCTGTCCCGCCCTCGTTCCAGCCACAGATTTCCGTGCAGGACACACTAGATCACCACTCCGACAGCAGGCTTTGCGCGCGAACTCTGCCGGCTCGAACCACCATCGTTCGCGGCATGCACACCCGAGCCCGCTGAACCCCGAGGCCGCCGCGTCAGATGACGACCTGGCCACGCTCCGCGAGCACCTCGCGGCTCCTCGGCCCGTCCCCCGGAATACGACGGCATGCCGCGGCTCCGCACGCTGCCCGTGGACTGGGGAGGAGGTCCGGAGCGGGGCCGACCAGGCTTCGTCGGCCGGTTAAAGCACTGGAGCGACGACATCGACTGGTGGAACATTCAGCCCGACGACGGATCAGCGCTTTTCCGGGGAGATCACACATGTCTGGTTTGGATTCGTTCTCCGCTCGCTCGCTCTCGCGGCTGCTCGACGAGCATTGGGGCCTTCCCGACGCCGAGATCACCGCGCATGAGGGCGGCATGAGCTCTTTGACGTGGGTCGTACGACGCGATGGCGAGCGCCGGCTCGCGAAGGCTGTTTCGGCCGAGCGGTACGGCCGCCGCTTCGCGGCGGGGCTTGCCGCGGCCGCGAGACTTACCGAGGCCGGGATTCCGGCCGGGGCCCCGGTTCCCGCGAGTGGTGGCGCGGTGACCGTCGAGTACGACGGGACGGCGGTCGCGTTGCTGTCGTGGGTCGACGGAAACGCTGTGGAGCAGAATACGACCGAGGATATGCGGCTGATCGGCGACACCCTTGCACGCGCGCATCTCGCGCTCGGGACCTCCCCCGCGCAGCCGGACATCGAACCGCGGCTCGACCCTTCACACCTTTATCTGGGCGTGCGTCCGTGGATCCGGCCCGCCATCGCCTCGGCGTACGCGGCAATCGAGGCACTGGATCCCGAGACGCTGACCTGGGGTCCGTTGCACGGCGATCCGGCGGCCGAGGCGTTTCTCCGCGACCCCGCCTCGGGGGACGTCGGCTTGATCGATTGGGGCGCGTACACCGTGGGGCCGCGCGTATTCGATCTCGCGTCCGCTGTGATGTACGTGGGTGACATCGATGGGGCACGGCCGTTGATCGAGGCGTACGTCGATGCGGGGGCGTTGAACGTGGCGGAGGTGGAACGGGCGCTGACCGCGATGCTCGGCTGGCGGTGGGCGAGCCAGGCCTACTACTTCGCGTATCGGATCGCGGCCGACGACATGACCGGGATCGCCGATCCGGCCGAGAACGAGCGGGGCCTCGCGGACGCGAAGGCCCGCCTGGCGCCGCCGCAGATCCGGACGTATGAGGACACTGATGAGACCGATTGGGTCCGCTGCCGGGCGGTCGCGTTCCTCGACACCTGCTATTACGACGCGGTCGAGCCGGGTAAGCCGACGGTCGAGGCGGACGAGGTCATCGACCTGGTCGCCGTCGATGACGGTCATATCGTTGGAATTCTGGATATAGCCGTCCGCGGTGACGTGGCCACGATCGAGACGGTGTGCGTGCACCCGGAATATCGGCGGCTAGCGATCGCGACGCGCCTTCTACGGGAAGGCATCGCACGGCTCGAACACACGCCGGCCCGTATTCTCGACGCGTGGACCAGGGAGGACGGGGCGGCGTTGGAGTGGTACGCAGCGCGGGGATTCGTCGAGGAGGAGAGCGTCCTGCACGTGTACTCGGGATTCGGCACGGAGAAAACGGCGCGGATGACCGAATTCGGTGACCCCTACCGGCCGATCCTGGTCTTCGCGGCGGCGCGGCGCGAACACGAGCCGAAGGCCAGAGCCGAATTCCAGCGCGTTTACGTGTGCCGACGGCTATTGCGGCAGCTTGCGTAAGGTGCGGTCGAGCGGTCGGCGATAGACGAGGGATGGAACCGGTCGTCGGGTGAAGCTTTGTATTGCTAGGGTGCTTCGCCATGGAGAGTGTGGGGCTCGACACCGGCGCTGAAAGGGCGCGCCCGGAATTCGGCGCGTACTTCGCCGAGCATCACCGCGAAGTGTGCACGCTGGCGTACCGGCTGTGCGGCGATCGGGCCGTGGCCGAGGAGGTCACCGCGGACGCGTTCGCCGAGGCGTGGCGGGTGTGGGACGAGCTGACGCGCGACGATGCGCCGCCCAACGAGGAGGCGATGCGGGGGATCGTCGCACGCCTCGTAGAGGGCCGGGCCCGTGGTGCCGCGCGTAAGCCGGCGGCGGCCGACGGTGTCGTGCGGGCGGACAGCGGCCGGATCCGGGCGCTGCTCGCCGAACGCATAACCCTGATACCTCCGCAGGACGCGCCGACGGTCCTCATCCCGCGCATCCCCGACCTCGCCGAGGAGGGCTCGGCGGACGAGGAGCCTGCCACGCGGTTCCGGCGGCCGGTCGTGCTCAGCGCGGTGATCGGAGTGGGGGCACTCGCGGTGCTCGCGGCGGTCGCCTTGGCGACCTCGGGCGGCAACAGCGCCAAGACCTCGAACCAGTCGCCGCTCTCGCTCGCGGCCACCGGCACGATCGCCTCGGCCGTGCCCGGATCCGTGGCGAGCGGCGCCAGCGTGAGCGGCAGCGCATCCGCGTCGGCTTCGGCCAGCCCGAGCCACTCCCCCAGCCCGTCGCCCTCGGCGACCCGCAGCGCCAGCGCGTCGGCGTCGGCCACCACCGCCACTTCGGCCGCGACGACCGCGGCCACGGCAGCCGAGACGAGCGCCGCGGCGCCCGACGCGCTGACCGTCTCCTCGGGCGTGAACGGTGGCAACAGCTCCTGGACCACGCTGAACGTCTCCACCAAGGTCAACCAGACTCTCAGCGCACTGACCATCACGATCCATGTCGCCAGCGCCCCGGGCCTGCGCGCGGCCGGAGCCTGGAACTCCGGTGCGGGCGGGCAGTTCAGCGAGACCACGACTCAGAACAGCGACGGCTCGATCACTTATACCTTCTCGCTGAACTCGGGTCAGCAGGTCGGCTCGAGCGGCAGCATTTCATTCGCGGCGCAGTTCAACCACAACAACCGCGGCTGGTCCGCGTCCGCCGACACATACGCCGTCTCCGCCAAGGTCGCCTCATCCGGGGCTACCGCGAGCTACGGCGGATCCTTCTAGGCCGGCGTAACCGGCGTAGGTACTTGTCCCTACCGCTTGCTCTCGGGCTGCGCCGCTTCGACTGCGTCGGCGTGCGCCTGGGCGCCGTCGCGCGCGGCACCGGCGATCACGCCTTCGATGTCCGCCGCGGGACGGTTCTGGCTGAGCTTCGCCTTGGCCTCGATGCGCGTGATGCGCACCTCGACGCCCACGATGGCACGCAATTGGCCGGCGAAGTAGTCGGCGGGCGCGTCGTCGGCGGACCAGGGGTGGTCGCGGCCCGCCTCGTGCCGGTCCGTGAGGCGGCGGACGACGTCTTCGACCCATTCGACGTCGTCGTGCACGATCAGCTCACCGTGGATGTGCGCGGTGACGTAGTTCCACGTCGGCACGACACGGCCGTGCTCCGCCTTCGAGGCGTACCAGGACGGGGTCACGTAGCCGTCGACGCCGTGCACGATGACGAGCGCCTCGCCGATCGCGGGACGGCGCCAGTGGTCGTTGGCCCGGGCGACGTGTCCGAGCAGCGCGCCGTGCTCGCCGCCGTGGCCGGGGTCGAACAGCAGCGGCAGGAACGTGGCGGCGAGACCGTCCTCGGTCGTCGTCACGAGGTCTGCGGCGCGGAGGCCGGACAGCAGCCCGTCGACCGTCTCCGGGGACGCTGCGAAGAATGCTGGCGTATACACGGACCCAGGGTAACCGCCGGTCGCGTAGCCAGCACTTACACGGCGTGCGTGCGTCCGGCGTGCGGCGACCGGTAGGGTCCGAGAGCCGGGGTGCGCTCACGAGAGCGACGGCGACGGCGACGGCGACGGGGCAAACGCACGGGATGGGAGTCGGTGGACGTGGTCGATTTCGACACGGCGGAGTCGGACTGATCGGCCAGACGATCAGCAGGCAGGACCCGGACACACTCAAGCGGGTCAAGGCGGCGTACGACGACCTGGCGCGCGAATTCGCCGGACCGGATGGCCGGCTCAGGCTCCGCTACCACGCACTGCTGGCCGGCGGACGCGCCGTCTGACGCGCTCCGCCGGCCCCAGGGGCGGCGGAAAGGAGCGGAGCACGTCAGCGTTGCCGCGGTCCGTGCCGATCGTCATACCAGGACGAGAGCGGAGCGATCACCGCCTGCAGGATTCCTTCGTCCAGAGCGCTCGCGATCATTCCGTCCCCGAATCGCTCGGCCCGGATGATCGTGGTCGCCAGACGTACGGCCTCGGCCGGGCCCAACTGCCCGTCGGCGCCGAGCGACGGACGTTCGGCGCGCATCCACGGGTACAGCGCCGTCACCGCGCCGACCTCGCTCAACCGGCGACGCGCGGCATCGACCCGCGCGCCGTACCGGGGATAGCCGCCCGACCAGACGCAGTCGTCGTCCACGTGCGGTTGGAGGCGGAAGGACTCTGCGAGCTCGCCCAGCGCGTGCCAGGCCTCGGCCTGCGCGAGGTCGAGTGCGGCGAGGAGCGCGGCGTCATCCGGATCGCTGCTGCCCCCGGTCGTCGCGGTCATCGCAGCCATCGCAGCCATCGCAACACTCTAACGAGCATGAAAACCGACCGCGAAGAGTGCGAGGATGGCCCGCGTGATCACCGGAGTGATGTTCGACTTCTCGCAGACGCTGTTCCGCAGTGAGTCCACCGGGCCGTGGCTGGACGCCGGCCTCGCCCGCATGGGCCTCGAACTCCCGGCCGCGGAGCGTGACGCGCTGGCGGAGCGGCTGCTGGAGAACGGGGCGATGCCGGGCGGCCCGGAGCCTCGGCGGCTGACGGCGGAGCAGCAAGCGCAGTGGGACCGGCGGGATCTGGACGCGGAGAGCCACCGCTCGGCGTACGAGGGGCTGACGCACGCTTCCGATCTCCCGGACCCGGCACTGGCGCAGATCCTGTACGACCGGCACATGGAGCCCGAGGCGTGGCGGCCCTACCTGGACGCGGAGGCGACGCTGACGGAACTGCGCGGGCGCGGGGTGCCGGTGGCGGTGGTGAGCAACATCGGCTGGGACATGCGGCCGATCTTCGAACGCTTCGGGTTCGACCGGCTCATCGACGTCTTCGTGCTCTCCTACGAGCACGGCATGCAGAAGCCCGATCCGGCACTGTTCCGCGTGGCGCTGGACGCCCTCGGCATGTCCGGCCCGCAGACGGTGATGGTCGGCGACAATCCGCGGGCGGACGGAGGTGCGACTGCGCTCGGCTGCGCGTTCCACCACGTCGCACCCATCCCGATCGAGGAGCGTCCCGACGCCCTCGCCGCCGTACTCGCCATGCTCGGCTGACCGGCGGGACCGCGCGGCGCCCACCCCGCATGACCTGCTGGATACGATGGACCTCGTGTCGAACCGCCTGGCCGGCTTGGGCCCGTACTTCGCGGCCGACCGGCACGCGGCGGGCTCCGATCCGGGCGCGCCGTGGCGGTCGATGGCCGAACTGCTGGACGCCGCGGACGTGTCGGCGGCCAGAGTCGCAGCGGTGCGCGGCTACCTCGCGTCCGCGGGCCGGGTGCCGGAGGCGTCGGTTCCGGTGCGGGTGGCGGCGTCCGTCATGCACCTGAGTCTGGCGGCGCGGACGCTCTCGCCGCTGTTCGCGCTCGCGGTCATGGGACGGGCGATCGGGCCCGTCAGCCTGCGCGACCTGTACTGGCAGCCGACGTTCGCCAGCACGTTCGCCCTCTCGATCCCGGAGGGGCACGCCAGTTCGGGGGACGGCGCACCGCTCATTCCGCAGTCAGCGCTCGAACTGTGCCAGGTGGCGAGCGTGTTCGGGCTCTCGCAGCGGGTACTGCGCGGCAACCTCGCCTCAGCCCTGGCCGGGTCTCGCACCGCGCTCGTCAGCGCTGAGCCGGGGCTGGCGCGGCAAGCAGGCGAGGAACTTGATCGTTGGCTGGCGGAACCGCTGCTCGCCGACGCGTGGCACATCACGGGTGAAGGACGCTTCCAGCGCCGCAGTTGCTGCCTGATCTACCAGGCGGCGCCCGACCGCAAGGGCGCGGTCTGCGGCGACTGCATCCTGCTGCGCCCGATCCCGCCCGGCTGACGCACCGCGCGTAGTCGACCGCGGTCGATCCGCGAGCATCAGGGGCCTTATCTGCTACGGGCGGAGACACCGCCGACCCGGAGAGCAACCCTTTGATCAGACCATCGCCTGGTGGGGGCCGCGACCGCTATCATTACCCGTACACTCAGCCCGGCCACTGAAGGAGCGGATAGCCTTGCCGCCAGGACGGATCTCGACTGCGGAGCCGGAGCGGGGGGCGTCGGGGGTCGATGCCGAGGTGGTGGTCGTCGGGGCGGGGCCGGTCGGCTGCTGGCTGGCGGCGGAGCTGTGCGCGGCGGGGGTGGACGTCCTCGTGCTCGAGGCCCGGGAGAGCCGGGTGGCCTGGTCGCGGGGCTTCGTCATACACCCGCGCACGCTGGAGATCCTCGACTCGCGCGGGGTGGCGCGGCAGCTGGTGGACGCCGGGCGCCGCTTGCCGAGCTGGCACTTCGCGATGGGCTCGCGGCGGCTGGACTTCGCCGTGCTGCCCACCGCGTTCCCGTACGTGCTGATCCAGCCTCAGGCGCGCACCGAGGAGCTGCTCGAAGCGCACCTGAACGCGCACGGCGGGTCCGTGCTGCGCGGGCGGCGGGCCGTAGGATTGACGCAGTATCCGGACCGGGTCGCCGTGCAGGTGCGGGACGAGAGCGGCGAGCGGACGTCGACCGCGCGCTACGTCGTGGGCTGCGACGGGGCGCGCAGTTCGGTGCGGCAGGCCGCGGGGATCGGGTTCAGCGGGAACCCCGACACGCTGACCGGCCCCTCCGCGCTGGTGGAGCTCGCCGACCCGCCGCCGCCGGATCAGTACATGCAGACCCGGGAGCAGGGCCAGTTCTTCGCGATCCCGCTGCCGGACGGCCGGTTCGTGGTCTCCACGATCGACCACACCGTCATGCACGAGGTCGACACTCCGTGGACCGCGGAGATGGTGCGCGCGTCGCTGATCCGGATCACCGGCACGGACTACGGCATGGGGGAACCCGAGAGGGTCTCAACGCTCGGCAATTCCGCGAAGCAGGCACACCGCTACCGCGACGGCAGGGTCCTGCTGGCCGGGGACGCGGCCCACGTGCACTTCCCGATGGGTGGGCAGGGCATGAACCTGGGGATACAGGACGCCCACAACCTCGCCTGGCGGCTGGCCGCCGCGGTGCGGACCGAGCGGGCCGGCGCGCCCGTCCCCGACACTCTGCTCGACGGATACGAGGCGGAGCGGCGGCCGGTCGGCGAGCGGGTGCTGGAGGACGTGCGGGCGCAGATGGCACTGGTCGCGGCGAAGGGGGCGGACGGGGTCGCGCTGCGTGCCCGGTTCGACGCGCTGCTGCACGAGCACCCGGAGGTGAACCGGCAGTACGCGCTGCGGCTGTCCGGACTCGACGTCCGCTACCCGGCGGTGGAAGCGGCGGAGACGGCGGACTCGGCGGCGGGGGCGGGATCGGAGAAGACCGAGAAGGCGGACGGAGACCCGCGGGTCGGTGCCCGGGTACCGGATCTGGTGCTGGAGACGGCCGACGGCGAGGCCCGGCTCTACGACCTGCTCCGCGGGGCCGGGGCGGGGCGGTTCGCGCGGCTGCGGCTGGGCGAGGGGTCCGGGACGGGCTCGGCGGACGGCGTCGACGGCGCAGATCCGGGCCGGCCGGTGGTGGACATCGCGGCCTTGTCGGTGCGCGGTCCCGAGTGGGCGCTGCGCGCGGGCTGGGCCCTCGCGGAGGCGGTGCTGATCCGTCCGGACGGGCACGTCGCCGGGATCAGCGCTCCCACGAGCGCGTTCGGCTAGCATGGGTCTGCTTTCCGGAGCCGCTGAGCGGATCATCGGCGCAGCCCACACTGTGCACCACCCGGACGCGAGAGAGTAGGCCACGCCGATGGCGAACACGGACGGGCAGGAGTCCGCCGGGCGCGCGGACGACGCGCAGGGCGCGCCGCCGGGCGCGGGCGGCGTCGACCGGCCGATCGACGAGGCGGAACTCGATCGGATCTGCCTGCACAACCTGCTCTCCGCGTGCGCCGACATGATCTACTTCAAGGACCGCGACTTCCGGTTCCTGAAGGTCAGCCGGAGCGCGGCGGAGTTCACCGGGGCGATCGACCCGGCGGACATGGTCGGCAAATCCGTCTGGGACTACTTCACCCCGGAGCACGCCACCGCCGCGTGCGAGGCCGAGGGCGAGATCATGCGCACCGGCCAGGCGCTCAACGACATCGAGGAGCCGCACCTGCGTCCGCACACGGACGCCGAGGAGACGCTGAGCGCGAGCAAGCAGCCGCTGCGCGACTTCGACGGGCGGATCATCGGCACGTTCGGGATAAGCCGCGACATCACCTCGCGCAAGATCGCCGAGCGGGAGCTGATCGCGCGGACCAACGAGCTGGACCGGATCGGCGCGGAGCTGCGGACGCTGATCGACACCAGCCCGGACCCGATGACCCGCTACGACCGGGAGCTGCGCCTCACCTACGCGAACCCGGCCGCGCAGGAGATGATCGGCAAGACCCCGCAGGAGATGCTCGGCCGCACCAGCCGGGACCTCGGCGAGCCCGAGGACTTCGTGCAGGAATGGCAGCAGGTGCTGCGGCACGTGCTGCGCACCGCCGAGCCGGCCGAGCGCGAGTTCAGCGTCGTGATAGCGGGGCGGCAGCGCTACCTGCACACCCGCTTCGTGCCGGAGATCGGCGAGGACGGCGACGTGCCGAGCGTGCTCGCGGTCAGCCGGGACCTGACCGAGCGCCGCCGGATGGAGGAGGCGCTCGCCGAGCGGGCCGTGCGCGATCCGCTGACCGGGCTGGCCAACCGCACGCTGCTGGTCAACCGGATCGAGCAGGCGATCGAGCTGGCCGGATCCCGGCCCGGCCGGCCCGCCGTGCTCTTCCTCGACCTGGACCGGTTCAAGCTGGTCAACGACAGCCTCGGGCACGCCGCCGGGGACGATCTGCTGGTCGCGGTCGGCGAGCGGCTGCGCG
>Ga0310811_10002778_pt1 | contig 21910 bp, 20 predicted proteins | sample YCmetagenome_FD_207642 | JGI IMG/M metagenome (GOLD analysis project Ga0310811, IMG submission 207642) | Soil microbial communities from experimental microcosm in Duke University, North Carolina, United States - YC | ecosystem: Engineered > Artificial ecosystem > Soil microcosm > Unclassified ...
GGGGTGAAGAGACTGGCCATTAAAGTCCTTTCAAAATAGCCGCTTCTTCCCCTGCGACTTGGCCCGGAGAAATAATTGCCGGCCAACGTCCCTTCAATATTGGAACTTCGGCGGAGATCATAAATAGAACTTATGGGTTGGGGCCTGCTTGCCGCTTCCATCCGCATCCCATCCGCCCTAGGGGCGGGCGGTGACCCATCGCAAATCGGAGCCCCTTGCCTTCGCGGCCCTGCTGATCGGCAATCTCGCCCTCGCCGGCGGGCCGTTCCTCGTGCGCCACAGCGGAGTCGGCCCGGTAGCGGCGGGGTTCTGGCGGCTGGCGTTGGCGGTGCCCTTCTTGTGGGCGATTGCCTGGATGTTCCGCCAGCCGGTGCATATGCCGCGCAGGGCCCTGACAATCGCGATTGCCATCGCCGCTTTCTTTTTCGCCGCCGACCTCGCCAGCTGGCATGCCGGTATCCTGCTGACCAAGCTCGGCAACGCTACCCTGTTCGGCAATATCTCCAGCTTCTTCTTCGCGGCCTGGGGCCTGTGGCTGGCGCGCAAATGGCCTTCGACCCTGCAAGGGCTGGCGCTCGCCTTGGCCGCGGCCGGATGCGGCCTGCTGATGTGGGGAAGCGCCGAACTGTCCGCCGCAAACCTGCGCGGAGACCTGCTCGCCGCCTTCGCCGGCCTGCTCTACACTGGCTATTTGATCCTGGTCGAACGCACCCGCGGTCAGCTCCAGCCACTGCCCCTGCTGTTCCTGGCCAGCCTGTTTGGCGCCCTGTTCCTGCTGCCGGCCTCGCTGGCTGCGGGCGAACGGATCATTCCCGCCGACTGGACTGGCCTGTTCGCCCTCGCGCTGTGCAGCCAGGTAATCGGCCAGGGCTTGCTGGTTTATGCGCTCGGCCATGTTCAGCCGCTGGTGGTCGGGGTGGCCATGCTGACCCAGCCGGCGCTCTCTTCGCTGCTCGGGTGGCTCTATTATGGCGAGGCCTTCACGCCCCGCGACTGGACCGGAGCGGCGATGATTGTGGCCGCACTCATCTTGGTGCGGATGAAGGAGCGTGGCGCGCCGCGCTTGCATGAGCCGGTCGCCCAGCCCAATTAGCGCACCATGCCGACTCCGCTGGAAACGCTGCGCCTCAAACTGGCCCTTGCCGTTGGTGAGCACGCTGCATTCGACGGCTGGACCCAAAAGGCAGTCGATAGCGCGGCCGGCCAAATCGGCATTGACCAGGCGCAAGCGCGCCTCGCCTTTCCCAAGAGCCCGGCGGAGATGGTCGACGCCTACATCCAAGGCGTCGATGCGGCGATGGAAGCGCAATTCACGCCGGAGCGGATTGCCAAATTAAAGATCCGCGATCGCATCCGAGCGCTGGTCTGGTTTCGCCTGGAGGCAATGGCGCCGGCACGCGAAGCGGTGCGCACCGGCCTGTCGATCCTCGCCATGCCGCAGAACCTGGCGTTTGGCGCCAGGATCGCCTGGCGCTCGGCCGACCTGATGTGGCGCATCGCGGGCGACACGGCGACGGACTATAATCATTATTCGAAGCGGCTGATCTTGTCGGGTGTTTATGGCTCGACACTGCTCGCCTGGCTCGACGACCAGAGCGAGGACTGGAGCGAAACAAGCGCGTTTCTCGACCGTCGCCTGGCCGGGGTCATGCGCTTCGAAAAATGGAAGGCGGCATGGCGCGGCAACGACCTGCATCGGCCCAGCCTGACCCGTTTCCTGGGGCGCCTGCGCTATCCGGCGCGCTGAATCTGCTTCCCTCCCGCTACTGTTATTGATAATCGCTTGCAAATGACCGGCCCGATGATTCCGCTCGACCAGCTGAAGCTCGGTACACGCGCGCGCATTGCGGCGATCGACTGGGCCGTGCTCGGCGAGAGTGAGGCCAACCGCCTGAAGCAGTTCGGCTTTGACGAGGGCGTTTCGATCGAGCCGCTCCATCTCGGGCCGTTCGGCAAGGACCCGCTGGCGGTCAAGGTCGGCCGGATGACCGTCGCTATTCGCAAGGCCCAGGCCAAGGCGGTCAAAGTCACGACCGAGGCCGCATGAACCCGCTTCCGCTGGTTGCAGTCGCCGGCAACCCCAATGCCGGCAAGAGCGCGCTGTTCAACGCGCTGACCGGCGCCCGGCAGAAGGTCGGCAACTATCCGGGGGTTACGGTAGAACGCCACGTCGGCCGGGCAACGCTGCCCGATGGCGCGCCGGTCGAGTTCGTCGACCTTCCCGGCGCTTATGGACTCGACCCGTCCAGCCCTGACGAAGCGGTGACCCGTGACGTGCTGCTGGGCAAGCAAAAGGGCGAGCGGTTGCCACAGGCGCTGCTGATCGTGGTCGACGCTTCCAATCTCGACAATCATTTGCGCTTTGCATTGCAGCTGATCGACCTCGGCCTGCCGACAGTGATTGCCCTGAACATGATCGACCTCGCCAAGCGCGACGGGCTCGAGCTCGATTCCCGGAAGCTCGAGGAAGAGCTGGGCGTGCCGGTGGTCGAGACGGTGGCGGTCCGCAAGCGCGGCATGGACGAGATCATGTCGCGCCTCAATGAGCTGCTGCTCCAGCCGCGCAAGATCCGGGCTGGCGATGGCCCGAGCCACGACCTGCTGACGCTGCAGCGCCGGGCGCGGGAAATCGCGATGGGCGCGATCGTCCGCGAGACGCCGGTGCGGCGCATCACCCACCGGCTCGACGGCGTATTGCTCCATCCGGTTGCCGGGCCAATCATTCTGGCCGCCGTGATGTTCCTGATGTTCCAGGCGGTCTTCTCCTGGTCGAAGATCCCGGCCGATGCGCTCGGTGCGGCGACGCTCGATTTGGGCAATGTGATCGGCCAGGCTCTGCCACTCGGCGCCATCCGCTCGCTGATCGTCGATGGCGTGTTCGCCGGCGTCGGCGCGGTGATCGTTTTCCTGCCGCAGATCCTGATCCTGTTCGGGTTCATCCTGGTGCTGGAGTCGACCGGCTATATGGTCCGCGCCGCCTTCATCATGGATCGGCTGATGAGTCATGCCGGCCTGTCGGGGCGGGCCTTCATTCCCTTGCTGTCGAGCTTCGCCTGCGCCGTACCCGGGATCATGGCGACACGGACGATCGACGATCCCAAGGACCGGCTGACGACCATTCTCGTCGCGCCTTTGATGACCTGCTCGGCGCGGCTTCCGGTTTACACTCTGATCATCGCCGCCTTCATCCCGGCAATCACCGTCGGCCCCGGCATCGGCCTGCAGGGGCTGATCCTGTTCGGCCTCTATATCTCCGGGATCGTCAGCGCGTTGCTCGCCGCGATCGTGCTCAGCAAGACGGCGGTCAAAGGCGGCGGCGGGGCGTTCATGATGGAGCTGCCCAAATACCAGCTGCCGCGTCTCAATGACGTGATGATCGGCCTGTGGCAGCGGGCGATGATCTTCCTGAAGCGCGCCGGCACGATCATCCTCGGCACCACCATCATCCTGTGGGCGCTGGCCAGCTTTCCCCAGGCCGGGCCGGGCGAGAAGCAATCGGACGTCTCGATCGCAGGCCATATTGCCGACGGCATCCACGCCGTGGTCGCCCCGATCGGCTTCAACAAGGACATCAGCATGGCGTTGCTGCCGGCGATGGCCGCGCGCGAAGTCGCCGTGGCGGCGATCGGCACCGTCTATTCGCTAGACGCGACCAGCGACCAGGGTGTCCAATCGCTCGAGCAAAGGCTGGCCGGCCGATGGAGCCTGGCGACCGCGCTGGCCTTCCTCGCCTGGTTCGTGTTCGCCCCGCAGTGCATCTCGACCATTGCTGTCACCCGCCGTGAAACCAATGGCTGGAAGTGGCCGCTGTTCATGGTCTCCTACCTGTTCGTGCTAGCCTATATCGCCGCCGGTGCGACCTATTGGACGGCGGTCGCGTTCGGCCTTGGCTAATCGCCGTGCCCGTCCTAACGCTATCTTCGACGAGAAATTGAGGAGAGTGACATGGCGGGCGTGAACAAGGTGATTTTGGTCGGCAATCTGGGCGCCGATCCGGAAGCCCGTTCGCTCAACAATGGCGGCGAAGTCGTCAATATGCGGGTCGCCACGTCCGAAAGCTGGAAAGACCGCGACGGCAACCGCCAGGAGCGGACCGAGTGGCACAATGTGGTGATCTTCAACGAGAATCTGGGCCGCGTCGCCAAAAGCTATTTGAAGAAGGGCAGCAAGGTCTATCTCGAAGGCCAGATCCAGACCCGCAAATGGACCGACCAGTCGGGCAACGATCGCTACACCACCGAAATCGTACTTCAGCGCTTCCGCGGCGAGCTGGTGCTGCTCGACAGCCGTGAAGGCTCGGGAGGCGGCTTTGGCGGCGGTGGCAGCGGCAGCTACGGCGACGACGATTTCGGCGGCGGCGGATCGGGCGGCGGATTTGCCGGCGGCGGGTCCAAGCCGCAACAGCGCCCGCAGCCGGCGGCGTTCGACACCGACCTCGATGACGACGTACCGTTCTAAGTCCGTCTAGGGCCCGTTGCCGCCAAGCTTTTCCTTGAGCGCAGCCAGGGCCGCGAAGGGTCCGGCTTCTTCCTCGCTAAGGACCCCGGCCTCCTTGAGGGCGGCGTCGGCCCCGGCGCTGCGAGGATAGGGATCGAGCGACAGCGCCAGCGAGTCGACGATCGCGCTGCCAAGCTCGATCGCCGATCCATCATGGAACATGGCATCGAGGTCGTTGGCGCCCAGCTCAATCTCGTCTTCGGGGCCTCCAGCCCGCGGCTCGGGCAGGAATGTAATGTCAAAGGCTTCGTCGACATGGGCCGGGACGGGCTCGCCGGTGGCGACGCAGGCCTGCTCGAGCGCGGCCTTGACCCGGCCCGTCGCGCGGATCCTCTGCCCTTCCCGGCATAGCACCGCATGCGCCTCAAGCCGGTCGAGCGACAGCAGGCCGAGTCGTTCCGCGATCGAGCCGCATTCGGCCTCGTCGGCGCTAAGGTCGAGGCGGTCGCCGTCGCGGATCCGGTCGAGTTGCAACCGGTGGTCGAAATCGCTCACCCGACCCTGCCCCCGATCACCGCGCGGTCGTCAAAACCGCTTAAGCCTTCATTGAACCGGCGCAGCGCTTCGCTGGAAAAGGTCACCGCCGATTCCATCACCGGCGGGTCGTCGCGGTAGATGCTGAATCGGACCGCGTCCGCCCAGTCCATTTCGCCGCTCCGGGTACGACGCCACCAGTCGACTCGAGTCGCCAGCGCCCCGACCAGCAGCCGCACCTGCTTGCCGATCGAAGGGTCGCCGAATCCCTCTTCGCGCATCTGCGCATCCATGTCCGCAATGAAGCTTTCGGTCAGCGCCACCGAATGGCGCACCGCATCCTCGTCGCCGTCCTCAAGCCGCAGGATGGCAAGCGCGGCAAGCGTGGAAAGCACCGCAAATCGGCCATCCATCGTGTCCGCTACTGCTCCCTCCCGGTACCAGGCCGGGCGACGGGCTTCGGCGACAATGGCATGATAAAGCGCTCCGGCGTCGGCCCCTTTCGGACGCAACATCGCCATTAATGAGCGCATTGCCATTCTCCTTTTGCCGACAGCGGCTTGCGCGAGCCGTGCGCTAACGCATATTGAGCCTCGCCGCGCCAGTGAACAAGCGCGATCCAACGGAGATTACATAGATGGTCAAGCGCAGTGTCGCAGCAATTATCGGACTGGGAATTGCGCTCAGTGCCTGCTCCGGGCTTCGCGAGCACAAGGGGTTCGTGATCGACCCGACGCTGGCCGAAGGAATCCAGGTCGGAGTCGACAATAAGGATTCGGTCACTCGCGCGATGGGCCGGCCGACCTTTACCGGCCAGTTCGACCCCAATGACTGGTATTATGTGTCGCGGGACACGACCCAGCTGGCGTTCCGCGACCCCAAGGTCGTCGAGCAGACCGTGTTGCGCGTCCAGTTTGACCAGGCGGGCAATGTCACTGCCGTTCAAAAAACCGGCAAGGAGCTGATCGCGAAGGTCGACCCCTCGGGTGACAAGACCCCGACCCTGGGCCGCGAGAAGAGCTTCTTCCAGGAGCTGTTCGGCAACATCGGCACCATCTCCCAGCCGGGCCTCCCGGGTTCGAGGCAGTAGCCAAAGCATAAGCAGCGGCTTAAGTCGGCGCCCATGACCGCGACGCCTGCCGGCATGACCTATGCCGATTATCTGAAGCTCGACACCTTGCTGTCGGCTCAGCAGCCTTTGTCCACGCTCCACGACGAAATGCTGTTTATCGTCATCCACCAGACCAAGGAACTGTGGATGAAGCAGATGCTGCACGAGCTGCGGCTGGCCATTTCGCTGCTTGGCGAAGACCGGTTCGGGGAAAGCCTCAAGGCGATGGCGCGGATCACCCGGATCCAGTCGGTGATGACGCTGTCGTGGGACGTGCTGTCGACCCTGACCCCGGTCGACTATTTGAAATTCCGCGACGTGCTTGGCACATCGTCGGGCTTCCAGTCGGCCCAGTTCCGCGAGATCGAGTATCGCCTCGGTCTCAAGGACGCGAGCTTCGTCAACCATTATGCCGAGGGCAGCGAGGAGCGTGCCCGCCTGGAGCAGGCGCTGGCCGAGCCGAGCCTGCGCGAGGCAGCCCAGGGCGCGCTCGAACGGGCTGGCTTCGACATCAAGGACAAGTCGGTTGAGGCGCTCGCCGCCGCCTGGCTGGAAGTCTATCGCGACGCCGACCGCTGGTTCGATCTCTACGAGCTGGCGGAGAAGCTGGTCGATATCGACGACGCGTTGGCCGCCTGGCGGCATAAGCATGTGCTGACCGTCGAGCGGATCATCGGCAACAAGCCGGGCACCGGCGGATCGGCGGGCGCGCCCTATCTGCGCAAGACGCTCGAGAAGCGGGTATTTCCGGAACTTTGGGCGCTCAGGACGGAACTTTGAGCTTCAAGCCGCTGTTCGCGAAGACTCTCGGAGCGGCACCAGAGCGGCTGCACTTCGCCGCGCACAGCCATCATCTCTGGCCGGACGCCAGTTTCGAGGGCCAGGTCGAATGCTGGGAGGATGCGGCGGCCCAGGCGGACCATAAGTGGGACAAGGTGATGGGTGAGGTTTGGCCCGAAGCCCAGGGCCATGTCGCCGCTGAGCTCGGCACCGGCGATCCGTCCGCGATCCTGTTCGCTTCAAACACCCATGATTTCCTGATCCGCCTGGCGGCCGCCTGTCCGCGCCGCGGCGGCAGCGCGCTCCGGGTGCTGACCAGCGACGGCGAATTCCATAGCGCGCGACGGCAGCTGGCCCGCTGGGACGAGACCGGCGAAGTCAAGCTTCACAAGGTCCCGGCCGAGCCCTTCGACGATTTTTCCGGGCGCTTCCTGTCGGCCGCCACAAGCGGCGAACACGACCTGATCCTGGTCAGCCAGGTGTTGTTTAACAGCGGGCGGCTGTTCGACGGCGTGGACCAGCTGGCGGCCTTGGCCATGCCTGGGGGACCTTGGGTGGCGATCGACAGCTACCACGCATTCATGGCGATCGACGCGCCGATCAGCCGCACTGCCGCGGCATCGGCGTTCGTGCTCGGTGGCGGCTATAAATATGCCATGGCCGGGGAGGGAATGGGGTTCATGCATTGTCCGTCCGGCTTCGGCGAGCGGCCGCCGGTCACCGGCTGGTTCGCCGAGTTTGGCGAGCTCACCGCACCGCCGGGCAGCAGCGTCGGCTACACGCGCGACGCGATGCGCTTCATGGGCGCCACATTCGATTCATCGGCGCTGTACCGGTTCAACGCCATCCAGCGCATGTTGAAGGAGAATGGGATCACCACTGCGCGCGTGGCCGCACGGATCGATGGCCTGCAGCGCCAGTTGCTGGACGGATTTTCGGACACCGCGTTGGGCGAGGCGCAATTGCTCAATCCGATCCACGGCGGACCGCACGCCCGCTTCCTCGCCTTTCGCGACAGCCGCGCCCAGCCATGGTGCAATGAGCTCGACGCCCAGGGCGTCGTCACCGACGTTCGCGGCGACGTATTGCGCATCGGCTTCGGGCTCTATCATGACGAGGAAGATGTCGAGGCGCTGCTGGGCGCCCTCAATCGGCTGACCTAGCGCTCCAAGCCCTTGCGCAGCATGGCGTTGGCATGGGTGGCAACCAGCTCGGCATCCTGGCGGCCCCATACGCCGAAGCGCAAACCAAGGAAGACGTTCATTCCCATGATCGCCCAGGCGCGGACTTCCGTGGCCAGCGGCCCGTCGTCGCGCATCTGGCCCTTCGCCACTGCATCCTCGAGCCGGGTGGCGATGCGCGCCGCAGCGGTTTCATAATGGGTGCGGAAGCCGGCCGGATCGACGAACTCCGCTTCGTCGATGATCCGGTAAACCTCCTTATGCTCGAACACGAACCTGAGGTAGGAAGCGAGCGCCCGGCGCTCGCGGTCGATTTCGTCGAGCGATCCTTCGATGTCCGGCGCGACATGGTCGCGCACCTGCCGCGACATGTCTCGGACCAGCGCGGCGAACACCGCCTCCTTGCTGTCGAAGTAGGTGTAGAAAGTTCCGAGCGCGACCTTGGCGCGGCTGGTGATGCCGACGATCGAGCTGTCGTGAAAGCCGCGCTGGCCGAACTCGAGCAGAGCCGCATCGAGAATCTTGCGAAGCGTCTTCTCACCGCGCGCGGTGCGCGGGGCCTTGCCCTTGCTGGCCGGAGAGATCGTTCTTGCCACGGAACCATCCGCTACCGCCCCGGGGCGGGAATTGTCCACTAATCCCCCCATTGACGGTCAATATCTCACAAGTTGAAACTCGGTTCAACTTTCATTATGGTCGCATGCAAGGCCACAGACCGGGTGCACCGGCAGGCTCGACTAACGGAGGGGAATCAATGTCATATCGGAACGTACTCGCGACTCGTGCCTTGTTGCTGGCCGGGGTCGCGGCCTTGCTTGGCACACCGGCGTCCGCGTTTGCCTATCAGGACGAACAGCCCGCGCCGGCGGATGCGGCCGCAGCCGCGCAAGATAACGCCGCCACCGGCGAGACCGGCGAGATCGTGGTCACTGCTCGGCGCCGCAACGAAGCGCTGCTTGACGTTCCGATCGCCGTCACTGCCTATTCCGGCGAGCAGCTTGAGCGCGAGGGCGCCGTCGACATCACCGACGTCGCCGACACCACGCCGAACGTCACGCTGGAAGTGTCGCGCGGTACCAACTCGACCCTGACCGCATTCATCCGCGGCATCGGCCAGCAGGACCCGGTCGCCGGGTTCGAACAGGGCGTCGGCATCTATCTCGACGACGTCTATCTCAACCGGCCGCAAGGTTCGGTGCTCGATATTTACGATGTCGAGCGGATCGAGATCCTGCGCGGCCCGCAAGGCACGCTCTATGGCCGCAACACGATCGGCGGCGCCGTCAAATATGTAACCCGGCGGCTGTCCGACGATCCGGAAGTTCGCGCCCGCGTCACCGTCGGCAATTATGCCGAGTTCGACGGGGTCGTTACCGCTTCCTATCCGATTGCGGATATGTTCCGGGTCGGTGCGTCGGTAGCAAGGCTGCGGCACGACGGGTTCGGCCGGAATTTCACGACCCACGCCGACAATTATGACAAGGACATTGTTGCCGCGCGGGTCTCGGCGGAGATCGGCCGCGACGAAAGCGCGATGCTGCGCCTCAGTGCCGACTGGACCAAGGACAACAGCAGCGCACGCGGCGGGCATCGCCTGATTCCGAGCCTCTGCGATGCCCCATGCGGGCAACCGCATTTCCCGGTTACCGACGATGTGTTCAACAGCTTTGGCGGCCAGAGGGACCCCAAACAGGAAGTGACGAACAAAGGCGCCGCTGCCCATGCCCAGGTAGAGGTCGCCGACGGCTTCACGCTCAAGTCGATCACCGCATACCGCAAGGACAAGAGCTCAACGCCGATTGACTTCGACGCGCTGCCCGCAGTCGACCTGGACGTTCCCGGACTCTACAAGAACAAGCAGTTCAGCCAGGAAGTGCAGCTGGAGGTCGACCGCGGTCCGCTGGCCGGCGTCGTCGGGGCATATTATCTCGACGCCAACGCCGAGACGATCTTCGACGTTCGCCTGTTCACCAGTCTCAACGGCTTCACTGCCTTCACCGACGCCGACGTCGACACCAAGACCTGGGCGCTGTTCGGCGATTTCACCTACGACATCAACGACCAGTTCGCCGTGTCGGCCGGAGCTCGCTACACCAGCGACAAGCGGCATACGACAGTGTTCCGCCAATCCTATCTGGGCGGTGGATCGACCATCTTCGGCGGATTGGGCATTCCGGTCGGCGGACCGACCTCGAACTTCGAAGGCAAGCGCAAGGACACGGCGTTCACGCCCCGCGTGTCGGTCAGCTACAAGCCGAACGAAGACCACCATATCTATGTCAGCTGGTCGAAGGGCTTTAAGGGCGGTGGCTTCGACCCGCGCGGCCAGTCGACCCAGTCACCCGACCTCAATGGCGACCATATCGTCGATGCCGACGAGATCTTCGACTATATGACGTTCGAGCCCGAAAAGGTGACCAGCTATGAATTGGGCTGGAAAGGCAATTTGTTCGACAATCGCGTCTACGCCGGGCTGGCTCTGTTCCATGCCAAATATAAGGACATGCAGATTCCGGCGTCGGTGCCCTGCATCGTCAGCGGCATCAACAGCTTTTGCGGCCTGACCAGCAACGCCGGCAAGGCGCGGATCCAGGGCATTGAATTCGAAGGCAATGCCCGGCTGTTCGGCAACCCCGGCGGATCGCGGATGAACTTCGCCTGGTCACTCGGCTACCTCAATGCCGACTTCAAGGAATTCCTGACGCTCCTCAACGTCGACGAGAACCTGAATCCCTTCCCCGGTGGCGCAATTCGGGAGGTCGATGTCGCCGACTTCCGCAAGATCCAGAACACACCGGAATGGACCGCCAGCGGCACGCTCAGCTACACCGCGCCGCTGGCCGAAGGCCGGCTCGATATCAATTCGACCCTAAGCTACCGCAGCAAGAGCCAGCAGTTCGAGATCGCCAGTCCGGGGCTCGACCAGAAGGGCTTCTCGCTCCTCGACGCCAACATCGTTTACGAGTTGCCCCATGGCCACTGGACGGTCGGCCTGCACGGCAAGAACCTGCTCAACAAGAAGTACATCAGCGCAGGATATAACTTCCTGAACGTCAACCCCTACACCGGCGAATACATCAAGAACGGGACGACGCCAGGAGCTGCGTTCGGCGTGCCCGGGCTCGAATCCGCGCTTGGCCGGGAAGGCGTGCTGACCGCCTATTACGGCAACCCGCGGCAGATCATGTTCACCGTCGGCTACAAGCTCTGAACGGGGGATGGCGCGGGAGCCGGCCGGGGAAACCGGCTTCCGCGCCTCATCACCATGGATAATCCAACTTCATTCCAGGAGCGGCGATGGACGTCGCGCGACGGCCTCAGCCTCTATGCGCGGGACTATCCGGCCAGGACCGTTGAATCCGGCTTGCCGGTCATCTGCCTGCACGGCCTGACCCGCAACTCCAAGGATTTCGAGTATATTGCGCCGGTCATTGCAGGCTGGGGGCGCAGGGTCGTCGCCGCTGACGTGCGCGGACGAGGCCAATCCGATCGCGATTCCGACCCCGGCAACTACCAGCCGAAAATCTATGCCCGCGACGTCGTCGAGATGATGGCCGCGCTGGACATCGAGCGTGCCATATTCCTCGGCACGTCGATGGGCGGGATCATCACCATGACGATGATGGCGGTGCGCCCGAAAGCGGTTGCGGCCGCCATCCTCAACGACGTCGGCCCGGCAATTTCCCCCGAAGGCGTAGCCCGCATTCTCGGCTATGCCGGCAAGCCGGTTGAAATCGGCGACTGGAACGGCGCAGCTGACTATGTGCGCCGGACCAACGCGGTCGCCTTTCCCCATTTCAGTGACGAGGACTGGCATCGTTTCGCCCAGCGCACCTTCCGGCAAGGCAGCGACGGGCCGGAGCTCGATTATGATCCGGCCATCAAGGGGGTCATCAGCAAGCCGCCTTCGCGGATCCTGCTGTGGCTCACCCGGCAGTTGTTCAAAAGGCTCGCACGCAAGCGGCCGACGCTCCTGGTCCGCGGCATGCTTTCCGACCTCATCTCCGCCGACATCGCCGATCAGATGCAGCGCATGGCGCCCGGCATGTTGCGGGTCGATGTACCGGGCGTCGGCCATGCGCCGATGCTCATCGAGCCGGAAGCGGTTGACGCCATAGAGCAGTTCCTGCGAACGGTACCTTGATATTGGCTTGAGGGGATCGGGGCATGAGTAGTGAGCGTGTCGTGGCCCCACCCGCACGGGCCAATGTCGTGCTGGCCCTGTTGCTGCTCGCCTACATCTTCAATTTCCTCGACCGGCAGATCCTTGGCATCTTGGCCAAGCCGATCAAGGCCGACCTGCACCTTAGCGACGCCCAGTTCGGCGCAATCGGCGGGCTTGCCTTCGCCCTGCTCTATTCGGTGCTCGGCATACCTCTGGCGATGCTGGCCGACCGGACTCGCCGGAGCTGGGTGATTGCCGGCGCCTTGACGGTGTGGAGCGGTTTCACCGCGCTGTGCGGCACGGCGGCCAGCTACGCCCAGCTGTTCGTCTTCCGCCTTGGAGTCGGTGTCGGAGAAGCCGGCGGGGTCGCGCCATCCTATGCGCTGATCGCCGACTATTTCGAGCCGAAGCGGCGAGCCCGAGCGCTCGCCATTTATTCGCTTGGCGTCCCATTGGGCCTGGCGGGCGGAACGATGGCGGGAGCCTATATCGCAACCTGGGTCAGCTGGCGCGCTGCTTTCGTGGTGATGGGTGTGGCCGGAATCCTGCTGGCCCCTGTCATGCTGATGTTCGTCCGCGACCTGCCTCGAGCGGCGAAGCCAGTGGACGCCGAGCCTCTGCGCCGAACGTTTCCGATGGTCGCTCGCAAGCCGACCTTTTGGCTGATGGCCGCCAGCGCGTCGTGCAGTTCCCTGTGCGGCTATGGCCTGGCGCTGTGGACCCCGTCGATCATGATCCGCAGCTTCGGCTTCGATTTGCTCGAGACCGCTCACTTCTTCGCGTCGCTGGTGCTGATCGGCGGCACCGTCGGCGTGTTCGCCGGTGGCTGGCTGGCCGACCGCCTCGGCCAGGCCGACCGCAGCTGGTACGCCAAATTGCCGGCGATCGCCTGGCTGATCACCGCCCCCACCTTCTTCTTCGGCCTGTTGTCGCCCAGCGCCTGGATGGCGTGGCCGCTGCTGCTCATTCCCAATGCGCTCAATATCCTGTGGCTGGGCCCAGTGACGACGGCGGTGCAGCATTTGGTGCCCCGTCACTTGCGCTCGACGGCATCGGCCAGCTTCCTGCTGATCAACAACTTCATCGGCCTCGGGGTCGGCCCGTTGCTGATGGGCGCATTGTCCGATGCCTACAAACAACGGTTCGGCGACGATGCCCTTCGTTACGCAGCCGTTTCCTGTCTCGGCTTCTACCTGCTGGCCGCCCTGCTCATGCTGATGGCGGCGCGCCGCCTTCGCGGCGATTGGGTTGAAGATGATGCACAGGGCTAAGATGAACGCCAGCTAAACGGCGGAACGCACACCCTTTTTGGCCGTTGGGAAGGTTAAGAAGGAGAGATTCCATGATGAAATGGATGCTTGCCGCCGGCGCGGCCGCGCTGGCAATCGCCTCGCCTGTCAGCGCCGAAAAGGGCGGGCACGGCGGAAAGGGCCAGGGTGGCCAACAGGTTCGCGCCGACCGCGGTGGCGGCGGGGGCGGCCAAAAGCAGGCCCGCGCCGATCGCGGAGGCGGTGAACGCCAGCAGCATATGAATGGCGGCGGTGGAAACCGTGAGGTCCACTCCGCCAACTTCGATCGCGGCGGGGGCGGAGGTCATCGTGAGTTCCGCACTGCCAACGTCAACCGTGGCGGCGACAAGGGCCATGCCCGGCAGACCCGCTTCGTCCAGAATGACAATAAGGGAGGCGGGCACGATCGAGTCCGCAACAACCAGGCCAGGTTCGAAGGCCGTCAGGCCAACAATCACCAGGACCGCCGTCAGGCGATGTTCGAAAATCGTGGCGGCGACCATGTCCGCGCCGCGCAATTCGATGGCGATCGCATTCATGGCAATGGCCGCTTCGCCGACTTGAGCGGCGACAAGGTATTCCGCGTGCGCGATGTCGATCGCCACGGGGTTCGCTTCCGCGATGTCGACCGTGACGAGCTGTTCGGCCGCCGCCTCGGATATGGCGTCGGCGGCTGCCCGCCGGGCCTTGCCAAGAAGGGCAATGGTTGCATGCCTCCGGGCCAGGCGGCCAAGTTCATCGGTCAGCCGCTGGTTACGGCAACGCGCTTCGGCGTGCTCGAGCCGCTGCCGAGGTCATTCAACAGCCTGTTTTATGACAACAACGATTATTATTACCGCTACGGCGGCGGCTATGTGTACCGGGTCGATCGCCATGACGACCTGATTTCGGGGCTCGTTCCCCTGTTCGGGGCGGCGCTGGTCGGCCAGCCGCTCAATCCCTACTTTGTGAACAATTACAACCAGCCCCCATATTATAGCGCCTTCTATCCGGACTCGCCGTACGACTGTCACCGCTACGGCTATGGCTATGTGTATGAGACGGACTGCATGACCGGCCTCGTCGAGGACGTCATCCCGACCTACGATTATGGCTATGGCGTGGGGCAGATCATGCCTGCCAGCTACAGCTATTATAACGTGCCCTATGCGTACCGGAGCTACTACACGGACAATAACGACTATTATTACCGCTACGCTCCGGGCGCGATCTACCAGGTCGATCGCGGCACGGCGCTGATTTCGGCGGTCGCGGCCTTGCTTACCGGCGGCCTCAGTGTCGGCCAGCAGCTGCCAGTCGGGTACAGCGCCTATAATGTGCCGCTCGCGTACCGGTCGACCTATTACGACACGCCGGACGCCTGGTACCGCTACGACAATGGCTACATTTACGCTGTCGATCCGGGCACGCAGATGGTGAGGTCGATCGTCTATACCGTCTGAGCCGATTGCAAAAATTGGGATCGCAAATGGCCCGGTGCGCGTTGCCGGGCCATTTCGCGGCAAAGATTCAAGGGAGTATATGACATGAAACGGAGCCTAATCCCGCTCGCCGTGGCCGCCGGAGCGCTGGCCCTGACGGCCTGCAACACGCAGAACCAGGCCCATAAGGATGAAGCCGACAAGGGAACGGAAGCGGTCCAGAAGGCCGGCGACAAGACGATCGCCGCCGGACTTGACCAGAACAGCAGCTTCTTCAAGGCGACCAAGGCCGCCGGCCTCGATGCCACGCTGGCAGGGCCCGGGCCCTACACCGTAATCGTCCCCGACGACGCTGCATTCGCCAAGCTGCCACAGGGCACGCTCGACGGCTGGATGAAGCCGGAGTCACGCACCGAACTGACCCGGGTGCTGACCTATCACATCCTCCCGGGCACGGTGCTGGCATCGGACATCGGCAAGGCGATCGATGCCGGCAAGGGCAAGGCGGTGCTGGCGACCATGGGCGGCGGCACGCTGACGGCGACGCGCGAGGGTGATAAGATCGTCCTCACCGACGGCGACGGTCACAAGGCGACCATGGCGGGATCCGACGAAACGCTGGCCAACGGCGTGATTCACCGGGTCGACGGCGTCCTGATGCCCGGCAAGAAGGCCTAGTCACCTACTATATATTGGTGGCCGGTCGTTATCTCGCCGCAACCGGTATCAATTCGCGCATTACCCCTTCCGCGTGGTTGCAGCCTCGCTATAACAAGCTGCAATTACGCGCGAAGGGGCGACAATGAAGGCGACGATCGAACGGGCGACCCTCCTCAAGAGCCTGGGCCATGTCCAGTCGGTGGTCGAGCGCCGCAACACCATTCCCATCCTCAGCAACGTGCTGATCGAAGCCCGGGAGGACGGCTCGCTTCGGTTGATGGCGACCGATCTCGACTTGCAGGTCGACGAAAGCGTTCCGGCCCAGGTCAGCCAGGCGGGCGCCACCACCGTTTCGGCCCACACTTTCTTCGACATCGTTCGCAAACTGCCTGAAGGAAGCCAGGTCGAGATCTCCGCGTCCGAGGGCAAGATGCAGGTCGTCGCCGGGCGCGCCCGCTTCAACCTCTCGACCCTGCCTCGCGACGATTTCCCGGTCATCGCCGAGGGCGAACTGCCGACCAGGTTCGAGCTTCCGGCCCAGACTCTCCGCCAGATCATCGACAAGACCCGTTTCGCCATCTCCAGCGAAGAGACGCGCTATTATCTGATGGGCATCTTCATCCATGTCGCGGACGACAAGCTCAAGGCCGCGGCGACCGATGGACACCGGCTGGCCCGAGTGACCGTCGACAAGCCCGAGGGCGCGGACGGAATGCCGGATGTGATCATCCCCAAGAAGTGCGTCAACGAACTCCGGAAGCTGCTCGACGAGGTCGAGGGCACCGTCGAAGTCTCCCTGTCGCCGACCAAGGTCCGCTTCGGTCTCGGTAACGCCGTCCTGACCAGCAAGCTGATCGACGGCACCTTCCCCGACTACAACCGCGTCATTCCGACCGGGAACGACAAGCTGCTGAAGCTCGACCCGAAAAGCTTCATGGCCGGAGTCGACCGCGTATCGACCATCGCCAGTGAGAAGACCCGCGCGGTCAAGATGGCGGTCGACCGCGACAAGGTCACGCTCAGCGTGACCAGCCCGGAAAATGGGCTGGCGGTCGAGGAGCTGGCGGCCGACTATGGCTCCGACGGGCTCGAGATCGGCTTCAACGCCCGCTACCTGATGGACATCCTTGACGAGATTGAGGGCGACACCGTCGAGGTCCATCTCGCCGACGCCGCGGCGCCGACGCTGCTTAGGGAAAACGACAAGAGTGCTGCCCTTTACGTACTGATGCCGATGCGGGTGTGATGATCTGCCGCCTGTGGCGCGGATGGACCACGGCGGAGAATGCCGATGCCTATGAACGGATCGTTCGCGGCGAAGTGATTCCGGGCATCGAGGCGCGGCGAATCCCCGGCTTCCGCCATATCGACCTGATGCGCAGGGTTACCGATGACGAGGTCGAGTTCCAGACATTGATGTGGTTCGACAGTCTCGATGCGATCATCGCCTTCATGGGCCAGGATTATTCCGTGAGCCATGTGCCGCCAGCGGCGCAGGCCGTGCTGAAGCGGTTCGAGAGTCATGCCGCCCATTTCGAAGTGATCGACCGGCGCGAGCAGCGCGGCTAAGCGCATCCGGCTTATGCCCGCCGTCAGCCGCCTGTCTCTCACCGATTTTCGCAATCATCGCGACGCTCTGGTCGAGCCCGGCGACGGCTTCGTGCTGCTCAGCGGACCCAACGGCGCCGGCAAGACCAATGTGCTCGAGGCAGTATCGCTGCTGACGCCCGGACGCGGCCTCAGGCAGGTGCCGATCGCCGACATGGCGCGAAGTAACGGGCCGGGCAGTTTTGCAGTCGCGGCCCGGCTCGACGATGGCACCGACATCGGGACCGGAACGGCGGCAACCGCGCCAGACCGGCGGCAGGTGCGGATCAACGGTGCTCCAACCGCGGTCAATTCGTTGGGCGAGCGGCTGGCCGTGCTTTGGCTGACCCCGGCGATGGACCGGCTGTTCACCGAAAGCGCCGGCGGAAGGCGGCGCTTTCTCGACCGACTGGCGCTGGCGCTGGAGCCCGGCCATGCCCACCATGCTGCCCGCTACGAAGCCGCCATGCGGTCGCGCAACAAGCTGCTCGGCGAAAGCCCCGATGCCGATCCCGACTGGCTGTCCGCACTCGAGGCGCAGATGGCGGAGCATGGAGCAGCGTTGCATGGCGCGCGAACGCGCACGGTCGAAGCCCTGACCGAACAGCTGGAGAGGCTTGCGGATGGCGATTTTCCCCGCGCTTCGCTAGCCTTGGAAGGCTGGAACGCCGGAGACCTGGCCGAAACCCTCAGGGCCAACCGAACCAGGGACGCAAGCGCAGGACGAACGACGGAAGGGCCGCACCGGCAGGACCTGGCGGTTGCCCACATCGCCAAAGGCCAGCCCGCATTCCGCAGCTCGACCGGCGAGCAAAAGGCACTGCTGCTGGGCCTGGTCCTGGCACATGCCGAATTGGTTGCCGAACGGCGCCGCGCTCCGCCGATCATCCTGCTCGACGAGGTTGCTGCGCATCTCGATCCCGGCCGGCGCGCCGCGCTGTTCGAACGGCTCGAGGAGCGCGGCCAAGTTTGGATGACCGCGACCGAGGCAGCGCTGTTCGATCCAATCGGCGCTTCTGCGACCCGTTTCCATGTCGAGGCCGGAACGATTTCGCCCGCCTGACTGGACTTTCTTTACTTTCTCGCTATATTGCACTGCAACACGAGACGCCTTGCAAGCGGCGTGATCGGTCTCTCGCCCGACAGGCACAGAGGTCCCGGCCCGCGTCTCGACCCAGCTTTCATGCTCTCCTTTTCACGCGGGGTGCTCAACCAAACCCCGGCGGGTCCGTGCCAATCAGGCGCGGACGTTCGCCTTGCATATTGGACTTTCATCTTGACCAAATTTACCGACCTCGGGCTGTCACAGCCCCTCCTCGACGCGCTCGCGGCTAAAAACTACGCCGTGCCGACGCCGATCCAGGCGCAAGCCATCCCGACCGTCCTCACCGGCCGCGATCTCCTGGGCATCGCCCAGACCGGAACCGGCAAGACGGCGGCGTTCATGTTGCCGTCGCTCGACCGGCTCGCAAATCCGCGGGTTCACCCGATCGCCAAGCGCGTTCGAATGCTCGTCCTCGCACCGACCCGCGAGCTCGCCTCGCAAATCGCCGAGAGCGCCCGGACCTACGCCCGCAACATGCACCTTACCACCGGCGTCATCTTCGGCGGAACCGCGCCGATGAAGAGCGTGCGCGAGGTGTCGCGCGGGCTCGACGTGCTTGTCGCCACCCCTGGCCGCCTTCTCGACCTGGTCGACCAGCGCGCGGTCGACCTGTCGCGGCTCGAGATCCTCGTCCTCGACGAGGCCGACCAGATGCTCGACCTCGGCTTCATCCACGCGCTGAAGCGGATCGTCCAGCTCGTCCCCAAGACGCGCCAGACCCTATTTTTCTCGGCCACCATGCCGAAGGCCATCAAGCAGCTCGCCGACGCCTATCTGACCAATCCGGCCGAAGTGTCGGTCACCCCGGCTGCGACCACGGTCGAGCGGATCGACCAGAGCGTTACCCATGTGAACCAGGCCGAGAAGTCGGCTCTGCTTACCCTCTTCCTGCAGAAGACCGGGTTGGAGCGGACTTTGGTGTTCAGCCGGACCAAGCATGGCGCCGACAAGATCGTCCGCCAGCTGGCCGCCGCTGGTATCTCCGCCGCCGCTATCCACGGCAACAAGTCGCAGCCCCAACGCGAGCGCGCCATTGCCGCGTTCAAGACCGGCCAGGCGCCGGTGCTGATCGCGACCGATATCGCGGCGCGCGGGATCGACATCCCGGGCGTCGCCCATGTCGTCAATTTCGACCTGCCCGACGTACCGGAACAATATGTCCACCGCATCGGCCGCACGGCCCGCGCCGGCGCCGACGGAGCGGCGATTGCCTTTTGCAGTCCTGACGAGCGGATCAACCTGCGCGATATCGAACGGCTGATTCGTCAGCCGCTGCCGGTGACGCCGCTGCCGGAAGGCTTTGTGGCCGCCGCGCAGGCGCTGAAGGCGCTCAAGCTGCCGACCCCCGAGCGCCAGGAGCGTGGCGGACACGGCCGTGGCGGCTTTGGCGCCAAAGACAACGGGCGCCGCCGGGATGGCGGACATCGTCATGGGCGCCCAGCCGCTCCCCGCGCCGCAATCCAGCCGACTGGCGCCAATGGCGGCGAGCGTCGCCGGGACGACCAGCGGCCCGTGCATGGCCAGCAACGCCGCGACGACGGACCCCGTGCCGCTAATGGCGAGCGCAACGGTCCGCGTCGCGACGGCGCCCTCCGCCAGGATGGCCAGCGGCACCCGCAACGGGCCGGCGGACATCCCGCTCATCGTCCAGAAGGCACGGGCGGCAAGCGGCCGTTCAAGGGCGGCCGTCGCGGCGGCCCCGGCCGTTTCCAGCGCGCCCAGGGCTGACGCGCTTTGCAAATCTGGAATTCGTCTGCCAGGGCCGGGACCGATGGTCCCGGCCTGAAAAAGGGCAGGCGAATTCCTATATCTGAATAAGCCTTCTCGCGCGCGTGCGCGTACGCGCGCGTTTGGGTGAGACTTTTGTGACTTTTCCCCCTATCGAAAGACCTATGGCTACTGATCCGAACCAGAGTGAATATGGCGCCGACAGCATCAAGGTCCTCAAGGGCCTCGACGCGGTGCGCAAGCGCCCCGGCATGTACATCGGCGACACCGACGACGGGTCGGGCCTGCACCATATGGTGTTCGAGGTCAGCGACAATGCCATCGACGAAGCGCTGGCCGGTCATTGCGACCGGATCCTGATCACGCTGAATCCCGACGGTTCGGTCAGCGTCGAGGACAATGGCCGCGGGATCCCGACCGGCATCCACGCCGAGGAAGGCGTGTCGGCGGCCGAAGTCATCATGACCCAGCTGCATGCCGGCGGAAAGTTCGAGAACACCAGCGACGACAATGCCTATAAAGTGTCCGGCGGCCTTCACGGCGTCGGCGTCAGCGTGGTCAACGCACTGAGCGAATGGCTCGACCTGACGATCTGGCGCGATGGCGAGGAGCATTACATGCGCTTCCGCCACGGCGACGCCGAGGCGCCCCTGAAGGTCGTCGGCAAGGCCGATGGCAGGAAGGGCACCCGCGTTACCTTCCTGCCTAGCCCCGACACCTTCAAGATCACCGAGTTCGACTTCGAGCGCCTGGAGCATCGCTTCCGCGAGCTGGCGTTCCTGAATTCGGGCGTACGGCTGATCCTGGCCGATGCCCGGCATTCCGACCGGGTCGAGCACGAGCTGTTCTATGAAGGCGGCATCGCGGCCTTCGTCAAATATCTCGACCGCGCCAAGACACCGCTGTTTCCCGATCCGATCGCGATTCACGGGCAGCGCGACGACGTCGGCATCGATGTCGCGCTGGAGTGGAACGACAGCTATTACGAAAACGTCCTTTGCTTCACCAACAACATCCCGCAGCGCGATGGCGGCACGCATCTTGCCGCATTTCGCGCGGCGCTGACCCGCACGCTCAACAATTATGCCGACAAGTCAGGCATATTGAAGCGCGAGAAGATCAACCTCCAGGGTGAGGACATGCGCGAGGGACTGACCGCCATCGTCTCGGTCAAGCTGCCCGACCCCAAATTCGGTTCGCAGACCAAGGACAAGCTGGTCAGCTCCGAAGTGCGCCAGCCGCTGGAAAGCCTGATGGCCGACAAGCTGGCCGAGTGGCTGGAAGAAAATCCGGCCCACTCTCGCGCAATCGTCCAGAAGATCATCGATGCCGCCGCGGCACGCGAAGCGGCGCGCAAGGCGCGTGAAGCCAGCCGCAAGTCGGTAATGGGCATCGCTTCCCTGCCGGGCAAGCTGCACGACTGCGCCGAGAAGGATCCGGCGCTCAGCGAGCTGTTCCTGGTCGAGGGCGATAGCGCCGGCGGCTCCGCCAAGCAGGGCCGCAACAGCAAGTACCAAGCGATTCTTCCGCTTCGCGGCAAGATCCTGAATGTCGAGCGGGCCCGCTTCGACCGGATGCTGTCGTCGAAGGAAATCGGCACCATCATCCAGGCGCTCGGCACCGGCATCGGCCGCGAGGAGTTCAACCTAGAGAAGCTGCGCTATCACAAGATCGTGATCATGACCGACGCCGACGTCGACGGCGCCCATATCCGTACGCTGCTCCTGACCTTCTTCTACCGGCAGATGCCCGAACTGATCGAGAAGGGGCATCTGATGATCGCCCAGCCGCCGCTCTACAAAGTGTCGCGCGGCCGGTCGGAAGTGTACCTCAAGGACGATGCGGCGCTCGACGATTATCTCGAAGAGGCCGGCCTCGAGGGCATGGTTCTGGAGACCGCCGAGGGCCACCG
>Ga0310811_10002779_pt1 | contig 21907 bp, 26 predicted proteins | sample YCmetagenome_FD_207642 | JGI IMG/M metagenome (GOLD analysis project Ga0310811, IMG submission 207642) | Soil microbial communities from experimental microcosm in Duke University, North Carolina, United States - YC | ecosystem: Engineered > Artificial ecosystem > Soil microcosm > Unclassified ...
TAAAAGTCGCTCATTATTCAAACAATATTGAAGGAGGCCCTGGAACACTGTAAACCCCTTGTCTTATAGGTGCGATACCCATATGTTATCACCTATAAATACCGTCGTTATGTGGGAGTCACAGGTGCTGAATCAATCTACGCTTAGGAAAGGTCACAAGTTTAATAGGGCATACGGAGTCCCCCAGCTCCATGCTCGGGGGTCTCGGTCACGTTTTTATATTTGTGTCAAAGTCGCAGAATACAAGTACAAACAGTTACAGTCAAGGACTTCAAAAGAGATTTCGAGAGAGAGAGACGATGAATCCGATGGCTCGAAGGAGCTAAATGGTGAGTCAGGCTCGACCAGAATGCTAAAGGGCTATTTTGTATTTTATTTTATTTTATTTTATTTTTTCGGATTTTTTCATTATGTTCTCTTTTTGGGAAGACCATGACCGATGTGACTGATGCCAAAGAGATGTGAGTGTTAAGGCGCGCGTGCTGTGCCATGCATGAGTGCATGCAACAAAAAAGGATGTTGCTGAATATACTTGTTAAACTCATCAGAAGACCAACATCCTGCAGCTCAAATGAGATCTCCCGACATTCCGGCAGCCGCAAGCGCTGTTGCGCCTCCTGCCCTCATTGAATAACCGGTAAATTCCTGGCCACCAAAGAGATGCAGTTTACACAAGAACCAACTGTGAGTTGGAACAGTGCCGCTCTCTGTCACCCATAGAGCTGGGTGGTGCAAATGCTTGGCATCATGGAGTGTAAGATAAAATTGCATGTGTCCAAGTGAGTCCAAATTCAATTTGGGTGATATGCAGAGTAGAATCTTGTATCCCGATCTGAGAGAGTCGTTTTTCTGATAGGGTAATGTATAGGAAATGGTGGTAGGTGTTTGTATCAGAGTATGACACATAGCTACTTTCCTGTAGCTCTGGAATTTCACAGAGTCTGGCCAAGCTAGCTCGCCGAGATGCTGTAATGTTTTAAATCCTGTCATCAGCATGGCAATGAAGAGCGCATTGTCATAATCAGGAAGTATACCAATGCTCTGTATGATGCACACAATGTCATGCTCTCCGATAGGTAGTTTCTGACGTATGGGTTTGGAGAATTGACGCTTGCAGCCTTGCAAAGTTTGAGTGACAAGTGGTGATCGGCGAGCAGCATGCATGTCTGGAAACATGAATTCGAGTTTGTTGGCAATTCCTGATAGATAAGTATCAACCAAGCGAGGTTCAATATAATGTGACAGCCACACCACATAATATGACAAAGTATCAGCAGTGGGATCAATCATGCAATGGTGCAACTGGCAGAAATTGATAAATGAGTTGAGATGTGAATCGTAAGCTGTCGAGGTGGAAGATTTGATAACGAGACCGAGAGCAATTGAGTGTTCGAGGAACAAATGCTCTTCTGACCAGGCTTCCCTAATGGGTTGCCTGGCCCATGCAGATTGTGTGATCATTTTTTCTCTCCCCCCAGTGTGGTTCAAGGGGGTTCAAAATTGTAAATCTGCGCTTGTGGTGCAAGGTCATATACACGCTCGTTCTGGAAATGTGATAAGGCATCAGCAATTTTGTTATCTATCCCACTGATATGTTCGACTCACAGATCCACATCATGCGTGAGGAGAACATCGATTGCCGACAGGAGGATTGTGTTATAAGGGGGATGAGCATGGAGGGAGTTGAACATGGCGACCACATTGCTGTTATCAGTATAAATGAGCATGCGCTGTGGCTTCTCATTCATGGTTTCAATTGCATGAATCACTGAACAGACTGCAAGGGCTTCTGCCCAGAAAATAGTTGCTGTCAAGCAGTTGTTCGGCAATGAACATTGACAGGCAAAGTCTTCATCAGGGAACCATAGACCCAGACCTACTCCAGACGCATCTGTGTAAGCCACAACAACCTCCTCAGATCCAGGACTGAAATTGAGTGATTTGTAGAACATCAAACCCAATGACCATTCTACATGAGATGCCAACCAGAGCAGCTCATGAATGATGTCATTATTGACATGGAGACATGCAAAAGCATCCATTTTGCCGCGAATCTTCTCATAGATGGCCCATAGTCCTGGTTTAAGTAAGGGAAAAATGTTGAAACTCCACTCACACCATCCTGCTAACTGTTGAAACTCGTGAAGAGATCACCTGAATCCCTTTCCTGTGAACTGACACAGATGTGCTACCAACTCTGCTTTCTTATGTTCAGGAAGCGATGCAGACATTGCATTTGGGTCTACATCAAATCCAATCACGGTGAGTGGTGCTCCAAATAATTGTTTGGGACGCTTGTGAGGTAACCCAATGTCATCCCAGAGTTGAAGCAACTGAGTCTGCTTTGCAGGAAAGTAGCAGTCGTAAGGGGGATAGTAAAGTTGCTGTGATGCAAGCTCGTATGAAAATGAATCATCTGTCATATCCTGGATTCTGGACCTATCCTATAGTTGGATTTATGGACTAATCCTTAGATTAGAATCCTAGACTTCATCCATAACCAGTTCCAGTCTCATCCACTATCGCAATTGTCCAACTACCAACTACTGCTCGTCCATCCGATCCAATATGCCTATCTGCTCCGGATCCGATATGATAAGCTTTCTTATTCATTACCTGTCCATATAATGTTAACACAGCCTATTCCTTTATTTGGTGATTCTCTACCTTCCGGATAACCGGTTCTATACTTACCCGATATCTTTGCTACTTGTCTATTACCGGTACTTGGTTGTTTACCTATTCGTTATGCTTACTGATCCATTATCCTTTGACTGCGCTAATGTACATAGCCTTGGACACTGCCTCTGATTATTCTGTTAGCTACCTACAGTATATAAACTCTTGTAAATCTCGATAGATCCTCAGTTCGAATATTATTGTCTTGCAGCATTAGCATTATCGTCCTCGACCTTAGTGTTGTAAGGATCCCTTCTCTATCCTTCAGGCCTAGGGATTGATTCCCTAGGCCAGAGCTCCGCTCTTCCGCATTTCTGGACTTCATCCATTTCCGGATCCTACCTTATGCCTAATGGATTGTATCCTTAGGTCAAAGTTTTGCCTTTCCGATACTCGCGCTCTTTCTGATCCTTATCCAACTCTGTCTCTACCTAAGGGTAGTCTATATCCGTCTGTGTCTACTCTGGAACCCCTATCTGAAACTCTGGACCACTATTCCTGCCTTGGACTGTGTCCTTTGCAGTATATCCACCCTATGTCTTCACTAAGGATTGATACACGCATTTATCCCACTTCCTATCAAGTGGACAGAACTCCATCCGAGTTTCTCATACTCGTCCGGAAGTTTCCCACACTCATCCGGATGGTTCCCACACTCATCCGGAAGTCCTTCAGATGCTCCACCAGAGTTGTCTGCCTCCAAAGTCCTCTGGACTTCATTTGGACCTTATTGGACTTTATCTGAAATTAAGGGCACCATACTCAGGTGAGGGGCACAGCGTATGAGCTGAGGCCAAAGCCCTTCTGAGTCAGTCATACTCACCCCTCCAAGAGATCATATGCACCTGTGTGCACAGTCTTTAACATCATCCATATATGTCTTGAGTGCCTCAATGAGGATCTGATGTATCGCAATCCAGGACACCAAGGACATAAAAGAGATCCATACCTTAGGTGAACTGCGCCCACCAAAATTATTATTCCGATCAATGTGTCGTTCCCCATTGACTGTCAGAATCTGCTTGGTTTGCCACAGTGGATGCATAGGCAACCTGCGAAAGGCTTGTGAGACATCTGATTTGAACATGATGAGTTTATCATGTGGGTGTTCCTTGCGGAAATGCAGTAGAGATGCACCAAGCGAGTGTAAACCATCAAGCTTGGTCCCTTTGATAGCATCTGAATCTATCATGAAATTTAATGAGTAGTTGCCGGTGGTGTGATTGACCACGAGGTGAAGCTTGTCTGAGTTTGGTTTTGGAATGGTGTGCATTGGCATGCTGTACATCCCAGGCAATAGGTCTCGTCCAAAACTCTCTGAGACTTGTCCTAAGTGTATTTCTTCCACGAGTTGCTGTTCTATGAAAGCCAATTGATCTTCAGACTTGCGACAGGTATGCATTGAATTGTCATTAATTGACGGATAAGAATCATCAGGAACATCAGCCCAAGGCCAAAATCCTTCTCGCAAAGCATGACAAACTGATAAGACAAAAGGTTGATTGGGATGTGATGATAATAACTGCTGAAAACGATCAACATTGATAGGGCAAATGATTTTAAATAGGTCTGGTCTTTTAGTGACTGTGAGTTCTGAGTTGCTACCTGTGAGACCCTTGGGAACATCAGGTACCGGATCAGCATATTCAGTTGAACGTGCTGTTGGACTGAAACTGGCATCCAAGGGCAACCAAATGAGGCCACATCAGTGACACGGGCGCTTTAATGGTTTCTCAGTTTGATTTGGACTTTGAATCTTCAAGATGTTTCGCTTTGACATGGCGTCATCCACAGAAGTGTCCATCTTGTTTGTATGAACAGACATGCGCATAGTGACAGGATCCTGCACTTCAAGTACATTCTCTGGAGTTCCACTTGTGGCAGGGGTCATGTCTACTAGTACTTCCTGCCAAAGTGTTTGCAGTGATGGGTTTGGAATCATCGGGATCAGTGTGTTGTCTTCCATCAGAGTTGAAGTGGGAGAAAATAAGGTCCTTGAATTCCTGGAAGTCTGTGAGTTCAAGTCTTCTGGAACATCCAACCCTGTTTCTAACAGCTTTGTCGAAGCGAATGACCCTTCCATGGGCAGATGCGTTGGCTTGTGAGAAGTATTTGGAGATGAAGGCAAAATACCCATTAAGTTCAGCCTCTCAATGAGGGAAGGCGAACTTGATGGCATCAGCTGCTTTATTCCATGCTGCATACCAGTCTGAATCAGTGGCAATTTTCTTGGATGCAGTCTCTGAAACTCCATATTTGATCTCAACTCCTCCAAGGACTTCAGTCTGTTTATCAATGGTTCTGGATGAGGTGATAATGGTGTGGATGATGTCGAGGTTAATATATTCTCCTGCGACAATCTCAGCCCACCCGCTTTTGTGGAATTCAGGTGTGAATTCATGATACATGAGGTACCATCGTACTTCCTTTTGGTCTTTTGACCAGTTTTAGAGTATCTCATTTGTTCACCGGAGGTAAGCGGAGAGTGGTTCATATTTCCTGTTTTTGATTGACATTTCAACAGACGAGTAGTCAAGCTTCAATTGCTTTTGAGTAGGTTCTCCTGACTCAACCGATCCTGCTCTACTCCTATTCTCTGGTACAGGGGTTTCTTCATCATCATGCACTGGTTCAACTGAGCATGCTCTTCAACCCCTGACTGGCATGTTGCCAGCTTGTGTGAGTTCAGCTTCAATTTTGTTGAGCATGGCAATGTAAGGTTCTGTGACCGTTGAGACCCGTTGTCCAGGTATGCCAAGCAACTCTCCTGAGATGGTTTTGATGAGTCCAATGTTAGCTTCAACTTTACTAATGTGTGAACATCTGTAGTCATCAACATGGGCGAGACAGGCTGTTGCCATGATTTGTTGGGGTGTACGCGATGTATTACCATGGGTCTGGGATGAATTCCCAGATATTGCCAATCCTGTGGCTGTATGAGATCCTGTAGTCTCAGCTGTGTCTGATGAGATGGCATTCCTGGACATAAGTGTAATGATCAAATCGAAGATTTATTGTTTTTAGCTTAAAATGCAGTTGAGCAGATGGTGCTTTGCGAAAGCAAGAAACAACAACCAAAAATCTTAGCTCATCAGTTAGATATATAGTCTTTGAAAGAGGGGCTTCATGTGTAAGCCGCAGAGGCTGAGTCAAGAATAAGATTTGACTGGCATCGCGAATTGATTCAACTTGGTGAAGGCATGAAGACTGACTGCGGTGTGCGCAATCAATCTCTAGATGTGAGATCAACAACACTGCTGGTGAGGCAGTATGTCGGGTCTTGCTGCGCCTAGGCCTCTATGCCTGAGACAGGTGCATTCGACCCTAAAGGGGACTCTACCACACACAGAACCAGAAATAGAGAGAACTCAAGTAGACAGGGGACGCGCACAAGGATACAGAGAGGCATGAAGCGCACAATGAGAAATGCACAGTAAGCGGAGCGTGGGAAGCGCGCGCTAAGGTAAGCGAAGCGCGGGAAGGCGTGCCCCTATGGTGCATGTGGGTGCATGAAAGTCCGCAAGTGATGTGGGAGGTAGGGAGTGGTGTAGGGATTTGTAATGAGTGTGAAGTGATGTGAGTGAAAGTGAGCACAATGTAAAGCAAGAGCAAAGGTGGAGCAGACAAAAGCAAGGCTTGATTAGGCAATCTAATCTAAGCCAAAACACGATAACCACAGGGCGCGTGCCCTAATGGTGACTACTACTCTAAAGTAAAACCCAAATGCTAGGGAAGTACAGTAAAGGGGAGTAATGGAATAGTAGCGCTACCTTCAGGCTTTATACTAAGTAAAATCTCATTGGATGTGGAAGGGATAGGGATAACATGCATGATAGTATGTAATGACATGTAATAGCACTGCAGTCCTTGTTACACTTGTGCAGCATGGAATATGACATACTAGAGGGGTGTTCAGACATGGATCAGTCCTCCTGGATGATAGGCAATAGAGCGCGGGAACACATGCTAAGCGCAGGCGAAGGAAAGCGTGCGCCTTTGGCACGCTATGCAGGGAAGTGTCATGCAACTCCATAGTGCAAATGATCAATGGACAGCTCATGTAAATAGGCCCTTTCCACACCTACAGAAATATGATTCCTTACATCAGTCAAACAAGTTAAACCCCGATAAAGCCTGCTGTGATGCCCCTGTTCATTTAGGACAAATTTCCCACACATTATTTTCTTCACCCTCTTACAAACTCTAAATCTGTAGGGCTACATCTGAGGTCTGTGTCTTGTGCCATCTCCACCATAGTGATAGTTGTTGCCTCATTTCACCATTTGCAATATACAGTGGCTCAAAAAAGTGTCTTGATGTTTATGCATTTTCATGTATTTGCTTCAGTGTGAGTCAGGGTACAGTAACTACTACTAGTCTACAGTCCCATTCATATGCTCCTTTGTGAAGTTTTATACCAAAGTTTTGAGATTTACAGCAGGGCACTGAGCAAGCTTAACTCCAGCAACAAGGATGGCTGCTAACATTTTTGTGTCTTCTTTGTCATCAAGAAAGGCTATCTCCTCTATGTCATTCATCAGAGCATACTGTAGTAGCAGATCATACATTGGAAGTGCCAACAAAACCCAGTTTACTGTAGGAATCAACTCAATTTGACATCCCTGTGTGACTGTGACATGCTGGGTCAATTTAACATTCTGACACTTGGGCATATGTTATAGTATGTATGAAATATTTTCATTTCAGACTTGGTCAAGGACAACAGAAATGAACATCATTGGTAAAGCCCCTCAACACATTGTGATGCACCCTCTCCTAGAGCTACCAAAATATGCACTTGCTCAGATTTTCCCCCCAAAAAACCTATCTGCGCTTGAATTTTTGTCCTTTAAATTACCTGCCATTATAGTCACAACAAAACATGTTACCATTGAAGTATTCTTCTCCAAAGATCAGCCATCCCTCAGTAATGCACAGCTCATACAAGACTTGCCTATCCCCTTAACACAAGTACTCAATATGCTTTCCAAATCAAGTTCCAAGGCCATAGAGAATGGAGCATTTTCATTGAAGTGTGTGCATATTACAGGTGATGCTAGTACTAAGACATAACTCCCACTCTGGGTTTTCACCTATTGGCATGAAGTTGTAATGCTTTGTTACAAACATCTTGAACCATGGATCTGAGCCAAGCAAAATATGGAAAGGAGGACTCAGCTATGGAAAAATGAGGGGGGTGAAGAAGCTTGAACATTGGTTATGAAGATTTACAATACTCTCACCTCTATTTCCTGGTCTGGGACACTTGATGGTTTTGCTGTTGCAGAGCCAGTTGTTGAGCTAGCAGTGTATGCTACTGATGATTGGCTGTCTGATGTCCACGAGAATCAGATGCTTGACCTACTGCAGAGGAGAGTTCAGCATCAACCACAAAGCCAAAAGATCAAGATTAAGGATATTTACTTCTATGGGTTTTTGAAGAAGACATATGAAACACACAACTCTGGAGAATATGAAGCTATTTTGCCTGTGCATGTGACACAGGAGATGCAATGGCTTCACTTGGCAGTTGCATTAGATTCTTGGTTAACATCAATGAAAACCACTAGGTCACAGTCATCATTATAGCAATTCAATCTATACAAAGCCTCCAACTGGATTTCTTGCAGTGCTGCACTGGTGGACATACCATCACACTGGTCAACATTTTGAGGAAAAATCACTTATCATCACCCACCAGAAGGATAGCTTCTCATGTGGGCTTCTCTCATTCAACACACTCACATATCATGTTCTCCCCTCAGAATACCCCTTGATCATGGCTTTGCAAGTGAGGATGGGCAGGCTCAAGGTCATGTTAGATGTGATTGACCGACACCTCAATCAGGTATGTAGCTTGACTGAAAAATATCATGAGCCCTTATATTCCTTTAGAATTCTGTATCAGCTGGAGAAGTTGACATTGACTTATCTATTCTGACTGCTAACAATCAAGAGTCAGAGAAATAAAGCACCCCAGTCAAATGGAGCTTAACAGAGCATGAATCAGAGACATTGACCACTCTATTTGAAAAGAAACCACATACCAAAAAATCACACCAATCAGTAATTCACAATGCTATTTAAGACCAAAAGGCTGGACATGCATGTGGCCTAATGAGGTTCTTAAAGCCTTGTACATGTGAAGAACTTTGTGTTCAACTCACCACAGTTGAAGCCAAGCTGGATGAGGGATGGCAACAGGCTCAGGAGTACCAGGAGATGGCAGACCAAAGGCAGCAAATAGTGGTTAGAGAAGAGAATAAGAAAAGGCAGCAGAAGCATCACCAGCAGCAGCATCAGGACAAAATTGTGAGGGGTGAGCAAAGTCCTGGAGGGACCAAGCAGAATCTCAAGGTGTGCAGCTATCAAATTCTAATATAAGCATATGGCTAATGAGACATCAGTGACATGTACTGGATATGACAGCCATGAAAGACAGTACAGCAAAACGAGCACAAACCTCTATTGCAGAATTATCAAGACCCAATCGAGCTGCAAGAGAATGTGAGCATCAGTATCAGAACACAAATGCTGCTACACATCCATCAGTCATGTGTAGCTTGTCACATCTTGTTTGATACTTACAGCAGAAAGATCCAATAATTTTCAAAGGCCTCGCATGATCAACATTTGAGGGCTAAATCGACCGTGCAGAAAAGCCAAGATGGACACATGCCACAGTTCATTTGGCAGAGCTGGGTAATCATCAGGGCCACTCAAAAGGAGGTACAAAGGGAATCTTGTTGTGTATACTTACTATCTCATCATCAATGCACCCTAATACAATTTAGATGAATTATCCAGCTGTTGAGTAAGTCATCATCAAGTGTCTGGAAGGACTTCAAGAAGGCGGAGCTGTGTTTATCCTTGTGACCATTTGAGCCATCATGATTGCTGTCGTATAAGATTTGGCACCACAGGTCTTTCATCAGCGAGCAAAAGACAGATCCCAATTTCAGTGCTCTGATGCATTTGTACAACACTGGTTACACTGTACCCTGGATTAGTCAGAGAGATGGGCAACTCAAGCTGCACAAAAGATACCTGAAAATTGGGAGGAATTATGCGAGTGCTCATTCCTTTGATTAGTGTATACCATCAAAGAGGAAGATATCCCCTCTGTGCTCTACATTAATTCTGATCAAACACAGGTTGTGTATGTGCAGGGTTCCCAACTGACATGGGCAAAAACTGAAGCAAAGCAAATATCAACTGTTGGCAATGACGAGAAACATGCATTTACCATTATGGTTTCCATTTCAAATGATGGCACACTCCTACCCCTGCAAGCTACATATCCTCCACACACTCAGTTCAAAGGTCCATTGAGTGGCAAAACTCTGCTAACCAGTCCATTGTATAGCCCAAAGTCCAGTCCAATTCTCCAAAAGAATAATTATGCCAAAGCTTTCACTCATATCTACCATGATTGCCCCCAAAGCTTTTCTCCACCCAGCAGCCTTTGTCCTTCATCACCCCCAGATACTTATCATATGGTCTCAAATATTAGAAAATACTCAATTCAAATCTTAGCAGCATCTGTCATTTCATCTAGGCACTGTCATGCTGATATCAGTCCATCTATGAGAAAGTGGAGTGAAACACATCTTTTAAAATAGATTTTGCAGTCTAGCTATCACCCATATGTCAGGAAAACTCCCCCACTCCACAGGCTGAGCATAGAATGGCAAGCACAATAGGAAGATTGGCTAGCAGTATGGATTCAGGCCTTGACAATGATACAGTATGCTACTATATTTTGTATTCTGACTCTGAGTGACACACCACCATGTCTTTAGACTTGCAAAATATTTTCTCAGGGTCTACAGCAGTTGTCCTCTGAAGGTATTTGCTGTGCCACTCATTACAAGGAGGCATCCCATTTTGTCATATGATGGCTACACTTCTATTCTGCCTAATTTCTAGGGCAGCATACCTTTACTAAGGCCATTTCAGTTCACTGGAATGGCCCCCCATGCTGAAGGGCCTGATTGGGTCCAACAGTCATTTGGACCTACAGGTGATGGCGCATCTCAATATCACATGGTATATACATATTTACCTCTTTATGGTGCTAAAATATCTCATCAAGAATTTACTAATGGCATTGTTTTTGTAAGTCTTATTTATATGCTCTGAATTGTACTAATCAATTGTATATTAGAGAGATAAGACTACAGGAATCCAAAAATCTACAACACAATGATACCACCTTCCTCCTGTGAGACCCCTAAGGGAGTCACTTATGTTGGATTTGGAGCCAACACCAATTGCTACCACCCCTCACCCCTCTGTGTCATCAACTGCTGCTGTGGGAGCTATGGGTGCCACTGCAGGGCCTTTGATTGATGAAACAGATTCAAAAGCTATTGTGAAGATGAAAAAAATGATTTTATCATTTGTCTAGTTGGTTAACATTAGTAAAATGTGCACTTACTGATGGGTGTTCCCTCATTATCACCAAAGGTAAGTTCCTCATGCTATAACTAGGGTACTACTGGATACTAATGGGATAACTATTAGATCACTTAATAAAGCTCTGGGTCCAGGACAATATATCTAAGCTATATAAGGTTGTCATTACCCTGATGTCTACAATACTTAATTGCTGTCCTACTACTTAAGGGTCTTATGTATGATGCACATATAAGGACAACAATTATATGGGATAAGACTTTTTGCCAGTTCTCAAGTATATGGTCTACAACTTTTCTACTTTGTGGTAGATAATATGTGAGTTCTTAGGAGGATTTATTAAAAACAATCCTCTTCTTATTCCCTGGTTAGATTATAACTACTTGATTTCTGGAGTTCTTCTGTACTGTGTATGTTTGGCTGTGTGTTTCTAAATTGTGTCTTCCTTCCTGAAAAGAGAGAAGCTAGTAGAGTATAAAACTTTAGCTAGATAGCTGTACTTTGTTATGTAGTCAACCCATGTAAGGTAGTATATAATCTGAGAGTGTATGTCTTAATCTTACTTCAAGGCTCCTGATTGGCCTGCATTTAAATCTTTATCTCACACTATTTGAGAGAAAAGTGAAAGTGGGAAGCTTTTATTCATAAGTGTAAATGAACTTCTTTTATACCTTTTTGGAGGCCATATTACTAAGCATGATCCATCACAGGGATTGGTAAGAATATACTTACAAACCAAACCTCAAGATGTGTTGAGTCAGCTTATGTACAAAGTAGATACTAAATAGTATGTAATTTTACAAAGTATTAATAAAAAATGGCATGAGTCATCACATGGATTGGTAAGAATGTGCTTATAAACCAAGTCCATAGGTGTGCTGATTCATTCTTGTTACCAAGTGGATTATAAATACAACTGCCAAGTATTACAAAGCATGGTAAATTATGACCAAACATGATGAGTCAAGTTGAATCCTCACAAACCCAAAGTATTTCTCAGTCAGACAGGCTTACTAACATTCCTGGTAGCTTCTGAGAAAATCTGTTGGCCAACTAAAACAAAAGAAACAGAATCTTATAGAAGAAAATAAGATACAGGGGAAATAGAGGTGAAGAATGAAGAAAAAGAAATTAGCTAGAGATAAAGGAAAAAAGGTAGAGTAACTTAGTGATAGGAAACAGTACGGTGTCTAAGACCTTCCTTATCACTTCTTATCACTCCTTATATGGGAACCTGTCATGGTATGGATCATATATCATGCATAACATCACTTCAAGCAATCTGTGCAAGACCTCATTGAAATTTTATATGAGCTTCAACTATAGATTTGGATCAACTTAATGGTCCAGGTTGACCACAACAAATCTGCCATCAATTTTCTGACCAGTAACAACAGTATGAATTATATATTTGGTAATGAAGTTAGAGTATGTACTATTTTGCGAGTGCTATTGTTTAGAGGATGACAAGACCATTGATAGCTAGAGAATCATTGACTTTTTTGCTTCTCATTGGAGCATAAAATAATCATCCAAATTGCAATGTGCACTGCCTTCTATAATAGCTATAACAAATTCATTGACTCAGACACAAGCCTTAATAATATTATGGCATTATCTGGGATGGCCGCATATTGGAGCCTGTGCAAGTTGTTAACTGGTGTATGTCAACAATTGATATGATTGTGACCTTGGTAGTACTGTTTGTTGATGTTTTAGACCTTAGATACTTAGTGTTACTCACTTCTCATTTTCCCTTAGTTGTTTTGCTCAATAGCTAAGGTGAGCACTGTATCCACTCATATAGAACTACACTAACATGTATGCAGAATTCATATTCTTAGGTTATGAGCCCTACAGCTAGTCAAGTCTAGTAGGTAAATGACACTGAATGACTCCCTCTGCAAACTCATGATGGGCAGAGACTCATCAGTAGTGACAAATGTCCCTATCCTATCCAAACACAACTACCCAATCTAGAAGATTCAAATTTAAGGAAAACTGCAGCAGGAAAAGGTCTGGAGCATAGTCTCTGGAAAGGACCCTGACCCTTCAGTACCAGCAGTTAGTACTGCATTGTCTGCTGGTCAGCAGTCCCCTCCCAGTGCATCTGCATCAATGGGCACTGTACAGATGACTACATCATTCATTTCCTCAGCTGCCTTAGTCTTCTCTGTCACTTGGAAGATTTGAAACAACAAAGCCCCTGACATCATTATCAAATATGTCAGTAATAAAAAGCTGGACCTCATTGCAGATGAGTCCTCTGCTAAGGCTGCATGGGAGAAACTCAAGAAAGTGCACCAATGCACCTACCCTGGACTGATTGCATTTTTTACATTGAAGGGTATGATAAAACAAAAGTTCAATGATTATTCATCAATGAAAGAGCACATCACTACTTTTTCAGCTGACAACTATAAGCTTGCAGCTATGGAGAAGGCAATCAGCAATGAGATGCAGGCACTTCTTGTATTGACATCTCTGCCACCTACTCCTATATGGGACACATTTATAACCTTGCTATTCTAGGCACTCCCTGCTGCCTCAACACTCACATCTTCACATGATTACTTTTGCAACACTTGCTCATCAAGGGAAGCTCCACATCCTTAGAACCCTCATCTGTGCTCACAACTGATGTGTGTGCCAGTACAAGTGTGAATTATAACCAAAGCCTACACTGTGACTACCATGAGTCACATGGCTATGCTATAAAGGATTGCTGAGACTTGAAAGACTTGAAGAAGGAGCAAAAGAAGTGGAAATGGAAACCACAGGAATGTGAGAAGTCTGGATTGAAGGCTAAGACAAACAAAGTAGACACAGACTTGGACTCAGACACAGTTGAAACTTGGAGCAGGAGTGAGAAAGTGAAGCATGCCCACACAAAGTATTGTTGTCATAATTCCCAATGTATACATGTCACAAAGGCCTTAATGAAATGTGTTCAATTGTATGCATTGACAACTGCTTCAACTGCTAATGCTACTTGACTATCAAAGGACATCCTCATTAACTCTGGTTGCTTACATCATATAACACCATACAGGCCATAGTTTGTTGAATCCACATTCTGAAAACTGTGAAGACCAATCACAATCCACCTCAGTGATGATTTGAAATCAATGCAATAGGCCTTGGATCAATACAATGTGTGCAACATCTGAATGGAGAGCAACATCACCTCATTATCAATGATGTTCTATATGCATCTGACCTCACAGTCACACTCTTATCAGTTAGACAACTCACATATCACAATCACATAACCTTTGACAGACCCACATGTCAAATCCACAACCAAAGAAGCAACCAAGTCATTGCAGAGGGCAAATAGTCCAATAATCTCTATCACGTTATCTCTAAACCAATAAATAAGGTGCCAAAACTGCATGAATTAACTCACCTTGTGACAGTCATAAATATCCTGCACAGATGCCTTGGTCACCTTGATTACAATAGTATCAAATGTATGGTATCCAAAGGGTATTTGAAGGGAATAGAGGCAGTCACTGGAAAGGAGAACTTCTGTGAGAGTTGTGTTAAGGTAAAAATGAAGAAGCTTCCATTTAAACACAAGCATGAATTAGCTCTTGCACCACTTGCCCTCATCTATTCTGATGTTGGAGATCCTAGATGAGCACCAGTTGTTTATAACTATGAGCACAGAAGGTTATACTATTGCTGTGAAACCCAAGATTGAATCAGCAAAGTTGGACATGATACACCCATTCCAGATGAGGATGCCAGAATGTCAAACCACCTCCTTGTGTCTCCCAGCTGGTGGCAGCACAGAAAATGACACCTTCACAACCATTTGTCAACCAGCTGCAAACACTAAATACAGCTATCACTGATGCACCAGCAAAATCTACAAGATTAAACCCACCAGAAAGTCCATTGACTGAATTGTCATCTGATGCCAAAGACGATATCATGGTCAGTTCTGTCTACTACCAGTTTGCCACTCTTGCAGAGAGTGCACCCAAGGCAGCAGACATTCCTAAAAACCTCAAGGATGCATTCAATGGCCTGGACATAATACAGTGGAAGGTAGCACTAGATGAGGAATTGACATCTCTTGTAGAGAAAAAGGTATTCAGAGTGGTACTACACCCAAAAGGTCCAAAGGTCATTAGTGTAGAACCAGTTATGCACATCAAAGTGAATGCTGAGGGCAGAATAGAGTGCTACAACTTATGTTTGGTTGCACATGAATATAATTAGAAAAGGGGGGTTGACTACAAGGAAAGCTATTCACTTACACTTGGAATAGATGTGGTATGAGTGATTGCTGATATCGCAGCTGAGGAGGACTTAGAACTGCACCAGCTGGATGCATTGACAGCTGACCTCAATAGGGAGCTTGAAGAGGACATATATGTGATGCCACCAGACAGTATCAACTGCCCACCAGGCCATATCTGGGTTCTCAATCATGCACTGTATAGGCTACCACAGTTAGGGTATATGTGGAACATTACCCTCTACAATGCTCTGGTGAAAATAGGCTTTATATGTATTAGTTTACATATATTACTGCATCTACGTCTACCATGACAGGAGGGGGTGGGTCTGCTTCCTAGCTGTGTATGTCGACGATCTGCTTGTTGCAGCCAAAGGCCTCAAATTCACAGAGAAAATGAAGAGAAAACTGCAGGGGCTGTTCAAAATGCACAATCTTGACAAAGAAAAGCACTGGGTATTAAAATCATTCATGATCACACTAAAGGGACTATCAGCCTATCACAGCAGCTACATTATAAAGATGCTTGAGAAATACCAACTCAAGGATTGCAAGCCTGTAGCAGTCCCAATGGATTGTGGCCTAGTGCTGTCTTCTGTACAGTGCCTAGAATATAGGTTAGACAAATGGTGAGAAATGCAGAACAAACCATACAAAACATTGTCAGCTCATTGATGTATGCCATGGTCACAACTCACTCAGATATTTGCTACACAGTGGGAGCACTAGCATGTTACAGTGCCAACCATGGATGAATCCACTAGACTGCCATGAAGTGCATCTTGCATTACCTCCATGGTACAAGAGATCTCACAGTAATATTCTCACCAGTTCAAAAACAAGACAATGCACACATATTTAATAGCTATTCAGACTCAAGTTGGAGTGGGGATGTAGATACATCACAGTCAACTTCAGACTATATGTTCTTCATGGGAGGTGGTGCCATGCCTTGGCTTCAAGCCTTGGTCAAACAATTCCAGTTTCCCCATATTTATTTTGAGCCTCCCAAGAACTCACACATTATCTACCACAAAAACTAGAAAAGTCGTAGACCATTATGATGCACAAACTTGGCTAGGTAGTAAGAACACTCCCTAACCAATATGTGGCCAATACCCTGCCTAGCTGCTATGTCCTAGAAGACAGTGTTTGACCCTAAAGGGTTTCTGATCTAGGCTCAGGCTCAGAGGTAGTGAAATATCATCAAACTTCAGACTGGTACTGGTGAAAGGGAAACATGCTTATATAAGCCACAAAAGTAATGAATGTAAAGTAAGTAAGTAAAGCTAATATCAGCCCAAAGAAAACTTAATTGTCACAACAGACCATAAGAACCTTGAGTATTTCGCAACTACCAAGCTCCTCTCTTGCCATCAGGCTCATTGGTCGGAATTCCTCCAATGATTCAACCTCATCATCTGTTTCTGTCCTGGAAAACTTGGTGCCAAACTGGATTCCCTTACTAGATGCTGGGATGTCTATCCAAAAGAGGGGGATAAGGGCTACACTCAAGTTAACCCATATAATTTCTGTCCCATATTTACATCTTAACAGTTAGCTTCATTTCTACAAGCATCCACCCTAGCATTTCCAGTGCTCCACACAGCTGTACTTATGGATATTGAACAGCTTCATAAAGATATCCTATCTGCACTCCCCAATGACCCTATCACATCCACATGCATGTCCGGTCCTCTGGACGATAGATGGACTGTGGATGATGGTGGTTTCCTCTGTTGTGACAATCACATATATGTTCCAGAATCCAATGGCCTTAGGCTTTGCATCCTTCAGAATACCCATGACCATCTGTTATCCAGACACTTTGGTCAAAACTGTACCCTAGAGCTTATCTGACGCGAATATACCTAGCCTGGTGTAGAGACCAGTTTCTCTCTGGGCTTGTATTGACAATTTTTACTTAGCTTCTCTTACCTTACTTTCCTTGCTTATGTCTGCATTTTAACTGCTTACATAATTACAAAAATTTCGCCTTACACTTCCACTCATTAGCTAGACTCTCAGTTATATCTCTGGTAGCTCTCCTTCTAGGATTCAGTAGCTTCCCCAGATCTGCAGCTTATTAGTTTTAGTAGTAGCTCAATAGCTCACTATACAGCTCCTGATACACAGTCTTGTCTTCATTGTCTGAAGTGACACTTTCATATTCTCTCTCTCTCTCTCTCTCTCTCTCTCTCTTGAGCCTGAGCTTAGTCCAGAAGCCCTTGGGTCAAATAGCAGCTAGGCAGCATTCACCCAACATTGTTCTACATCCCAGCAGAATTGTTGACCCTTCACTGGTATATATGCACCTATGTTAAGAACTATGTCAAATCCTACACTACCTGCACCCGAGCCAAGGTTCTGAGACATAAGCCATTCAGATTACTGAAACAACTCCCCATCCCGGAAAGAACTTGGAATTCCATATCCATGGATTTCATCAAACAACTTCCAGACACATCCAGCTTCACTGCTATCCTTGTTATCATTGATCATTTATCCAAACAAGCTATATTCATTCCGACTCATGATACCATTACCTCTCCAGATCTCACTCGACTATTCCTGCTTCACATATTCTCTAAGCACAGAATCCCATCCCATGTTACCTTGGACCAAGGCACAGAATTTGTATCCCATTTCTTCTGTTCTCTAGTAAAGGCACTCAATATAATCCTCTACTTCACATCTGGATATCATCTGGAAGGAGATGGACAAACAGAATAAGCCAACCAGACCCTAGAGCAATACCTCTGCATCTATTGTAATTATCAGCAGGATGACTGGTTGGAACTACTCCCATTGGCAGAATTTGCATATAACAATGCTCCGAGTGCTACCACTGGAGTTTCACCATTCTTTGCCAATAAGGGTTATCATCCGAACATTTTCATCCATCTGGAACACAACCTCTCATCCACCCTCACCTGAGACTATGCTATAGACCTCAACAAACTATACCAATTCCTCCAAGAAGAGATGTCTCTTGCACAGAAAAGATATCAAGGACCTGCAGATGCTCATCAGAACCTGCTCTGGACTTCAAGGTTGGAGAACAAGTATTTGTAAAAGCTAAATACTTCTGTTCCACTCGTCCATCAAAGAAACTATTGGAAAAGCACTTAGGTCCATTTGAGATTATAGCTCGTCCAGGATCGGATTCCATTACCGTCCAACTTCTGGATTTGATGTGGTCCATCCATCCTGTTTTCCATGTATCTCAACTAGAACCTGCAACACTGAACACCATTCCTAATCATATCCAACCCCCTCCACCTCCAGTAGAAGTTAAGAGTCTGTTTGGCCACCATTATTTACACAAGTTTAGAATCTATATTTTGCAAATTTTAGCTTTCATAATCATCCCATGCTGGTCCCAGTGTGACCAACCTTAATCAGTCAATACTAGTAGACAAGCCTGCTATCCATCTACAATCTATCCATCATCGCAACTCTTACAGGATGTCTTGGGGCAGAAAAAGTGCCTGTGGTGGTGCCGAGCTAACAGAACTGAGAGATCAGTGTGTGTGGACAGAAGCAGATGAAACCATTCTCATTGAGTATGTCACCACCAACCATTCACAAGGTGGTGATGGTATGAACTTTGATCACATGTTTGGGGTTGCTGCTGCTGCTGAAATGGCAGGACACCCCTGCTTAGGTGCAGGCAAAACAGCGGCAGCATGTCAATCAAAATGGGGGCAGGTATGTACAACTACTATATCAGCCTTGGTACCCTCACTGATGATCAAGTTTCAGCTCCGTGCTATGTATAATGTTGTCGACAAAGTGGCCAATGCTTCCAGACTATCTTACAGCATGGAATATGGAGCTTCAATCACTCTAGAGTCAGAAAACATGTGGACTGACTTTGTGAAGGTAAAGTGATTTTAATTCTCATCAAACTACTATGACAATGCTAATTACTATGAACTAATAGAAAAATCCAAAGGCCAAAGGCCTCAGGGACAAGGGTCGGAAGTACTACGAGTCGCTGAAAGGTCTCATACCCATCAAGACAGGTAACAACAACTCGTTCTTTGCCATCATTGCGACCCCACATCCCATCATTCCTTCACCTTCTACTAGCAGTGCAGCCACCCCCCTTTCCTTTGATGAAGTCCATATGATGGACCTTAGGGATGCACTTGATGGGATCGAGTTTGCCAGCTCTACTTCAGGCAGTCAGCACGCCCCCATCACCAGCTCAGAGAGCCTCCCTCCATTTAATGCTGCACAGCAACCCCCCTTTGACTCACTCTATGTTAGTGCACCATCATCAACTGCTTCCGGTAAATGGAAAATGAATGATGATGACGAAAGTATGCTTGCTCTCATTACCCACCCCCCACATTCAATGAAATCAGGATATTCAGGGAAATCTGCACGCCTGACAATGCCAGTGGCCCTCCAACAGAGGGGAACTAGTATCAGTGGTCTTAGTACAACATTTGAGTGTGCAACAAATGCTCTTGAGGCCAACACCTAATCAGTAGATCCTATCCTTTTGCACAGGCAGAAGGCAGTGAAAAAGTTGCAGAGTGAGGGTCTAGAGGACCAGCAGCTACTCAATATATTGAATAAATTTCAGACTGACATCACCATCATTGACATTTATCTTGCTATTGAGGTAGATAGTCTTTGGTAGTTGTTTTTAGAGCAGCATTCAGAGTAGCATTACATTCATATTCTTGTCATGTTGTGTTCTCTTGTATTGTACTTGTAGCAAAGCAATATCACTGTTTCTATGGATCATAGTTGTCGATGAGCAACGGCTATGGTACTAATGAAACTACAGTACTAGTGGTTCTATGATTGCCTGCTCCCCCCTCCTAATCCTTTCCCTGTTGTAGTCCTCCCACATCTCACTAGCAATCTGGTCATGACAGAGGCTCACATGAGTGTGTGCATGCTCAGTAGGAGGACCATTAGCAAGGCTTCCAGTGTCAGTCAGAAAGTGCTCATCTAACACATTATGGTAGTCCATCATGTCATTTGGATCATGAACTCAAATAATGTTGTGCACAAGACACAAGGCAGGAGGGATATGTGCTTGTATGCTAATATTATACTCCAGCGGGAGGAGAAGGATACAAAATCGGTGCTTGATGACACCAAAAATGCGCTCAACAACATTTCAGAGCATTGCATGATGCAAATTGAATAATTCTTTGTGATTACGAGGCCTATATAATGATGTAATGAATGGTACTGGCAGAACACATCATGCAAAGTATTAGCACGACCCCATTCTGCAAGATGATAACACATGCCCCAAAACACGACTAGTAGCTCATTGCACAAGCCAAATCCAGCATCCACAAGATAATACTTTCCCTCAGGGATGTTGAAATTGGTAGTACAAGCATCGTGATAGAGATGGGCATCTGCAGCTAACCCCTCCCAACTGCTTAATATGTAGGTAAAGGATAGGTTGAATGTACATGCCGCAAGGCAGTTTTGAGAGAAATTACCCTTGTGATCCCGAGCAGCATGCTAATCTTCACCAAAGGGATGGCACGCAATATGCATACCATCAATAGCCCCAATAGCATCGACAAAGAATGGGAAGAACTTCAGGTTTTGGGTGATTTTGGGAGGGGGGGGGCTATCTACATCAGGCAGGTGGACATATGTTGTATATATTGGTGGGGAGGAGAATGCGAAAAGAATCTGTCTGAAATACCTAAAAAAACATTAAGCTTGATACTAGGACAGTAACTAATATGCGTACTTTGATATTGTTTTAATTGACCACTGAAAGTGTTCACCAAGGTGGTGAATTGAGAGACCCGTGACAGACACATAGAGAAATATAGCAAGCTGCTCTTCTAGCAGTACATGCCTGGAATCTCTGCATCCTGCTTGCTGAAGAAGGTTGATAAGCACATAAAAAATGTTGTCTTAATAATCGAGGGTCTTAAATTAAAGCATGTAAAAATGTAATGACACCACAATTACACTTGAATAAGACTTCTTGCCAGTCCTCGATTAACACGGTCTACGATTTTTCTAGTTTTCGTGGTAGATAACATGTGAGTTCTTGGGAGGCTCGCTAAACCAATCAATTGATTAACTTAGCCGGAGCTTTTGTGTGTTTTAATAAAACCTATAAACTTTGTCTAGGATAATCTGACTAGACAGAATATGTGGACCAAAAGACTGGTTGGTTAAATAAATATAAACGTGTGAGAAGCAGGTCTCAATATGTGAATACATGGACCAAAGACTGGTTGGTCAAATAACTGATGAAACTTTACCTAGGATAAACTGTCTAGGCAATATACGTGGACCAAAGACTGGTTGGTCAAATAACTACAAACATGTGAGATGCTGGTCTCAATATACATACACAATGACCAAAGCTGGTTGGCCAATTATCTCTGGAGAATCCTGCACAGTACTTCAAAGGGACTAACTTTGCAAGCAGCTATCTGTACAGTGAGAAACTTCAGGGGCTATATTCACTTTCTGAGAAAATATGTGCTTCTGAGAGATACTAAGTTTCTTATTTTTGGGGGAGAATGGGCTCTCCTTATATACATTTTGTGTGGG